>Ga0302311_10000574_pt1 | contig 45590 bp, 45 predicted proteins | sample III_Palsa_N1_3_FD_200449 | JGI IMG/M metagenome (GOLD analysis project Ga0302311, IMG submission 200449) | Peat permafrost microbial communities from Stordalen Mire near Abisko, Sweden - III_Palsa_N1_3 | ecosystem: Environmental > Terrestrial > Soil > Palsa > Peat permafrost | place: Sweden... | reverse complement strand
TGATGCAGTCCGACTATATGGACTTCGCCAAGTTCGGCGCCGACGCGCGCTACAACTTGGCGACCAGCGGCGTGGCGAGCGCCGATCTCGCCGATCTCGGCCTGACCTGGAGCGACCTGGCTTTGCACGGCCCTAACGCCGGCGGCTATGCGCCACTGGTGGAGACGGTGGCGGCGAGGTTCGGGGTCGATCCGGCCTGCGTGGTGATGCCGGGCGGCGGCGCCTCCTTCGCCAACCACCTGGCGCTGGCGGCGGTGGTCTCGCCCGGCGACGAGGTGCTGATCGAGTGGCCCTGCTACGAACTGCTGAGCTCGACGCTGGGCTACCTGCAGGCCGATGTCCGTCGCTTCGAGCGCCGCCTCGACCAGGCCTGGCGGCTCGATCCCTATCGCGTCGAGGCCGCGCTGACGCCGAAGACCAAGCTGGTGGTGCTGACCAACCTGCACAATCCGACCAGCGCCTACGCCGACGACGCCACGATCCACGCCATCGCTGCAGCCGCCGCCAAGGTCGGGGCCATGGTGTTCGTCGACGAGGTCTACCGGGAACTGATGTTCGTCGACGACGAAGCGGCGGAGACCTCGTTCCTGGCTGACGGCAATATCGTCGTCACCTCCAGCCTGACCAAGGCCTACGGCGTCACCGGCCTGCGTTGCGGCTGGATTCTGGCGCCGGCGACGCTGGCGCAGCGGATGCGCCGCCTCAACGACCTCTACGGAGTCCACCCGCCGCACATCGCTGAACGGATGTCGGTGGTGGCGTTCGGTCGCCTGCCGCAGCTGCGGGCCCGCGCGAACGCCCTGATCGGCGCCGGCCGCGCCGCCTACCTCGCCGTGCTCGGCGACCACCCCAAGCTCAGCCAGGTCGTCTTCAAGCAGGGCACGACCGTGTTCCCGCGCCTGAGCGAAGGCGACGGCGACCACTTCTTCCAGCGCCTGATCGAGAAGTTCGAGACCAGCGTCGTGCCCGGCCGCTTCTTCGGCCTTGCCCGACACATCCGCGTCGGCCTCGCCGGCGATCCGCACACGACCCGCATCGGGTTGGGCCGCGTGGCCGCGGCGCTGGAGTAAGCGCGGACGCCCGACCCGTTCGCTTAGGCCCCGGTGATCAGCCGCGCGCCCCGGTGGTAGGTGACGTAGCTCCACAGCCAGTCCAGCGCGACGAAGAAACGGGCGCGCAGGCCGATCAGGAAGTAGACGTGGATGAAGCCCCAGAACAGCCAGCCGGCCAGGCCGGTGAGCTGCAGCGGGCCCACCTTCACCACCGCCGCGCCGCGGCCGATGGTGGCCAGATCGCCGGCGTGCCGGTAGTGGAACGGCGGCAGCGGCGGGCGGCCTGACAGTCGCCGGGCGATGACCTGGCCGACGTAGGCCCCCATCTGCTTGGCGGCCGGGGCGATGCCGGGGATCGGCTTTCCCTCCGGCGAGGCTGGGGCCGCACCATCTCCGATGACGAAGATCTCGGGGTGACCGGGCAGGGACAGATCCGCCGCCACCCGCGCCCGTCCGGCCCGGTCGTGCTCCCCCGGCAGATCGCCCACCAGCGGCGCCGCGCGGACGCCGGCGGCCCACAGCACCGTGGCGGCGGCGATCCGTCCGTCCTCGAGCGTGACGCCGGCCGCATCAATGCCGACGACCTTGGCGCCGGTCAGCACCTCGACGCCGTAGCGGGCGAGGCGGCGCGCCGCGTCCTCGGCCAGGCGCTCGGGGAAGGTCGGCAGGATGCGCGGGCCGGCCTCCACCAGCACGATGCGCGACGCCGCTGGTTCGATGTGGCGGAACTCAGACTTCAGCGCATCGCGGGCGATCTCGGCGATGGCCCCGGCCAGCTCGACCCCGGTCGGTCCGCCGCCGACCACGACGAAGGTGGTGAGCTCGGTCGGCGCCTTGCCCTTGCCGGCCAGCTCGGCGCGCTCGAACGCCGAAAGGATCCGTCGGCGGATGTCGAGCGCGTCTTCGAGCGTCTTCAGGCCGGGAGCGAAGGCTTCCCAGCCGTCGTGGCCGAAGTACGAGTGGCCGGCGCCGGCGGCGATCACCAGCTGGTCGTAGCCGATCGGTCCGCCCTCGGTGTGCAGCTGATGCGCGGCGGCATCGACGCCCAGCACCTGGCTCATCAGCACCTGGGCGTTGGCCTGGGTCTTCAGCAGATGCCGGATCGGCCAGGCGATCGCCGCCGGCGACAGCGCCGCGGTGGCGACCTGATAGAGCAGCGGCTGGAAGGTGTGATGGTTCTTGGCGTCCACCACCACCACGTCGGCCGCCGCGTGAGCCAGCGCCCGCGCCGCCTCCAACCCGCCGAACCCGGCGCCGACGATCACTACCCGAGGCCGGTTCGCGACCGCCTGTTGCGCCATCTCAAAATCCCCTCGGCCCGGCGGGACGCGTTGTACGTCGGTCCGTGGGTCGCAGGCGAGGCCCGCGCGCTAACCCTTCCGCTGCCCGCGATCGTAGAAGAAGGTCTCCTCTGCGATCTTGTCGCCGCGCCAGGTCTGCCAGGCAGTCTCTTCCTGGCGCATCCCGCTGCCGTCCTTGAAGAGGAAGCTGAAGCGCCAGCGGATGGCGACATGGTCGCCGTCGATCAGCGGACCGCCGAGCAGCTCGGTGACGACGCTCTCGGCGCGGGCGAGCACGCCGGCCTCCTGCGCCAACAGCGCCTCGCGGCCGCCCTGGCGCGGCGGGGCCTGGTTTTCCTGCATCCAGGCGTCGTCGTGGTACCAGTCGCGGATGGCGCCGACGTGGTCGCCGGAAACCACCTGGACGATGAAGGCGTCGACGGTCTGGCGACTGGGCATCGGTCTCTCCTTACGCACAAAGGTCGATCTGCGGCCGGAATTGACGTTTAACCCGCCGCCATGCGCCCTGGGTCCGATTTCGCTACGCCAACCGCGGCCAACCTGCTGTCAGCAGGGCTGAGCCGCCGCGCCGCGCTCGCGGTTCTGCTCGCCACCGCGGTCTCGAGTCCCGCCGTCGCCGCGTTGCCGTGGCCGACCGAGGCGCCGCTCGGCCCGCCGCAGCCGTTCTCGTTCGACCGCCTCAAGTCGGACGCTCGGTCGCTGGCGCGGCGGCCGTACCAACCGCCCGCGAGCCCGCCGCCCGCGCTGGTGCAGGCGATCGACTACGACGCCTTCGGCCAGATCGTCTATCGGCCGCAGGCGACGCTCTGGGGCGTCGATCCGGGCGATCACGGCGTGCGCTTCTTCCCGATTGGGCGGCCGGCGGGGACGCCGGTCGCCGTGCACGTGGTCGCGGGCGGCGAGGCGCGCGCCGTCACCTATTCGACTGCGTTGTTCGACATGCCGGCCGACTCGCCGGCGCGGAAGCTGGGCGACGGCGCCGGGTTCGCCGGTTTCAAGGTGCTGAACGCCGACCACCGCACCGACTGGATCGCCTACCTCGGCGCTGCCTATTTCCGCTCGGCCGATCCGTTCAACCAGTACGGCCTCTCGGCGCGCGGGCTGGCGATCGACACCGCGACGGCGAAAACCGAGGAGTTCCCGATCTTCACCTCGTTCTGGCTCGAGCGCGATCCGGCCGGCGAGCTGGCGGTCTACACCCTGTTGGACGGTCCCAGCGTCGCCGGCGCCTACCGCATCGGCCATCGGCGCTCGCCCGCCGGCTTGGTGCAGGAGATCGAGGCCGAGCTGCACTTCCGCCGGCCGGTCGCACGGCTCGGGATCGCGCCGCTGACCAGCATGTACTGGTACGGCCAGTCCGACCGCACCCCCGCCGACGACTGGCGCCCACAGATCCACGACAGTGACGGCCTCGCCATCTGGACCGGCTCCGGCGAGCGCATCTGGCGGCCGCTGGCCAACCCGCCGGTGGTCAAGGTCAACGCCTTCATGGACCGCGGTCCCAAGGGCTTCGGCCTGATGCAGCGCGACCGCAACTTCGAGGACTACCAGGACGACGGCGTCTTCTACGACAGGCGCCCGAGCGCCTGGGTCGAGCCGGTCGGCGACTGGGGGCCAGGCTCGGTGCAGCTGGTCGAGCTGCCGACCACCGGCGAGGCGGACGACAACATCGTCGCCTTCTGGGTTCCCGCGGCGCCGGTGAAGGCGGGCCAAAACCTCAACGCCCGCTACCGCCTGCACTGGACCAAGGACGAGCCGACGTCCGCGCCCATCGCCCGCGTGATCGCGACGCGGTCAGGGGAGGGAGGCCGGCCGGGGCTGCCCGTCCCACCCGGCCGGCGCAAGTTCGTACTCGACTTCGCCGGGCCGAGCCTGGTCGGCCTGTCGCGCCAGAGCGGCGTGTCGCCAGTGGTTTGGTTGAGCGTCGGACAGCCGATCGAGGCGGTGGCCTATCCGGTCGAGGGCGCCGATCGCTGGCGGCTGATGTTCGACTACGAGGCCCCGCCGAAGACCACGCTCGACCTTCGCGCGGCCCTGAGCCGCGGCGGCCAGGCGCTGACCGAGACCTGGATCTACCAGGTCATCACCGGCTGAAGCCGCGGCGTGGCGGCCTGGCTGACCCAGGCCCTAGATGTCGCGGGCTGGTAGACCGGCGTCGGCTCGCGGAACATCGCCTCGATCTGCCGCCGGATCGGCGCTTCGTCGGCATAGGCGCGCCGCAGCGCCAGCGAGCGCTCCAGCACCGGCGGCGGGTTCTCGTCCTCGGGGATCTGGAACAGCCCGCGCCGGCGCAGGAACGAGCCGACCTTCTGGCGCGAGGTGTGCAGCGAAAGCAGGGCCGAGAGCGCGAGGCTGAGGAAGATCGGGCTGGCCCAGATCAGGAAATACTTGCTGACTAGCAGCGCTCCGATCGCACCGCCGACGCCCAGCACCACGTGGCCGCGGTGGGCGCGCCAGGCGTCGCGGCCGGTCAGCTCCGAGCCCTCGCGGCGCTGCACGCTCCAGCCGCTGTCGCGCCCGGCCAGCACCTCGGCGACGGCGACGGACTGCATCACCATCATCACCGGCGTCGTCAGGATCGAGGCGATGCTCTCGATGACGAAGCCAAGCAGCAGCTGCCAGGCCCCGCCGAAGCTGGACCTTGTCCTGCGCGAGACCATCGCCAGCAGCAGCGCCATCGTCTTTGGCGCGACCAGCAGGGCCAGGGTGAACACGAACAGGCCGACCACCTCGGCGAACTCGGCCGAGCGCAGGGAGACGTGCTGGCCCGGCCAGATGATCGCCCCGCAGACCACCAGCGCCAGCCACAGCGCCGGGGCCAGGTAGGCGAGGATGCCGCAGACCAGGTGCAGGCGGCTGACCCAGTGCAGGCCGGCGGCGGCGAGCACCCGGCCATGCTGCAGATTGCCCTGGCACCAGCGGCGGTCGCGCAGCGCGGTGTCGAGCAGGGTCGGCGGCGTCTCCTCGTAGCTGCCGCCGAGCTCGGGCAGGGTGCGCACGGCCCAGCCGCGGCGGCGCAGCAGCGCGGCCTCGATGAAGTCGTGGCTCATGATGTGGCCGCCAAACGGTTTCGGCCCGCTCAGGTGCGGCAGGCCGGCGCTCTCGGCGAAGGCGCGCACGCGGATCATCGCATTGTGGCCCCAGTAGTTGCCCTCCGAGCCCGACCACCAGGCCTGGCCGCGGGCGAACATCGGCCCATAGAGCCGCGAGGCGAACTGCTGCAGCCGCGCGAACGGGGTCTCGGCGTTGATGATGGTCGGGACGGTCTGGGCGAGGCCCAGGCCCGGCTCCTGCTCCATCGTGCGGGTGAGCGCGGCGATGGTTTCGCCGGACATCAGGCTGTCGGCGTCCAGCACCAGCATGAAGTCGTAGCCGCCGCCGTAGGTCTCGACCCAGTCGCCGATGTTGCCGGCCTTGCGGTCGGAGTTGGCGGCGCGGCGGCGGTAGTAGGCCTGCGGGCCGCCGTCGAGGCGCAGCCGGAGCCGCAGCAGACCCGCCACCTCGGCGCGGGCGACTTGCTCGTCGCGGGTGTCGCTGAGGATAAACACGTCATAGAGCGCGGCGAGGCCCATCTGGCGCAGATCCTCGCCGATCGCCTGCGCCGCAGCGAGGATCAGGCCTGGATCCTCGTTGTAGGTCGGCAGCAGGATCGCCGTGCGGCTGGTGATCGGTCCGTCGAGCGACACAGCCGCGGCGGCCGCGCGCGACGCCAGCGTCGCCACGAAGCCGGCGCTGGCGCTCATGAAGCCATACCCGACCCAGGCGCTGAGCACGGTCGAGAGGCCGATCGTGGTCCACTCCATGAGGGAGACGCCGCCCCGGCTCAGCACCTGGAACAGCACGACGGCGACCACGGCGGCGATGGCCAGCGCGCCGGCGATCAGGATCAGACGGCGCAGTCCCATGCCCTCGGCCGCCACCCGCCGCGCGTCGGGTGCGCGGCTCAGGTCCTGTTTCGGCATGGCGAGCGGCAGCGCGGACGGCGTCGATCGCAGTGCGGGATAGGCCGAGCGCGGCGTCGCCTCAGGCGGCGCGGCCGTTCGAGGCGGCGCGGCGGAGCGGGTTGGCGCGCGCCTGGCCCTTACGTCCGGGCCTGAGAAGGCGGACCGCCAGCGATGCGCATTTCCCAGCGCTTCGAGGCGGGCGTCGTCCCGCGCGATGTCGACCAATCGATTCCCCGTTCACGACCACTGCACGCTACGCGCACTGCCCCAGGAGGCGCGGCCGTGAGTCTCCACACAGCGCGGCCCTTGAAAGCCACCGTTCAGGCGAAAGCAAGGCGTATCGTGAAGCCGGCGTGACACCCGGCAGCGCGTCACTTTTCCTGGGGTTGCAGCGCCGGGTCACTCGCGCGCTCTGCCTGGGCCGCGCGCCAGGCCCGGATCACCGACGCCGCGGTCTCGTCGGCGTCCCGTGGCGTGGTCGCGATCGAGGAGACCGAACAGCGCATTACCCAGCGCCCGCGCCACTGCGCCGGGCCGAGGAAGGCGACAGCGTCCGCCTGCAGATGGCGGATGACCGCCAGCGTGGCCGCATCGCCGGCCGCGTCGTCCAGGTCGGCGCCGAAGCGGATCATGAACTGGTTGAGCTCGACCGGGCAGATCAGCGCGGCGCCCGGTTCGGCGGCGATCGTTTGCGCCATCTGCGCGGCGATCAGGCAGCAGCGCTCGACCATCTGCGCGATGCCGGCGCGGCCGAGCTGGCGGATCATGGCCCAGGTCGCGAAGCCGCGCGCCCGCCGCGACAGTTCCGGCACATAGGCCGACGGATCGCGCTCGGCGCCCTCCGGCGGCGGCAGGTAGCTGGCCGAGATCGCCATCGAGCGCCGGTGCGCCTCGGCGTCGCGGACGATGGCGTACCCGCAGTCGTAGGGCGTCTGCAGCCACTTGTGGCCGTCGGTGGCCCAGGAGTCGGCCAGCTCGACGCCGGCGGTCAGCCCCGCGCGGCCGGGCGCCGCCTGGGCCCAGAGCCCGAAGGCGCCGTCTACGTGCAGCCAAGCACCGCGGTCCCGCGCCGTCGGTGCGATCGCCGCGAACGGGTCCGACGCGCCGGTGTTGATCTGGCCCGCCTGGGCGATGGCGATCACCGGTCCGGACGCCGCCTTCAGCGCCCGCTCGAAGTCCGACGCCAGCATCCGCCCGCTGTCGTCGGTGACGATCGTCCGCACCCGTCGCGCGCCGAGGCCCAGGTACTTCAGGCCGGAGAACACGGTGGTGTGGGCGTCCGCGCCGATCAGCACCTCGACAGGCGGCGCGCCGATCAGGCCGTCGGCCTCCACGTCCCAACCCACCCGCCGCAGCACCTCGCTGCGCGCGGCGGCCAGGCAGACGAAGTTGGCCACCGTCGCCCCGGTGACGAAGCCGACCGACGCTGTCGGGGGCAGGCGCAGCAGGTCGAGCAGCCACCTCGCCGCCACGGCCTCCACCGCCGCGGCCGCCGGCGCGGCCACCAGGTTGCCGGCGTTCTGGCCCCAGGCGGCGGTCAGCCAGTCGGCCGCGACGCCAGTGGGATGCGAGCCGCCGATCACCCAGCCGAAGAACCTTGGGCCGGTCGAGGCGCGGATGCCGGGCGTCGCCAGCCGCACCAACTCGTCGATGATCGCCGCCCCGTCCGCGCCCGTCTCCGGCGTCGGCCCGGCGAAGGCGGCCAGCATCGCGGCATAGTCGGCGACCGGCGTTCGCGGCGCCCCGGCCACGCCCTGGCGATAGGCGATCGCCGCCTCGGCGGCCGCGGCCAGCGCCTTGTCTCCACCCTCGTCGCGCATCCAAGTCCCCGTCCTGCGAACACGATAGCTTACCTGGCGGTGCGCGCGGCGGCTCGCGAAGACCGGCCCCGCAATCTCGGCCTTGAAAACCCTCGCGCTGCTGTCGACTTCAGCCACTCCGGTTCGTCTTAATGGCGACAGCATCCGTTCGCTGCAGGAGCCAGCATGCCGAAGAGCGTTCCGGTCCTCACCTACTTCCAGTTCCGCGGCCTCGGCGAGCCGATCCGGCTGCTGCTCGAGGATCTGGGTCTCCCGTACGAAGATCGGCGCGTCGACCTCTTCAGCGACGCCTGGCCCGCGCTGTCGCCGACCCTGCCGTTTCGCCAGCTCCCGCGGCTGGAGTCGGACGGGCTGACGCTGTTCCAGAGCCACGCCATCCTGCGCCACCTGGCCCGCGCCAACGGGATCGCCGGGGACAGCGAAGCCGAGCGGCTACGCTGCGATGTTGGCATCGAGGCAGCGCGCGATGTGCAACAGCGGCTGTGGGACCATTTCTGGTCGCCCGGCTCCGACACCGCGGCCGCGGCGGAAGCCTTCGCGGCCGGCCAGCTGGCGCAAGAACTGGGCAAGCTCGGCGGCTGGCTGGGCGATGCGCCCTATGTCGGTTGCGAGCGGCCGCTGTTCGCCGACTACTTCGTCCTCACCGTGCTCGATGAAGCTGGCGCCTTCTTCCCGGCGGCGCTGGAACGAGCACCGTCGCTGGCGGCCTACCGCCGGCGGATGCACGAACGCCCGGGCATCGCCGCCTACATCGCCTCGGGCCGGCAGTCGGCGTCGTACGGCTTCGACACCATCCGCGGCATCCGCAGCCCCAAGCAACCGGCCTAGGCGAGATGTCCGAGCTTACCCTTCTCGTCACCGACCGCGGGCTGGTGGAGTCGCCGCGCTGGCATGCCGGCTGGCTGTGGTTCGCCGACTGGACCGCCGGCGAGATCCTGCGACTTGATGGCGACGGCCGCGCCGAGGTGGTGGCCAAGGCCGCCGCGCCGCCGCTGTCGTTCGACTTCGCCGCCGATGGGCGGATGCTGATCGTGGCTTCCGGCGAAGGCCGCCTGCTGCGCCGTGAGCCGGACGCCGAGATCGCGCCGTTCGCGGACCTTGGCGGGGACGGCTGGAACGAGATCGTCGTCGACGGCCGCGGCAATACCTATGTCAACGGCCCCAAGCTGTTGCTGGTCACGCCGGGCGGCGCGGTGTCGGTCGAGGCCGAGGGCCTCGCCTTCCCGAATGGCATGGCGGTGACCCCCGACAACCGCACCCTGATCTGTGCCGAGTCCTACGCCCGCCGCCTCACGGCCTTCGACATCGCCGCCGATGGCCGGCTCTCGGGCCGCCGGGTCTGGGCCGACCTCGACGGCCCGCCGGACGGGGTCTGCATCGACGCTGCCGGCGCGGTCTGGTACGCCGACGTGCCGAACGCCTACTGCCGCCGGGTCCTCGAGGGCGGCGAGGTGTTGGATGAAGTGAAGCTGGACCGCGGCGGCTTTGCCTGTGTGCTGGGCGGGCCGGACCGCCGCACCCTCTACATCACCGCCGCCCGCTGGTTCGGCATGGACCGGATGGCCGAGATGGCCGGCGCCGGCCGGGTGTTTTCCATTCCCGCGGCGGCGGCGGGGGTCGGCTGGCCTTAAGCACCTACTCGGCCGCCACCGGGCTCAGCAGGTGGCTGGTGCGTTCGGCCGCGCGGCCGGCGCCCAGGGCCAGGAAGATCGCCGGGGCGACGATCAGGGCGCCGAGGTAGAAGGCCCCGCTGATGTTGAAGCCGAGCAGGCCCAGCCCTAGCTGCGGGCCGGTGACCCGCGCCAGCGCGCCGGTGGCGTTGTTGAGCCCCATGATCTGGCCCTGATGGTCGGGGTCGATGCTGCGGCTGAGCAGGGCGCCGGAGTTGGGGAAGGCCACCGATTGGCAAAGCGCCATCAGCGCCATCAGCCCGACCGTGACCGCCCCACCGGGCGAGAACGGCTGCAGCGCCGTGCAGATCACCGTTCCCGCCATGCCGGCCGCCAGCATCCGCGACTCCCCGAACCGTCGCGACAGCGGGCCGGTCAGCATGAACTGGCAGCAGGCCGACACCGCCCCGGTAATGCCGAAGCACAGACCGACATCGCGCGGCTGCCAGTTGAAGCGCGCGTGCGCCCAGAGCGCGAAGGTGCTCTCGATGGCGGTGAAGGCGACGCCCACCGCGAAGGTCAGCAGCATCAGCCGCGCCACCACCGGATGGCGGAAGGCGTAGCCCAGCATCACCCAGCGGCTGGGCTGGTTGCCGACATACCGGCGCCGCGCCCGGCTTTCCTTGACCACCAGGGCGATGCCGATCGCCGAGCAGGCGCAGAGCGCCGAGGAGAGCAGCAGCGGCAGGTGATAGCCGGCGGTCCCCAGCGAGGGCCTGGCCAGGGTGCCGCCGACGAACGGGCCGAGGATGAAGCCGAGATTGTAGGCCGCGCCCAGCCGCGCCATCCGCCCCGCGCGCAGCTCAACCGGCGTCACGTCGGCGATGTAGCCCTGCACCACCGAGCCGTTGCCCGCGCACATGCCGCCGACCACCCGGATCGCCACCGCGGCCCAGATGTTGGGCGCGAAGGCCAGCGCGCCGTAGCAGAGGCAGTTGGCGGCGACGGTGGAGATCAGAATCGGCTTGCGCCCGATCCGGTCCGACAGCCGGCCCCAGAACGGCTCGCCGACGAACGAGCCGATCGAATAGGCCGAGAACACCAGCCCGATCTGCCACGGCGCGGCGTGGAACGAGGCGGCGTAGAACGGCAGGAACGGCACGATCACGCCGAACCCGAGCATGTTGATGAACATCACCGACAGCAGAGTGTAGAGCGCGGCGGCAGACGACCGCCCGCCCGTCGAAGCTTCCGGCTCGGCGGTCATGTGACGGCTGATAAGCTGGCTCGGCGAGCGGGGCAAGGCGCAGCCGGAGCCGTGGCGTTATCGTGGGCGCGACTGTGGCCGGCTTTCCTCGCTGCCGCGCGGCTCACTGCGCCGGGTTGTTCTTCTCCACGAAGTCCATCGTCGCCTGCAGCATCTGCAGGCGCGTTTCGCCATGCGAGAGCCAGTGGTCTTCGCGGCGAAGCACCACCATCTCGACCGGCTTGCCGGCACGCTTCAGGGCGTCTGCCATGATCTGGCTCTGTTCGAACGGCACCACGGTGTCGTCCTTGCCGTGGATCAGCAGAATCGGCGGCGTCGCCGCGCCGATGTGGTCCGCCGGCGAGACCTCGTCAAGGCGGGGGTCGTTCGGTCCTTTCGCGCCCACGAACCGGTCAAAGTAGCGTTGCGCCGAGACATCGTTCTGGCGCAGCGACCAGGCTACGAACGGGCGCAGGTCCGAGATCCCGGCCACCGACACCGCGCAGCGATAGACGCCCGGATCGAGCGTCGCCCCGGCCAGCGCGGCATAGCCGCCGTAGCTGCCGCCGACGATGCAGACGCGCTTGGGATCGATGGTCCCCTCGGCCGCCAGGTAGCGCACGCTGTCCGACAAATCGGTCTGCATCTTGCGGCCCCACTGGCCATATCCGCCTTCGCGGAAGGCCGCACCGAAGCCGGTCGAGCCGCGGTAGTTGACCTGCAGCACCGCATAGCCGCGCGACGCCATCGCCTGCGCCCACCAGTCGAAGCCCGGTTCGTCGCGCGTGGCCGGCCCGCCGTGCGGGAACACGATCAGCGGCAGCGCCTTGGCCGGACGCTCGTTCGGCAGCGTCAGGTAGCCGGTGAGCGGCGTTCCGTCGGCCGCCTTGAAGGCCAGCGAACGCACCGGCGCCACGTCGCCGGGCTTCAGGTCGTCATAGACCGTGGCGACATAACTGGCCTTGTTGGCGTCCAAATCGATGAAGGCGATGGCGGGCGCTTCGGTCGGCGACTCGACCTGCACCAGCAGCTTGCGATGGTCGGCCGACAGGCCAAGCAGGCTAACCGTCTGGCCCTTGAACGCCCGCAGGGTAGCGTCCCACGCGGCCTGGTCCTGGGCTGAGAAGAACTGGTAGCGGCCGTCGTCGCCGTCGAGGCCATAGACGCCGATCGCGCGGCCGGTCATGTGGTCGAACAACGGCGCGGCGTTGGCGACCCCGCCGAAGGGCTGCCCCCAGGTCTGGGCCTCCACGTCGAACTCGCGAAAGCCGGTCTGGCCCTCCTCGCTTTCCAGCACAGATTTGCCGTCGCGGCCGAGCCCCACGAATCCGCCGAAGCCGTACTTGGTGTCGACCGACGCCGCCTGGCGCCAATCGGCGCCGTGCAGGACCTTCAACGCCCAGTGGCCACCCTGCTCGGCGTATTCGCTCTCGGCCAACGGCTGGCCGGCGGAGTCGATCACCCAGCCTTCGGTATTCGGCCAGCCATCGCCCAGCTGCTTGCTCTGGGCGGCGTCGAGATCGATCCTGAACAGCGAGAGGCGGCCCTCCTCGCCGACGAAGGTGGAGGCCTCGACGAACGCGTAGGGTTTGCCGCCGACGATGCGGACGTCTGGCTCGCCATAGACCGCCCCCAGCACGCCCTTGGCATCCTCGAGCAGCGTGTGGCTCGCGCCTGTCTTCAGATTGTAGTCGAGGGCGGTATACCATTCGGCCCGCGGTGCGATGACATCGGTCAGTTCGGCCGTGCGCGAGGCGGTGATCAGCACGTGGTTGTCGCCGGCCCAGGCGAGGCCGCGGATCTTGCTGTCGCCGGCCCGCAGACGCACCACCAGCTCGTCACTGCCGGCGCGAACGATGGTGACGGTGCGCTTTTCGCCGTCGGTCTGCGCGATCGCGATCAGCCCGCCGCTCGGCGACAGCGCCGCCTGCTCGATGCTCGGCAGCCGCCCGTAAGCCTCCAGCGGCGCGGCGCCGGCGCCAGCCAGCGCCGCGCCAGCCAGGCCCCCGGCCAGCGCGAGCAGTCGAACGAGGGACGCCAGGCGCGACGTCATCAGTCCGCCGGGTTGTGCTTGGCGAGGAAGTCCATCGTCGCCTGCAGCATCTGCAGCCGCGTATCGCTGCGGGAGAGCCAGTGATCCTCGTGGTTCAGCACCACGAAGTCGTAGGGCTTGCCGGCCTGCTTCAGGGCGTCGGCCATGATCTGGCTCTGTTCGAACGGCACCACGCTGTCATCCTTGCCGTGGATCAGCAGGATCGGAATGGCGACCTTTGCCGCCTGGTCGGCGGGGGAAATCGCCTCCAGGTGCGGATCGGCGAGGCCCTCGGCGCCCATGTACCGCGCCCAGTAGCGCTCGGCGGCGACACCCTGGAAGCCGCCGCGCGACCTGCTCCAGCCGACGAACCTGGCGAGCTCGGCCGGCCCGGACACATCGACCGCGCAGCGGTAGACGCCGGTGTCCAGCGCCGCGCCGGCCAGCGCCGCATAGCCGCCGTAGCTCGCGCCGACGATGCAGACCCGCGCCGGATCGATGGTCCCCTGCGCAGCCAGGTAGCGCACGCCGTCGGAGAGATCGGTCTGCATCTTGCGACCCCATTCGCCGAAGCCGGCCGACATGAGGTTCCAGCCGAAGCCGTCGGAGCCGCGGTAGTTGACCTGCAGCACCGCATAGCCGCGCGAGGCCATCGCCTGTGCCCACCAGTCGAAGCCCGGCTCGTCCCGCGCCGCCGGCCCGCCGTGCGGGAACACCACCAGCGGCAGCTTCTTCGCCTCGCGCCCCTTGGGCAAGGTCAGGTACCCGGTCAGCTCCAGACCGTCAGCCGCCTTGAACGCTATCGGCTGGACCGGGGAGATGTCGGCGCTGGCGAGGTCGGCATACTCGGAGCCAAGCCACGCCGTGGTCCCGTTGGTCAGATCAACCAGCGCGTAGCCCGGGCCGTCGGTGGGCGAGTTGACGTGTACGACGATCTGACGGCGGGCGTCCGACGCCGACGCCAGCTGGATGCTAGCGCCAGCGAAGGCCTTGCTCACCGCGTCCCACTGCGCCTGATCGGACGGGTCGTAGAAGTGGTGGCGCCAGTCATCGCCGACCAGCGTCACCAGCCCGATCAGCGCGTGGCTGGCCGGATCGCGCAGCGGCACGCCGTCGGCCGGTCCGGGCAGTGGATCGCTCAGCGTCCCAGCGGGCGTCAGCTCGCGCAGGACGTGGCGCCCGTTATCGACCTGTTCGACCAGCACCGACTGGGAATCGCGGCCGAGCCCGTCGATGGACGGCGGCTCCAGCGCCGCCTTGCCGCTCTGCGCCTCTCGCCAGACGCCGTCGTGAAAGAGTTTCAGCGCCCACTGTGTGGAGGTCGCGTCGTAGGTTTCCTCCGCCAGCGGACGGCCGTCGTCGCCCACGACATAGCCGGTGACGCTCGCCTGGTTCGAGGTGATCAGGGTCGATCGGTCGGTCGCAAGATCGATCCTGAACAGGCCGAGCTGGCTCTCGCGCACTCGCACATCGCCGCTGCCGGCGTCAGCCTGTTGGGCCATGTAGTAGCCAGCGGCGTAGGCGATCGGCTTGCCGTCGACGATGCGCACCATCGGCGGGCCCACGATCTTGTTGGCGGCCATCTCGACATCGCCCAGCAAGGGCGTGATCTTGTGGGTGGCGATATTGAAGTCCGCGGCGACGGCCCACTCGCTGCGGCCCATCAGTACGCCCTCTTCCTCGAGCCCTCGGACGTAGGAAGAGGAAACGATGAGCAGGTGGTCGTCGCCGGCCCATTCCAGGCTGCGCACCTTGGTCGGCCCAACCTTGACGCCGGTGAGGATCTTCTTCGCGGTCAGGTCTTGCACGACGATCGACCGCTCCTCGCCCTTGACGAAATCGATCGCCAGCCGCTGGCCGTCCGGCGAGATCGCAATCTGCTCGATCATCGGCAAGGCGCCGTAGGCCGCCAGCGGCGCGGCCGCCAAGCCCGTTGCCGGAAGCGCTAGCGCGATGGCGGCGACCAGCCCGGTCCACACCTTCGACATGACCGCCCCTCCCCAGGTTTGGCGCGCAGCGTGACCTAAGGTTGCGCCGGGATCAAGCCGGGACGAGCTGGGAAGTTTTGTCACAAGGCGGCCGTCGTCGTGCGCTATTTTCATACGTAACTAGTATGGTATGGTTGCGAGGTGACCGCTCGCGCCCACACCGTCGAACTCGCCCCGCGCTCCGATGGCGCGCGCTATCGGCGCGTGTCGCTGGCGCTGGAAGGTGGCGGCGATCTGGTGCTCACCTCGCACGAGATGGGCGCCAGCCTGGAAGCCGCCTGGGGCCTCGACGACGCGGAGATCACGCTGCAGATCGCGCCCGCCCAACTGGCCCGGCTGGCCCTGGCGCTGGTCGCCGAACGCCTCGCCGGCGGCGAGGAGCCGGTGCAGACGCTGGCCGAGCTGTGCGAGGAACACGGGGTCGACTATCGGACGGCGTGCTGGACCTGAGGGTCGGCGAGCCTCCCCCCGAACTCCCTCAGACGCGCTCATAGCTTGGGTCAGTCCCGGCTATCCAAGCAAGCTGACCGGCGTGTGGCCGCGCTGGGCGCGGCCACTGCTGGGACGGTGTTCATGGCTGGCCGGCACAACGGCCGGCCATGACCGCAGAGGAGGAGCGCCTAGCTGATCGTGTTGAACAGCTCGCCATACAGGCCGCGCGAGACGAAGCCGTCCGGGCCTCGGGTCAGATCGCCTTCGACGGTGGTGCGGTGCACGATCCGCTCGCCTTCGATGTACTTGCCGTCGATCGGGCCGGCGTGGGCGACGGCGCGGTTGTCCCACAGCACCAGCGCGCCGGGGCTCCAGCGCACGCGGGCGTGCAGGTCGGCGCGCCCGGCCAGCTCGGCGTTGAGGAAGTCGAGCAGGGCGGCGCTTTCGCGGGCGCGAAGGCCGGCGATCGCCTTCACGAAGCCGGTGGCGAGGAACAGGTGCTTCTGGCCGGTCTCGGGATGCACCCGCACCAGCGGATGCAGGGCGGCGAACGGGCCCGGCTCGCGGCCGTCGAAGCGCGGCGGGGGCGGGCGGCCGACCGCGGCGTCGTCGCGCACGTGGATCGCCTGCAGGGTGTCGAGATAGCCGCGCAGCGACGGCGACAGGCTCTCGTAGAGCGCCTCCAGGTTGGCGAACAGCGTATCGCCGCCGACCGACGGAATCTGCACCGCGCGCAGGAAGGTCAGCGAGTTGGGGTTGGCGACGAAGGTGATGTCGATGTGCCAGCCGACCGGCGCGCGGGGCCGCAGGTTGGGCCGCAGCGGGTGGTCGATATCGAGGTCGAACGGAGCGTATTCGTCCCGGTCGCGGGTCAGGATATTCTGCTTGATCTCCGGGGCCTCGACCAGGCCGTTGGTGACCGGGTGGGCCGGTGTGACGCGGCCGAAATAGCGCGAGAAACGGATCTGCTGGGCGTCGTCGAGGTCCTGGTCGTGGAACACCAGCACCTTATGCTTCAAGAGCGCCTGGCGGATCGCGGCGATGGTCGGCTTGTCGAGCTCGCGGCTCAGGTCGACGCCGCGGACTTCGGCGCCGGTGATCGGGGTGATCGGGCGCACGGAGAGCTGGGTCTCGGTGCGGGTCAGTTCGAGGGTTTCAGACATTTGGCTCTCCGGAGTGGACGCGCCAAATTCCTATCCAATCAGTATGATTGTGCCAAGTCCTCAAAACCTGTAGCCGCCATGAGAGACGCTTCAGGCGCCAGCCGGCAGAGGCTGATGACGGTGGCTTCGCTGCCGGCGAAGAACTCGGCGCGCAGGCCCGTGGCGTCGAAGTTGGCGATCGCGTTGGCTTCGAGGCCAACCGCGCGGGCGGCCAGCCGCAGGCACTCGCCCTGCAAGGCGGCGCTGCGGCGGGCGGTGCGGATCGCGGAGACGCAATCCGGCTTCGCGCCGGCGGCCAGCAGCAGGCTGACTGCGAATGGGAAGTCGTACCCGACCAGGCCCAGCGCCGGCGCCTGCAGCGCCTGCTCGGCGTCGCATAGCGACAGATGCCGCGCCAGCCGCGCCTTGGCGTCGTCGCTGACCACGAAGAGGGCGCGAGCAGGCGAGGCGCCGGCGATGGGGTCGAGCTTCAGCAGGCCATGCAACTGATCGAGCAGGTCGCGGGCCACCGGCGCGGCTGCACTGCAGGCTTCCCGCCTCATCCGAACCACCTGAGCGCTCATCTCACCTCCGCCAGTTCGTTCTCGACGCCCAGCAGACCCAGCAGCTGGCGGCGAAGGTCCATGAAAAGCTCCACCCGCGCCGGCCCCGCCGGGGGCAGGCGAACGTCGAGGTTGGCGGCGATTCGGCCATCGTCCAACAGCACAACCCGGTCGGCGAGCTCGATCGCCTCGTCGACATCGTGGGTGACCAGCAGCACGGCAGGCTGGTGCGCCTGCGACAGACGTTTCAGCAGGGCGTGCATGCGGATGCGAGTCAGGGCGTCCAGCGCGCCGAACGGCTCGTCAGCTAGCAGCAGCGCCGGCTCGCGCACCAGCGATCGCGCCAGCGCCACGCGCTGCTGCTCGCCGCCGGAGAGTTCATAGGGCCAGGAGCGGCCGCGATCGCCGAGCTCGACCTCCTCCAACGCGCGCTGGCCGCGGGCGCGGACGTCGGGGCCGGTCAGGCCCAGCGCTACGTTCTCCAGCACACGCTTCCAGGGCAGCAGCCGCGCGTCCTGGAACACCACGGCGATATTCGCCGGCGCTTCGATTTCGCCCGACCCTTGCGCCTCGGAATCCAGATCGGCGATCGCCCGCAGCAGGGTGCTCTTGCCAGAGCCGCTGCGGCCGAGCAGGGCGACGAACTCGCCGCGGGCGATGTCGAGATCGACCCCGTTCAGCACGCCTTTCAGGGTGAAGGTGCGCTTCAGGTCGCGCACGCGGACGACCGGCCTGGCGGTCGGGGCGGTCATTGCGCCAGCGTCCTGCGCCAGCCAATCAGCCGCGCCTCAGCGAAGCGCACCGCGGCGTCGGAGCCGAGCCCGAGCAGGGCGTAGACCACCAGCCCGACCACGATCACGTCGGTCTGGGCGTAGGTGCGGGCCAGGTCGATCATGTAGCCGATGCCGCTGGTGGCGTTGAGCTGCTCGACCACCACCAGCGCCAGCCACGCGCCCATCACCGCGAAGCGCAGGCCGAGCATGAAGCCGGGCAGGGCGCCAGGCAGCACCACATCGCGCAGGAAGCGCCAGCGGCTGAGGTTCAGCGTCTCGGCCAGCTCGAGATACTTCAGCTCGGTCCCGCGGAGCGCCGTGTGGGTCTGCAAGTAGATCGGGATGAACACGCTGAGCGCGATCACGGTGATCTTCATCGGCTCGCCGATGCCCAGCCACAGGATCACCAGCGGGATCAGGGCCAGGGTCGGGATCGCCCGCTTCATCTGCACCAGGCTGTCGAACACGTAGCCGCCCAGCCGGCTGAGCCCGGAGATCAGCGCCACCGCCAGGCCGGCGACGACGCCGAACGCCAATCCCTCGGCCGCGCGGATGGCCGAGACGGCCAGGTTGGCCGGCAGCCGCCCGTCGGCGGTCAGGTCGCGCGCCGTCGCCAGCGTCGCCCAGGGCGAGGGCAGGATGCGGGGGTCGAGCAGGCCGGTGTAGGAGAAGACGCACCAGTAGAGCAGCAGCAGGCCCGGGCCGAGCAGAGGTCCGAATGGCAGCGGCTCGCCAAGGCCCAGCCGGCGGCGGCGCCTGGCGCGCACGGCCGGGGCGACGATCGGCGCTTCGCGTCCAAACGGCTCAGCGCCGGGCAGCTCCTCGGCGATCTCGAGCACGCCGCCGGTCATGGCGTTCATGGCTGAGCCCCTCTGGTGTTGGCGGCGAGACGCGGGGCGAGCGCGTGGCCTTCCGCAGCCCACTCGGCGTCGGCGGCGTCGGCAGCGAGGGCTTCGAAGCGGCGGTCGAACAGACTCTCGGCGGCGATCGGCGGGCGCCTGGTCTGGCGCGCCATCACGTCGGCGGCGGCCTGCTCCATGCCGACGGCAGTGGTCCAGTCGCGCGGGATGTCCGGCTCGCCGCCGGTGCTGACGACGTAGCGGGCGTCGGCGGGCGAAAGGCCCTGGTCCTTGGCGTAGTAGAGCTGGGCGAACTCGTCCGGATGGCCGCGCACCCACTCGGCCGCGCGGGCCCACAGCGCGACGTAGGCCCTAAGCGCCGCGGCCTTGGCCGGGTCGCGCAGCGTCTCCTGGCGCACATAGAGCACCGTCAGGTCGTCGCGAAACGGCGGATGCGGCAGCACCTGGGCGCCGTCGGCGCCGAACTTTTCCAGGAAACGCTTGGCCTGGGTCCCCGCCGCGATCGGCGCGACGTCGACCACGCCGCCGGCCAGGGCGTTGACGTAGAGATCGCCGCCGGTGCTGGGCAGTTCGACGAGCGTCACATCCTTGGCGGTAAGGCCCTGCGCCTGCAGCGTGCGCAGCACCACCTCGCCCTGCACCTGGCCGGGACTGAAGGCGATCTTCTTGCCGCGCAGGTCGGCGAGGGTGCGGATGCCGGAATGCGGCGCGACGCCGAGTTCGTAGAGCGGATGGTTGAGCGGATCGAGCCGCTGGCGCACGGCGATGATCTTCACCGGAATGCCGACCCAGGTGGCGTGGATGGGCGGCATGTCGGCGGCCGAACCGATGTCGAGCGCCTTGGCGTGGAACGCCTCGGTCACCGCCGGCCCACCGGTGATCTTGGCCCACTTCACGGTGAAGGGCAGCTGCCGGATCCAGCCGGTGTGCTCCAGCACGCGCTGGGTGGTGGGATCGCCGATAACCAGCGTGGCGCCCGTGGGTGGCGGGCCGGCCGGCAGCGGCGCGTCGAGCGACAGGCCGCCCACGGCAACGTCTGCCTTGCGCGGCCCGGCGATGACGGCGATCGCGGCCGCCGCCGTGATCGCCACGCTGGCGATCACGGCGGCTCCGAAGCGCGTGGAGGGCATGGGGAGGACTCCGCCGCCGCGCCTGGTGACTAGCCGAGCACGTTGAACAGCTCGCCCTCGAGCGGCCGCGAGCGGAAGCCGTCCGGGCCTTCCGGCAGATCGCCAGCCACGGTGATGCGCCGCACGGTGCGGCCAAGGCTGAACTGGGCGTAGTCGATCGGGCCGGCGTGGGAGACGGCCTGGTTGTCCCACACCACCAGCGACTTCGGCCGCCAGCGGAACCGCACCTGGTACTCGGGCCGAGTGACCTCGTGGTACAGCAGGTCGAGGATCGCCTGGCTCTCTGGCTGCTTCAGGCCCGGGATGTGGGTGGTGGTGCCGGCGTTGTAGAACGCCAGCTTCTCGCCGGTCTCAGGATGGATGCGCACCAGCGGATGCAGCGAAACAAACGGGCCGGTGGAACGGCCGTCCTTGCGCGGCTTGCGCGGATTGCCGTCATAGTTGGAGGTCTGGTGCACCGCTTGCAGCGGGTCGATCAGCTGCTTGATCGGCAGCGACAGGCCTTCGTAGGCGGCGATGAGGCTGGTGAAGATGGTGTCGCCGCCATAGGGCGGGATCTCGACGCCGTAGAGGATCGAATAGCGGTTGGGGTTGGCGACGAAGGTGATGTCGATGTGCCAACCCTTGTAGTCGACGGGCGGTCGGGCGCTGGGCGGACGGGTTTCGGCGTCGGTACGCCGGGTGCGGTATTCCTCGATCTTGCGCTCCCAGATCTCGGGGTGATCGTCGAGGCCTTCGGAGATCGGGTGGGCGGGTGTCAGCGGACCGAACTCGCGGCCGAACGCCTTCAGCGCGTCGTTGCTGAGCTCTTGGTCGCGGAAGAACAGCACGCGCCATTTCAGCAGCGCCTTGTGGATGTCGTCGCGCGCCTGCGGGCTCAGCGGCTTGGAGAGATCGACGCCGGAGATCTCCGCGCCGATCACCGGCGTCGCGGGCTCGACGATGATCGAGGAGGGCCTGCGCCGGGCGGCCGGCGTGTGCGATTCCAGGGTGGCGAGGCTCATGGCGATTTCCTTCGACGGCCCGTTGAGACGCCGAATACCTACTCGGATGATATGAAATCGGAAAGCGCTTTCGCGGCCGCGGCCGCCGAAGAAATTCTATAGGTCGCCCACAGCCTCGCTGATTCCGGCGCCGATAAAGGACGCGGCGGGACCGGCCCGCAGCGCGTCGGAGAGGGTGGTGCGATCGAGAATCTCTGACGCCTCGTTGCGCACCCGGGCCAGCACCCGGCGCAGGGTGCAGGTGGCTTCGTCGACGCAGTCGTCGCAGCGCTTGTAGAAGTTGCGGCTGACGCAGGGCGCCAGCGCCAGCGGCCCGTCAGTCAGGCGGATCACCTCGCCGAAGGTGATCAGATCCGCCGGCCTGGCCAGGCGATAACCGCCAGTCTTGCCCCGCGCGCTGTCCACCAAACCCGCGCGGCGCAGCTCGGACATGATCGCCTCGAGGAACTTGCGCGGGATGTTTTCCTCGGCGGAGATGGCGCTGACCTGACGCGAGGCGTCGGCGCGCGCCAGGTTGATCATCGCCTTCAGCGCATAGCGTCCGCGTTGCGAGAGCACCGGCAGTTTATCCCTAGGCCCTGGCCGTGAGTGTGCGGCCGCCCACGCCATAGATAGTGGATCGGCGCCGGCATGGCGATGCGATCCGCCAGCGACCTGGGCAATAAGCAAAACTAAACGCTACCGCAGAAGCCCTGTCTTCATTTCATACTTATCAAGTGTGAATTAACCGCCGCGCCCGCGGTCGGCGGTCGCCTACGGATTCACGAACGGATAAACCATGGTCGCTCAAGCCAGCTTACGCCGCCTCCTCGTCGCCTCGCTCAGCCTCGCCGCGATGGCGCCCGCCTGCGCCGTCGCTCAAACGACACCACAGCCCGCCGCCCCCGCCGCCAAGGACGCCGCGATCAACGCCGACGTCACTACATCGACCGACGCGTCGACGGCGGCCGACGCGGGGGCCTCCGACGTCGCCCAGATCGTCGTCACCGCCCGGCGTCAGTCGGAGCGCGCGCAGGATATTCCGGTCGCCGTCGCGGCGCTGCCGGCCAAGACCCTGGAGCAGAACCGCGCCTATACGCTCAGCGACGTGCAAGCCCTGGTGCCCAGCATGGTCGCCTACCAGTCCAACGCGCGCAATTCCTCGATCGGCATCCGCGGCATCGGCGTCTCGTCGGCCGCCGACGGCCTCGACACCACGGTCGGGGTCTATGTCGACGGAGTCTATCTCGGCCGCCCGGGCATGGCGCTGGAGGACCTGATCGACGTCGATCAGCTCGAGGTGCTGCGCGGACCGCAAGGCACGCTGTTCGGCCGCAACGCCGCCGCCGGCGTCGTCAACGTCACCACCAAGGCGCCCAGCTTCTCGCCCGATCTGACGATCGAAGGCTCGTACGGCAACTTCAACTACGAACAGATCAAGGCCAGCATATCCGGCCCTCTGGTCGACGGTCTCGTCGCCGCCCGGTTGACGGTGTTCGGCACGCACCGCGACGGCGTGCTGCAGAACATCAAGACCGACACCAGCGACAACAGCGTCGGGCGCAGCGGCGCGCGGCTGCAGTTCCTGTTCACCCCGACGCCGAAGCTGCGCATCCGGCTGATCGCTGACACCTCGACCGAAGACGACACCTGCTGCGTCAGCGTGATCAAGTCGGTGCTGCCGGCCAGCCTCAGCGCCAGCACCGCCGCGACGCTGCAGGCGTTCGCCTCACTCGGCTACACGCCCGTGGCCAGCACCAACTTCACCCAGATCAACTCGCCGCAGGACATGCTGACCGATCAGCATTCGCTGTCAGGGGAGATCGACTACGACCTCGGCTGGGCGAATTTCACCTCGATCAGCGCTTGGCGCTACTGGCACTTCCATCCGATGCAGGACAGCGACGGCACTCCGCTGGACATCATTCAAGTCAACGTCGCCCAGACCAAGGATAATCAGTACACGCAGGAGTTTCGCCTGGCCTCGAACCCCGGTCGGTTCAGCTGGCAGACCGGCCTGTTCTTCTTCCACCAGGACCTGGGCGACCACTACATCCTGAACCAGTTCGGCGCCGACGCCAGCGCCTTCTACACGCTCTACAATCACGACCTGAAGGGCACGGCGCTCGTCCCCGGCACGACGATCGCCACCGGCTCGCAATACATCGGCGACACGCATGCGCTCGAGGACAGCGATGCGGCGTTCGCGCAGGCGAACTATAAGATCCTCGACAACCTGATCCTGACCGGCGGCCTGCGCTACACCTACGAATTCAAGCACGGCATCACCAACACCTCGACGGTCGGGACGCCCTACGTCCCGACCTCGATCCCGTTCCACGACAACGCCGGCATCGCCGCCGGCAACCTCTCCTACCTGGTCAGCCTCGCCTACAAGATCACCCCGGACGTCCTGACCTATGTGTCCTATTCGACCGGGTATCAGGCGGCCGGGCTCAACCTCAACTCCGCGCCGGTGGCGGGGACGTCGATCATCCTGCAGCCGGAGAACGTCTCCGACTTCGAGGCGGGGGTGAAATCGAGCTTCTTCCACGACCGAGTGGTCGCGAACTTCGATTTCTTCACCGAGTACCTGACCGGGCTGCAGGCCAACATCACGCCGGTCGGCGGCGGCAAATCCTATCTCGCCAACGTCGGCGACATCCGCTCCCAGGGCGTGGAGGGCGAGGTGGACTGGAGCATCACCGACAACCTCACCCTCTCGGCCAACGGCTCCTACAACGACGCCCACTACACCCGCTACCCGAACGCCCCGCCGCCCGCCGGCGAGCCGTCGTCGGTGGTGACGCAGAGCCTGACCGGCCGGCCGGTGTTCCAGGCCCCGAAGTGGATCGCCAACGTGATCGGCCGTTACGAGTGGGCGATCGGCGACAACCTCAAGCCCTACGCCCAGGTGCAGTACTCGTATCGCTCCAGCTCGTTCGGCGATGTGCAGGACAGTCCCGGCTCGCTGATCCCGGCCTATTCGCTGGTCAATGCGCGGATTGGAACGAAATTCGGCGGCCACTACGACGCCTCGCTGTGGATCGCGAACGCGCTGAACCAGGTCTATTTCCAGACCCTGGGGTCATCGAGCATTCCCGGCGCGGGCAGCTTCGCCTTCGGCGGCGAACTTGGTACGCCGCGCACCTTCGGCGCGACGCTGCGAGCGGAGTTCTAACTCCCTGCCGGCCGCAGCACCTGGCAGCCGTGGTCCAGCAGGCTCTCGCCGGAGGCGGCGTCGTGCATCGAGGGGTCGAAGCGGTCGCTGAGCAGGATGAAGCCGGGCGAGCCGTCCTCGAACACCGCCCCGGCCACCACCAGGGTCTCGAGGCCCATCTCGGCGCGGGCCATCGGATCGGCGTCGGCCAGCAACTTGAACGGGTTGCGATCGGCCAGGTCTTCGCCGGAGAGGCGCATCGCCCGGTAGCGGTGGCCGGCCAGCGAGACGTCGAGCGGCGCCCACTTCGGTCCGATGCGGTCCATGGCCGTGTCCAGCGCGTCTCGGACGTCGGGCCGGATGCAGTCGACGTGGATGTGCAGCTGGTCCTGGCTGCGGCCGTAGATCGAGTTCACCGCCAGCGCCAGGTCCTCGCGCGGGATCTCGCGGTGGGCGAAGGTCTCGACGTCGTGGCGCGCCTGCCAGGCGTCGGCCCAGTAGTTGGGCGAGGCGGGCTCCAGCAGCGCCGGGCTCTCGATGCCGGTGATCCGCGTGGTGGGGATCACCAGCACCTGGGTTGCGCCGCTCTCGTCCTTCAGCACCGCATAGCCGCCGGCGAGGTCTACCGACACACAAGGCGCCGGATCGTGCTTGGCCTGCTGGTTCGGCGCGCATTGGCCGCCGACGATGTCCCACAGCGCATCGGGATCGGCGGCGCAGGCGGGCAAGGCGAAGGCGGTGAAAGAGGCGGCCAGCGCCGCCGCGAACCAGGAACGCAAGATCAGCCTTCCAGCTCGCCCGCGGCGCTCTGCAGGTAGTTGGCCTCGCCCAGCGACGCCGCCAGCGCAAGCTGGGTCTCGAGGAAGTCGATATGCTCCTCGGTGTCGGTGAGGATATCCACCAGCACCTCGCGGCTGACGTAATCGGCGGCGTTCTCGCACTGTGCGACGCCCTCGACCAGCGTCGCGCGGCCGGCCAGTTCCAGGGCGAAGTCGGCGTTCAGCGCCTCCAGCACCGTTTCGCCGACCGCCAGCTTGCCCAGGTCCTGCAGGTTGGGCAGGCCGTCGAGGAACAGGATGCGTTTGATCAGCTTGTCGGCGTGTTTCATCTCGCCGATCGATTCTTCGTAGACGATGTGGCCGAGGCGCTTGAAGCCCCAGTTGTCCAGCATCCTGGCGTGCAGGAAATACTGGTTCACCGAGGTGAGCTCGTTGGTGAGCACCTGGTTCAGCCGAAAAATGATCGCGCGGTCGCCCTGCATCGCGGCCTCCTACTCGGCGGCGTAGCGGAGCGCTTCTTTCGCCTCCCCGATCATGCGCCGCATATCGCAGACGCATTTGGCGCAGCGGGCGGCGCTTTGGCAATGACGGAAGATGTCGGCCGGCTTGGCGGCGCCCGCGTCGATGGCGGCGCGCGCCTCGCGTTCACGAATGCCGTTGCAGTTACAGACGTACACGCCGGTCCAGCTCCGATGATGCGGAGCTGTATTTAGCAGGCCTGCGTGACTTTGCAACTCATTCGCATGTGACGAAGCGGCGCAAGTTTCTGTGACCCTTCAAGCGCCGGCCATGCCGAAAATGGGGAAGCGCCCCGCCTTACCTGGGCGCCAGGATCATCACCATCTGGCGGCCTTCCATCTTCGGCTCGTGCTCGACCTTGGCGACCGCGTCGAAGTCGACCTTGACCTGGTCGAGTAGCTTCATGCCGAGCTCCGGGTGGCGCATTTCGCCGCCGCGGAAGCGCAGGGTGACCTTGACCTTGTCGCCCTCCTCGAAGAAGCGGTGCATGGCCTTGGCCTTCACGTCGTAGTCGTGATGGTCGATGTTCGGCCGCAGCTTGATCTCTTTGATTTCGACCAGCTTCTGGCGCTTTCGCGCCTCGTTCTTTTTCTTCTGTTCCTGGAATCGGTACTTGCCGTAGTCGAGTATCTTGCAGACCGGCGGGTCCGAATTCGGGGATATTTCGACGAGGTCGAGCCCCACTTCTTCAGCCGCTTCGATAGCGGCGGACGTGGGCATGATTCCCTGCTTCTCTCCGTGTTGATCGATCAGGAGAACGCGCGGGACGCGGATGTCTTCGTTGATGCGCTGACCTTCTTTGGTCGGGGGCGCCTGCATGGGACGACGGATGGGCTTTAGCTCCTTGAGCAGTTTCGAGGGCGGTTGCGGCGACTAGAACGCCACAACCAGATTGAAATATGACCAACGCCCCCCGCCCAATCAAGCGGGCGCCCGTGCTAGAAGTAGCGCGGCGGCGACCACGCTGTCGACTGAAAGCGCTTTCAGCTGCGGGGCATGCAGAACGGTCACATGTCCGCGCGGCGCGATCGGGAACGGATCCGGCGCACTGGGGAAGAGGGCGATGGTCGGCGCGCCGGCCGCGGCGATCAGGTGCAGGGGGCCGAGATCGTTGCCGACCGCCAGCGCCGCGCGGGCGCCCAGCGAGGCGATCTGCACCAGATCGGTTCGGCCGGTCAGGTCCCGCGCCCGCGCCGCCTGGCGCTGGATCGAGTGGGCCAGCGGGCTCTGGTTCAGCGCGCCGATGATCACGATGTCGAAGCCACGATCCTGCATCTGCTTGGCGAACTGGCCATAGAGCTCCACCGGCCAGCGCAGCTCCGGACGATTGCCTTCGCCGCCGGGCGCCAACAGCACCAGCGGGCGATGGCCGCTGGCGACCGAGATCGACCGCGGTTGGGCGCTGCGGGCGAGGATCCAGGAGATGTCGGGCGGCGCGGCCGACAGCGGCTTGACCGGCGCGTCGGGCCAGATGCCAGCGTCCTTCAGCTGCTCGGCGTGGCGCTCCAGCGCGTGCATCTGGCCGCGGCGGCGATTGCGGTGGGGCAGGGAGGCGCCCAGCGCCGTGCCGGACCATTGCGGCCCCATCGGGCGCAGCACTTGGAAGATCAAATTGGTCGAGGCGTCGTTCTGCAGGTCGTAGACCCGGTCGAAATGGTTGTGGCGGATGCGCAGGATCAGCGCGGTCCATGAGGCGGGATCCTTCGCCGCGCCCTCGGCGTCGACGGTGTTGAAGTAAGGGCTCGACTTGGCCAGCGCCTCGAACGGCTGGGTGGTCAAGAGGGTGATCTTGGCCCTCGGATGCTCCTGGCGGATGCGCTCGAACGCCGGGAAGGCCAGCACCATCTCGCCCACACCGCCTAGCTTGATCACCAGCACCCGCTGGATCGGCTTCACGGCCATGCGACAGCGCCGTCGCCGATTGGCGGCCAGGTCGATCCAGGCTGGCGTCGGGACGTGATCGCCTTCCCCTCCAGGCGCGCGTGAAAATCACCGCTCAGGCGAGTAACTAGCGAAACGCGACGACCCGCGCCACGCCCTCGCTCACCTTTATGAGGAGGGATGCTTCAACAAGGCTTCCACCGCCGCCCGCGCCTCGGCGCCAAATTCCGGGTGGGCGAGGGCGAAGGCGACGTTGGCGCGCAGCAGGCCGATCTTGTCGCCGCAGTCGTACGTCGTTCCGTCGTAGGCCAGGGCGTGGAAATCCTGGCTCTGCATCAGCCGCACCATCGCGTCGGTGAGCTGAATCTCGCCGCCGGCGCCGGCCTGCTGGTCGGAAAGTAGCGCGAAGATTTCCGGCTCCAGAATATAGCGGCCGGAGATGAACAGGTTGGAGGGCTCGGTTCCCGGCGGCGGCTTCTCGACCATACCCGTCATCCGCGCCAGGCGCCCGTCGAACCCCGCCGCGGTCTCGGCCAGGGAGACGATGCCGTACTTGTGGGTCTCGCCCGCCGGCGCCGGCTCGACCACGATGATGTTGCCGCCGACCGCGTCACGCGCAGCGATCGCCTGCGCCAGCGCCGACGGTCTCGCCCGCATCAGCATGTCCGGCAGGATTACCGCGAACGGCTCGTCGCCGACGATGTCGCGGGCGCACCAGACCGCGTGGCCGAGCCCCAGCGGCGCCATCTGCCGCACGAAGCTCATCTCGCCAGGCTTGGGCAGGTCGGCGCGCACGTCGGCCAGAATGTCGGCCTTGCCCTTGGCCTCGAGTTGCGCCTCGAGTTCGTAGCCGTGGTCGAAGTAATCCTCGATCGCGCCCTGGCCGCGGCCGGTCACGAACACGAAGTGCTCGATCCCCGCCGCCCGCGCCTCGGCTACGACGTGCGCCAGGATCGGCCGGTCGAACACGTTGAGCAGGTTCTTCGGCGTCACCTTGGCCGCGGGCAGCACGCGCGTGCCGAGCCCCGCGACGGGCAGGACCGCCTTGCGGACAGCTTTCATGCCCGCCTGCTAGCCGACGCGGCGCGGCAAATCTAGCGCGGGCGTGCGCTCGTCGGCGCGCCGGCGTCTGCTGCATTGCACCCAGTTAGCGGAACCGCGACGGCGCCAGGGAATTGCGCTTGCAGCCGCGACTGGAGGGCCACGGCCACGTCATGACCACCACACCCCCCGCCGACCGCGCCGTGAAGCTCGCCGAGACCAGGCGGCTGAAGATGGCGAGGTCGGCCCACGCCTACGTTCGCGGCAGCACCGCCAAGTTCTACGAGTGGTTGGAAGCCAGCCCTGGTGACCTGCCCGAGGGGCCGCCGATCTGGATCTGCGGCGACTGCCACATCGGCAACCTCGGTCCGCTGGCCGACAGCAAGGGCCGCGTCGCCGTGCAGATCCGCGATCTCGACCAGACCGTGATCGGCAATCCGGCGCATGATCTGATCCGGCTTGGCCTGTCGCTGGCGTCCGCCGCGCGCAGCGCCGACCTGCCGGGGGTGACCACGGCGCGGATCCTCGAGCAGCTGATGGTCGGCTACGAGGCGGCGCTGAGCGGCGATTTCGACCGGAAGGGCGAAAAGGCGATGCGGCCAGGCCCGATCCGCGGCCTGCTCGCCCGCTCGGTGCGGCGTCGCTGGCGTCAGCTCGCCGCCGAACGGCTGGACACGGTCAAGCCGATGGTCCCGCTGGGCCGCAAGTTCTGGGCCCTCACAACGGAGGAGCGCAGGGCGCTGGCCGAGCTGTTCGCGACCGACGAGATGCGCGGCCTGATCACCCAGCTGCAGGCGCGCGATGACGACGACCGCGTCAGCCTGGTCGATGCCGCCTATTGGATGAAGGGCTGCAGTTCGCTGGGACGGCTGCGCTACGCGGCGATGCTGCGCATCGGCCAGGGCAGTCGGTCGTCGCTCTGCCTGGTCGATATCAAGGAGGCGACCGCCGCCGCCGCGCCTCGATCACCAACGGCGCAGATGCCGCGCGACAACGCCGTGCGGGTGGTGACCGGCGCCCGGGCGCTCTCGCCGAACTTGGGCGAGCGGATGATCGCGACCCGCCTGCTGGGCAGGAGCGTCGTCATCCGCGAGCTGATGCCGCAGGACCTGAAGCTGGAAGTGAACCGGCTAACGCAGGGCAAGGCGATGGCCCTGGCGGCCTATCTCGCCGGCGTCGTCGGCCGCGCCCACGGCCGCCAGATGTCGCCCGAGGCGCGCAAAGCCTGGCTGAACGACCTGGCCAAGGCGCGGCCGACCACCCTGGACGCGCCCGGCTGGCTATGGTCCAGCGTCGTCTCCCTGCTCGCGATCCACGAGCACGCTTACCTCGAACACTGCCGGCGTTTCGCGCTGGCGCAGGCGGCCTGACATGAAACGCTCTCGCGCAAATCCCTGGTTCGGCATCGGCTGGGACGCCTGGCGGCTCGGCATGGAGGCCGGGGCCGTGATCGGTCTTCGCACCTTGAAGATCGCCCAGGGCGGCGCGGCCGGCATGGCGGAAGCCGAACGGATGGTCAGCGAGAAGGTCCAGGCCGGCATGGATCTGCAGGCGCTGGCCCTGACCGGCGCCCTGGGCACGACGCCCGCCAGCGCCTCGGCGCGGACGCTGGCCCACTATCGCCGCCGCGTGAACGCCAACCGCCGCAGGCTCAGCAAGGAATGACGGGACGGCTACTCCACCGTCACCGACTTCGCCAGATTGCGCGGCTGGTCGACGTCGGCGCCTTTTTGGACGGCGACGTGGTAGGCCAATAGCTGGATCGGGCCGGCGAACACCAAGGGCGCGATCATCGGGTCGCACTGCGGGGCGATGATCACCTGGGCGCCGGCCGGGGCGTGGGCGGCGCCGGCCTTGTCGGTGATCAGCACGATGCGGCCGCCGCGGGCCACCACCTCGCTCATGTTGGACATGGTCTTCTCGAACAGCTCGTCGGTGGGGGCGATGACGATGATCGGCGTGGCCTCGTCGACCAGGGCGATCGGGCCGTGCTTCAGCTCGCCGGCGGCGTAGCCCTCGGCGTGGATGTAGCTGATCTCCTTCAGCTTCAGCGCGCCTTCCAGCGCCAGCGGGAACATCGGACCGCGGCCGAGGTAGAGCACGTCGCGGGCCTTGGCGATCTCCAGCGCGATCGCCCGCACCTGCTCCTCGACCACCAGCGACTCGGCGATCAGCCGCGGCGTCTCCAGCAACAGGGCGGCGAGCCGGCCCTCCTCAGCCTCGTCGATCCGGCCGCGTTGGCGGGCGGCGGCGATGGCCAGAGCGGTCAGCGCGGCGACCTGAGAGGTGAAGGCCTTGGTCGAGGCGACGCCGATCTCGGGCCCGGCGTTGGTCGGCAGCATCACGTCGGCTTCGCGGGCCATGGTCGACTCGTGCACGTTGACCAGCGCCGCGGTGGTCAGGCCCTTCGCCTTGCACCAGCGCAGGGCGGCCAGAGTGTCAGCGGTCTCGCCGGACTGCGACACCGCCAGCGCCAGCGCTCCCGGCCCCAGCGCCGGCTCGCGATAGCGGAACTCTGAGGCGATCTCGACGTCGGTCGGCAGGCCGGCCAGGCGCTCGAACAGATAGCGGGCGATCATGCCGGCGTAGGAGGCGGTGCCGCAGGCGATGATCTGCAGCCGGTTGAACTTGGCGAAATCCAGCCCGGGCGCCTTCACCCGGTTGGCCACCGGGTCGACGTAGGCCGACAAGGTGTGCTGGCACGCATCCGGCTGGTCGTAGATCTCCTTCTCCATGAAGTGGCGATAGTTGCCCTTCTCGACCAATGCTTGGGCGGTCGGCACGGTGCGGATCTGCCGCTCCACCGGCGCGCCCGAGGTGTCGAAGATGCGCGCGCCCTGGTGGTCGATGGCGACGTAGTCGCCGTCTTCCAGGTGGCTGATGCGGTTCGTGAACGGGCCGACGGCGAGCGCGTCGGAGCCCAGGAACATCTCGTCCTCGCCGTAGCCCACCACCAGCGCTGGGCCGTGCCGTGCGCCGAGGATCAGGTCGCCTTCGCCGTCGATCATCAGCACGATGGCGTACGCGCCGCGCAGCCGATCGAGCGCGACCTTCAGCGCGTCCAGCGGCGCGACGCCGCCTTCGAGGTTCCGGTCGATGAGCTGGGCCACCACCTCGGTGTCGGTGTCGCTGGCGAACACGCGGCCGTCCGCCTGCAGCTCGGCCTTCAGCTCGGCGAAGTTCTCTATGATGCCGTTGTGCACCAGCGTGACGCGCCCGGCGGTGTGGGGGTGGGCGTTGCGGATCGAGGGAACGCCGTGGGTGGCCCAGCGGGTGTGGCCGATCCCGACGGTGGCGGTCAGCGGCTCGGCGGCCAACAGGGCGTCCAGGTTGCCCAGCTTGCCCTCGGCGCGGCGGCGCTCGATGTGGCCGTCCACGACGCCCGCGATCCCCGCCGAATCGTAGCCGCGGTACTCCAGCCGCCGCAGGCTCTCGATCAGTCGTCCGCTCACGGGCTTGTCGCCCACGATGCCGATGATGCCGCACATGAGGGATCGGTCCTTTGTGGTTCGCGATTTGGTGGTTGGCGACTCGGGGGACTAAACTGATTTCCCGGTGTTTCCGGCGAGCGGCTTTACCATTCGCAAGCCGGGGGTCATCTAAATCTCGGTTTCCTTACGTTTCTGGGATCGCCCATGAAATCGCGCGGCTATTTCGGCACCGACGGCATCCGCGGTCAGGCCAACGTCCATCCGATGACGGCCGAGGTCGCGCTGCGCGTCGGGCTGGCCGCCGGCAAGCTGTTCACCAGCGGCGGCGACCGGCGCCATCTGGTGGTGATCGGCAAGGATACGCGGCTCTCCGGCTACATGATCGAGCCGGCCCTGGTGGCCGGCTTCACCAGCGTCGGCATGGACGTGCGCACCTTCGGCCCGCTGCCGACGCCGGGCGTGGCGATGATGACCCGCTCGATGCGCGCCGACATCGGGGTGATGATCAGCGCCTCGCACAACAACTTCGCGGACAACGGCATCAAGCTGTTCGGCCCGGACGGCTACAAGCTGTCCGACGCCCGCGAGGCCGAGATCGAGGCGCTGATGGACGAGGGCCTGCAGGACGGCCTGGCCGGCCCCAAGACGCTGGGCCGCGTGGTGCGGATCGACGAGGCGGCGGCGCGCTACGTCGAGATCGCCAAGGCGACCTTTCCCAAGTCGCTCTCGCTCAGCGGCCTGCGTGTCGCGGTCGATTGCGCCAATGGCGCCGCCTACAAGGTCGCCCCGACCGCGCTCTACGAACTGGGCGCCGAGGTGATCAGCGTCGGCGTCTCGCCCGACGGCATGAACATCAACGAGGAGTGCGGCTCGACCCATCCGGCGTCGATCACCGCGGCGGTGCGGCAGTACCGCGCCGACATCGGCATCTCGCTCGACGGCGACGCCGACCGCCTGCTGATCTGCGACGAGAAGGGCCAGATCGTCGACGGCGACCAGATCATGGCGCTGATCGCCGCGTCCTGGGCCGCCAAGGGCGCGCTGACGGGCGAAGGCGTGGTGGGGACGGTGATGTCCAACCTCGGCCTCGAGCGCTTCCTGGCCGACCGCAAGCTCGCCCTGCACCGCACCCAGGTCGGCGACCGCTACGTCAGCGCCAAGATGCGCGAGGGCAGCTTCAACCTCGGCGGCGAACAGTCGGGCCACATCATCCTGTCTGACTTCTCGACCACCGGCGACGGTCTGATCGCGGCGCTGCAGGTGCTGGCCGAGATGGTGCGTTCCGGCAAGCCGATGAGCGCGCTGGCCCGCCAGTTCGAGCCGGTGCCGCAGAAGCTGGAGAACGTCCGCTTCAGCGGCGGCAAGCCGCTGGAGAACGCGGGGGTGAAGAGCGCCATCGCCGACGCTGAACTGCGCCTCAACGGCTCCGGCCGCGTGCTGGTCCGCGCCTCCGGCACCGAACCGCTGATCCGCATCATGGCCGAGGGCGACGACGAGAAGCTGGTCGGCCAGCTGGTGCGCGAGATCGCCGGCGCGGTGCGGGAAGCGGCGGTTTAGCGGAACGAACGCTTCGGCGCGGCCGTTTCAGCGTCAGTCAGCGCAACGGAGCGGCGTCATGAATCCCCAGAGCATCGAAGGCAACATCAAGAACGGCGTCGGCAAGGTCGAGGAGGCCGCCGGCGAAGTGCTGGGCGATCCGGGCATGCAGCTCAGCGGCGAGGCGCGCCAGATCGAAGGCGCGACCGAGGACGCGATCGGCAAGGCCAAGGAAACGATCGGCAAGACCGCCAAGATGGCCCGCGAGGCGGTCGCCGGCGCCGCCGATCAGGCCGCCGACACCTACAAGGCCGTCCGCAAGCGCGCCGAGAGCATGGCGGGCACGGTGGATCCGTTCGTCAAGGAGCAGCCCTACATCGCGGTAATGCTGGCGGCGGTGGCCGGCCTGATCCTCGGCGCCCTGTTCGCCGGCGGCGGGGCCAAGGTGATCTACATCAAGCCCGCGCGGGACTGACCCCCAATCGGGTCACCTAGAACATCCCCTCCGGCCGCTTCTTTCGGTGTTTTGGTCGTTCCCGCATCACGCCGGGATATCCCTTTAGCGGCGCCAGCGGCTCGCCCAGATAGGTCCATTCGGCGGCCTCGGTGAGGAACATGTGGTAGCGCGGCTCGCGGCCGGTGCGCTGGGAGAACAGCGCGCGGGGGATGTTGACCATCTTCGGCGATCGCGGACGCTCGTACAGCACCGGTGTACCGCACCGGTCGCAGAAACTGCGCGCCGTGCCGGTCGTCTCGTCCTCGTAGCGGGTCAGGTTCTCGGCGCCCTCCAGGATCTCGAACCGGCTCTTCCAGCTGCCGACGTAAGTGGCGTAGGCGCAACCCTGGGCGTGGCGGCTGCCGGCCGAGTGGTCGTGCCAGGCCCAGACCGCCGGAACCACGATCTCCACCCGGACCGCCCCGCAGACGCAGGCGCCCTCGGCGGTCACCCGGTCGCGCTTGGCGGTCTCGGGGATGGATTCGGGGTTGCGCATGCGGGTCTCGCTTTCGACGCTTCGCACTATCGCGCGCCGCGCCAGCCGCTGTCAGCGGCCGCTAAGGCGCCTCGTCCGGTCCGTTTACGGGCTTGCCGCCGGTCTTCAGCTTGGCGATCTCGTCCCGCAGCACCTTGCGCAGGCTGGGCTGGTCCTCGGTGCCCACGTCGTGGATGCGCCAGCCGGCCGCCGTCTTGACCAGATCGAAGGTGTCGCGGCGCGGCTTGGGACTGGCGTCATCGACGTCGTGGAATTCGCTGGTCGCCTTGGCGGTGGTCGCGCTCGCCGACTGTACGGTGATCGTGGCCTTGATGCTGGTGTAGTCCTGGCAGTCGCACAGCCAGTCGCTTTCGACGTCGCCCAACTCGCCCTTCAACGCCGTCTGGTCGGCCTTCATCAGGGCGATGGTGTCGGGATCCAGCACGTCGCCGGCGTTGGCGTCGAACGGCTGGAAGGTGCTGTTGCTGCTGTTGGTCTTGTAGTGCGCATAGAGGCCATCGAGGAACGCCTTGACGTCGTCCGAGTCGGTGCTCGCCGGCTGAGCCGCGGCGGCCGCCGGCGGCGTGTTGGTCGCAACGGCGGCCGGCGACGCCGCCGCGTTGCTAGCCGCCTTTTGACACGCTGCGAGTCCTGTCAGGCCAGCCAGCGCCAACGCCAGCATGACCGAACCGCCAAGCGCTATTTTCATTTGGATCTGCCCCAAGTCCATGAATGGCATGAACCTAGCAGGGAACATTACGGACTGGACAGAATTCCTAAACTGAACTTAACCTTGCGGTTGACTGCTTCGCTCGACCGGGGCGGCTTGAAAAACATAGCCTTTTAGGGAGGCGAAATGGCAGACGGACCCACCTGGGCTCGTACGGCTGCCCCAAGGGCCAAAGCCAGCGGCGCGAGTTGCGTCGCCTGCATGGTCTTCGTGGCCGCAATGGGCGCGGCGTTCTGGATCGGAACGCTGTGGGCCTCGCAATCGTGGACCTCGCTGCTCCACTAGTGTGCGAAGTTCACGCTCGACCGACACTTAGGTAGGTGAACCCGCGCGAGCGTAGTTCCTCTGGCTTGTAGATATTGCGCAGGTCGACCACCAGCGGGCGGTTCATGACCTGCCGCACGCGGTCGAGGTCCAGGGCGCGGAACTCGTCCCATTCGGTGATGATCACTGCGCAGTCGGCGCCCTCGAGGGCCTCGTATGGGCCGTTCTTGAAGTCGACCTTACGCAGCAGCTGGCGCGCCTCGTGGCCCTCGGGGTCGTAGGCCTGCACCGTCGCGCCCATGGCCAGCAGCGCCGGGATGATCTGCAGCGATGGGGCCTCGCGCATGTCGTCGGTGTTGGGCTTGAAGGTGAGCCCCAAGACACCGATCAGCTTGCCGCGCAAATCGCCGGCCAGCGCATCGGCCACCTTGCCGGCCATCGCCTTCTTGCGCGCCTCGTTTACCCGCACGGTGGTCTCGACCAGATTCAGCGGCGCACGGGCGTCGTGCGCCGTGCGCACCAGCGCCAGCGTATCCTTGGGAAAGCAGGAGCCGCCGTAGCCGGGCCCGGCGTGCAGGAACTTCGGGCCGATCCGCTTGTCGAGCCCGACGCCGCGCGCCACCTGCTGCACGTCGGCGCCCACCGCCTCGCACAGGTCGGCGATCTCGTTGATGAAAGTGATCTTCATCGCCAGGAAGGCGTTGGACGCATACTTGGCCAGCTCCGACGAGCGCCGGTCGATGTAGAGCATCGGCGTCTCGTTGAGATTGAGTGGGCGATAGAGTTCGGCCATCACCGGGCGCGCGCGCTCGTCCTCCAGCCCGACGATCACCCGATCCGGCCGCTTGAAATCCTCGATCGCCGCGCCCTCGCGCAGGAACTCGGGGTTGGAGACCACCGCGAACTGGGCGTCCGGCCGCGCCCGCTTCAAGATCGTCTCGATCTCGTCGCCGGTGCCCACCGGCACGGTGGACTTGGTCACCACCACCGTGAAGCCGTCCAGCAGCGGCGCGATCTCTTCGGTGGCGGCGTAGACGTAGCTCAGGTCGGCATAGCCGTCGCCGCGCCGCGAGGGAGTGCCGACGGCGATGAAGATGGCGTCGGCCTGCCGGATCGCGTCAGGGGCCGCGACTTCGAACGAAAGTCGGCCGGCCTCGACGTTGCGGGCCACCATGAGCTCCAGGCCCGGCTCATAGATCGGCATCTTGCCTGCCCGGAGCCGCCCGATCTTGACCGCGTCCTTGTCGAGGCAAACCACCTCGTGCCCGAAGTCGGCGAAGCAGGCCCCCGACACCAGCCCGACATACCCCGTCCCGATCATCGCCACGCGCATGCGGCTAATCCCTCAGCTAGCGGGCTCAGATTTCCTGGTTATACGCGCCGACTTCCGGTTCCTGCGCCAGGCGCGGTTTCACCTCTTCGCGGAACAGGGCGCGCATGTCGTCCTCGGAGCGGGTGCTCTCGACCACCACCACCAGCTCGGGCTTGTTGGACGAGGCGCGCACCAGCACCCAGGAGGCGTCCTCCAGGGTGACGCGGGCGCCGTTGACGGTGTTCACGTCGGAGATTTTCCGCCCCAGGATCGATCCACCGGCCGTGCCGAGCGCCTCGTAGGTCTTCACGATCCGTCCGACGACGTCGTACTTGGTCTCGTCCCGACAGTGCGGCGACATCGTCAGCGACGTGTAGGCCACCGGCAGCGTTTTCTTCAGATCACTCAGCTTCTGGCCGGGGTTGCGGTCGAGCATCGAGAGGATCGCCGCCGCCGCGACCAGGCCGTCGTCGTAGCCGCGGCCCAGCGGCGGATTGAAGAACAAATGGCCGGATTTCTCGAAGCCGGCCAGGGCGCCGATCTCGGCAGTCTTGCGCTTGATATAGCTGTGGCCGGTCTTCCAGTAGATCGTCGAGGCGCCAGCCGCCTTCAGCACCGGATCGGTGATGTAGAGCCCGGTGGACTTCACGTCGACCACGAAGCGGGCGTTTGCAAACCTGGGCGCCAGGTCGCGGGCGAGGATCAGGCCGATCTTGTCGGCAAAGATCTCCTCGCCCTCGTCGTCTACCACGCCGCAGCGATCGCCGTCGCCGTCGAAGCCGAGCGCCAGGTCGGCGTTGTGCTCACGCACGGCCCGCGTCATCGCGCTCAGCATCTCGTGATCTTCCGGGTTCGGATTATAGTTGGGGAAGGTCCAGTCGAGGTCGCACTCGACCGCGATCACCTCGGCGCCCATGCGCCGCAGCGCATCCGGCGCGAATGCCCCGGCGGTGCCGTTGCCGCAGGCGCAGACCACCCGGAGCGGCCGGGTCAGGCTGCATCGCGCGGCGGCGTCCGCGATGTACCGTTCGGCGACGCCCTCCACTGCGGCCAGCGAGCCGCCGGCGACCATCTTGCCTTCGCCGGCCAGCACGATCTCCTTCAGCCGGCCGATCTCGTCGGGGCCAAAGGTTAGCGGCGGGCCAGCCCCCATCTTCACCCCGGTCCAGCCGTTCTCGTTGTGGCTGGCGGTGACCATCGCCACGCACGGCGCCTCGAGGTCGAACTGGGCGAAATAGGCCATCGGCGTCACCGCCATGCCGATGTCGAGCACCTCGCACCCGGCGCTGACCAGGCCCAGCATCAGCGCCTGCTTGATCGAGAGCGAATAGCTGCGGAAGTCGTGGCCGACCACGATGCGCCGCTCGCCCAGCTCGGCGAGGTAGGTCCCCAGTCCAAGGCCCAGCGCTTGCACGCCGATCAGGTTGAGCTCCGAGCCGAACAGCCAGCGCGCGTCATATTCGCGAAAGCCGGTCGGCTTGATCAGCGGCTCGTTCTCGTACGCCACGGTCATCGGCGCGAGGTCGGCGCGGGGCTTGAGCGGCAAGCGGTGACTCCAGTTAAGGACGCGACTTGGGCGCCAGTTGCGGGGCGAGTTTCTGCAACGCCTGGGTCTCGGGGCCGCGCAGCACAACCGGCCCCGATAGGGCCGCCGCGCGATGGCCGAACGGCGCCGGCGATGGCGCGCCCTGGCCCTGCGGCCAGACCATCGCCAGCGCGATCAGGCCTACGGCGAGGAGGCTAAGGATGGAGAGGGCGACGCCGTCGGACATGCAGGCGGCCTATAGCCCGCGCCGGCCGCCGCCGGAAGGGCGCGCGGCTGCTTGCGCGGTCGCTGCCCAGCGTGCAAGCAGACGCGCCCTGCGACACATCAGCGAAAGCCCATGCCGACCCTCGTCCTCCTGCGTCACGGCCAGAGCCAATGGAACCTCGAGCATCGCTTCACTGGCTGGGTCGATGTCGATCTCACCCCCCAGGGCGAGGCCGAGGCGCAGCGCGGTGGAGAGCTGATCGCCGCCGCCGGCCTGGAGCTCGACCTGGCCTTCGCGTCGGTGCTGACGCGCGCCATCCGCACCGCAGATATCTCGCTGACCGCCTGCAATCAGCTCTGGGTCCCGATGGAAAAGGACTGGCGGCTGAACGAGCGCCACTACGGCGGCCTGACGGGCCTCAAACATAGTGAGATGGCCGCCAAGCACGGCGCCGAGCAGGTGAAGATCTGGCGCCGATCGTACGACATCCCGCCGCCGCCGCTCGCGCCCGGCGGCGAATACGACTTCTCCCGCGACCGCCGCTATGCCGGCATCGAACCGCCTGCCGCCGAGAGCCTGAAATCGACGCTGCAGCGGGTGCAGCCCTATTGGGACACCGTCATCGCGCCAGCCCTGATCGCCGGTCAGCGGCTGCTGGTCGCCGCGCACGGCAATTCGCTGCGCGCGATCGTCAAGCTGCTGTTCGACGTCTCGGACCAGGCGATCCCGGGCGTGGAGATCCCCACCGGCAACCCGTTGTTGATCGAGCTCGACGATGCGCTGCGCCCGGTCCAGTCGCGCTATCTCGACGAGGCCAGGGCCCAGCCGCTGCCGGCGGCGTAAGCCTCGAGGCCGACCAGGGCTACATGCGCCGCGCGATCGAGCTGGCGCTGGGCCGGCTCGGCCACACGGGCGAGAACCCCGCGGTCGGCTGCGTGATCGTTCGGGACGGCGTCGTCACCGCCGAGGCCGCGACTGCAGAGAGCGGCCGGCCGCACGCCGAGGAGCAGGCGCTGGCCGTGGCCGGCGAGCGGGCCCGCGGCGCATCGGCCTTCGTCACCCTGGAGCCCTGCGGCGAGCGCTCCAGTGGCGCGGCGTCGTGCTCGCAACGGCTCGCCGCGGCCGGAGTCAGCCGGGTGGTGTTCGCCTGCGACAATCCGCACGGCCTCTCCGCCGGCCGCGGGCCGGCGCAGCTTCGCGACGCTGGCGTGGAGCTGGAAGGCGGCTTCCTCCAGGCCGAGGCGGCGTTCCCTTACGCCGACAGCTGACCGTTCGGCGACGCACGCCGTGAAGAGGTCGTTAAGCGACGCCTTTTAAGCTTAACGGACATGATTCATTCCGCGCCCGCCTAAGGCACCATGGCCGAGTCAGCCACCCAGGTTATGCAGCATCGGCGCCTCTCACAGGCCGAGGTTGACACCATCTGCGTGCGCCACGACCGATTGTGGTCGTCGCGGATGGGCGGGGCGCGGGCGACCTTCACCTGGAAGGACATCTCGGGTCTCAACCTTGCCGGCCGCAACCTCTGCGACGCCGACTTCACCGGCGCGATCCTGGCCGACTGCAACTTCGCCGGCGCGCGGCTCGACAACGCCAACATGTTCGGGGCTGACGCCCAGGGGGCCAACTTCCGCGACGCCTCGCTGCGGCGCGCCGACTTGCGCGGCTCCTGCCTGCGCGGCGCCGATCTTTCCGGAGCGGACCTGTTCGAGGCGGACCTGCGCGAGGGGACCATCGCCGCCGCGGACCGCGAGAAGGGTCTGCGCATCCTCGAGCCGGTCGATCGGGCCGCCAACGCCCAGGGCGCGATCCTGGCCGGCGCCAACCTGGAGCGATCGCGCCTCTCCGGCGTCATCGCCCTGAAGGCCGACTTCACCGACGCGATCATGAAGGATTGCAAGCTGGTCCGCGCCAATCTGAAGCAGGCGAAGATGTCCGGCGTGGATCTGTCCGGCGCCGATCTTTCGGGCGCCGACCTGTCCGGCGCCGACCTGCACGACGCCGTATTGGTGGGCGCCAAGACCTGGTCGTGGAACGTGCAGAACGCCAACATGGAAGGCGTACTCACCGACAAGCCGTCCGGGGCCGACGTTGCCGAGATTCCGGTCGATGAAATGCTGCGCGCCCACGCACTGTGGTGCGAGAGCGGCGGACGCGGCGGCAAGCCGTCGGTGTTCGACAACACCGACCTGCGCTCGCTGAAGTCGATCCGTGGCCTCAACCTCACCGCACTGTCGGCGAAGGGCGCGGTGTTCTATGGCCTCGACATGTCCGGCATCCAGCTGCAGGGCGCGCACCTGGAAGGCGCCGACCTGCGCACCTGCAACCTGCGCCGCGCCGACCTGCGCGGCGCGCGCCTGATCGGCGCCAAGCTCTCCGGCTCGGATCTGCGCGACGCCCAGCTGGGCCCATTGCTGATCGCCCCGACCCGGCCATTACCCGCCGACCTGACCAAGGCCCAGCTCAAGAGCACCGACCTCGCCCGCGCCGACGTGCGCCAGGCGATCATGGTCGGCGCGGACTTGTCTCGCGCCAATTTTACCGGCGCGATCCTGAAGGGCCTCAACGTGACCGACGCCATCCGCGACGGCGTGCGCGGGCTGGACGTCATCTAGGGCGCGCCGCCGCGCCCCCTTGAACCGACAGGTTCCGCCCCTACCTCACCCATCGAAGGCGCTGGATGTCCGGGCCTTCCGGGTCACGGGCGAGGCCAAACGGCTCGCCGCCGATCCGCACCCATCGCAACCTTGCTCCTGAAGGAGGTGCTTATGCGTACCGTCGACTTTTCCCCGCTTTACCGTTCCGTGGTCGGCTTCGACCGCCTCGCCGATCTGCTCGATTCCGCCGCGTCCGACGCCGGCAACGGCTATCCGCCCTACAACATCGAGCGCACCGGCGAGCATGAGTATCGCGTCGAGATCGCCGTCGCCGGCTTCAAGGCCGACGAGCTCTCGATCGAGGTGAAGGAAAGCCTGCTGATCGTCCAGGGCCGCAAAGCCGCCAACGACGTCGAGCGCCGCTTCGTTCACCGTGGCCTCGCCGAGCGCAACTTCGAGCGGCGCTTCCAGCTGGCCGAATATGTCGTGGTGACCGAGGCGAACCTCGCCGACGGCCTGCTCTCGATCAGCCTCAAGCGCGAGCTGCCGGAAGCGCTCAAGCCCCGCCGCATCGAGATCGGCGTCGGCTCGAGCTCCCTGATCCAGGACCAGAAGGCCGCCTAAGCCGGCCTGCCGAGATGATCGGCGAAGGGCGGCGCCGCGATGGCGTCGCCCTTCTTCGTTTCAGAAGCCCTTGAGGTCGGGGTCCAGCGTCTGGCCGGCGTCGAGCTGGACGCCGAAGGTGTTCAGGAACATCGAGACCTGGGTGTACTGGCCGGCGGTGAACACCGCGTCCATGCACTGCTTTTCGTCGAAGTGCGACCGCAGCTGGGCCCAGACCGCGTCGCTGACGAAGTGGTCGCCGACCAGATCGTCGGCCACGCGGATCAGCGCGGCGTCGGCATCCGACCAGCCGGCGTCCGCGCCTTGCTTGATCTTCGCGATCTCCGCCTCGGTCAGGCCCTCGTTCAGCGCAATCCGAGTGTGCTGGGTGAACTCGTAGCCGGACTTGCAGAGGAAACCGACGCGCAGGATCACGATCTCCCGCTCGCGGGCCGGCAGGCTGTTGCGGCGCGACAGCACATAGCCGCCCCACTCGTTGAAGCGCGTCAGCGCCTTCGGCGCGCGGGCCAGGGTGCGGAAGATGTTCAGCGGCCCCAGCTTGCCCGTGCTCATCGGCGCCAGCGCCGCGCGCTGGTCGTCGGTCAGTTCGTCGTCCTGCAGCGGGGCGATGCGGGGCGCGGCAAGGCGCATGGGCGTCCTCCATTTTCTGGTTGCCGCGACCCTAAGAGGCGGCGTCGCTCGCGTCGAGACTCGGCGGACTGAGCAGCGTTTACATTTGGCCCAGGCGCGGCCAAATAACCTGCGTCGCCGAGGCCCGGCGATTGGCTAAGAGGACGGTGATGACAGAGCTTGAGGAGCTTACCGAGCGCATGAAGACCGCGGTCGGAACCGATTCCGGGCTCGGCAAGACGCTAAAGTTCAACCTCAAGGGCGAAGGCTTCATCTACATCGACACTGGCGCGGTGAGCAACGAAGACAAGCCGGCGGACCTAACGCTGACCATCTCCATCAAAGACCTGATCGCGCTGGGCCAAGGCAAGCTCGACCCGATGACTGCGGTCATGACCGGGGCGCTCCGGCTGTCCGACATGGGCGTCGCGATGGGGCTGCAAGGCAAGATGAACGCCCTCTTCGCCAAGATTACCTAGCGGCTTGGCCGACACCGCCCCTCTCTACGGCACGGACGCTGCGCCTGTCCCGGACGGGGCGGTCGCGGAGTGGTTCACCGGCGCCGGCGGCGCGCGGCTCCGGGCGGCGCTGTTCTCGGCAAAAGGGGCGGCGCGCGGCTCGGTGGTGCTGAGTGGTGGCCGCACCGAGCCGATCGAGAAATACTTCGAGGTGATCGGCGAGCTGACCGGGCGCGGCTTCGTGGTGCTGGCGCACGACTGGCGCGGTCAGGGGCTCTCGCACCGCCTTCTGCCCGACCGCCTGCGCGGCCATGCGTCCGGCAGCGCCGACTTCGTCGCCGACTTCGCCGCGATGATCGCCGCGTTCGAGATGCGGCTGCCGAAGCCCTGGCTGGCGGTCGGCCATTCGATGGGCGGCTGCCTGACGGCGCTCATGCTGGCGCGGGGCGAAACGCGGTTTGCCGGCGCGGTGCTCTCGGCGCCGATGCTGGGGTTACAGACCGCGCCGACGGCGCCGGCGGTGACGCGCCTGCTGGCCCAGACCCTGACCCTGATCGGCGCTGGCGGCGCCAGCACGCCAGGGGGTGACGCCGCCTCGTTCGAGCGCAACATCCTGACCCACGATCCGCGCCGCTACGCCCGCAATGTCGGCCAGACCGCAGCCTATCCGGATCTGGCGCTTGGCCCGCCGACCTGGAGCTGGCTCGCCTTCGCCTTCGCCGCCATCGCCGAGCTGCAGAAAGGGCCGGGCGTGCCGAAGGTCGAGATTCCGGTGACCATCGTCGCCGCCGGCGAAGACCGCATCATCGACAACGCCGGCACGCGGCTGGTGGCCAGCCGCTTCCCGAACGGTCGCTACGTCGAGGCCCCGGGCGCCTTCCACGAGGTGCTGCAGGAGACCGACGAGATCCGCTCGGTGTTCTGGCGCGAGTTCGATGCGCTGGCGGAGGCGGTGGCGCCATAATTCCCGCGAGGCGTCGGGTTTGCGCCTATTTTGCCGCCCGCTTCAGCGCCACTAGCGCCTCGTCCAGCAAGGCGCGGTCGCCGGCGATCGCCATCTGGCCGCCTTGGCGACCGATCGGCGCGCCGGTCCAGTCGGTGGTCATGCCGCCGGCGCCCTCGATCACCGGCACGGCGGCCTCGACGTCCCAGCTCTTCAGGCCGGCTTCGACCACCAGGTCGAGCGTGCCCAGAGCGACCATGGCGTAGGCGTAGGCGTCGCACCCCAGGCGGGCGAGCCGGACGGCGGCGCGCAGCTGGCGCCAGGCGCCCAGCTCGGCGCCGTTGAAACAGGCCTCGGGGTCGGTGGTGGCGATGATGGCGTCGGTGAGCGGCACGCCGGTGCGCACCTTCAGCGGCCGCTCGCCGGCGCGGGACACCAGCCTCGATCCGCCCGGCCCGCCGACGAACACCTCGCCCAGATAAGGCTGGCCGATCGAGCCGACCACGGGACGGCCCTCGAAGCGGAGCGCGATCAGCGTGGTCCAGACCGGCAGGCCGGCGACGAAGGCGCGGGTGCCGTCGATCGGATCCAGCAACCAGACGAACTCGGCGTCCGGACGATCTTCGCCCATCTCCTCGCCGATCACGCCGTGCTCGGGGTAGCGCTCGCCGATCAGGCGGCGGATCTCCGCCTCGGCGCACCGGTCGGCCAGGGTCACCGGGTCATAGTGTCGCGTCTTGGACTTGTTCTCGATCCCGTGCTCGCCGCGGAACAGTGGCAGGATCACCGCCGCGCTGGCGCGGTTAAGGTCAAGGATGAAACCGTCGAGTTCGGCCAGGCGCGCATCTGAAAGCATGCGCTCCCATAGACGTCCGAGGGTTTGGCCGGAAGCGCCGTTGCGCCTACGCCGTTCTGGGTCGCCGCGTCAGGCCGCGTTGGAGTCGCGGTTGAGGTTGCGGGCCAGATCGAGCAGGCGGCGGCGCGGACGCTCCCCCAGCGCGTGATACGTCCGCACCAGGTCGGCGGACTCGTCGCGGGTCGGACCGGGGACCACGGCGATCTCGTCGTTCAAGCCTTCGAAGAAGTAGTTCACCGGCACTTCCAGCGCGCTGGAAATCCGCCAGAGCCGGGCGGCGGAAACGCGGTTGGCGCCGCACTCGTACTTCTGGATCTGCTGGAAACGAACGCCGCAGGCCTCGGCCAGCTGCTGCTGGGTCAGGCCCAGCAGGCGCCGACGCCGACGCATGCGCTTGCCGAGGTGGAAATCGATTTCGTCGCTCATCGTCAGGCGCCCGCCGTTCTTCGAAATGGTTAACGCAAGTGCCGTTTCGGCACATCTGAGCGCGACTGCGGCAAGGCGCGTGCCGCCATTGCGAAGCCCTACGGCGAAGCCCTAGGTACGCGGCGCATGGCGACGCGATTCCAGGACTTTCAGTGGCGGCTCGAGACGGCGGGGTACGACCTCGTCGCCGCAATCATGCGCGTTGCGCCGATTGACGCAGCCTCCGCGTTCGGCGGCGCGCTGTTCAAACTGCTGGGGCCGCTGACCAGCGCCAATCGCACAGCGCTGCGCAACCTGCGCCTCGCCTTCCCCGAATGGGACGAGCCGCAGCGGCGCAGCATGGCCAGGCGTCAGTGGGAGAACGCCGGCCGTGTGCTGTTCGAGTTCTTCCTGATGGAGCGGATCATGGCCGATCCGGACCGGGTCGAGCTGGTGGGGATGGAGCGGCTGGATGAGATCAAGGCGTCGGGCCGGCCGACGGTGTTCGTCAGCGGCCACTTCGCCAACTGGGAGATCATGGCCGCGACCAAGACCCTGGCCGGCATCGAGGGCGTGCTGGCTTATCGCGGCGCCAACAACCCCTACATCGACCAGCGGATGCGCGACAGCCGGCGGCGCTACGGCGTCACGCTGTTCGCGCCGAAGGGGAAGGAGGGCGGGCGCGAGGTGATGGCGGCGTTGAAGAGCGGCCTGAGCGTCGGCATTCTGGCCGACCAGAAGTACTACGAGGGCCCGCTGGCGCCATTCTTCGGCCACCTGGTGCGCACCCAGCACGCGCCGGTGCGCTTCGCGATGCGCTTCGGCGCGCATCTGCAGCCGGGGTGGG
>Ga0302311_10000573_pt1 | contig 45649 bp, 43 predicted proteins | sample III_Palsa_N1_3_FD_200449 | JGI IMG/M metagenome (GOLD analysis project Ga0302311, IMG submission 200449) | Peat permafrost microbial communities from Stordalen Mire near Abisko, Sweden - III_Palsa_N1_3 | ecosystem: Environmental > Terrestrial > Soil > Palsa > Peat permafrost | place: Sweden... | reverse complement strand
TGCCTGTCCATCCCGAAGGCGTGCAGCACGCGCGCGATGACATAGAGCGCGCCGATCCCGCGCAGCCCCCAGGCCGATCCGCCCGCCATCTCGATCAGCACCATCAGGATCAGGACGAACGGCGTATATTCGACGAAATTGGCCTGCGCGCGCATCCGTGCGGTAAGCAGCGGGTGGCCGCCATCGCCGACCATCACCTCGGCCTTCATCCGCACGCGGATGACGCGGTAGGCAAGCCAGAGTGCGACCAGCGCGAGCGCGCCGGCGAAGGTGAGCGAGACGGGCAGCATGGCGGCAGGCACTCCGGAAGACGGGCAACGACCCCCTCGCTCGCACGCCACGCACCGGGTTGCAACACGGCCGAAATCCGCTATAGGCCCCCACTCGCGACGAGGCCGCCCGCCCGCTGATCCGCGGCCCCTCACAAGGTCGTGGCGATGCGGATGGATTTGCGGCCTCTGCATCCATTGATCCAAGAACAGGTGCCGAAATGGCCGTCCCCAAGCGAAAGACCTCGCCCTCCAAGCGCAACATGCGCCGCAGCCACGACGCGCTGTCGATCGAGAGCTTCCAGGAGTGCCCGAACTGCGGCGAGCTCAAGCGCCCGCACAACCTGTGCAACAGCTGCGGCCATTATAACGGCCGCGAGATCGTCTCGGCCGAGGCCTGACCTCTACGCACGGATCGGAATATATCGTGGACGCGCCGCGGATCGCCATCGATGCGATGGGAGGTGATGGCGGCGTAGCCACGATGCTGGCAGGTGCCGCGCTGGCACTCGACCGTTCCACCGATCTGCGCTTCCTGCTCGTCGGCGACGAGGCCGTGATCCGGCCCGAGCTCATGCGCCACAAGGCGCTCGCCACGGCGAGCGAGGTGCGCCATGCGCCCGACCACATCACCGGCGAAGAGAAGCCGACCCAGGCGATCCGTCGCGCCAAGACGACATCGATGGGTCTTGCCGTCGCCGCGGTGAAGGACGGCACGGTCGGCGCCGCGGTCTCCGCGGGCAACACCGGCGCGATGATGGCGATGGCCAAGCTGTCGCTGCGCACGCTCCCTGGAATCGACCGCCCCGCGCTTGCCGCGATCATGCCGACGCTGGGCGACAACGACGTCGTGATGCTCGATCTCGGCGCCAACACCGAATGCGACGCGAACAATCTCGTCCAGTTCGCGGTCATGGGCGCCGCCTATGCGCGCACCGCGCTTGACATCGCGCACCCCAAGGTCGCGCTGCTCAACATCGGCACCGAGGCGCTGAAAGGCACCGACGAGCTCAAGGACGCCGCCGCGATGCTGCGCGCGCACCCGACTCTGCCGTTCGCCTTCGTCGGCAATGTCGAGGCCGACCGGATCAATCGCGGCGACGTCGACGTCGTCGTGTCGGACGGCTTCTCGGGCAACATCGCATTGAAGGCGATCGAGGGCACCGCGCGATTCGTCACCGATCTGCTGCGCCGTTCCTTCACCAGTTCGTTCCGCTCGAAGATGGGCTTCCTGCTGTCGAAGCCGGCGCTGCACCTGCTGCGCGTCCATCTCGATCCCAACAATCACAATGGCGCGGTTTTCCTGGGGCTCAACGGCATCGTCGTGAAGAGCCACGGCAGCGCCGACGCCAAGGGCATCGCCAACGCGATCGGCGTCGCCGCCAAGCTGGTGCGCGACGACCTCAACCGCCTGATCGCCGAGGATCTCGCCGATTACCGCGCCGCATCCGCGGAGTCCGTCGCCGCCGTATGACCGAGACCCTGATTCGCCGCGCCGTGATCGCGGGCACCGGCTCCGCGCTTCCCAAGCGCCGGGTGTCCAACGCCGAACTCGCCGAGACCGTCGACACCACCGACGAATGGATCGTCGAGCGCACCGGCATCCGCGCGCGCCATATCGCGGGCGACGACGAGACCACCGCGACGCTCGCCGCCGACGCCGCCAGGCGCGCGCTCGAGGACGCCGGGATCGACGCCGCGAGCGTCGGCCTGATCGTGCTCGCGACCGCCACGCCCGACCAAACCTTTCCCTCGTCCGCCACCAAGGTGCAGGCGCTGCTCGGCATCGCCGATTGCGTCGCGTTCGACGTGCAGGCGGTGTGCTCGGGCTTCCTCTATGCGCTGTCGGTCGCCGAGAGCATGATCCGCGGCGGCACCGCGACGACCGCGCTGGTGATCGGTGCCGAGACGTTCAGCCGCATCCTCGACTGGGAGGACCGCGGCACTTGCGTGCTGTTCGGCGACGGCGCGGGCGCGATCGTGCTCACCGCCGAGGATGGCCCCGCCGATCCCGCGCAGGCGCGCGGCGTGCTCGCGACCAAGCTGCACGCCGACGGACGCCACAACGAACTGCTCTATGTCGACGGAGGTCCTTCGACGACGGGCACCGTCGGCAAGCTGCGCATGAAGGGCCGCGAAGTGTTCCGCCACGCCGTCGTCAACCTCGCGACCGTGCTGGGCGAAGTGCTGGGCGAGCTCGACCTCAACTCTGCCGACATCGACTGGCTCGTCCCCCACCAGGCCAATGCGCGCATCCTCGATGCGACCGCGCGCAAGCTCGGTCTGTCGCCCGATCGCGTCGTCGTTACCGTCGACCAGCATGCCAACACCTCCGCCGCCTCGGTGCCGCTCGCGCTCGACGTCGCGGTCAAGGATGGGCGGATCAAGCGCGGCGACCTGCTCGTGCTCGAGGCGATGGGCGGCGGCTTTACTTGGGGTGCGTCGGTCGTTCGTTACTGATACGCAACAAATTCTCGATGCTGGTTGGCCTTTGCCGGCGTTCGGTTTAGGATCGTGCCAGGGGGAAGTATCGGGGATGGGGCCACATCATGAGCGAGATACAGACTTTAACCCGCGCCGACCTTAGCGACGTCGTACACCGAGAGATCGGACTGTCGCGCGCCGACTCGGCCGCCACCGTCGAGCAGGTGCTGACCTTGATGTGCGAGGCGATGTCCGGTGGCGAGAATGTCAAGATTTCGGGCTTCGGCACCTTCGTGCTGCGCGACAAGGGCCAGCGCGTCGGGCGCAATCCCAAGACCGGTATCGAAGTGCCGATCGCGCCGCGCCGGGTGCTGACGTTCCGCGCATCGAACATGCTGCGCGATCGCATCGCCGAGGCGAGCTGATACGCTGATGGAAAAATCGGACGCCGCGTTCCGCACGATCGGGGAGGTATCGGAAGAGCTCGGTGTGCCGCAGCATGTGCTGCGCTATTGGGAGACGAAGTTCCCGCAGCTGCGCCCGATCCAGCGCGCGGGCAATCGGCGCTATTACCGGCCGAGCGACGTCGCGCTGGTACGCCGCATCCAGGGGCTGCTCGGTCGCGACGGCTATACCGTGAAGGGCGTGCAGAAGCTGCTGGGCGTAAAGGCGGGCGAGACGTCCGCACCCACGCCCGAACCGGCACCCGTGACGCTGCCGCTCGACGAGCTGGAGGCGATCCGCGCGCTGCTGGCGAACGCGCTGGCCTGACTTGCCCGTTCGCCGGGGAACGGCCGGACTTCAGAAAACCCGGTCCGGGCCCAGCGCGGGATCGAGATCGCGGGGGCGCACGAAGCGCACGAGATGCCCGCCGCCCTCGTCGACATCGGCCCAATGCGCCACGTCGAACTGGAGCTCGGCGACGCTCGCGGTGGGGTATTTCTCGCCCAGCGCCGCGCGCGTCGCGATCTCTTCCTCACCCGCGTCGGTCGACAGCAGCAGCGCGAGCTCCTCGACGCCGGGATTGTGCCCCGCGAGCATCAGCGCGTCGGTGGTCTCGGGGGCCTCCTGCACGATCTCGAGCAAAGTCGCCGCCGACGCCAGATAGGCGCGGCGATCCCAATTGGGCGCCAGCCGCTTGCCATAGCCCTCGAACATCGCATCGAGCGATTCGACGACGCGTACCGCGGGCGAGGCGACGACATGATCGAACACCACGCCCGACTGGCGCAGGTGCCGCCCCATCGTGATCGCGGCGCGCTTGCCCTTGTCGTTGAGCGCACGATCGAAATCGCGCAACGCGGGCTGATCCCAGCCCGATTTGGCGTGGCGGAAGATGATGAGCCTCTTCATGCCGCCTCTCCACTCGCCGGTTCGCGCACCTGATGCCCGATGCGCGGTCCCGAGGGAAGACCAGCCGCGATCCGCGCCACCGCCTCGTCGAGCGTGACGCGCCGGATCGGCACGCTCGGTGGAAACGCATCGAGCAGCCGCGACGGCGTCGCCGACGACAGCAGCACGAAGCGCCCGGCATCGTCCGCGCGCCGGATCAGTCGCCCGAACGCCTGCGCCAGCCGCGCGCGCACCACCTCGTCGTCATAGGCGGTCCCACCGCTTGCCGCGCGACGCGCCGCATGAAGCACGGTTGGCCGCGGCCACGGCACCTGCTCCATGACGACGAGCCGCAGCGAGTGGCCGGGCACGTCGATCCCGTCGCGCAACGCATCGGTGCCGAGCAGACTGGCGTGCGGATCGTCGCGAAAGATGTCGACCAGCGTGCCCGTGTCGATCGGATCGACATGCTGCGCGTAGAGCGGCAGGCCTTCGCGCGCGAGCCGGTCGGCGATCCGCGCATAGACCGCCTTCAGCCGCGAGATCGCGGTGAACAGCCCCAGCGTCCCCCCCTTGCTGGCCTCGACCAGCCGCGCATAGGCGTGCGCGAGCTGCGCGGTATCGCCGCGCTTGATGTCGGTGACAATCAGCACCTCGGCGGCGCTGGCATAATCGAACGGGCTTGCCGCCGCGAAGCGATCGACCACCGTATCGAGGTGCCGCGCGCCGCTGCGCGTCTCAGCGCGCGCCCATCCGCCGCCTGCGCTCGCCTGCGGTCCGGTCAGCGTCGCCGAGGTGACCAGCACGCCGTGCGCGGGCGCTAGCACGACCGATGCCAGCGGGCGGCCCGGATCGAGCCAGTGGCGGTGCAGCCCGATATCGAACTCGCGGCCCTCGATTCGGTCGACGGCGAGCCAGTCGACATAATCGGGATCCGGCGGCCCACCGAGCCGGCCGAGCAGCCCCAGCCATGCCGCGATCGTCCGTGCGCGCACGTCGAGCCCCGCCGCAGCACCCTCGATGCGCGCGCGCGCAGGTCCGTCGAGCCAGTCCGGCGCCTCCTCGAGCACCGCGCGCAACCGGCCGACCAGCGCCACCATCGGCCGCCGCAACGCCTCGAGCGCGACCGTCGCCTCGTGCGCGGCCTCGACCGTCGCGCCGTCGAGCTCGGCCGCCTCGGTCTCGATGCCATAGCCCGCGTCCGCCGCAGTCGCGCGCGCCAGCGTGATCGCGCGCACCGCGCCGAGCAGCTTTTCCACCGGCCCGAGCGGCATCCCTTCCGCGATCCGCGACAGCCAGTCGGTCGCGACCAGCGCCGCGCTCGCCTGGATTACGCCGTCGAGCGCGAGCGCGCCCGCCTCATCATAGGAAACGACGTCGGCGAGTCGCGCGGCGAGGCCCCGTCTCCGTCCCCTGGACGCGCGTTCGGGGCCCGCGATCCAGCGCCGTAGCTCGATCGCCTCCTGCCCGGTGAGCGCGGCGGAAAAGGTCGAATCGGCGGCTTCGTAGAGATGATGCCCCTCGTCGAACACGATCCGGCCGAGCGCCCTGCCCTCCTCGCGCCGCCGTTCGGCGAGCAGCATCACCAGCGCATGGTTGGCGATGACGATGTCTGCCTCCTCGGCGCGGCGCACCGAGCGCTCGATGAAGCAGCGGCGATAATGCGGGCAGCCGGCATAGACGCACTCGCCGCGACGATCGGTGAGCGCGGTCGCGCCCGCGCGGCGGAACAGCGTGGTCAGCCAGCCGGGCAGATCGCCGCCGACCATGTCGCCGTCGCGCGTGTACGCCGCCCAGCGCGCGACCAGCTGCGCCAGCACCGCCGCGCGATTCTGGAAGCCGCCGAACAGCGCATCTTCCAGATTGAGCAGGCACAGATAATTTTCGCGGCCCTTGCGCACCGCGACCTTCTGCCGACGCTCCTCCGGATCGGGAAAGAGCCGCTCGGTCTCGCGATCGAGCTGGCGTTGAAGGGCACGCGTGTAGGTCGATATCCAGACGGTGCCTTGCGCCTGCTCCGCCCAGAGGCCGGCGGGTGCCAGATAGCCGAGCGTCTTGCCGATGCCGGTGCCCGCCTCCGCCAGCATCACGCGCGGCCGCCCCTCCGCCATCCGCGGCGCGAATATTTTCGCCGCGGCGGCGGCGTAGCTGCGTTGGCCGGGGCGCGTCTCGGCACCCGCACCGGTGAGCTCGCCGAGTTTCGCGACCGCCGCATCCTCGCCGATCGTGACACTGCGCGGCTGCGGACGCGGCGCCACCTCGTCCCATTCGGGCAGCTTGGCGAACAGCCCGCGTTCGGTGCGCTCGGGTTCGGTCAGCCGCGCGATGATCGCCTGCGCCCACGGCCAGCGCAGCCGCGCGAGCGCGTGCGCAACGTCCCACGCGCCATGCTTCGCGGGCCAGTCGCCCTCGACCGTCGCGAGCAGCGCGTCGGCGCAGGCGAGCAGCGTGCGCGTCGCGGTCGAATCATCCTCAGGCGGATCGATGCCGAGCGCGCGGGCGAGGCCGGCCGGCGTCGGCACCGCGAAGCGCGCGGGGTGGACGAAGGCGAACAGCTCGAGCAGGTCGAGCCCGGCAAGTTCGGCATAGCCGAGCCGCTGCCCGACCAGCGGCGCGTTGAGCATGACGAGCGGACGCTCCGCCGCGAGCGAAATCGCCTCGCCGCGTGCGAGCCCGCGCACCGTCCCGTCGCGCTCGGCAAGCCAAGTGCCGCCGTGCGTGGCATGCAGCGCGAAGGGCGGGAGCGAGCGGTTCACGATGCCGATATAGGCGATGCGGAACGGATGGGAAACGGGGATGCTCGCGCGCTACGCCAAACTTCCCGTTCGTCCTGAGCGAGGTTGAAGGACATGTCGCTTTCGCTAACCCCGTTCGCGCTGAGCGAAGTCGAAGCGTAGCCACGGTTACCGCGTGGCCTTCGACTGCGCTCAGGCCGAACGGAGGTGGGAATGCTTTCGTGGTAGTTGGCGCGGGCGCACGATCCCCCTAAGACCGCGCCCACCATGACCGACACCGAAACGCTCCGCACCGCAGCACTCGCCAGCAAGGCCTGGCCCTACGAAGAGGCGCGCAAGCTGCTCAAGCGCTGGCCCCACGGCAAGCAGGCCGCGATGCTGTTCCAGACCGGCTACGGCCCGTCGGGGCTGCCGCACATCGGCACCTTCACCGAAGTCGCGCGCACTTCGATGGTCCGCAACGCCTACAAGGAGATGACCGGCGCCGACACGCGGCTCGTCGCCTTCTCCGACGACATGGACGGGCTGCGCAAGGTCCCCGACAATCTCCCGGAACAAGAGATGCTGCGCGCGCATCTCGATCTGCCGCTGAGCGTCGTCCCTGATCCGTTCGGCACGCATCCGAGCTTCGCCGCGCACAACAACGCCCGCCTGCGCGCCTTCCTCGACCAGTTCGGTTTCGACTACGAGTTCATCGCGGCGTCCGACGCCTATGCCGATGGCCGCTTCGACGAGGCGCTCAAGTCGATCCTGCGCCATTACGACGCGATCATGGCGGTGATGCTGCCGACGCTGGGCGAGGAGCGTCGCAAAACCTATTCGCCGATCTTCCCGATCCATCCGGATACGGGGAAGGTGCTGCAGGTGCCGATCGAGGTGGTCGATGCCGACGCCGGGCTGATCGCCTACGCCGATCCCGAGACCGGCGCGCGGCGCGAGCAATCGGTGCTCGGCGGGCAGGCCAAGTGCCAGTGGAAGGTCGATTGGGCGATGCGCTGGGTCGCGTTCGGCGTCGATTACGAGATGGCGGGGAAGGACCTGATCGATTCGGTCGTCCAATCGGGCAAGATCGCGCGCGTGCTTGGCGCGAAGCCGCCCGAGGGCTTCAACTACGAGATGTTCCTCGACGAGGCCGGCGCCAAGATCAGCAAGTCGAAGGGCAACGGCCTGACGATCGAGCAATGGCTGACCTACGCGCCGATCGAGAGCCTCGCCTTCTACATCTACCGCGAACCCAAGAAGGCGCGCGCGCTCAGCTTCTCGGTGATCCCGCGCGCGGTCGACGAATATTACCAGTTTCTGGCGAGCTATCCGACGCAGCCGATCGAGCAGCAGCTCGGCAATCCGGTGCATCACGTCCATCTGGGCGCGGTGCCGACGGTCGACATGCCGCTGACCTTCGGGCTGCTGCTCAACCTCGTCTCGGTGGCGATGACCGAGGACAAGGCGCTGCTGTGGCGCTACGTCCAGCGCTATGCGCCGCAGGTGAGCCCCGCGACGCACCCCGCGATCGACGGGCTGCTCGGCTATGCGATCGCCTATTTCCGCGATTTCGTCGCCGCCACGCTGCACAAGCGCGCGCCCGATGCGCGCGAACAGGCCGCGCTCGCCGATCTCGATGCGCGCTTCGCGGCGCTACCGGCCGATGCCTCGGCGGAGGATATCCAGAACGAGGTCTACGAGGCGGGCAAGGCCGCCGGGTTCGAGCCGCTGCGCGACTGGTTCAAGGCGCTGTACGAGACGTTGCTGGGTTCGTCGCAAGGGCCACGCATGGGCAGCTTCGCCGCACTCTACGGTCTCGCCGAGACGCGCGTGCTGATCGCCGAGGCGCTTGCCCGCGCGAATTGACCAGCCGTGCGAACGAATCGACGAGCCGTGCGTTCAACAGATGGTCCATCCCCCTTTCGGACTGATGTCCAGTGCGTCGCAGGCGCACCGCATCGGCCGCGCCGCTGCTTCCGCACGGCGCGGCCATTGGGGCAGGTCTAAACGGCCCGATCACGCAGGGCCGACGCTTCATGCCTGCTTCATCGATCGGCCGATAGGGAGAGCGCATGAGATTTTTCGTTCACGCCACCGCGATCGTGCTTGCCATCACCGCTACCGCCAGCGCCGTTGCCGCGACCCCGCGCGACACGCTGATCCGTGCTGCGTTCCTCACCCACGACAAGGCGCAGGCCTTGACGCTGGTCAATCAGGCCTATGCGGAAACCAAGGCTACGCTCGCGCAGTCGCCCGGCGACGGCGAGGCGAAGCTGCAGCAGGCGCTCGCGATCGGGTATCGCGGCCAGCTGAGCCGCTCGCTCGGCGACGCCAAGGCCGCGCATGCCGCGCTCACCGCGCTTGCCGACGCCAACCCGCGCGATCCCGAGGCGCAGATCGCGATCGCGGGCTGGCACCTCACCGCGGTCGGCGATCTCGGCAATTTCCTCGCGCGCTCGGTGCTCGGCGCGAGCCGGTCGGCGGGGCTCGCCTCGCTCGATCAGGCCGTCGCGCTGGGCGGAAACCACGCCTTCTTCCCGGGCTATGCCGCGCTGATCCGGATCAAGCTCAATTCGTCCGACGTCGCGGGCGCGCTCAAGCTTGCGCAACGCTCGGCGGCAGGGCAGGCAACGACGCCGATTGATCGTATCCTGCAGCGTGCCGCGGTACGGCTGATCCCGCTGCTCCAGGCAGGCAACGGCGCCGGTGCGAGCAAGCTCGCGGCGCAGCTGCTGCCGTTCGGATCGCTAAGCTGAACCGCCGACATCCTCCCTCCGGGGAGGATGTGCTTACCGCGGCGTCTTCAGCCGGATCTGCACACGGCCGCCCGCGGGCCGTCGCACTTCGAACGCGCCGGCCTTTTCGACCAGAGTCACCAGCTTGGCCTGGCCGAACGTGCGCGGATCGAAATCGGGGGCCAATGTCGACAGCCGCTGGCCGACGCCACCGAGCGACACCCATCCGTCGTCCTCGTCGAGCTGCGCGATCGCGCGGCGCAGCAGCGGCACCGCGGTGCTCGGCGAGCGTGCCACCGACGCCGGACGCGAATCGGGGCGTTCGGGCTCGTCGACCGCGGGCGCCTCGGGGACGAGGTTCTCGGTGTAGATGAAGCGGCGGCAGGCCTGGCGGAACGCCTCGGGGGTCTTCTGCTCGCCGAAGCCGTAGACGTCGACGCCCTGCTCGCGGATGCGCGCGGCAAGTGCGGTGAAATCGCTGTCCGACGAGACCAGGCAGAAGCCGTCGAAGCGCCCGGTGTGGAGCAGGTCCATCGCGTCGATCACCAGCGCGATGTCGGATGCGTTCTTGCCCGTCGTATAGGCGAAGCTCTGGTGCGCCTGGATCGCATGCTTGGCGAGGATGTCCGACCAGCTTTTCAAGCGCGGGCTGGAGAAATCGCCATAGATGCGGCGCACGCTCGCCTCGCCGATCTGCGCGATCTCGGCGAACAGCCCTGCCGCGATCTTGGGCGAGGCATTGTCCGCGTCGATCAGCACGGCGAGGCGCGGTGCGCGGGGTTCGGTAGGCATCGCAATATGTCCTCATGTCGTCCGATACGCCTCGGTCGAAATAAACGCGGCGTCGCCCCTGCGCAGGCAGGGGCCCATCGTCTGCCGCGGTTCCGCGCGATCCAGCGACAGGAGATTAGGCCCCTGCCTGCGCAGGGGCGACTGATTTTTAGGCGCTTATCTGCCCCCGCGCGCGATCCAGCCGTCGATCTTGGCTTCGAGCACCGTCATCGGCAGCGCGCCGGTATCGAGCACTTCGGCATGGAAGGCGCGCGGATCGAACTTTGCGCCCAGCGCCGCCTTGGCCTTGGCCTTCTCCTTGAGGATGGTCAGCTGGCCGACCTTGTAGGCGAGCGCCTGCCCCGGAATCGCGATATAGCGCTCGACCTCGGCGGTGACGTCCGCCTTCCCCATCGCCGAATTGGTCGTCATGTAATCGATCGCCTGCTGGCGCGACCAGCCCATCGCGTGGATGCCGCTGTCGACCACCAGCCGCATCGCGCGCAGCATCTCGTCGTTGAGGCCGCCGAAGCGCTGATAGGGATCGGTCTCCATGCCTAGCTCGGGCCACAGCGATTCCGAATAGAGCGCCCAGCCCTCGACATAGGCGGTGTTGCCGCCGAACCGCATGAAATTGGGCAGGTCCTTGTTTTCCTGCGCGAGGCTGATCTGGAAATGATGGCCGGGGATCGCCTCGTGGAGGAACAGCGTCTCCTCGCCCCAGGTGAAGCGCGTCGGCAGATCATAGCCATTGTAATAGAATACGCCGGGGCGCGAGCCATCTGGCGTGCCCTGCATATATTCGCCCGCCGCAGAGCCCTTCTCCTTGTAGGCAGGGTCGGCGCGGATCTCGAGCGGGGTCTTGGGGACCAGCGAAAATTGCTCCGGGATGCGCGTCTCGATCCGCGCCTCGATGCTGCGGAAGCGCTTCTCGAGCCAGTCGCGCGAGGGCGGCGCGAACTGTGGATCGGTGGTCATGTGCTGGAAGAAGGCGTGGAGATCGCCCTGGAAGCCGACCTTGGCCTCGACCGCCTCGAGCGCCTTGGTGATCCGCGCGACCTCGTCCAGCCCGAGCTGGTGGACCTGCTGCGCGGTCATCGGCAGCGTCGTGCTCGATTCGATCGCATAGGCATAATAGGCCTGCCCGCCGGGGAGAGCGCCGAGCCCGACCGTGTCGCGCGCCTTGAGCAGATAGTCGGTCTTGAGAAAATCGCGCAGCCGCGTGTTGGCGGGCACGATCTCGTCGCGGATCGCGCTGACGAAGGCGGCGCGCAGCCGGGCCTGGTCGGCGGCCGGGATCGTCGCGGGGAACGCCTTGATCGGGCCGTAATAGGGCGAGCCTTCGATGCCGCCGGCAAGCTGGATGTCGAGCTGCTCGATGATGTTGTTGATGACCAGCTTGGGCTCGACGATGCCCTCGCCCATGCCGGCGCGGAAGCGCGCGATCACCTCGTCGACGAGGTGCGGATATTGCGCGTGGCGCTTGAGCGCGTCGTCATAATCCTTGACGGTCTTGAACGGCGCCGCGCCCTGCCCCGACGAGAGATCGGCATAATCGAGATGCAGCCCGTAAAAATGCGTGATCGGCATCGCGCGACTGATCTTGAGCAGATCGGGGCGATAGCCTTCGAGATCGAGCGCGGTGCTGCGCTTGAACACGTCGTAGGCGATCTGGTCGGTCGGGGTGAGCGCACCGCGCGGGATCGCGGCTAGCTGGCGCAGCGCATCCTCGTCGGCTGCCTTCTCGCCGGCATCGTGCGCGTCCGAATAGGAATCGCCGAGCTGATCGGCGAAGCGCATGTCGCCGCGGTACAGCGCCGACAGCGGATTGCGGTGGAGCGACGCCTCGTCGGTGTCGGCGAACAGCGTCTTCAGCCGCGCGTCGGCATCGCCTGCGGGCGCGGCGTGGACCGCGGCGGGCAGAATGGCGGCGGCGGCGAGAAGACCGAGGCGAAGCGAACGGACGAAAGACATGAAAAACCCCCGCGATCGAGATGATCGCGGAGGCTTATCGACCGGGCCGAAGCCCGGCAAGCGGTGTCCCTGGTGCGACGGGCGCTTACAGGAAGAAGCCGCCGTTGACGGCGAGCACGCGTCCGGTGCGCACGTTCACCAGCGCGACGTCGTTGCCGTAGCGGACCCAGCGCTGATCGGGCGCGGCCACGGGCAGGCGGTAGCGCACCGGATCGATCCAGTAGCGCTGGCCGTAGAAGACGGGATCGAAGCGGTAGCCCACCGCGACCGGGCGATAGCGCCAACCGGGCTGCGGACCGACATAGCCGCCGCCGCGATAGACGTCGGGGTGCTGGCGGCGATAGTCGCGCCAATCGCCGCGCGCCTCCTGGCGATCCTGGCGAACGTCGCGACGGTCGGCGCGGACGTCGCGCGGGTTGCCGGCATAGCGGTCCTGCTGGAGACGACGCTGGTCCTGCCGCGTGTCGCGCTGATCCTGGCGAACCTCGCCATAGGATTGCGCCATCGCGGCGGCCGGCAGCAGCGTCGCGGCGAGTGCGGAGGCGAGAATGAGCTTACGCATGATCATGTCCTTTCCCTTGTGGTCGCGCCGGCCTGAGGACCGCGCTGGCAGAGTAGGATTATGGCCATCCGCATGAACGCCCATGGAATGCCGCTGTTATCAGCCGTTCATCCACAATAGAAAAAGCCCGCCACGAACAGTGTCGTGACGGGCCTTTCATTTCTCTGCTACGATCAGAAGAAGAAGTCGGGTATCTCGTCGGCGATCTGCCCGTTATACACATTGACCAGCAGCGCATCATTATAATAGCGCACCCAGCGATACGGTCCGTAGGCGGGCGGCAGGCGATAATAGCCCGGATTGCCGATCCAATAATCCTGCGAGAAGAAGCCCGCCTCGAGCGCGGCGCCTATGCCGTAGCGGCGATAGCCCCAGCCATAGCCGCTCGGCGGACGATAACGACCGACGCGGTAGGCGTCGCGGTGGCTGTCGCGATAGCCCTGCCAATTGTAGCGCTGATCCTGCCGCCAGCCGCGGTTCCAATTGCCGCCGCCATTGTTCGGGCGTCCGCGATCATAGCCGCCGCCGGGCTGCCCCTGCCAGCCACCATTGGGCCGATAGCCGCCCTCGCCGCCATGCGCGCCGGGATGGTTAGCCCAGTCGGGCCGGTTGCCCTGGTCGTTCGGCCCGCGGCCATCCTGACCACGCCCATCGGGACCGCGCCCATTCTGGTCGCGCCAGACCTGGACGCCGCCATCGGGACGACTGGCGATATGGCGACCCTGATCGTTGCCGCCGCCATCGGGACGGCCACCCTGCGGACCGCGGCCGGCATCTCCGCCCTGTGGACCGGGGCGACCCTGTGCCTGCCCCTGCGCCGGGCCGCCCTGCGGACCCCGGTTGCCGTTGCCATTGCCGCCCTGCTGGGCGGGGCGGGCCTGCGCCTGGCCATTGCCGCGCTGACCGTGTTGACCGTCATTATGCCCGCCGTCGCCCTGGTGCGCGCGCGGCTCGGGCTGCGGATTGTCCTGGGCCAGTGCGGGCACGGCGGCGGTCGACGCCAGCAGCAAGGCCGCAGTTATGATCAGTCGCATCCCACTCACCCTTTGTCGTTGCCGGCACGTGATGCACCGAACGATGTCGGGTCTGCAACATCCACGCTGACAAGGCGCTGAACCCGTCTGTCAGCAATGCGACAGCTTTGCGGGCAGACGCAGCGTTCGGCCATCGAGCGCTGCGCATAGGGGTTCCCGCCTTCGCGGGAATGACGCGGCGAGATTCGCTAGTCGCGGCGCCCCGTCAGCGCCTTCGCCGCTTCGAGCAGCTCGACGGGCAGCATCGCGATCACCGTGCTGTTATGCTCGGCACCGATCTCGGAGAGCGTCTGCAGCCGACGCAGTTCGAGCGCGCCGGGGCTGGTCGCGATCGTGCGCGCCGCGTCCGCGAGTTTCTGCGCGGCCTCCTGCTCGCCTTCCGCCTTGATGATCCGCGCGCGCTTCTCGCGAATCGCCTCCGCCTCGCGCCCGATCGCGCGTTGCATGTTCTCGGGGATGTCGAGATCCTTGATCTCGACCGCGTCGATCGCGACGCCCCATTGCTCGACCGCGTTGGTCAGCATCCCCATCAAGCGCAGGTTGATCGCGGTGCGGTCCTTCAGAAGCTGATCGAGATCGGACTGGCCGATCGAATCGCGCAAGCCCGTCTCGGCGGCCTGCAGCACCGCGCGCTGCCACTCCTCGACGACGGTCAGCACGCGCACCGGGTTGGTCGCGCGAAACCACAGCACCGCATTGACGCGCACCGCGACGCCGTCGCGCGTCACCGTCTCCTGCGTGTCGAGCGCGATCGTGACGGTGCGCGTATCGACCCGCATCGCGCGATCGATGAAAGGGATCAGCCAATACCAGCCCGGCCCCTTGGGATCGATCACGCGTCCCAGCCGGAACACGACCGCGCGCTCATATTCCTGGTTGATCCCGAACGTCTTGAGCGCGGCGACGAGCAGGAAGATCAGTGGAATGACGAGAAAGCCGAGCATGGCCATGGCGAAATAGACCCTCGATGATGCGGCGGATGGCCGCGCGCTAAGTGTAGGCCGAATCGCAGGCGGCGGAAATCACAACATCCTCCCCGGCTTTTGCCGGGGAGGGGACCGCCGGCGAAGCCGGTGGTGGAGGGGTGGATCACGCACGATATCGATCACCAAGCCCCCGAGGCTGGACACCCCTCCACCACTCGCTTCGCGAGCGGTCCCCCTCCCCTTGCAGGGGAGGATTGATCGACTCCGCTCTAGGCCAGCGCCCTAAATCCCGATAGCAGGGCCGATGCCCAGCGCCGAAACACCAGCAATTCCCCCCGCCCTGTTCCTCTTCTCGCTGTTCTACGGTGGGATGGTGTGCATCGCGGGCGTGCTCGGCAACAAGCTGATCGCGCTGGGGCCGCTCACCGTCGAGGGCGGGATCTTCGCCTTCCTGCTGCTCGTCATCACCTCGTCGGCCGTCGCCGAACTCTATGGGCAGCGCATCGCGACGCGGCTGGTGCGGTTCGGCTTCGTTCCGCTGATCGGATCGGTGCTGCTGATCCAGCTGCTGCTCCGCATCCCCGCCGCCCCCGCGATGACCGCCGACCCCGCATCGACCGAGCGGCTCGCCGCCTACACCGTGATCCTGAGCCAGGGCGCGCGGATGATGCTCGCGGGGTTCGTCTCCTACGGTCTCTCGCAATCGCTCAACGTGACGATCTTCTCCTGGCTCAAGGGCCGCGAGGGCGCGCGGCTGCTGTGGCTGCGCGCGGGTGCGGCGAGCATCGCCAGCCAGATCGTCGACACGCTGCTGTTCGTCACCATCTCCTTCTACGGCGTGTTCCCGATTGCGGGGATCATGGTCGGGCAGATGATCGCCAAGGTCGTGCTGTCCGCGGTGCTGGTGCCGCCGCTGATCTATCTGATGGTGGCCTTGGGGCGGCGACTGGACGGGGCACGCTGAATAACGGTCCGTTCGTGCCGAGCGACATCGAGGTACGCGCGCCGAACGCCGCGTTTGTGTCCTGTCCCTCGACTTCGCTCGGGACGAACGGGAGTGCGTGAATCGCCTTTCGGCACCGCCCGCCGCCCGCTATGGCGCGACGCATGACCCCGCTGCCCGATCTCCTCCCCGAACCCGCGATGCTCGCCAAGGCGGAGACGCTGACCGAGGCGCTGCCCTATCTGCAGCGCTATGCCGGCTCGACCTTCGTGATCAAATATGGCGGCCACGCGATGGGCGATCCCGAACTCGCCAAGAGCTTCGCAAGCGACATCGTGCTGCTCAAGATGGTCGGCATCAACCCCGTCGTCGTCCACGGCGGCGGGCCGCAGATCGGGCAGATGCTCAAGCGGCTCGGCGTCGAATCGCGGTTCGTCGACGGCCTGCGCGTCACCGATGCCGAGACCGCGCACATCGCCGAGATGGTGCTCGCCGGATCGATCAACAAGGAGATCGTCGGCTGGATCGGCCAGGCGGGCGGCCGCGCGGTCGGGCTGTCGGGCAAGGACGCGCGGATGGTGATCGCCGAGAAGGTGAGCCGCTCCGAGCCCGACAAGCATCAGGGCATCGAGCGCCACGTCGATCTGGGCTTCGTCGGCGAACCCAAGCATGTCGATCGATCGATCCTCGACCAGCTCTCCGCCTCGGGGGTGATCCCGGTGGTCGCCCCGATCGCGATCGGCGAGGACGGCCACACCTACAACATCAACGCCGACACGATGGCGGGCGCGATCGCCGCCGCACTGGGTGCGGCGCGGCTGTTCCTCCTGACCGATGTGGCGGGCGTGCTCGACAAGGACAAGAACCTGCTTTCCGATCTCGTCCCGGCCGACGTCGAGCGGCTCAAGGCGGACGGTACGATCTCGGGCGGCATGATCCCCAAGATGGAGACCTGCGTCACCGCGATCGAGGGCGGCGTCGATGCCGCGGTGATCCTCGACGGGCGCATCCGCCACGCGATGCTGCTCGAGATTTTTACGCGTCAGGGTGCCGGCACGCTGGTGCGTGCGGCGCCTCCGCAGGACTGATGGCAAGCGGGTTCGCGCTCGGCTAAGGATGCGCGGACCGAAAGGGATGTGATGTATTCGATCTACCAGATTCTGCAGCTGCTGCTGAACGTGCTGTTCTACATCATCATGATCCAGATCGTGCTGTCGTGGCTGTTCGCGTTCAACGTGATCAACCACCAGAACGAGTTCGTGCGCCAGCTGGCGCGCGGCCTCGACACGATCACCGAGCCGCTCTACCGGCCGATCCGGCGCATCCTGCCCGATTTCGGCGGGATCGACTTCTCGCCGATGATCGTGCTGCTGATCATCGGTATCCTGCAGCGTATCCTGCTGCCCAACATCTTCGCCTCGCTGATCAACGCGGGCGCTGCGTGACCGCGCGGATCATCGACGGCAAGGCGTTTGCGCTGGACTTGCGCGAACGTGTCGGCGCCGCGGTGCCCGCGTTTCTCGAGGCAGCGGGCCGCGTGCCCGGGCTGACCGTCGTGATCGTCGGCGAGGATGCGGCGAGCCAAGTCTATGTCCGCTCGAAAGGCAAGGCGACCGAGGCCGCCGGCATGGCGAGCGCGACGCACCGCCTGGCCGCCGACACGACGCAGGCCGAACTGCTCGCGCTGGTCGCGACGCTCAACGCCGACGAGACGGTCGACGGCATCCTCGTCCAGCTGCCGCTCCCCAAACATATCGACGAGAGCGCCGTCATCGACGCGATCGATCCCGACAAGGACGTCGACGGTTTTCACGTGGTCAATTCGGGGCGGCTGGCGGCCGGCCTGCCGGGACTGGTGCCCTGTACGCCGCTCGGCTGCCTGATGCTGCTCGAGGACGTGCTGGGCGACTTGTCGGGGCTCGACGCCGTGGTGATCGGGCGCTCGAACATCGTCGGCAAGCCGATGGCGCAGCTGCTCACCGCGAAGAGCTGCACCGTCACGATCGCGCACAGCCGTACGCGCGACCTGCCAGCCGTGTGCCGCCGCGCGGACATCCTCGTCGCCGCGGTCGGGCGCGCCGAGATGGTCAAGGCCGACTGGGTCAAGCCGGGTGCCACCGTGATCGACGTCGGCATCAACCGCATCGACGCCGATGGCACCGGCGGCACCAGGCTCGTCGGCGACGTCGATTTCGCCAGCGTCAGCCAGGTGGCCGGCGCGATCACGCCGGTGCCGGGCGGTGTCGGCCCGATGACGATCGCCGTCCTGCTGCGCAACACGCTCGTCGCCGCGCACCTGCGCGCGGGGCTTGCGCCGCCCGCGGACCTGTAGCGCCGCATGCTCGCGCTGTTCCTCTCGGCCTTCGTCACCTTCTTCGTGGTGATCGATCCGCCGGGATGCGCCCCGATATTCGCCGGCCTTACCAGCGGCACCGACACACCGCACCGCACCGCGATGGCGATCCGATCGACGCTGGTCGCGGCCGCCATCCTGTTCGCCTTCGCGCTGCTCGGCGAGCCGCTGCTGCGCACGCTCGGCATCAGCCTCGACGCGTTCCGCATCGCGGGCGGGATCATGCTGTTCCTGATCGCGCTGGAAATGGTGTTCGAGAAGCGCACCGAACGCCGCGAGAACCGCGCCAACGAGGTCGCCAGCCACCCCGAAGTCTATGACGACATCTCGATCTTCCCGATGGCGATGCCGATGATCGCGGGGCCGGGATCGATCGCATCCGCCATGCTGATGATGCAGCGGAGCCACGGGCTCGCCGCGCATGCCGTCGTGCTCGCGGCGCTGGCTGCCAACCTCGCGATCATGATGGCCTCGCTGCTCGCCGCCGGGCCGCTGATGCGGATCCTGGGCTTCAAGGTGGAGGCGGTGATCACGCGGCTGCTCGGCGTGCTGCTCGCCGCGCTGGCGGCGCAGTTCGTGATCGATGGATTGAAGGCGTCGTTCGCCTAGGCAAATCCTCCCCCGGAGGGGGAGGGGGACCGCCCGCATAGCGGGTGGTGGAGGGGTAGACCACGCCGCCCCGGCCGCCGCCCAGTCGCAAGCCTTGGACACCCCTCCACCATTCGCTTCGCGAACGGTCCCCCTCCCCTTGCAGGGGAGGATTTCCTCGTTAACCCACGACCTTCCACAGCTCGTAAGGTGAGTTCGCCGGCAGCGGCTGCCGCGCGAGCCACGCAGGCGTGTAGCCACCCTGGAGCTTGGCGTAGAATCCAGCGGGCGCCTCCGACTGGTAGATCGTCGCTTCCGACATATGCGGGCAGACCAGCAAATATTGGGCGTGGTGCGCGTCGATGATCGCATGCGCCTGATCGGGCGTGCCGCGGAAGGCGTGCTCGACGTCGAGGATCGCCTGCGCGTTGCGATGATAGGGGCCGCCGACCGCGCTGTGGTGCGTCAGCGTGATCAGCCGCGGCCCCAGATCGATGAACGAGAAGAAGGTCGCCGCCGGCAGTCGCCCGATCGGCGCGAGCGCGGGGATCGTCGGGCAGCGCCGGTTGGCGAGCTTGGTGAGATCGGGCTTGGGCTTGCCGCCCCGCAACGTCTTCGGCGGCTTGGGCAGGCCCTGCTTGCCCGTCGCGATCGCCCAGACGTTGGCGATCTTGAGATCGATATACCGCGGCGGCAGTTCGCTGAGCGCCAGCGACTCGATAAGCCCGGAGGCGAGGAGGAACGCCAGCACCGGCCCGATCACGCGGACGAACATCGATCCGTGGCCGCGCAGGCGGGTGAAGCCCCAGCGCGCGATATAGGTGGCGCCGGGCACCGCGAGCATCTGCGCGCTGGGGCCGGTACGGATCTGCCATGCCATCAGGCCCGTCGCCAGCATCGCGAACAGCGTGACGGGCAACCACTCGGCGCCCGCGCGCGTGCCGCGGCGACGCCACACCGCGATGATGCTGCCGATCGTTCCCGCGATCGGCAGCGCCGCCATCGGCACGATCGTCGAGAGCGGATGGAGATAGCCCGGCCGCGCCTCGCTGACATGGCTCAGCCAGAGCTTGTCCGCCTCGGGCGGGAGACCCTCCAGCCGATGCCCGAAGCATTGCGGGAACAGCCCGACATAGAGCCCGCCCGCGACCGCGCCCGCGCCGACGACCAGCGCGAGCCGTACCCAGCGGCTCTCCGATGGCGCAAACGAGATCGCGGCGAGCAGCAGCGCGGCGCCGCCGACCGTGGTCAGCCACACCGGCGACAGTGCGTCGCACACCGCATGCCAATTGTCATTCGAGGCGAAGACGAGGAAGCAGAGCCCCGTCGCCACCGCCATCGTCGCACCGTAGACGCGCATCCGCGTCGTCTCGCCACGGTCCCACGCCCAGTGCAGCGCCACCGCCGCGCCCGCAAACGCAACATAGGGCAGCATCTCGAGCCCGATCGCCAGCGACAGCGCGGACGAGACCGCGATCATCGCACCCGATCGGCGCATATTGGGTTCGGTGAGCCCCGCCACCGTCATCATCAGGAAGGCGAGCTGCCAGCCGTGATGATCGATCCGCAGCGGCGACCACATCCCTACCGCGTCGCCGCCGCACAACAGGATCGTGAGCGCGAGCGGATAGCTTTTCGCCGAGACCAGTCGCCGGACCACGATCGCCATCATCCAGAAGGCGAGCAGCATCGGCAGCAGCGGCGCGATCGCGCACGCCCAGCGATAGCCGAGCGGCGCCCCCAGCAGCGGGTTGAGCACGAGGATCAGCCCGGCGAGCGGCAGATCGACCAGCCGCGACCAATGGATGCTGAACCCGACCGGCGGATTGAGCCGATACTGGCGCAGATCGTACCAGCCCTGCCCGCCCAGCCAATCGCGGACCTGATCGAAGCGCATGTTGTCGTCGGTGTCGCTGAGCGAGAACCAGTGGATCGCATGCCACTTCTGGAACAGCAGCACGATCGCCGCGCCGATCCAGAACAGCGTCGCGATCAGCCGCCAGCGGCGCTCGACGACGCGTTCGGTCCTGGCTTCGATGCTGTCCGTGTCGGGGGCTGCGGTGATTTCGGTCATGCGCTGGTTATGGCCCGATAGCATTTGAGGTTTATACCTTCACGCTCTAGTCGCTGCGGGACGTGGGGCAAGGGTCGGTCGAGTGCGTGACGGATTGGTAAGGCTATGGGATGGGCTTGCGGACGAGCATCGTGCGCTGGCGACACAGGTGATGCGCTACGGCGTCGCTGGCGTCGGCGTCACGCTGTTCCAAATCGGCATCTACAATCTCGGGCTCGGCGCCGGCCACATGGCACCGCTGATCGCCAACACCGTGGCGACCGCGGCCGCGATGCTGGTCGGCTACATGATCCACAGCCGCTTCACCTTCGAGGGTCATGGCAGCGGCGCCGGCGCGGCGCGCACCGGTAGCCGTTTCTTCGTCGCCAACATGATCGGCTTCGCGGTCAACAGCCTGTGGGTGTGGCTGTTCAGCGCGGTGCTGCACTGGTCGCCGCACCTCGCCTCGTTGCCCGTCCTGTTCGTCACGCCGGCGCTGCTGTTCTGGCTCAACCGCAAGTGGGTTTTCGATTGAGCCGTTCTACGCCAGAGGTGACATCATGACGGAGGGGCTCCCACTGATCACCATCCTCGCGCCGGTGAAGGACGAGGAAGAAGCAGTCGCGCTGTTCGTCGGTCGCGTGCGCGGGGTGCTCGACGCGCTGGACGAGGCGCAGGGCTGGGAGATCCTGTTCATCGACGACGGCAGCCGCGATGCGACGCTCGCCGCGATCATGGCGCAGCACCGCGCGGACCCGCGCGTCCGCTGCATCTCGCTTTCGCGCAATTTCGGCAAGGAGGCGGCGCTGTCCGCAGGGCTCGACCACGCCACGGGCCAAGTCGTCATCCCGCTCGACGTCGACCTGCAGGACCCGCCCGAGGTGATCGGCACGATGCTGGCGCGCTGGCGCGAGGGTTTCGACGTCGTCTACGGCGTGCGGCGCAACCGATCGAGCGACAGCCTGCCCAAGCGGCTGACCGCCGACCTCTACTACCGCGCGCACAATTACCTCTCGGCGGACAAGATCCCCGAACATGCCGGCGATTTCCGACTGCTCGACCGCAAGGTGGTCGACGTCATCCGGCTGATGCCCGAGCGCAACCGCTTCATGAAGGGGCTGTTCGCCTGGGCCGGCTTCCGCCAGGCGGCGGTGGAATATGACCGCGTCCAGCGCGACGTCGGCACCACCAAGTTCAATTACTGGAAGCTGTGGACGCTCGCGCTCGACGGCATCACCTCGGGTTCGACGCTGCCGCTGCGCGTGTGGAGCTATCTCGGCGGCGTCGTCGCGATCGGCGCGCTCGTCTATGCCGTCTATGTCGTGATCCGTACCTTCTTCCACGGCGGCGACGTGCCGGGCTATCCTTCGCTGATGGTCGCGATCCTGTTCCTGGGCGGGGTGCAATTGCTGTCGCTGGGCGTGCTCGGCGAATATGTCGGGCGCATCCTCGTCGAGACCAAGCATCGCCCGATCTATGTCGTGCGCGAGACGATCGGTGCCGCGCTGCAGCCGGTGGTCGGCTGATGGAACGCTTCTGATGGACCGCGCAATCTACGACCGCATGGCGGAAATCGACGCCGAACATTGGTGGTTTTCCGCGCGCCGCCGCATCGTCTCGGCGCTGATCCGGCGGCAGGCGCCGCTCGAGCCCGATGCCAACATCCTCGAAGTCGGCGCGGGCACGGGATCGAACCTGGCGATGCTCCAGACCTTCGGCCGGGTCGACGCGATCGAGCCCGACGAGGCGGCGCGCGCGCTCGCCAGCCGGCGTGGCGGCATCGCGGTCGGTGGCGGGATGCTGCCCGATCAGGTCGAGCTTGCCGACGGCCGCTACGACCTGATCGTGCTGCTCGACGTGCTCGAGCATATCGAGAACGACCGCGCCTCGCTGCGCGTGCTCAAGCGCAAGCTCGCGCCCGGCGGCCGACTCGTGCTGACCGTGCCGGCGGCGCCCTGGCTATGGAGCAGCCACGACGTCAAGCATCACCACAAGCGCCGCTACACCAAGCGGACGCTGCACGACGCGCTGTTCGACGGGGGCTTCGAGGTGCGCCACATGAGCCACTTCAACACGCTGCTCTATCCGGTGGTCGCAGCCGCGCGGATCGCGGCCAAGGTCACCAGGCGCGAGGGTGACGACGACGCGATGCCGCCGACCGGCTTCAACACGCTGCTCGAGCGCGTCTTCGCATCGGAGCGCTATTGGGTGACGCGGCGCTCGCTGCCCTTCGGCGTCTCGCTGCTCGCGGTCGCCGAACCCGCCGCCGGGTGATGCACGATCCGGTACAGGATGCCGAAGCGGTTGCCCGTCCAGATCGGCACTAGGTCCGGGTCGATCGGCCAGCGGTCGCGCGGCATGTCGATCATCCAGACATAGTCGAACGCGTCGCGCGGGAAATATTCAAGCGCGAGCTCGAGGATCGGCTCGTTGCGCGCGCGGCAATCGGGGCGGCGCACGATCTGCGAGGGATCATGGCTGAAATAGCGGCCCGCCGGCGGATAGGCGATGCGCAGCAGCTGCGCGCCGGGCGCGACCCACTGGTCGTTGACGAACGAGCGTCGCCTGACCGTCGCCATCGAGCTCAGATGCTCCATCCGCGAGGTGTACCACACGCTGCGGCACGGGATGTTGGCGAGCGCCATCACCGTGCTGCCCATCGGGACATGATCGAGCGCCTTCAGCTGGACGTCGTAATTGCGCTCGAACTTGAGGAAGGCGAGCGTCGATACGGTCGCGCGGGCGGCGAAGAAGATCACCGCCACCGCGGCGAGGACGGTCGCGGCGCGACGGTTCGCGGTCGGCCGCAGCGCGAGGATCGCGATCGCCAGCATATAGGGCACCAGCCGCATGTCGGCATAGGCCGAGCCGAGCAGCACGCGGGGCAGCAGGACGAACACCGCGACGAGCAGGATCGCGGCGATCCCCAAGGTCGGCTCGTAGCGACGCCACGGCTTCCACACCAATCCCGACAGCGCGACCGCGTAGAGCAGTGCGGCACCCGCCAGATCCCACGCCTCGACGCGCTCGCGCAGCACGGATTTCAGCCACAGCCATTTGAAATACCAGTTGAACCAGTCGAAGGTGCCATGCGGCGCCTGGCCGCCGCGACCCGGCCAGGGGACGAGCAGCAGCGCGGGCGGTGCGAGCGGCAGGCAGGCGAGGAACGCCTCCCAGCCCGAACGCACCCAGCCCGTCCCGGCCTTTCGCGCGCGCACCACCTCGGCGATGAAGCACAGGATGCCGAGCACGCCCCAGGCGAAGCTGTGCGCCACCCAGAGCGCGAAGCCGAGCACCAGGAATATCCAGGGCCGCCAGCGCAGCCATCCGGTCCGCGCCATCCTGAGCCAGACCGCGAACAGCAGCAGCATGAGCGCCATCGCCAGCGCGAAATTGATGAAGCCGAACTGGAACGGATACCCATAAGCGAGCGGCAGCGCGAACAGCGCGGTGGCGGGCACGCGGCCGTGGATCTCGCGCGACACCAGCAGCAGCCCCGCCACGGTGAGCGCCGGGATCGACAGCACGACCAGCTTGACCGCGAGCTCGAGCCCCAGGATCGGCCCCAGCAGCTGGACGAGCAGATCGCAGCCGAGATTGCCGATCAGTGCCCAGTGGAAGGCGTAGAAATGGTGCAGCCAGGGCGAATCGCCGATCTCGAGCTGGACGCGGTAGCGCCCCATATGTCCCATCAGATCGGTCAACGGCGGGATCGGCGGGAGCAGCAGCGGCACCGCCGCGAGCAGGATCATCGCGACCGCGAAGACGCGCGTTTCCCACCAGGCGGACGGGCGCGACGGCGGCTGCGGTTCGATCATGCGGCTTCGCGATAATCCGCGCCGGGCCTTGGTAGCAAGCGCGGCGTGGTCGCCGGGTCAGCCGATGACCGAATAGACGCGCATGTAGCGCAGCCCCGGCACCGTCACCGGCCGCAGCCAGGCCGGGGCATTCCCCGTCGGCAGCCGGGCTGCCAAGCCGTGCGGCGCCTCTATCGTCCATGCCGACGCGCTTCTGTCGCCGGGGCAGATCGCGACATAGCGGACATGATGGCGCTGCAGGATCGCCCGGGCGGTGGCGTCATCGCTGATAAAGAAGCGGATCGTGTCGTCCATCGCCGCGACATTGCGGTGGTAGGCGGCGCCGACGACGCTGTGCCGTGTCGCCAGGAGCGTCGGTTCGGCGCCGACCAGCGTCGTCATGATCAGCGACGGCGGCACCGCGTCGAGGTGCGCGACGTTGGCGAGTGCGGAGCATTGCAGATTGACGGTTCTCAACATCCGATCGCGCGGCGTCCGCAGATCGAGCGACGGATGCAGGACGGCGGCGATCAGCGCGGGCGTCAACGGCAGCGCGAGCAGCACCAGGCAAGCGCTGGCGACCACGCGAAGCGGCATCGGCGTCACGCGCGCCGCGCGCCGCAACAGCGCGGCAAGCGCCATCAACATGCCCGGCACGGCAAGGATGTTCGATAACGCGCTGGCCCGGGTCAGGACGACACCGATGGCGGTCGCGATCGCGAGCAGCACGACATAGTCGAGCGCCGCGCCTCGGCGATCCCGGCTCGCGGTGCGGAGGCCGATCACCGCAGCGATCAGGCTGACGATCGGGAAGGCGAGCCACAAAATCGCATAGTCCGCCGACAGCGTCCAAAGCGGTCGCCCTTCGGCGACATCGACATACCAGAGCCTGTAATCCAACGGCGTCAGCGCCGCGAACGCGCCGCCACCGCATTGCGGCGCCCACAGCTTGTAGATCGCCCCGCACGCGATCGCAGCGATGCCCAGCAAGGCGCCGCGGGCGAGCCAATGTCGCGGCGCGAGCCACACGCCCAGCCCGACCGCGACCGTCGCCACGGCGAATATCGTCATGTGGACGGGCGACACCGCATCGCACGCGGTGCGATCGAACAGCGCGCCGCCGTGCGCGATCAGGAACAGCAGCAGGCTTCCGACGGTCGCTCCGCCCAGATAGGCGGGCAGCATCGCACGCTCCGCTCGCGACGCGAACACCCAGCGCAGCCCCAGCCAGGCGCCGCAGCCGGCGGTGAAGACGATGCCTTCGAGCGAGACGTGCATCCAAAGCGCCGCGCACAGCCCCGCGATCGTCACCCGGCGCACCGTGCGCGGACCGATCAGCATCAGCGCCATCGCCAGCCCGCAGGCCGCCTGCCAGCCATGATGATCGATCCGCATCGGCGATGCGACCGAAAGCGCGCCGAGATCGGCGATACAGAAGACGATGCCGAGCAGCGCGAGCCGATCGGTGCCCAGCAATCGCCGCGTCAGAGCCGCGACGGTCAGCGCGATCACGGCGAAGGTGATCAACGGCACCGCCACGCAGGCGCTGAGCTCGGCGGCCGTCTCGCCCACGAACGGGCGCAGCAGGAGGATCACCGCCGCCAGCGGGACATCAACCAACCGCGACCAGTGCATCGACAGCCCGATCGGCGGATCGACGCGGTGCTGACCAACATCGAACCAGCTCTGCCCGCCCAGCCAGTCGCGGACCTCCTGCAGGCGCATGATGTCGTCCGAATCGACCAGCTGCCACGTCATGATCGCATGCAGCTTGATGGTCAGCAGCAGCAGCGCGACGATCGTCACCGTCGCGGCGAGCTGAAGCGAATAGGGGACGACATACCCCAGTTTACGATCGCGCCCCGCCGCATCCGGGCGCGGACCGACGATCGTCGTCGTCACCGGATCACGCCGCCACGAGGCGACGCGGCACCAGACGGACCGAACCCAGCGCGACGCGGACGTCCTCGTCGAGCGGCGTAACGATCGCGTCGGCCGCGCCCTCGCTGCCCGCCTCGTGATATTCGGCGTCCTCGTTGACCGCCCACACGTCGTATTGCCGCGAGCCGGCGAGAATGTTGCGGACGGTGAGCATCGCCGTCATCATCGCATGATCCTGATTATTGTAGCGGTGCATGCCGTTGCGCCCGACCAGATGCAGCGTCGGATAGGCCGCCTCGAGCTCTTCGCGCATCGCGAGCACATGCTCGGCATAGGCGCCGTCATAGACCGGATAGGCCTTCTCCTGCCGCACCACGACGCCGCCTTCGACCGCGGCGGGATCGCACAGGCCCAGGATACCCATCTCCCTGGTCGCCAACGCGACGAGATCGGCATCGGACGACGTCCACAGCCCGTCGCCCTCGAAGCAGAAATATTCGAGGCCGACACACGCGAGATCGGGATCGGGCACCATCTCGGGCGACCAGGACCGGAAATTCTGGATACGGCCGACCTTCACTTTCGAATCGTGGATGTATATCCAATTGTCGGGGAACAGGTCTTCCGATCGGATCATCAGCGCGACCGTCAGGAAATCGCGATATTTGAGATCGAGCGCGTCGGGCAGCGTCGTCGGCAGCGGATGGATGCGGCCCGCCAGTTCACGCATCGGCGCCGACGAGATGACGTGATCGGCATGGATCACGCGCTCGCCGTCGGGGCCGGTGGTGGCGACGCGCCAGCCGCCGGCATCCTGGCTGAGCTGCTTGAGCGCATGCCCCATCAGCACATGATTGCCGCCGGCGACGACATGATCGCGCGCGGCATCCCACATCATGCCGGGGCCGCGCCTGGGATAGCGGAAGCTCTCCAGCAGCGTCTTGGTCTCCATGCCGTCGTTGGGCTTGCGGTTGAGCCCGAGCGACCGCTTCAGCCCGTCGAGCACCGCGCCGCCGAGGCTGAGCCCCTTGATGCGCTGCGCCGCCCAATCGGCGGAGATCTCGTCGCACGGCATGCCCCACACCTTCTCGGTGTAGGTCTTGAAGAAGATTCCGAACAGCTTGGTGCCGAACTGGTTGATCGTCCAATCCTGGAACGAGCGCGTCTGCTTCTTGGGGAACAGCTTCCAGCGCGCATAGCTCGCCATGCACAAGGTCGAGCGCCACACGCCGAGATTGAACAGCGCCTCGAACGCGCGCAGCGGATAGGAGTAGAATTTGCCCTCGTAATAGATGCGGCTCATCCGCGGGCGCTCGATGAAGTCGTCGGGCAGGATCTCGTTCCAGAGATCGACCACCTCACGCGATTTCGAGAAGAAGCGGTGGCCGCCGATGTCGAAGCGGAAGCCATTGTGCTCGACGGTCCGGCTGATCCCGCCGACGTAGACCGGATCCTTCTCGATCACCGTGACGCGCTTGCCGGCCTTGGTCAGCAGATAGGCGGCGGTGAGGCCCGCGGGGCCAGCGCCGATGATAGCGACATCCGCCCGATCCGCTGCACGATTCACTTGGGCGACTCCCGACTGGTCCTGCCCGGCAAATGCGACGCGGAGAGATAATTTACGGTTAACGGCTTATGGCGATTCGCGCGCTGGGCTAGGCTTGGTGCCGGGTACGACAAGGGGCGATGATGACGGGACGATCGGCGACCGGGCAGGAATTGCGATGGCGCGCCGCGGTGCCGCTCGCGCTGGGCACACTCGCGATCCTGTGCGCCGTCGCACTTCGCGCCAGGACGATCGCGGTGCCGCCGCTGTGGCTCGACGAGGCCTATAGCGCGTTCGCGGCCGATCACGGCTTCGGCTTCCTGTGGCACGTCGTGCCGCGCTACGAGACGCACCCGCCGCTCTATTACACGATCCTGCATCTGTGGAGCGGCGCGTTCGGGCGCTCGCTGCTCGCGCGGCGGATGCTGGGGTTGGTGTGCGGGCTGGCGGCGGTGGCGGTGCTGGGGCTCGCGGCCGATCGGACCGGGCGCCTTGCCGGACACGATCCCGTCGCGCGGCGGTGGCTGGTGGCGGTGGTGCTGACGCTTGCCGCGTTCCAGCCGCTGATGGTCGACATGAGCCAGCAGGTCCGCCCCTATCCCGTGATGACGCTGGCCTATGCGATCGGCATCTATGCGCTGTTGCGGCTGGCCGAGGACGGCGCCGCGCGGCGTGCGCCGGGCCGACACTGGATCACGCTGTTCTTCGCCGCGCAGGCACTGGTGCTGTGGCTGCACAGCCTCGGGCCCCTCTTCGGGCTGTCGACCTTCGTGGGACTGCTGATCGTGGTGCCGCGACGCGGGCTGACCCGTGCGGACTGGGCATGGCTGGTCGGCGGACAGGTGTTGGCGGGGCTGATCTATCTCCCCGCGCTGGCGATCCTGGCGAGCCAGGCGCCGACCTGGGTCAAGTCGACCTGGCTGGTGTTCCAGCCGAGGAGCGTGCCCAACGAAGTGTCGTACATCTATCTCAACTGGAACCACTGGTCTCGCCTGATCGGGCTCGCGGTGGCGATCGCGGGCGTGACGATGCTGGTCCGGCGCGGCGGCGGACGGATCGCGGCGGCGCTGCTGGTGCTTGCGCTGCTGCCCGTGGCGCTGTCGATCCTGCTGTCGGCGACGGTGAGCCCGGTGTTCCTGACGCGCACGCTCAGCGCCGCGACGGTGCCCGCGCTTCTGCTGATCGGTAACGGCCTGATCTGGCCCGGGCGCTGGCACTATGCGGCACTGCTCGTGCTGCCCCTGCTGGTCGCGCCGATGGTCGCGGTCGACAAGATGCACGCCAAGCACCCGCTGCAGAATTGGTATGGCGCGACCGCGTGGCTGCTCCCGCAGGTGGCGCCGGGCGACACGATCTGGGCCTATCCCAACGAGACCGCGCTGCCGCTCGCCTATGCGCTGCGCGACGAGCATCGGCACCTGCCGCTGCTTTCGGTGCCCGCGCCCGTCCCCGCCTTCGGAACCGGCGGCTTCTACCCGTCGGGCAGCCGCGGCGTCGTCTCGCTCTATCCCGCGCAGATCGACCGATTGATGACGACCCCCTACGCCAAGACGCCGCCGACGATCTGGCTGGTCCGGCTGGTGTCCGGCCTCTACGACCCGGACGAGGCGATGCCCGACGCGCTCGAAAAAGACCGCGTCGCGATCGCCGAGTTCCACGAGGGCGACATCGACATCATCGGCCTGCGCCGCCGCGATCTACGCGTCGCGACGCCCCGGCAGGCCCCAAGGCGCGATCACTGATCGCGCCGGCCCAACAGGCGAAGCCGTAGCGCGTTGAGCTTGATGAAGCCCGCCGCGTCGCGCTGGTCGTAGGCGCCCGCGTCGTCCTCGAAGGTGACGACCTTCTCCGAATAGAGGCTGTCGGGCGACTTGCGACCCACGACCGAGACCGAGCCCTTGTAGAGCTTCAGCCGCACCGTGCCGTTGACGCGCGCCTGGCTGTGATCGATCGCGACCTGCAGCATCTCGCGCTCGGGCGAGAACCAGAAGCCGTTGTAGATCAGCTCGGCATAGCGCACCGCGAGCTCGTCCTTGAGGTGCGCGGCGCCGCGATCGAGCGTGATCTGCTCGATGCCGCGATGCGCGGCGTGGTAGATCGTCCCGCCCGGCGTCTCGTACATGCCGCGCGACTTCATGCCGACGAAGCGGTTCTCGACCAGATCGAGCCGGCCGATGCCGTGCGTGCGGCCGAGACCGTTGAGCGCCTCGAGCAGCGTCGCGGGCGACATCGCCTCGCCGTTCAAGGCGACGCCGTCGCCCTTCTCGAAATCGACGGTGATATATTCGGGGGTGTTCGGCGCGTCCTCGGGGTTCGCGGTGCGCGAATAGACGTAATCAGGAACCTCCTGCCACGGATCTTCCAGCACCTTCCCCTCGGACGAGGTGTGGAGCATGTTGGCGTCGGTCGAGAACGGGCTTTCGCCGCGCTTGTCCTTGGAAACCTGGATCTGGTGCTGCTCGGCATATTCGATCAGCCGGGTGCGGCTGGTCAGATCCCATTCGCGCCACGGCGCGATCACCTTGATGTCGGGGGCGAGCGCGTAATAGCCGAGCTCGAAGCGGACCTGGTCGTTTCCCTTGCCGGTCGCACCGTGGCTGACCGCGTCGGCGCCGACCTGCCTCGCGATCTCGATCTGGCGCTTGGCGATCAGCGGCCGCGCGATCGAGGTGCCGAGCAGATAGGTGCCCTCGTACAGCGCATTGGCGCGCATCATCGGGAAGACATAGTCCGCCACGAATTCCTCGCGCAGATCGTCGATGAAGATATGCTCTGGCTTGACCCCCATCGCCAGCGCTTTCGCGCGCGCCGGTTCCAGCTCCTCGCCCTGCCCCAGGTCGGCGGTGAAGGTCACCACCTCGCAATTGTACGTTTCCTTGAGCCACTTCAGGATGACGCTGGTGTCGAGGCCGCCCGAATAGGCGAGGACGACGCGGTTGATGGCCGGCTGCGTCATGGGCGGTTCCTTGTAGCTTAAGGGGTGCGGATCGGGCGCGCCTGTGCCATCGGCGGGCCTGCTGTTCAAGTCGCGCGGTCGCAGGAGTGTCACGGATGCCGAAAAGCTGGGTGTTGCTGCCGATGCTGGCCTGCGCGGGTGCGGCGCTCGCCGATCCGCCGCCGGTGCATCGCGCCGCCGTCGAGCAGCGCGCGCAGAACATGTTCGATCGCAGCGACACCAACCATGACGGCATACTGACGCTCGCCGAATATCACGCCGCGCTCGCCGCGATCGTGAAGGCCAAGGGCGGTACGCCGACGCCGCAAGGCTGGGCGATGGTCGACGCGCAGTTCGCCACCGTCGACCAGACGCACAGCGGCCGGGTGACGCGCGCGCAGTTCGTCGGCGCCGCGCTCGCGCATTTCGACGGGGCGGACCTCAACCACGACGGCACCGTGACGCCCAAGGAGGCGCGGATGGCAGCCAAGATCAAGAACAGGGCGGCGAAGGCAGCCAAGGTGCGAGGAGCACCGATACCGTAACCGTTCCCCGGCGCAGGCCGGGGTCCAGGCCCCACGTTTCAAATCGAGCGTCGCGCCCGCCCCTGGCTCCGGGCCTCGGCCTTCGCCGGGGAACGAGAAGAAGGATTACCCCTTCGCGAGCAACGCCGCCTCGTCGCGCGCGATATAGTCGCGGGTGATCGGCAACGCGCGACGGTCGCGGACGTACTGGACCTGGAAGTTGACCATCTCGCCCCAGCGGAACGCGACGATCGCGCCGGCGAGGTAGAAGCGCCACATCCGGTAGAAGCGCTCGTCGTAGAGCGCGACGACCTTGTCGCGCGCGTCGCCGGTGCGATCGTACCAATGCTCGATCGTCAGCCCGTAGTGCAGCCGCAGCACCTCTACGTCGGAGACGATCAGCCGCTCGCGCTCGCTCGCCGCCACCGTCTCGCTCAGCGCGGGGATGTAGCCACCGGGGAAGATGTATTTGGCGGTGAAGCTGTCGGTATAGCCCGGCGGGCCCATGCGACCGATGGTGTGGATCAGCGCGACGCCGTCGTCGGTGAGCAATTCGCGGACACGGCGGAAATAGGTGCGGAAATCGGGCACGCCGACATGCTCGAACATGCCGACCGAGACGATGCGATCGAAATGGCCGGTGAGCGTGCGATAGTCGATCAGCTCGAACTTGACGCGATCGGCGACGCCCGCCTCCTCCGCTCGCCGGCGCGCGACCTTGAGCTGTTCCTCGCTGAGCGTGATGCCGAGCACGTCGACGTCGGCGACGCGGTTGAGATAGAGCGCCATCCCACCCCAGCCGCAGCCGATGTCCAACACCTTCTGGCCGGGCTTGAGGTGCAGCTTGGCGGCGATGTGCGCCTTCTTGTCGCGCTGCGCGACATCGAGGTCGAGCGCCGGATTGTCCTCGCCGAAATAGGCGCAGCTGTACTGCTTGTCGCGATCGAGGAAGAGATCGTACAGCCGGTCGGACAGGTCGTAATGATGCGCCACGTTGCGCTTCGACTGGCGCGCCGAATTGGCGCGAAACAACCTGGTCAGCCACGGATGCTCGCCGGTGCCGAGCCCGTCGTCGCGCGCGGTCTCCCAGGGGACGTTGGCGCGGAACAGGTCGAGCAGCTGAATGATGTCGTCGTCGCCGACGTCGAGCCGGCCGTTCATATAGGCCTCCGACACGCCCAGCGTCGGCCGGCGCATGATGTCGAACGGCACGCGGCGGTCGTGAAAGGTCATGTGGACGGGCGCACGCGCGGGATCGGGCGCCCCGTAGCGGTGCGTTCGGCCTGCGGCGTCGGTGATGATCAGCTCACCCTTGCGGATGATACGGCGGAAAAACGGATCGAGTAGCATTTCAGGACGAACCTTTAGAGGCAGGCCGTCCGTTTCGGCAAGGTCACAGATCGCCGATGCGCGATCAGCCGAGTGCCGCCTGCTTCTCGTCGGCCAGCCGGTCGAGTTCGGCGCGGGTCTTCTTCTCCGCCGACGATTTGAGCTGGCCGCACGCCGCCATGATGTCGCGACCGCGCGGCGTGCGAACCGGCGCCGAGATGCCTGCCGCGAACACGATGTTCGAGAATGAACGGATGCGCTCGGGCGTCGAGCATTCGTAATCCGAGCCGGGCCACGGATTGAACGGGATCAGATTGACCTTGGCGGGCAGCTTATACTGGTGGATCAGGCGGACGAGTTCGCGTGCATCGGCATCACTGTCGTTCTTGTCGCGCAGCATGACATATTCGAAGGTGATCCGCCGCGCATTGTTCGCGCCCGGATAGGCGGCGCAGGCGGCGAGCAGCTCGTCGATGCCGTATTTGCGGTTGAGCGGCACGATCTCGTCGCGCACTTCCTTGGTCACCGCGTGGAGCGAGACCGCGAGGTTGACGCCGATCTCGGCGCCCGCGCGTGCGATCATCGGCACCACGCCCGAGGTGCTCAGCGTGATCCGGCGGCGTGACAGGCCGAGCCCGTCGCCGTCCATCACGATCTTGAGCGCATCGCGCACCGCGTCGAAATTATACAGCGGCTCGCCCATCCCCATCATCACGATGTTGGTGAGCATCCGCCCCTCGGGCTGCGACGGCCATTCGCCCAGCGCATCGCGCGCGAGCATCACCTGGCCGACGATCTCGCCCGGCGTCAGGTTGCGCACCAGCCGCATCGTGCCGGTGAAGCAGAAGCGGCAGTTGAGCGTGCAGCCGACCTGGCTCGACACGCACAAGGTGCCGCGATCCGCATCGGGGATGAACACCATCTCGAAATCATGCCCGTCGGGCGAGCGCAGCAGCCATTTGCGCGTGCCGTCGGTCGAGACCTGCGCGGTGACCACCTCGGGCCGCGCGACCGTGAAGCGCGCGGCCAGCCACGGATGCTGCGTCTTGGCGATGTCGGTCATCGTCGTGAAGTCGGTGGCGCCGCGATGATAGATCCAGTGCCATAGCTGTTTCGCGCGCAGCTTGGCCTGCTTGGGCTCCAATCCGCCGTCCTCTAGCGCGGCGCGAATCTGCTCGCGGGTAAGCCCGACGAGATCGATCCTGCCGTCCTCGCGCACAGGCGCGGCGCGCGGCACGGGCACGGGATCGACGTGGCCGGGAATCGGCATGAGGTTGGCGGCGGTCTGCATGACGGCGCACATAGGCGAAATCGCGGGCTTTTTCCAGCCGGCGACGAATCGGGACGGGATGTGGCGCCGGCGCGCCAGATTACGCGATTTTCACGTTTCCGATCAGATTGCGGCTGGCGGCGCGGCACTATAGGGCGAGCCGGCATGCGCGCGGCATCCTACCAGTCCTCCTCCTACCAATATCAGGCATCGTTCCGGACCCGGGCGACGTCGGCCTTGCTGACTCTGCTGCTGATCGCGCTGATGCTGCTGATGCTGCTGCGGATGGGGATACTGCCGCCGCTGGTCTCGCAGGTGGTCCAGCCGACCGTCCTCAAGCTGCTCCCGCCGCAGCGCTCCGGCGCGTCGCCCTCGCACAGCGCCGCCAAGGAGAAGCAGGCGCCGCGCAGCGGCTCGCGGCACGTCCCCGTCAAGGTCGCGCCGACCGCCAAGGCGCCCAAGCCCCCCGTCGTGCCGCCGCCGCCGGTGACTTTGCCGTGGATCCAGATGTCGCACGAGCAGTTCGCCGCGTCCGACATCTCCAAGATTCCGACGCATCCCGCGCCCACCAAGGATTCCGGCGACGGTGGCAATGGTTCGGGCAGCGGCCACAACAATGGCTCGACATACGGCCCCGGCGCGGGGCCGGGCGGCGAGCAGCTGTTCAACGTCGAATGGTACACGCGGCCGACCGATGCGCAGCTAGCCTTCTATCTGCCCAAGAACCGAACCGTCGAATCGGGCTATGGCGAGGTCGCCTGCAAGATGATCGACCATTATCATGTCGAGGATTGCACCGAGATCGGCGAGACGCCCGGCTCGGGATTCGGCCGGACGGTGCGCGAGGCGGCGTGGCAGTTCCTGATCCGCCCGCCGCGGATCAACGGCACGCCGCAGATCGGCTCGTGGGTCCGCATCCGTATCGACTGGAACATCGATGGGATGCGCGAAAGCGACTCCGCCTCGAAATAGCGGCGCCTATCGGGGCAGCGGGCACGCCAGCGACGCGGCGTCGATCGCGCTGGCCGCCCCGCGCAGCCGATAGGCGTCGGCGAAGGGCATTCCGCCCGCGGTGACGCCGCTGATGCTCATCGAGCTTCCCGATCGCATCGTCGCGACGATCGCCGCGTCGGCATGGCGATCGTGCGCCCACGCCTGCTGCCCGCGCACGCCCAGCACGAACGACGCGCCGCCGATGGTGAGCGTCACGTCGCTGCGCGGCGTATGGCTCAGCCGGATCGCGAGCTGCGCGCGGATGCGCCTGGCAGGCCAGCTTGCGACCGAGGCGAAGGCGCCGCGCCCGGCCGCCGCGGTGCCGCGTGGCGGCTCGGCGATCGCAAAGCAGCGCGCGGGTGCCGTCGCCGCCCCCTCGCGGAACGCGCCCCAGTCGCGGAACACGCCGATCGCGGTGCGGTCCGCCGCGAGCGTCGGCGCGCCGACCAGCGCGGCCATCGCCAGACCCGCCGCCACCGTCCGCCCGATCCCCGTCCGCCGCATTCCCGCTCCCAGCTTCGTCTCTGTATCCGACGGCGGACGCCGCAACGCCAGTCCCCGTCGCAATCGCGCTTGTTAAGGCTGGCGGCGCGGCGCGCCCGCGCTATAACCCCCCGACAACCGTGCGGGCGAGTGGGGATTTCATGAAGGCGACGATCGAACGGGCTACGCTTCTCAAGGGGCTCAGCCATGTCCAGTCGGTGGTGGAGCGGCGCAACACCATCCCGATCCTGTCCAACGTGCTGCTAGAGGCGACGGCCGGCGGCGGGCTCAAGCTGATGGCGACCGATCTCGACCTGCAGATCGTCGAGGTCGTCGACGCCGCGGTCGATACCGCGGGCGCGACCACCGTCTCGGCGCACACCTTGTTCGACATCGTCCGCAAGCTGCCCGAGGGCGCGCAGGTCCAGCTCACCGCCGCCGAGGGCAAGATGCTGGTGACGGGCGGCCGTGCGCGCTTCAACCTCTCGACCCTGCCGCGCGACGATTTCCCGGTGATCGCCGAGGGCGACCTGCCGACCAAGTTCGATCTCCCCGCCGCGACGCTGCGCCAGATCGTCGACAAGACGCGCTTCGCGATCTCCACGGAGGAGACGCGCTACTATCTCAACGGCATCTATCTGCACGCCTCCGAGGAAGGTTCGGACGGCCCCGTGCTCAAGGCGGCGGCGACCGACGGCCACCGACTGGCGCGCATGACGGTCGCGCAGCCGCAGGGTGCGTCGGGCATGCCGGGCGTCATCATCCCGCGCAAATGCGTGGCCGAGCTGCGCAAGCTGCTTGACGAAGTTGACGGCTCGGTCGAGGTTTCGCTGTCGTCCACGAAGATCCGTTTCGGGCTGGGCCAGGCGATCCTGACCTCGAAGCTGATCGACGGCACCTTCCCCGATTATTCGCGCGTCATCCCGACGGGCAACGACAAGCTGCTCAAGATCGACCCGCAGAGCTTCATGGAAGGCGTCGACCGCGTCGCCACGATCGCCAGCGAGAAGACGCGCGCGGTCAAAATGACGCTCGACCGCGACAAGATCATCCTGTCGGTGACCTCGCCCGAAAACGGCACCGCAGCGGAGGAGGTCCCCGGCGACTACACCTCGCTCGGCTTCGACATCGGCTTCAACGCGCGCTATCTGATGGACATTCTTGGACAGATCGAGGGCGACAGCGTCGAAGTCCACCTCGCCGATGCAGCCGCACCGACGCTGATTCGCGAGAACGAGAAGGCGCCAGCGCTGTATGTGCTGATGCCGATGCGGGTCTAACGCGGCGTCTGCTTTCGTGCCGTGATCCGTCGAAGGGGGCGCGGAAGGTTACGAAGGTGACGCCACGTCGCCCCCCACCTCTGCTCCTCGCGAAGATACGCCGGCCATGCGGCACGGCTCGCGATGGGAACCGCGACGGCAGGAAATGTGGCGAGGGGGTCGGCCATGTTCGGTCTCCTGTCGGGACAGCGAACGATCCACCTATGCCTCGAAATCCTACATTGGAAGAGGCAGATCTAGCCCGAGCGTTCGTCATTGCGAGCGCAGCGAAACAGTCCAGCCTGGCCTCTCGATTGCCCGAGCGCCGGGCGGTCGGTATCCCCGCATTGACCCCCGGCAGAAGCGACGAAGGCGATATGCCGGCGCGATCCGTCGGCATCGCTCGTGGCGACGACTGTGGATGCGTGGATCGGACCGAACCATCATTGAGGTCGACGAACGGATCGACTGCTATCGCCCAGTCGCGGACAGTAGCTAATGCGAGCAAGGTCCCCAGATGACATCGACGCGATTGCTCTCACCGCTTTGCTCGCGACCGCCACGCTCCCCCTTGGCTTCTACTTGTCTGAGGCGGCTCTCAGTCCGTATTATTTGGGAGCCTGTTTAACGCGCTAATCTGTGGGGCGGTGATGTTCTGCGCCGTGATGTTCTACGGGCGTCGATTTCGGTAGCAGCCGTTCCGCTTTCCACCATCGGCGGCGCTTCCTTCATCCTCCCCCGCCAGGGGGAGGTGGCACGCGAAGCGTGACGGAGGGGGAGGATGCGGGAGCTTGTCTAGAGGCTGCGCCGCCGCCCGCCCCCTCCGACGCCCTGCGGGCGCCACCTCCCCCTGGCGGGGGAGGACCAAACAAGACGTCCGCCTAGCCACCAAAGCTCGTCATTCCCGCGAAGGCGGGAATTCAGACGCGCCGCACTCGATCATCGGGCGCCGCATCTATGGATCCCCGGTCCGGGATGACGGATAGGAGAAGGCTTCGCCAGCCGGCAGCCGAGCAACCGCGATCCGGCCGACGGACCCAAAGGGCCCGCAAGCGCGAACGCGCGCCCGAGCTTATGCGAGGAACTCCCTCACAAAAAAAGAGCCGGCGAGTTGCCTCGCCGGCCCAGGGTCTTCGCAGGAGGAAGCTCTTTTAGAAGTGGTAGGCGCGCTCGCCGTGATCGACGATGTCGAGGCCTTCCGACTCCTGTTCGGGCGTGGCGCGCATGCCCCATGTCTTGTCGATGGCGATGAAGAGGATCGCCGAGATGATCCCCGACCACAGCAGCGTGGTCACCACCGCCTCGGCCTGCACGGTCAGCTGATGCACCCAGTCATAGGGTGCGGTCAGCATCGTGCCGGGCTTGGTGGTATAATCGCCCGCGCCCTGGCCACCGAAATACGGGTTGGCGAGGATGCCCGTCATCAACGCGCCGGTGATGCCGCCGATGCAGTGGACACCGAACACGTCGAGCGAGTCGTCATAGCCGAACTTCGACTTCACCGTGGTGACGAAGAAGAAGCAGATCGGCGAGACCATCAGGCCCAGGATCACCGAGCCCATCGTGCTGGCGTAGCCCGAGGCCGGGGTGACCGCGACGAGCCCTGCGACGACGCCCGAGGCGGCGCCCAGCAGCGACGGCTTGCCCTTCACGACCTGCTCGACGATCAGCCACGAGAGCCCGGCGGCGGCGGTGGCGATCATCGTGTTCATGAAGGCGACCGCGGTGACGCCGTTGCTCTCGAGGTTGGAGCCGGCGTTGAAGCCGAACCAGCCCACCCACAGCAGCGAGGCGCCGATCATCGTCATCGTCAGCGAGTGCGGCGGCATCGGCTCATGCGGGTAGCCGAGACGTTTGCCGAAGATCAGGCAGCCGACGAAGCCCGCGATGCCCGCATTGATGTGGACGACGGTGCCGCCGGCGAAATCGAGCGCGCCCTTCTGGAAGAGCCAGCCTGCATCGTTCGTGGCGTCGGTCAGCGCCTGGCCGCCCTTGATCGCGGCAGCCGCCATCGCATCGGGGCCTTCCCAATACCAGACCATGTGCGCGATCGGGAAGTAGACCAGCGTCACCCACAAGGCGACGAACAGCATCAGCGGCGAGAAGCGCACGCGCTCCGCGAAGCTGCCGATGATCAGCGCGGGGGTGATCATCGCGAAGGTCATCTGGAAGAGCACGTAGACCAGCTCGGGGATGTAGACCCCGTTGGAGAAGGTCGCCGCCTGGCTGTTGGCGTCGACGCCCTTGAGGAAGATTTTCGAGAGTCCGCCGAAGAACGGCGTCGGGCCGGCGGTGAACGCCTCCGAATAGCCCCAGGTGACCCAGATCACGCCGACCATGCAGACGATCATCAGCACCTGCGTCAGCACCGACAGCATGTTCTTGGTGCGGACCAGACCGCCGTAGAACAGCGCGAGGCCGGGGATCGACATCATCAGCAAGGCGGTGTCGCCCTTGTTGACGGTGGCGGCGGGGATCGGCGAGGTGGTGGCCGCTGCGGCGGCGGTCTGCGCGAAGGCGGGATGAGCGGCGAGCGCCGCGATCCCCAGCGTCGCCAGGCCGAGGCCCAGCTTGTTGAGTGGCTTCATCATTCCCCCTTTCCTCAAAGCGCGGTGTCGTCGATTTCGCCGGTGCGGATACGCACCGCCTGCGCGAGATCGAGCACGAAGATCTTGCCGTCGCCGATCGCGCCGGTGTTCGCGGATTGCTGGATGGCCTCGACCACGCGTGGCGCCAGATCGGAGGTGCAGGCCACCTCCACCTTGATCTTCGGCACCATGTTGGTCGAATATTCCGCTCCGCGGTAGATTTCGGTCTGGCCCTTTTGCCGGCCAAAGCCCTTCACCTCGGTCACGGTCATTCCCGCGACGCCGATGCCGGAGAGCGCCTCGCGCACCTCGTCCAGCTTGAATGGCTTTATGATCGCAACGATCAGTTTCATGCCGCCTCCCTGTTTTTGCCCCATGGGACAAAGGCAAGTTGCGTGCCAACGCCGAAAACCTTGCATCTGCGCGTTGCAGCATGGTCGGCAGTCGAAACGATCGCCTGCCGGTTAGGCAGTTATGAAGTCGTGCCTGTTATTTGGGCAGCAACATCGGCGAGCAGTCGCTCCGCGATCCTGCGATCGGCCTCGTCGACCATCAATCGGACAGGCGCGAGTCCCCCCAGCCCGATGCTTGCCACACCGCCGTCGAACAGCACGACATCGATGCCATGCGAAACCAGCATCCCGCGCGCCATCTGCGCGACGCCGTGATCGGGAAAGGTCTCGATCTCGACGAGCGCCATCGCTTCGAACCGCTCAGGCGGCCGTGCCACCAACCGTCAGACGGTCGATCAGCAGCGTGGGCTGGCCGACGCCGGCGGGCACCGATTGGCCGCCCTTACCGCAGATGCCGATGCCTTCGTCGAGCGCCATGTCGTTGCCGATGCCCGACACGCGGGTGAGCACCGAGGGGCCGTCGCCGATCAGCGTCGCGCCCTTGATCGGCGCGCCGAGCCGGCCGTTCTCGATCTTGTACGCCTCGGTGCAGGTAAACACGAACTTGCCCGAGGTGATGTCGACCTGCCCGCCGCCGAAGCTTTTGGCATAGACGCCGTTTTTCACGCGGCTGAGGATTTCGGCAGGATCGTCCTTGCCGCCGAGCATGAACGTGTTGGTCATCCGCGGCATCGGCGCGTGCGCAAAGCTCTCGCGCCTGCCGTTGCCGGTGGCGGGCACGCCCATCAGCCGTGCGTTGAGCCGGTCCTGCATATAGCCCTTGAGGATGCCGTCCTCGATCAGCGTGTTGCACTGCGTCGGCGTGCCCTCGTCGTCGATCGACAGCGAGCCGCGGCGATCTGCGATCGATCCGTCGTCGACGACGGTGACGCCGGGCGCCGCGACGCGCTCGCCGATCCGGCCCGAGAAGGCCGACGAACCCTTGCGGTTGAAATCGCCTTCGAGGCCGTGGCCGATCGCCTCGTGGAGCAGAACGCCGGGCCAGCCCGGGCCGCAGACGACGGTCGTCTCGCCCGCGGGTGCCGCGACCGAGTCGAGATTGACCAGCGCCTGCGCCAGCGCCTCGTCGACCGCGCGCTGCCATGTCGCGGGCTCGAACAGACGGTCGTAGAGATAGCGTCCGCCGAGCCCGAACACGCCCGACTCGCGCCGACCGTTCTGCTCGACAACGATCGAGACGTTGAGCCGCACCAGCGGGCGGACGTCGGTCGCGACGAAGCCGTCGGGCCGCACGATCTCGACGACGCTCCACGTGCCCGACAGCCCGACCGAGACCTGCGAGACCCGCGGGTCCTTCGCGCGGGCAAGCGCGTCGATCGTCTGGCAAAGCTCGACCTTCTTCGCAAACGGGACGAGGCTCAGCGGATCGGTGTCGCCATAGAGGTGACGGTTGGTGCGCGCGGGCGGCGCCGACTTGGCGCCCTTGGTCGGATCAAGCAGCCGCATCGTCTCCGCAGCCCGGCGGATCGCGCGTTCGGAAATCTCGTTGGCGTGCGCGAAGGCGGTGGTCTCGCCCGAGACGCCGCGCAGCCCGAAACCCGATTGCGTGTTGAAGTCGGCGGTCTTGAGACGCCCGTCGTCGAAGCCGAAGCTCTCGGATGCCAGATATTGCAGGTAGAGTTCGCCATCGTCGGTCGCCGCCAGCGCCTCCGCGCTCAGCCGCTGCGCGGCATCGGGATCGAGCGCGCCGTCGCGGTAGAGGAAGGAGCGGGGATCGGTGAGGCTGGTCATTACAGCGATATAGGCAGGCGGGGCGGCGGCGTCATCCCTTGGCAACCACAGTATCGTCATCCTGACGAAGGTCAGGATCCAGACACGCGGCGTTGAAAATAGAAACGCCGCGCTTCTAGAACCTGAACCAAGTTCAGGGTGACAACGGCAAAGAAATCAGGCGGCGGCGTTGTCGGCCGGGCCGCCGATCAGCACGAAATGGCGATCGCAATAGCCGCAGTCGACGAAGCCCGACTCGTCGATCTCGAGGAACACGCGCGGGTGGCCGAGCGCGGCGCCGGTCGGGATGTCGCTGGCGCCGTCGCACACCACGCGGGACGTGGCGACGCGGATCGTTTCGGGGGGTGTCGTAGTCACGAAGGCGCGCATAGCAAGCGGCTCGCGCGCGCGCAATCAGGCAGCGGCGACGAACGCCTGCAGGCGCGGCGGAGCGGCGGTCGGCACCTCGATCAGCGCGACCATCAGCGTCAGGACAACCGCCGCGACGAAGGCGACGCGGGAACGGAGGGCGAGATCGGGGAGGCCGGCGCTGGTCATGCCGGGATGATCCGCCGAAATGCCTAACGCGCGGTATAGCGAAGTGGTTAACGCGCGAGCCCCTAGCGGTGGCCCCTGCGAGCGTCTATCTCGCGCGCCATGACCGACGCCGCGATCCGAATCAAAGACCTCCAAAAGACCTATGCGGGCGGCAAGACCGCGCTGCACGGGGTCAGTTTCGACGTGCCGCGCGGGCAGATATTCGGGCTGCTCGGCCCCAATGGCGCGGGCAAGTCGACGCTGATCAACATCCTGTCGGGGATGGTCAACAAGACCGGCGGCACCGCCGAGATCTGGGGCTTCGACATCGACGCGCACCCGCGCAACGCCAAGCGCGCGATCGGCGTGGTGCCACAGGAGATCCTGTTCGATCCCTTCTTCACGCCGCGCGAGGCGCTGGAGATCCAGGCCGGGCTCTACGGCATCCCCAAGGCCGAGCGGCGCACGATGGAATTGCTCCGCGCAGTGCATCTCGAGGACAAGGCCAACGCGTTCGCGCGCACGCTGTCGGGCGGCATGAAGCGGCGGCTGCTCGTCGCCAAGGCGCTGGCGCACACGCCGCCCGTGCTGGTGCTCGACGAGCCCACCGCGGGCGTCGACATCGAGCTTCGCCAGCAGCTGTGGGCCTATGTCCGCCAGTTGAACGACCAGGGCGTGACCGTGGTGCTGACCACGCACTATCTCGAGGAAGCGCAGGAATTGTGCGACCGGATCGCGATCATCAACCATGGTCGCCTCATCGCCAACGAGCCGACCGCGGTGCTGCTCGCCAAGGCGACCGAGAAGGTCGTCGAGGTCACCGTCGATCGCGACCTCACGGAGGCGCCCGCCGCGCCCTGTTTCGAGAAGATCGAGCTCAAGGGCGATCGCACCGTTGTGATCACCTACGACAAAAGCCGCGTGAACGCGGGCGAGGTGCTCGCGGCGCTGGGCGCGGCGGGGCTCGGCGTGGTCGACGTCTCGACGCGCGAGGCCGATCTCGAGGACGTGTTCCTCAGCCTCACGAGCGATCGGCTCGCCGCCTGATGGGCGCCCACGCCTACGACGTCGTCATCGTCGGATCGGGCGCGGCGGGGCTTACCGCCGCGCTCAGCCTGGCGGAACGCTTCAGGGTCGCGGTGCTCGCCAAGGGCGGGCTGTCGGAGGGCTCGACCGCCTGGGCACAGGGCGGGATCGCCGCGGTGCTCGAACCCGGCGACACGTTCGAGAGCCATATCGAGGACACGATGGTCGCGGGGGCGGGCCTCAATGACCGTGCCGCGGTCGAGTTCGTCATCGAGAATGCGCCGCGCTCGATCGAGAAGCTGGTGCGGCTCGGCGTGCCGTTCAACGAGGAGGGCAATGCGCTCCACCTGACGCGCGAGGGCGGGCACAGCCACAGGCGGATCGTCCATGTCGACGATGCGACCGGCTGGGCGGTGCAGCAGGCGCTCGAGACCGCGGCGCGGGCGCATCCCAACATCACGCTGGTGCCCGACATGGCGGCGGTCGATCTCGCCACCTCGCGCCACGGCGAGCGCTATCTCGGCAACGGCCATGTCTGGGGCGTCTATGCGCTCAATCGGGGGACCGGGAAGGTCGAGCTCTACACCGGCCGCGCGACGATATTGGCGACGGGCGGCGCAGGGCGCACCTATCTCTATTCGACCGCGCCGCGGGGCGCCACCGGCGACGGCATCGCGATGGCGTGGCGCGCGGGCTGCCGCGTCTCCAACATGGAGATGATGCAGTTCCACCCGACCTGCCTGTGGAACCTCGACGTCAAGAATTTCCTGATCACCGAGGCGATGCGCGGCGAGGGCGGCCGGCTGCTGCTGCCCCCCGGCGTACCCGGTGCGGGCCACCGCTTCATGCCCGATTTCGACGACCGCGCCGAGCTGGCGCCGCGCGACATCGTCGCGCGCGCGATCGATCACGAGATCAAGCGGCTCGGGCTCGATTACGTCCATCTCGACATCAGCCACCAGTCGCCCGAGTTCGTGAAGCAACACTTCCCGACGATCTACGCCAAGTTGCTCGGGCTCGGCATCGACATCACCACGCAGCCGATCCCGGTCGTCCCCGCACAGCATTATACCTGCGGTGGCGTGATCGTGGACCTCAAGGGCCGCACCGACCTGCCCGGTCTTTATGCGGCGGGCGAAGTGACCCAATCGGGGCTGCACGGCGCCAACCGGCTCGCGTCAAACTCGCTGCTCGAATGCTTCGTGTTCGGCGAGGCGGCGGCCGCGCACATCGGCCGGCACTTCGACGAGATGCCCGAGCCACCCGCGATCCGCCCCTGGGACGAGAGCCGCGTCACCGATTCGGACGAGGAGGTGATCGTCCAGCATAATTGGCGCGAAATCCGCCGCTTCATGTGGGATTATGTCGGCATCGTCCGCACCACCAAGCGGCTCGAGCGCGCGCAGCACCGGATCAAGACGCTGCGCCGCGAGGTCGAGGATTATTACGGCGAGTTCCGCGTCACCGCCGACCTGATCGAGCTGCGCAACCTCGTCGAGGTCGCCGACCTGATCGTCCGCTCCGCGCTCGCGCGCAAGGAAAGCCGCGGGCTCCACTACACGCTCGACTATCCCGAGATGCTGCCCGAGGCGAAGGATACGGTGCTGGTGCCGTAAGGCGCAGGGGGTTAGAGCGCGTTTTCCGTCGTTCCCCGGCGAACGCCGGGGCCCAGGCCCACATATCTCAGTAAACGCGGCGCCCGCTATGAAGTGCGGGCCTGGGCCCCAGCTTTCGCCGGGGAACGGTCATATCAGCGGGCCCGGCCCCCGCCGTGGCGATGCTGGTGCCCCGAATGCGTCGTAAACACCGTCCCCAGCATCCGCCGATAGCGCCTGTGCAGCGTCTGCGGATCGATCTCCATCAGCACCTCACCCGACTTCACGTCGACGACATAGGCCGCGACGTGCCCGATGGCGCGGCAGCGCGAATGCGGCGGCACCTGCGCGGCGACGATCAGCCGCTGCGCGCTCGTCCAGCCGACCGCGCCGACGTTGGGCACCTCCTCGTCGTCGCACCGCATCTCCGGCGCGAAAAGCGTCGCCACACGCTTGCTGAGCGCGACCTGCCGCCAGTGGCGACCCTTGGCCTTGCGGACCAGGATCGACAGCTCGAAGCTGCCCGTCGCGCCGCCATCGTCCGCCGTCACCGCGATTGCGCGCGAATCGGGTGCCCACAGCAGCTCGGCATTGGGGCCACCCGCAAAATGATGATCGTCGCCGCCCAGGAAGACCGTCAGATGGCCGTCGTCGTCGGCGGTCTTTCCTCCCGTGAACCGCGCGATCGCGCGCGTCCGGTCGTCGGGCGCGGTCACCGTCATCGGGCGCGACGAGCCGTGGACATCGGCGACGCCGACCGCGTGACGCGCGAACAGCCCTGCCTGCGCGCCGGCCCCCACAGGCACCGCACCCAATATCGTCAGCAAAAATAGGGCTCGGGCGCGGCGCGGCATCGGCATGTCCTGCTTATGGTAACGCGGTCACAGCCCCCCTGCCAAGCGCGCCGCGACGAACCGGAGAGTGTCGCCTTACACCCGCCGCCTTGCTAAGCCCGCAGGATGACCGCCAACCACCTCTATCTCGTCGACGGTTCGGGGTATATTTTCCGCGCCTATCACCAGTTGCCGCCGCTCACCAACCGCGATGGGCTCAACGTCGGCGCGGTCTACGGCTATACCGCG
>Ga0302311_10000570_pt1 | contig 45688 bp, 43 predicted proteins | sample III_Palsa_N1_3_FD_200449 | JGI IMG/M metagenome (GOLD analysis project Ga0302311, IMG submission 200449) | Peat permafrost microbial communities from Stordalen Mire near Abisko, Sweden - III_Palsa_N1_3 | ecosystem: Environmental > Terrestrial > Soil > Palsa > Peat permafrost | place: Sweden... | reverse complement strand
TGTCCGGGCGCACCACGATGCGGCCGCCGCTTTCGACCACATCGCGGTACAGGTCCTCGCCGACGATGTGGTCCAGCGCGTTCCACACATCGTAGCTGTCGATGACGAAAGCCAGGGTCTTCTGCGGGCCGGAGAACTGCCGGATCATGTTGCGGCAGGCCTCGCGCTCGCCGGTCTTGCCCCAGCTGGTCATGGTGCTGTGCTCGGAGGCGGGAATGCTGAAGCCCGCCATCGGCTCGTGGTAATAACGGCGCGCCACCATCAGCGCGGCCAGCGTATCGGTGCCCTGGAAATTGAGCAGGTGGCCGGCGCCGCCGAGTCCGGCGGCCTCCTCGCTGGTGGCGCCGCGCGCGCCGAAGTCATGCAGCTGGAAGAGCAGGCCGTCGAGGCTGTCCGCCGTCTGCTCCAGGTAATGGCGCAGCACCTTGCGGCAGGCGAAGGACAGGCTGGCCACTGTGCTCGGGTACCACACGGCGCGGAGCAGCGCCGTTTCCAGATAGCTCGGCACCCAGAAGCATGCGGGATCGGTATTGATCAGCTGCACCACCGGCACCTGGTTGGGTACCACTGTGCCTTCCGGCAGCGCCTGGATTTCCACCGGCAGGAAGCCGCCGTGGCGCTCTACGATATGCTCCCAGCCCTGGCGGTTGAAGAAGCCCAGGTGCGCCATCGCGACGGCCTCGGCCTCGTCGATGTCGGCGCGGCTGATCGGTTTGGCCAGGTATTCCTTGAGGAAAGCCTGCAGGCCGAAGAACAGCACGTCGTGGAAGGCGCCGCCGCGGCTCTCGATGTAGCTGGAGATGTGCCGCGTCCGCGGCGGATATTGCAGGTAGTGCGTCAGTTTGTAGCTGTCGGTGTTCAGGATGAGATTGTGCCGGGAGCTGTCCATGACCATCCTTGGGGCGCTTGCAGTCCCGATTGTAAGGCGCTGGCTGCATTTCGACCTCCCATGCCGGAAGTGGTTGCGCCACGCCATCCTTCGATACACTCAAGAGGATCAAACACAAGGGCATCCGCTTTCCGTGAAAATCTCCCTGCCGACGCGCGGCTCCGATGCGATCAGTCCCACCGCGCACTACACCGGCTACGTCTGGTATCGCCACGGCCTGTCGCACCCCGGGCTGGCGACACCGCAGGGACGCGCGCTGTATCACTGGGCGCGGCCATTCAACTTCGGCTCGCGCAGCCTCGGCGGGCCGACGCTGGAAGGATTCCTGCTGGCGCGCCACCGCGCCATCGACGCGCTGCTCGATCAGGCGATCAGCAGCGGCGCGGTGGGGCAGGTGATCGAAGTCGCCGCCGGCCTGTCGCCGCGCGGCTGGGATTTTGCGCGGCGCTACGGCAACCGCATCCACTACGTCGAGGCGGACCTGCCGGATATGGCGCTGCGCAAGCGCGCGCGGCTGGCCGCGGCCGGTCTGGAAACGCCGCAGCACCGGGTGGTGGCGCTGGATGCGCTGGCCGATGGCGGCGCGCTGTCGCTGGCCACCCTGGCGCAGTCGCTCGATCCGGACCAGGGCCTGGCCATCATCACTGAAGGCCTGCTCAACTATTTCGACACCGATACCGTGCTGGGCATGTGGCAGCGTTTTGCCGCGGTGCTCCAGTCATTTCCGACGGGCGTGTATTTTTCCGACCTGCATCTGGCCTCCGACAATCACGGCGCGCCGACGCGCCTATTCAGCAAGCTGCTGGGCAGCTTTGTGCGCGGGCGCGTCCATCTGCATTTCGGCTCAGTTGCCGAGGCGGAAGCGGCGCTGCACCAGAGCGGCTTCGGCAAGGCGCGGCTGTTCGCGCCGGAGCCGCAGCCGACCGCGGCCGGCGTGATCGATCGCAAGGGCGCGGCCCTGGTGCGCATCGTCGAAGCGGCATGTGCTTGAAGGCGTGATGGTCTTCGGGCGCAAGCCGCACGCCAGCCAATGGGCGCGACACTCCCGTCCGAAATGCATCGCCTGCTATTTTGCCGAGGCCGCCGTTTTTCCGGCCCGCCTGGATACACCGCGGACCTTGGCGACGAAGTCACGCATATAGGGCTTCTCGGCCAGGCTGTCCGGCATGGCGGCGTGGAGCTCGCATTCCAGGCCGTTGGCACCGAGGGATTTGCCGATGACATAGCCGCGATCCAGATAGGACTTCACGCTCCATTCGGGCAGGGCGGCGATGCCCCGTCCGCTGGCGACGAGCTGGAGGATGGCCGCCGTCAGCTCCACGTTGCGCCGCTGCGGCTTGATCTTCGCCGGCGCCAGGAAATGCCGCACCACATCCAGCATCTCATCGTCCACCGGATAGCTGATGAGGATTTCGGATTTGAAGTCCTTCGGTTGCAGATGCGGCTTGCGCGCCAGCGGATGCTTCGGCGAGAGGATCGCCAGCGTCTCGTAGCTGAACAGATGCTCCGTCACGATGCCGGGCCTTGAGGCGGGCTGGTCGTGGATCACCGCGAAATCCGCCGAGCCGGCTTCGACCAGTGCGATCGGCTCGGTCTGGAAGCCGCTGATCAGATCCAGTTCGACTTCCGGCCAATGATCGCGGAAGGCGTCCATCGCCGGCATCAGCCAGTCGAAGCAGGTATGGCATTCCACCGCCACGCGCAGTTCGCCGCTATTGCCCGATACCCATTGGGCGACTTCGCGTTCCGCGTCCGCGGTCAGCGACACCACCTTGCGCGCCAGTGCGAGCAGGCGGGTCCCTGCCTGGGTGAAGCGCAGCGGCTTGGTGTTGCGCTCGAACAGCGCAGTGGAATAGTGCACTTCCAGCGCCTTCAGCTGATGCGAAAGAGCCGACTGCGTGACGAACAGCCGGTCCGCCGCCTTGGCCAGGGTGCCGGTGTCCGCCAGGGCGATCAGCGTCTGCAGATGGCGGATTTCGAGGGGTGAATTCGACATGAATAGTTTTCAACAAAACCTGTAATTTGCGGATATTGAATCACGATGGATCATGGCCGAGGATAACGCACCTGGCACTCCACGAGCGAAACACCCATGTCCGTCGCGCACATCCTTGGATTCCCCCGCATCGGCGCCCGCCGCGAACTGAAGATGGCGGTCGAGGCGTACTGGAAGAAAGTGCTCGACCAGGCCGCGCTGAATGAGACCGCGCGCGATTTGCGCAAGCGTCACTGGGCCTTGCAGAAAGCGGCAGGCCTGGATTTCGTCACCGTGGGCGACTTCGCGTTCTACGATCATCTGCACAATGTGACGGCCCTGGTCTCGGCGGCGCCCAAGCGGTTTGCCTTCGATGCCCCGGTCGATCTCGACGGCTATTTCGCGATGGCCCGCGGCACCCCGGCGCAGCCGGCGCTGGCGATGAAGAAGTGGTTCGATACCAATTATCACTATCTGGTTCCGGAGATCGGGGCGGAGACACGCTTCACCCTGAACCGCGAGTGGCTGCTGCCGGAAGTGCGCGAGGCACAAGCACTGGGTCACAAGGTCAAGGTGGTGCTGCCGGGGCCGCTGACCTGGCTGTGGCTGGCGTCGGCCGAGCCGGGCTACGACAAGCTCAAGCTGGTCGGCGTGCTGCTCAACGTTTACTGGGCCTTGCTCGGCGAGCTGAAGGCACTGGGCGTGGAGTGGGTGCAGCTCGATGAGCCGATCCTGTCGCTCGATCTGCCGGTGCAGTGGCTGAACGCCTATCCGGCGGTCTATCGCGAGCTGGCCAGCGCGGGGCCGTCGCTGCTGCTGGCGAGTTATTTCGGCAGCGTCGCCGAGCATGCGACTATGCTCAAGGACCTGGCGGTCGCCGGCGTGCATCTGGACCTGGTGCGCGCGCCGCAGCAGCTGGATGCCTTCCTGGCCGACTGGCCCGAAAACAAGGTGCTGTCGCTGGGCGTGGTCGACGGGCGCAATCTGTGGCGCACGGATCTGGCCAGGGTCCTGTCGGTGCTGCATCCGGCGAGAAAAGCCCTGGGCGAAAGGCTGTGGATTGCCGCATCGTGCTCGCTGCTGCACGTTCCGACCGACCTGAGCCTGGAACACAAGCTCGATCCGGAAATCCGCGGCTGGATGGCATTCGCCACCCAGAAGCTCGACGAGATCGCCACGCTCAAGCGCGCGGTGTACGAGGGCGAGGCGGTGGTCTGGCGCGAGCTGCAGGAAGCCAGCGCTGCGGTGGAAAGCCGCAAACATGCTCCCGCCACTCGCCGCGAGCCGGTGCGCGCGGCCGTGGCCGCGCTGACCGAGCGCAGCGCCCAGCGCGGTGCGCCGTTCGCCGAGCGCATCCGCCAGCAGCACGCCGTGCTCAAGCTGCCGCTGCTGCCCACCACCACCATCGGCTCCTTCCCGCAGACGGCGGAGATCCGTGCCGCCCGTGCCGCCTTCAAGGCCGGCAAATTCTCGGCGGAGGAATACGAGTCGGCGATGAAGTCGGCCATCCGCGAGGCGGTGACCCGGCAGGAAGCACTGGGCCTGGACGTGCTGGTGCACGGCGAGGCCGAGCGCAACGACATGGTCGAATATTTCGGCGAGCTGATGGACGGCTATGTCTTCACCGAGAATGGCTGGGTGCAGAGCTACGGCTCGCGCTGCGTCAAGCCGCCGGTGATCTATGGCGACGTCTCACGCCCGCGTGCCATGACCGTCGAATGGACGCGTTACGCGCAGAGCCTGACCAGCAAGCCGATGAAGGGCATGCTGTCGGGGCCGATCACCATGCTGTTCTGGAGCTTCGTCCGCGACGATCTGCCGCGCAGCGAAGTCGCCATGCAGCTGGCCCTGGCGCTGCGCCAGGAAGTCTGCGACCTGGAGGCGGCCGGCATCAAGGTGATCCAGATCGACGAACCGGCGATCCGCGAAGGCCTGCCCCTGAAGAAGGCGGCCTGGCAGGGCTATCTGGACTGGGCGGTGCGCGCGTTCCAGGTCACCGCTTCCGGTGTCCGCACCAATACGCAGATCCATACGCATATGTGCTACTCGGAGTTCAACGACATCCTGCCGTCGATCGCCGCGATGGACGCCGACGTCATCACCATCGAGACCTCGCGTTCCCGGATGAAGCTGCTCGACGCCTTCGCCGACTTCAAGTACCCAAACGACATCGGCCCCGGCGTCTACGACATCCACTCGCCGCGCGTGCCGCCGCGCGAGGAAATGACGGAGATGCTGCAACGGGCGTTGAACGTGGTGCCGGCGGCGCGGCTCTGGGTGAACCCGGACTGCGGCCTGAAGACTCGCGGCTGGCCGGAGACCGAGGCCGCGCTCACGGCGATGGTGGCTTCCGCCAGGGAGCTGCGGGCGAGCCTGAACTGAGCCGCACGGAAGGGCGCCGCACTGCCATGGCAATCCCTGTCGGATTGGACTCGGTGAAACAGGCTGTCTCCGATGACGAACCTGTTGATCGAGGTGCCGCGGGGATGAGCGACGAGGATGCTTTCAGCATCGACGACGCGCATCATCACGGCGAGACCTGCACCTGCAATCTGCGCGGCGAGTAGCGGGACCCGCAGTTACTTGCGCAGTGCTTCAGCCCGGCTCTTGATGCCGGCCGTCATGCCGGCGAAGCCTTGCTCCAGCTTGGCGCCAAGCAGTCCGCGCACCAGTGGCTGCAGCCAGCCGGCCAGCTCGAAGTGCGAATCGTAGCGGCAGCGGTCCGGCCCCAGCGGCGTCACCGTGTGGGAGCGGCCGCTGCGCAGGGCGCCCAGCGGCGCCGGCTTCATGTTGTAGCTGAACTCCTTGCCCGGCGTGTGGCTGCGCATCCACTCGCGCTGCGGCCGCGGCGCGGCGCCGAACAGCATCACCTGCAGATCGATCGGATCGCCCGGCTTGAGGGTGGTTTTGCAGTCGCGCAGGAAGGGGTTCCATTCGCCGTAGCGCGGGAAATCCGTGATCACGCTCCACACCAGTTCGGCGGGGGCTTCGATATCCAGCGTTGCGTCGATGACAAAGGCCATGGGGATTCCGGAACGTTGGGCGGCAGGGCGCGGCGAGGCAATCCTAGCTCGGGCGCCGGTTTGCGGCCTACGCCAAAGGGGCGAGGCGGCGTAACCGCCACGTTCACGCGGATGCCGACGGTCGGCTGACCGGGGCGGCTGTGCCCGCTTGCGGATCGGCCAGGCGACCGGCGGCCTCGTGCAGCACTTCCAGCTGGCGGCGGAAGCGCAGCAGCTCGTTCCAGGCGATCACCTCCGCCGCGGTCTGGGTGAGGTCCGTGTCGGCGTTGCCCGCAGCGGCGGCGAACGACTTCGGCGGCGCCGGCAGCGCGGCGGGTACCTGTCTGCGCTCCAGGGCCTGCGCCAGTTCGGACAGGGCTTCGTCGGCCCAGCGGCGCACCGCGGCGAAGTGCGGCTGCGGCGGGGCGCCGGCGGTGAACTGGGGCAGCAGGCTCAGGGTGACGATGGCGCCCGCCATGCGCCGCAGGCAGGCCAGGATGATCAGCGCGGGCTCGGCGGCGCCGCCGCTGAGCAGGCGGGTTTCGCTGAGTACGCGCTGCAGCGAGGCCTCGGCGTTGTTGCTGCCCAGGCCGGCCTGGCGGCGCGCCGCGCCGATGTCCTGGTCCCTGGCGTCGGGCTTGCCGCCCAGCACCACCAGCAGGTAGTCGCGGTGGGCGCGCACCGCGTCCGCCATCTGACGCGGCAGCTGCGGCGTCTCCCAGCTCGGCCACAGCAGGAAGCTGGCGGCGAGGCCGAGCAGGCCGCCGAGGATGCTGTCGAGGGCGCGCATGCCGGCCAGGTGCGCATCGCCGATGCCGCCGGTCTGGAACAGCTCGGCGATCAGCACCACCAGCGGCGTCATGCACAGCATGAACAGGGCGTAATTGACGCTGCGCAGGGCGAAGGCGAACACGCTCAGCGGAAAAATCAGCAGCGCCATCTGCAGCGGCGCCTGCACCAGCTGCATCAGCCAGGCCGCGATCAGACCGCCGAGCACGCTGCCGGCGATGCGGTCGAAGGTGCGGCGCCAGGTTTCCACCATGTAGGGCTGCAGCACCACGATGGCGGTGATGCTGATCCAGTAACCGCGTTGGATGTCGAACAGGCGCGTTGCCAGCACCGCGAGCGCGGCGGTGATGGCGAGGCGCAGTGCATGGCGGAAGGCGACGGAGCCGAAGTGCAGATTGGCGCGCAGGGTGCCGATGATCTCGGATAGGCGCAGCCGCCGCGCCACCGCCTGCTCGACCATCGAGGTGAGATGGGTTTGCCGTGTTTGCGGTTTCCCCAGATTTTCGAAAGCGGCGTCGATCCAGCGCGATACCTGGTGCAGCAGCTCGGCGGTATAGGCATGGTTCTGCGGCTGTGTGCTGGCGGCAATCCTCGTGCGCAGCTTGTCGACGATGGGCTTGAGGTCCGGTTGCGCTCGCGGCGTCTCGCCTTGCATGGTTTGCGCCAGCGCTTCAGCGCGTCCGGCCAGCCGCCCCAGCACCACGCGCACGGCGCGGCGCACGCCGCTGTCGCTCGCCGTGGCGCTGGCGGCTTCGAGCAATTCGTTGAGGCCGATCAGCGCCGCGTAGACCTGGTCCGCGTCGGCGAGCAGCGCCAGCAGCCGCTGGCCCTGGGTGGTGATGCCGGCGCGCGAGCGGCGCGTGGCGACGACGATGTCGCGCGCGCTTTCCACCGCCTCGCGGGTGGCGCGGCGGCGGGCGCTGGTCAGGTCGTTCCATTGCGCGCTGTCGCCGGCATCGCCGCGATGCAGCTGCGACAGCGCCGCAGCGTACTCGCCCGCCGCCAGCCAGCAGCGCGCCACCGCCTTGCGCGCCGGGCCATACGGCTGCAGGCGCCACAGCACCAGGGCCAGCAGCATGGCCCACAGGCCGCCGGCGATGGTCAGGCCGCCAAGACGCAAAGCTTCGTCCAGCCCGGCTGCGGGCACGCCCAGTGTTACCAGAATGGCGCTGTTGAGCAGCAGGCCGACGACGCTGGCGGCATTGCCGTAAACGCGCGCCAGGCTGCACAGGAAGCACCAGACAAAGGTGAAGGCCACCGCCAGCCCGGCGTGCGGATCGACCAGCGTTCCGATGAAGCAGCCCACCGTGGCGATGGCGGTGAAGCCGCCCATGGCGACAAGGCGGTCGCTCCAGGCGCCGCCGGTATCGGCCAGGCAACCCCAGAACGCGGCGATGGCGATCCAGCTCAGGTGCGTGTTACCGGTCAGCTCGCCGAGCAGCACCGGCAGGGCGCAGGCGAAGGCGGCGCGCAGGCCGGCCATGATGTTGATGGCGCCGAGATCGAGCGGCACCACGCGGTTGAGCCGGGACAGCAGTGCGCCGGCGAGGGCGGCGCTGCGGGATGCCTGGAGGTTGGGCCGGGAGGGCATGGCGGGGCGTGGTGAAGGACCCGCCCAGTTTAAGTCCTATGGCGTCAATCGTAGGCCGAGGGGTGATAAACCCCTCTCCCCCGCGGGAGAGGGCAGGCGAGGGCATGGATGCCCGAGGTAGGGCAACGCATGGAGCGGTTGCCGGGGTGAGGGGCGCACTTTCAATCAGGCGCTCACTTTGTTGAAAGTGCGCCCCTCACCCGCGCCTACGGCGCGGCCTCTCCCAAAGGGAGAGGCAAAAGCTTACGCACATGGCGCGGCAGGAAATGCTTATCCGAACTGTGCACGCACCTCCGCGGCAAAACGCTGCGGCGCTTCCAGTTCCGGGAAATGTCCGGCTTCGGCGAAGTGGACCAGGCGTGCCTGCGGCAGATAGCGATGGATCGAGGCCCGGTCGGTGTGCGGGTGCGAGCGGTCGGCCTCGCCCCAGATCACCAGCGCCGGCTGGGTGATGCTGTCGAATACCGGCTCCGGCCCATTCAGGTGGCGCTGGAAGGCGGAGGCCAGGCTGAAGCCGGCGCCGTGGTCGAAGGCGCATTGCGTGGTATCGGTGAAGTGCTCCAGCAGTTCCCGCCTGCCCAGTGCGAGCCGGTACCACAGCCCGGCGCGCCGGCGACGCAGCAGGCGCAGGAGGATCTGGCCGATGTAAGGGCGGGCGAGGATGCCCTTGGGGTCGCGGCCGTGCTTCCAGGCGAGTTCCTGCGGCCAGTCCGGCGCCTGCATCAGCACCAGGCCGCTGATCAGTTCGCGCTGGTGGTGCGCCAGCCACAGCGCCGAGTAGGCCGGCACGCAGGGAAAGGCCAGCACATAGGGGCCGAGCGCCAGCTGCCGCAGGAATTCGCCGATCACGCCGGCCATGGTCTCCAGCTCGAAGCCCAGGCCCAGGCGCGGCAGCGACAGGCCGAAGGCCGGCATCTCGAACACTGCCACGCGAAAGTCCGGGGCCAGTTCGGCGATCAGCTCGTCATAGAGTTCCAGCGTCACCGGCGGATCGGCGCAGAAGACGATGGTGCGGGGTCCGGCGCCGGCCAGCCGGTAGCGGATGCTGGCGCGGGGCAGGTGCATGAAGTGCAGATCGGCGCGGGTGCGCGAGCCGGGGCCGCGCGTGACGCGGGTGCGCCGCCAGGGGGTGACCAGGGTGTCCAGCCAGGTGCCGTTCATGGCCGGGATTCTTGGCGCCGGATGCCGCCGCCGACAAACGAAATCCCGCCGGGCTTCGGGTGAACGCGCTTCAGGCGGCCTCAGACCGGGATGGCAGCGTCCGTATTGAGCAGATCCGTCAGCCAGGCGCAGAACGCCTGTACCTCGGCGCGGCTCTCGTCGGCAGGCCGGTGCACCAGGTAGTAACCCTGCGGGATTTCCACCTGCAACTCCGGCCAGGGCATCACCACACGCTGACTCCGCAACCAGGGATTGACCATCGGCAACAGGCCCAGCGCCAGGCCCACGCCCTGCTCGGCGGCGCGCAGGATGGCGAAGTAGCTGTCCAGCCATAGGTCGCCCTTGGGCTTGCCCAGCTTCGCGCCCGACAAATCGGCCCACATATTCCAGCCTTCCGGTAGCGGCGTGGAGTGGATCAGGCTGATGTCGCCCACATCCAGGGGCGTGCAGCGGCGCAGCTTTTCCGCCATCGCCGGCGAGCACACCGGCACGGCCCTGACGGTAAGCAGGCGCTTGGCGGTGGTGCCGGGCCAGTGGCCGCTGCCGAAGCGCAGGGCGATGTCCATGTCCTCGCGGCGCAGGTCCACCGGGTGCAGGGTGGTTTCGATGTTCAGTTCGATGTGCGGGTATTCCTGCTGGAACGAAGGCAGGGCCGGTACGATGATCTCGCTGGCGATGAACGGCCCGGCGCTGATCTTCAGCGTGGTGTGGCGGCCGTAGCGCTGCCGCGCCTGCTGGCTGCCTTCGCGCAGGCTGTCCAGCCCGGCCTGCGTTACCCGCAGGTAATCGCGGCCGCCCTCGGTCAGCTCCAGCGCGCGGTTCATGCGGCGGAACAGGGCGAAGCCGAGAAAGTCCTCCAGCCCCTTGATCTGATGGCTCACCGCCGAGGGCGTCAGATGCAGCGCCTCCGCCGCCTTGCGGAACGACAGCTCACGCGCCGCCACCTCGAAGGCTTCGAGTGCGTGCAGGGGCGGGAGGCGGCGCAGCTTCATGAGAAAACCGTGGAATGCATTTATCATGGTGGCATGACGCGACGGCCGCGGCCACTGGCCGCGGATAAAACGGGAGTTGGCGGCGCGGCTACCTGAAAACAGTGATGACGTCATACCGGCGAAAGCCGGTATCCAGAGCGACGTAGTGCGTACTCCGCATCCCTGGATACCGGCTTTCGCCGGTATGACGTATTCCTTTACCTCCGCGGCGTAAACGGGATCATCCTTGAATCAAACCTTGCAAGCATTCATTACCGGCCTGTTCACCGGCGCCGGCCTGATCATCGCCATCGGCCCGCAGAATGCGCACGTGCTGCGGCTCGGCATCCTGCGGCGCCAGGTGCTGCCGACGGTACTGGTCTGCGCTTGCGTCGATGCGCTGCTGATCGCCGCCGGGCTGTCCGGCATGGGCGCCCTGGTGCAGGCCTCGCCGGTGTTATTGCAGGTGGCCGCCGTGGGCGGCGCGCTGTTTCTCGGCTGGTACGGCATCAAGGCTGCGCGTCGCGCTTTCCATCCGCAGGCCATGACCATCGACCGCGCCGCGGCCGATGCGCCCGCCACCATCGGCGCTGCAATCGGCACCGCGGCGGCCTTCAGCCTGCTCAATCCGCATGTCTATCTCGATACGGTGGTGCTGCTTGGTTCCATCGGCAGCCAGCAGGCGCCGCCGCTGCGGCCCTGGTTTGGTCTTGGCGCAGCCTCCGCTTCGTTCATCTGGTTTTTCTCGCTGGGCTACGGCGCGCGCTATCTGGCACCGGTGTTTGCGCGTCCGCTGGCGTGGCGGGTGCTGGACGGCATCATCGCCTTGATCATGTGGGCCATTGCGGCCTCGTTGTTGATCGGGCGCTTTGCTTCCTGAGGTATGTCCGTCGAGAACTCAAAACGTAGCCCGGATGTAACGAAGTGAAATCCGGGGGCAGTGCTGAGATCTCGGATTCCGTTTCACTTCATCCGGGCTACGTGGACTTGAATGCCGGATTAGGCGTCTCGGGTGTACGGCAGGCTTATTCCATGCTCAAGAAGAGCATTCTCATAAACAGCAAGACGGTCTTCTAGTTTCTCTTTATGCATCTCGGCCAACGCCGCCAGATCGCCATTGCTGGATAACTTGAGAGCTTCGTGAAGTTCGCGAGCCTCTTGCACCAGTATGAAGAGGCTATCTCCCTGGATGAGTGACCCCGGAAAATTGCGGCCCGGATGTCGCATGACTGCGAGATTCGACGTATCTGAATAAATTTCGATTTGCTCGATTTTCATCGTCGTTTCTTAGATGTCCGCACTAGCGTTGCAATTCAATTCGTTCACTGCATCTTACGAGTTAGCTAACGCCAGCCGGCCGCATGTCGATGTTCACAGGCAAACTGGAGTGTGCGTAGCAATGCGTACTGCTCCGGTACAGCTGCTCTGGCTACGCGCTTTCCAACGAGTTCCTTTACGATTTCCGCGAATAGTTCGGATGTAGTCATAATTTTTGCGCCAGCAAGGGTTTTTACCTTTGCATTACTGGCAAAGCCCAACAGCGCGATTTGTTCAACTTGCGATGGGATAGTGATGCCTTTGAACAAACCAGGAATATATTGCTTGCCTGCTGCGAATTTCTTAGCGAAACGTATCTCACGTTTGGCCCATGTGTGTGCGTCCATGGAAGGTTCGATGTGTACCAGATGCTGGCTTTCTGGGTTGAATGCTACAACGTCGAGTTCGCATTCGTACCCACCTTTGCTTCGCTTGCCAACTTGGATGTTTCGTCTTACGAAATAACCCCGAAATTCGTACCACTCCGCTACCAATTGCTCGAGATGATTCACGATGTCTCCAATCATTTGCGTCAGCGCTGCAATTCACTTCGTTTGCTGCATCCTACCAGCCAAGCTCCCGGATTTCCTTTCACTTTGTCTGGGCTGCGCTTGCTGAGCAGGAAAATGCCCGAAACTGGATTCCCGCCTGCGCGGGAATGACGCTGGGGGAGGGTTCTGCGGCGATTGCCGGCGGTGTTCGAGGTGGCCTCGTTGGGTTGAGTTTCGCTCCGCCTCGTACTTCGATATTGCGAAACGGGGCCGTCATCGACATTTACATGATGATCATAATATTATAGTTGTAATATAAATATCGATGAGCGCATGCGTTATGACCGAAAACCCGCTGGCGGCGATGTCCGAGAAAACCAAGCTGCTGGTCTTCTCCATCATGGCGCTGGGCATGTTCATGTCCCTGCTCGACGTGCAGATCGTCGCGGCCTCGCTGCCGGAGATCGAAGCGGGGTTGTCGGCGGGAGCGGACGAAGGGTCGTGGATACAGACCAGTTACCTGATTGCGGAGATCGTGATGATTCCGCTATCGGCTTTCCTGAGCCGGGCTTTTTCCACGCGCTGGTTGTTCACGGTTTCGGCGGCGGCGTTCACGGTGTCCAGCATTGCCTGCGGCTTTGCCTGGAATATCGATGTGATGATCGCCTGCCGCGCGGTGCAGGGCTTTGTCGGCGGGGCGATGGTGCCGACGGTGTTCGCCACCGGCTTCGTGCTGTTCCAGGGCAAGAAGCAGGCGCTGATTCCGGCCATCCTCGGCGTGGTGGCCACGCTGGCGCCGACGCTCGGGCCTACGCTGGGCGGCTGGATCACCGATGCGTTGTCCTGGCACTGGCTGTTCTTCATCAACATCGTGCCGGGAGTGCTGATCACCATCCTGGTGCCGATCTTCGCGCGGGTCGACGAGGCCGATCCTTCGGTGCTGCGCGGCTTCGATCCTTGGGGTGTGCCGCTGCTGGCCCTGTTCCTCGGCGGCCTGGAATATGTGCTGGAGGAAGGGCCGCGCTGGGACTGGTTCGAGGACAACACCAACTGCTGGGTGGCGGCGGTGTCGGCTACGGCGGCGCTGTTCTTCTTCTACAACAGCTTCAGCCATCCGCGCCCGGTGGTGGACCTGCGCGTATTCCGCAACGGCCGCTTCGCCATGGGCTGCCTGTTCCAGTTCGTGCTCGGCGTCGGCCTGTTCAGCTCGATCTACCTGATTCCGCAATACCTGGCGGGCGTGCAGGACTACCGCAGCCTGGACATCGGCAAGGCGGTGTTCATCACCGGCATCGCCCAGGTGCTGGCCACGCCGTTCGCCGCCGGGCTGTCGCGGCGCATGGACCCGCGCCACATGATCCTGTTCGGCTTCCTGCTGTTCGGGCTGTCGCTGTACCTGATCAGCTTCCTCGATTCGGAATGGGGGCGGGACCAGCTGTTCTGGCCGCAGGCCCTGCGCGGCTTCGCCACCATGTTCTGCATTGTGCCGGCCACCAATATGGCGCTGGGGGCGATGCCGCCGCAGTTGCTCAAGTCGGCCAGCGGCCTGTCCAACCTGATGCGCAACCTCGGCGGCGCCATCGGCATCGCCGCCTGCAACACGTTGATTAATCACCGGTTTCATCTGCACTACACGCGCATTGTGGAGACCGTCACCAGCGCCAACCCGAGCGTGGAGCCGGTCCTGGCCGGGCTGGCACGACAAATGCAAGCACTCACCTCAGACACTATCGAGCAACAGCAGATGGCCTTGAACACGCTGAACCAGTTGATTAGCCGGGAGGCCCTGAGCATGACCTACGCGGATTCCTTTCTGGTGCTGGCCAGCTTGTTCTTGCTGGTGTTGACGATCCTTCCTTTCAGTCGCCGGATGCAGCCCAGCGCTGCTTCCAGCAGGGATAGTCATTGATGGTGTCCCCTGTGTTGTCTGCCGTCGGCTGATGTTCGCACTCCTCCTCCTGCGAGCCGACTTGTTTAGCGGCATGTTGCGCCAGCGTTCCCAGGCGCGGTGCAGCAGTAAGTCCGCTTTTTTGAATTCCGTCCGTCGCTAGCCGCGCCGGACCTGTTTCACTGGTGACAGAGGAAGCTGGGCTGTAAGTGGTAACAGCAGTCTTGAAGCGGCATTGTCCCCACGTTCCCGCCCCTCCCAGGAGGGGCGGGACTCCATCTCCCGATTGAATCCCGCCGGCCCTGTAGCCGGCAGTGCTCCGCGCGGTTAATATGACGATAGTCATATTGAATCGGAGATGGCCATGCGCTATCCGGACAGCCGCAAGGAAGAAACCCATGCCCGCATCGTCGCCAGCGCCTCCGAGCTGCTGCGCGAGGCCGGCGTCAACGGCATCGGCGTCGCCGACCTGATGCGCTCGGTGGGGCTGACCCATGGCGGGTTCTATGCCCACTTCGACTCCAAGGAGGCCCTGGTCGGCGAATCGGTAAGCACCGCTTTGGGGCAGACCATTGCCCATTTGCGTGCAGCGGCCGAGGAGGCCCCGAAAAACGGGGCCAGGCAGGCGATTGCCGCGACCTATCTCAATGCCAGGCACCGCGACCACCCCGAAAAAGGCTGCGCCGCCGCGGCCCTCGGCGCGGACGTGTCGCGCCTGACGCCGGCCACCCGGGCCTTGTTCGAGGCGCGGCTGGAAGAGATGCTGGCGATGCTGGCGGAATACTCCGGCGCGCGCGGCGAGGCCGCGCGCGACAAGGCCATCGTCATGTTTTCCACTATGGTCGGCGGCTTGGTGCTGGCGCGGGCGGTGCGCACCAAACCGCTGTCCGAGGAGATCCTGGAAGCGGCGCGGGAGTCAGTTTGAGAGGCTCGCCACCAGGGTTGCGGGCGCGGTGACCTTCACCGTCACCGCGGTGGCGCCGGTATCGGCGACGATCCGCAGATGCGCGGCGTTGGCCTCCGAGATCACATGGCCGCCCAGCACCTGCACGGCGTAGCCCGCCGGATAGTGCAGCGCCGGCACATAGATCTCCGTGACCAGGCCCGCAGCCGCAGCGGTGCCGCTCGGCAGCCTGGTCGAATAGCTCAGGCTGAAGACCTTGCCGGCCTCGTCGTAGCCGAAGCTGCGCGGCGTGCCGGCGATGGCCTGCGGATAGGGGCGTTCCAGGATGGCGAGCTTGGCCTGCTTGGCCGAGCCCAGATCGTCGTCGCGGACGAACAGGCTTTGTGCGCCGCTGCCCTGCGCTTGCGTGGTGGGGTCACCCCAGTTCTTGTAGGACCAGACCATCCAGCTGCCGAGATTGCGGTCGGCGAGGGCGGCGACGCGGCCGGTGTCGAGCAGGTCGTCGCTGGCGCCGAACTCGCTCAGCAGCGAGGCCGAGCCGAGGCGCTGGCTGGTGGCGCGGGCATTGCTGAACACGCGCTGCTCCAGCGGCCCGCAGGCCGGCAGCTTCTTCAGGCCGGTGGCCTGCAGCAGGGTCTCCGGCAGACAGTAGTCGTGCCAGGACAGGCCAAGCTGGCCGTCGGCGATATTGCGCTCGCCCAGGTGCGAGGCCGCGCCGAAATCGAACAGGATCTGCGGCTCCATCCACACCACGTTGTCGGGGTCGACGCTGCGGATGCCGGCGAGGACGCGCTCGTACATGGCCTGCAGCTTGTCGCTCTCGAAGCGCGAGCAGCCCTGCGGACCGGCGCAGGCCGGCCAGCTGCTGCCGGGCCAGGGCTCGTTGATCACGTCATAGCCCATCAGGTGATCCTGCGTGCGCCAGCGCGCGGCCACCGCGGTCCAGGCGTCGCGGTAGTCGTCCTGCAGATCGGCGGCGTTGTTCCACAGGCGGTCGAAAGCGCGGCTCGCCGGCGGCGTGAAGTAGTTGAGCGGGAAGCCCACCTTGATCATGCCGTCGAACCGGCTGGACGGGGTGGCCCAGGCGGGGAAGCCCTCGCCCTGATAGAGCGGATTGAACAGGTCCTGGTGGAAATCCAGCAGGATGTAGATGTCGCGCGCGGCCAGCAGCTGCACCACGCGATCGATCTTGTCGAGATAAGCGGTATCGATCGCGTGCGGCTGCGGCATCACGCCGGCGAACAGCACGCCGAGCCGCACCGCGTTGAAGCCATGCGCGGCCAGCCAGTCGGCGTCGGCGGCGGTGAAGCCGTCGATCGAATTCGGCGCAACATAGGGAGCCTGCTTCCACACCGCGTTGACGCCGTGCAGAATCACCACGCGGTCCTGCTCGTCCACCAGCCAGGCGCCGTTGCGGCGCAGCTGCCGGTGTGCGGATACGGGAGCTGCTTCGACTTGCGCAGCCGCCGGCAGATCCTGCGCCGCCGCGGTGTTGATTCCAGGCGTGCGGCTGCAGCCCCAGGCAACGAGACCGGCAAGCACGGCGGTGGAAAAGAACAGACGGAAACGCTTCAACCGAATCTCCAGTACTTACCACTAATTTGTGACAGCTTAGTGAAATATTGTGGGGCATTTGCATTGTGAAAGCCAAACGTTTCGTGCAGCGGGATCAACGGTATTTGCCTGGGCTGTCACAATCGATTGTCATAAATCGCGGGCGTTCGCTGTCACAATTCTTCAAGCGTCCGGTTTTGTTCAAGGTTTGTGGAAATCCGCGGCGTGATCGCCGTCGCTACCGGATGAGCCGCGGACTCGGCCCCCTTGAATGTGACAGCCGGCCAGACGCCGTCGCGGCGTGAGTGCGCGCAAAAATTGAACAGGAGGAGAGCGGAATGATTGTGATGGAGCCGATCGGCGCGGTGCGCAATACGCGCAAGGATTTGAGCGATGACGACTGGGGCGCCGTCACCTCGCGCATCGAGTTGTTGCCCTCGTTTCCCGAGGACTGCCTGCTGGGACTGGAAGAGTTCTCGCATGCCGAGGTGTTGTTCTACTTCGACCGGGTGCAGGACAGTGCGATCGTGCGCGGTGCGCGCCATCCGCGCGGCAACAAGAGCTGGCCGCTGGTCGGTATCTTCGCCCAGCGCGGCAAGGACCGGCCCAACCGGCTGGGCAGCACCATCGCCGAGATCATCGGCCGCGAAGGGCGCAGTCTGCTGCTGCGCGGACTGGATGCCGTCGACGGTACGCCGGTACTGGACCTCAAGCCGGTGATGGCGGAGTTCCTGCCGCGCTCGGCGCTGCGCCAGCCGGCCTGGTCGCACGAGTTGATGCGGGAGTACTGGGAAGTGCCAAAGCGCTGAGTGCCGGTCTCGCGTAGTGTCTGAGCCCGGGCGCGGGTGTCCCCTCTCCGGTTTGGGGGTGTGGGGGGCGCGATCGCGCGGGGCGCGGCCCGGCTCCGGGCCGCGCTCCCTCTCCCCTAGCCCCTCTCCCGCAAGCGGGAGAGGGGAATCAGGTTGCAGCATGGTCCGGCTGCGGTGGCCATGGCGCGCGTGCGGCGAACGGGGTAAGGTCGCTGCAGGAGAGAGACCCACTATGAACCTTGCGCACTGGCCGCAAGGTCTGCCGCGGACCACGCAGCTGCCGCAGACCTCGCTATATTTCAATCTCGAAGTGTCGGCGACGCGGTATCCGGACAAGCCGGCGATTCATTTCTACGGCAGCACCATCCGCTACGCCCGGCTCAAGCGGGAAGTCGACGCCCTGGCCGGCTTCCTGCAGCGCGACGGCGGCGTGGCGCGCGGCGACCGCGTGGCGCTGTATCTGCAGAACAGCCCGCAGTTCATCATCGCCTTCTACGCCATCCTGCGCGCCGATGCAGTGGTGGTGCTGGTCAATCCGATGAACCTGGCGGACGAACTGCGCCACATCGTCGTCGACAGCGGCGCCAGGATCGCCATCGCCGGGCAGGAGCTGCTGGCCAATGTGCAGCCGCTGCTCGGGGCACCGCTGGAGCGCGCCATCATTGCGGCCTATAGCGACTATGTCACCGAGCCCACCGACCTGGTGCTGCCGGAGGTAGTCGCGGCCGCGCCGCTGGCCTTGTCCGCGCCGGCTCTGGCCTGGCGCGCGGCGATCGAGCTGCAGCGCGTGCCGCAGCCGCATCTCGCCGGTCCGGACGATCTGTCGCTGATCCCCTATACCTCGGGCACCACCGGCGCGCCCAAGGGCTGCATGCACACCCATGCCAGCGTCATGCACACCATCGTGGCGCCGGCGGAGTATGGGCGTTACCCGAAGGACGGCGTGGCCCTGGCCGCGCTGCCCATGTTTCACGTCACCGGCCTGCAGTACGGCATCAACCTGCCGATCAACCTCGGCGCCGGCGTGGTGATCATGACGCGCTGGGACCGGCGCTGCGCGGCGCAGCTGATCGAGCGCCACGGCATCACCTCGTGGACCGCGATCCCGACCATGCTGATCGATTTCTTCAACCAGCCGGAACTGGATCAGTACAAGCTCGGCTCCCTGGCCACGCTCAACGGCGGCGGCGCCGCCATGCCCAAGGCCGTGGCCGAGCGCATCGCCGCGCTGTGGGGGCTGAAGTACATCGAGGGCTATGGCCTGTCCGAAACCATCGCGCCGACGCATATCAATCCGCGCGACCGGCCCAAGGAGCAGTGCCTGGGCCTGCCGATCCAGAACACCACCGCCATCGTGGTCGATCCGCAGACGCTGCAGCCGCTGGAGCCAGGCGCCGTCGGCGAAATCCTGGTCAATGGCCCGCAGGTATTCCGCGGCTACTGGGGCAAGCCCGAGGCCACCGCGGAGGCCTTCACCGAAGTCGGGGGCATGCGCTACTTCCGCACCGGCGATCTGGGCTATGTCGACGAGGAAGGCTATTTCTTCATGGTCGACCGCCTCAAGCGCATGATCAATGCGTCCGGCTACAAGGTGTGGCCGGCGGAGGTCGAGGCGCTGCTCTATGGTCATCCGGCGGTGCTCGAAGCCTGCGTCATCGGCACCCGCGACGCCGCGCGCGGCGAAAGCGTCAAGGCCTTCGTCGTGCCGCGTCCCGGCCAGAGCGTCGATGCCGCCGGCCTGATTGCCTGGGGACGCGAGCACATGGCCGCCTACAAGGCGCCGCGCGAGATCGAGTTCGTCGAGCGCCTGCCCAAGACCGCCACCGGCAAGGTGCAATGGCGCCTGCTGCAGGACCAGGAGCTGGCCAAGGCCAAGCCCAAGGCCGGGGCCGCGGATCAATCAAACTGAAGGATTCGATATGAACGACGATGCGAAGCCGGCCGCGCCGCACAAAGTCCCGCGCAGCAAGGACAACGATTACTCAAAAGAGGCCGCCGCCACGCGCCGCGACTTCGTCAAGGCGCGCACCGGCGTGGCGCTGGAACATGTCGGTCAGTATTCCTTCGATCCGGCCGTGCTGCCCGGCAACATCGAGAATTTTTCCGGCGTGGCCCAGGTGCCGATCGGCATTGCCGGGCCGGTGCGCATCAACGGCGAGCACGCGCAGGGTGATTTCTACGTGCCGATGGCCACCACCGAAGGCACCCTGGTCGCCAGCTACAACCGCGGCATGCGCCTGCTGAGCGAATCCGGCGGCGTGAAAACCACGGTGGTCGAGCAGTTCATGCAGCGCTCGCCGGTGTTCATGTTCGACGACGCCCTGCAAGCGCGCGAGTTCGGCGCCTGGGTCACCGCTCACTTCGACGGCATCAAAGCCGCGGCCGAAACCACCACCCGCATCGGCAAGCTGTCGCATATCGGCCAGTACGCCATCGGCCCGCTGCGCTACCTGCGCTTCAACTACAGCACCGGCGACGCCGCCGGCCAGAACATGGTGGGCAAGGCCACGCTGGCCGCCTGCCAGTGGATCCAGCAGACCCATCCGGACCATCCCAATTTCCTGCTCTCCGGCAATATCGACACCGACAAGAAGCACTCGCAGATCAACACCCTGCTGACCCGCGGCAAGCGCGTGGTGGCGGAGGTGGTGCTGAAGGACGAAGTGCTCAAGCGCATCATGGGCGTCACCGGCAAGGAGCTGTTCCACGCCCGCCAGATCTCGCAGGCCGGCGCCTTCATGGCCGGTTCGGCCAACAACGGCGCGCATTCGGCCAACGGCATCACCGCCCTGTTCATCGCCACCGGGCAGGACGTGGCCAACGTGGCGGAGTCGCATGCTGCCGTGACCTATGCGCAGCTGCGCGACAACGGCGATTACTACTGGTCGATCACCCTGACCTCGCTGATCGTCGCCACCTATGGCGGCGGCACCGGGCTGGCGACGCAGCGGGAATGCCTGGAGATGCTCGGCTGCTATGGCCAGGGCAAGGCGTCCAAGTTCGCGGAAATCTGCGCGGCCACGGTGCTGGCCGGCGAGACCTCGCTGAGCAGCGCGGTGCTGCATGGGGACTGGGTGTCCAGCCACGACCAACTGGGGCGGAATCGGCCTTAGGGTTGCGACTCTTTGAATTCGCAACATGCATGAAGAGTTTGTTTCCCCTCTCCCGCTTGCGGGAGAGGGTGGCCCGAAGGGCCGGGAGAGGGCGGTTTGCCAGTAAGGCGGCCCTCTCCCCTAACCCCTCTCCCACAAGTGGGAGAGGGGAATTTGCTGCTTGTCATCCTGAGCGTAGCGAAGGATCTGGCTCTGCGCCGAGGCCAGATCCTTCGCTACGCTCAGCGCACTCTACGCTCTCTCTGCTCCAGATTTACAGCACGGCATTCCTTTGCTGGATGGTCTTTGCCATCCATGGCGAGACCTGGGCGGCTTCGGGAGAGCCCGGCCCGGCCATCCTTGGCCGGGCGTTGCGCATCCCCATCCATGGGATGCGCCCTTCGGGCCCGCCTGCGGCGGTCCGAATTCGCTCCGGGCGAATTCGTCGGGATCGCAGGCAATGACATTTAGTCATTGCCTAAGCGCGATCCCTCACCCACTCCGGCGGCGCCCACAGGTGCTTCAGCCGCAGCCACAGCGGCCCCGGGCGCAGCACGCCTTTCCACATGTCGAGGAACTCGTGGAAGTTGAGTGTGAGCAGGTTGTACGAGTGCACCTGGCGCACGATGCCGTAGTCCACCGCTTCCTCTTCCTTCTGGTAAGTGCCGAACATCCGGTCGAACACGATCAGCACGCCGCCGTAGTTCTTGTCGATGTACTGCGGGTTGCGGCCGTGGTGGACGCGGTGATTGCTCGGCGTGTCGAACAGGTATTCCATCCAGGCTGGCAGCTGCCACACGCTCTCGGTATGGATGAAGAACTGGTAGGCCAGGTCGCAGCCGTAGAGGAAGAACACCACCGCCGGGTGCACGCCCAGCAGCACCAGCGGCATGAAGAACAGCCACCAGCCGGTGACGGAGTAGAGCAGGCTCTGCCGCATCGCGGTGGTCATGTTCATGCGCTCGCCGGAGTGATGCACCACGTGCGCGCTCCAGAACCAGCGCACGCGGTGACTGGTGCGGTGGAACCAGTAGTAGCAGAACTCCACGCCAATGAAGATCGGGACGATGGTCCAGGCGTTGGCCGGGATGGTCCACAGGCGGTGCGCGTAGAACCATAGCGTGCCGACACCGGTGATCAGCGCGTAGGCGCCCAGCTCGAATACCTGGTAGGCCGCGCCCAGGCTCAGATTGGCCAGGATGTCCTTCCACTCGAATTGCCCCAGGGTGCCGCGGCGCCGCATCGCCACCCACTCCACGGCGAAGCCGAGCAGAAACAGCGGCGTCATCACCGTCAGCACCACCTGCTTCCAGTCGGCCTCGCCGATCAGCGCTTGCAGGCGCAGCATCCAGTCCATCATTTGAGTCTCCTCCCGCTTTTTCCCGATGATGCCATTGTCGGCCGCGGCAGACGCCTGGGGATTGACTGCGCCGGACAAATTTTTGACACTTCTCGCCATGGCCCAGACCAAACCGGGAGCGAAAGCGGAAGCCGCGGCGCAGGGCGTGGTGCCCAGCACCTACGTGCGCCTGCTCTACGAATACCTGGAGCGGCGCGGCTTCGACGCCAGGAGAGTGCTGAAAGAGCCGCCGCCTGCCGCGGTGGACCGCGGCCTTGGCCGCTATCCCGTGGCGCGCTGGCGGCGCCTGCTGGAGCGCGCGGCGGCGCAGCTGGACGATCCCCTGCTTGGCCTGCACCTGGGCCGCAGCATCACCCCGGCGCATTTCGGCGTCATCGGCTACGTCCTGCTGGCCTGCGGCAACCTCGGCGCGGCCCTGCAGCGCCTGCAGCAGTACCAGCGCCTGGTCTACGACGTGAATCCGATGCGCTACCGCCTGGAGCAGTCCTCGGTGGTGCTGGAATGGGGTGTCGAGCATGGCCGCCCCGGCGCCCTGGTGGACGAGACCGCCATCGCCGCCCTGGTGCAGATGGCGCGCGACCTGACCGGCAAGGCCTTCCCGCCCGACGAGGTGTGTTTCGTCAATGCCGCGCCGGCAAGCCTCAAGCCTTATCGCGATTATTTCGGCTGTCCGGTGAAGTTCGGCCAGCCCCGCACCACACTGCGCTTCGCTCCGCGCCTGCTGGCTCTGCCGTTGCGCCAGCCCGATGCCGCGCTGCTGGCGCTGTTGCAGCGGCAGGCGGATGCCCTGCTCGGTGAATTACCCGATCCCGACGATACCGAGCAGGCGGTGCGCCGCTGCATCGCCGGCCTCAGCCGCGAAGGCGAGCCGACGCTGGAGCGCGTCGCCGCCGCCCTGCACACCTCGCCGCGCACCCTGCATCGGCGGCTGGAACGGCAGGGCCACAACTTCCGCGGCCTGCGCGAGAGCACGCGCCGGCATCTGGCCGAGGATTACCTGCGCGATCCGCGGCTGCGCCTGGCGGAGATCGCGCAGCTGCTGGGGTTTTCCGAGCAGAGTGTCTTCAGCCGCTCGTTCCGGCGCTGGACCGGGCAGACGCCGAATGCGTGGCGGAAGGGCGCCGGTGGATGAAACTGTGGAGGTTTCCCAATTGTCATCCTGAGCGCAGCGAAGGATCTGGCCTTGCGCCGAAGCCAGATCCTTCGCTGCGCTCAGGATGGCAGTGATCGTAGGGCGGCCCGTGGCCGCCGGCTGTTTGTCCGGTCCCGCGTCCACGAATAATTCGAATATAAGCGGCCGCCGGAGTGCGGCACACGGCGGGCACGGCCCGCCCTACGATCGGGGTTTCAGCGAGCACCCTGATTCAGCGCCGGCAGCAATTCATCCAGATGCTTCAGGATCTGCACGCCGGCTGGAATCTGCGCATCGATCTCTTCCGGCTGATACGCAAACACCTGCATGCCGGCGGCAATGCCGGCCTGCACGCCAACCAGGCTGTCTTCAACCACGGCGCATTGCGCCGGCTCTACGCCCATGTCCCGCGCCGCATGCAGGAACAGCCCCGGATCGGGCTTCCAGCTGCCGATTTCGTAGCCGCTGTAGATGCGATCCTTGAAATAAGGCAGCAGTCCGGTCAGCGACAGGCTCAGCTCGATCTTCTCGCGCGGGCCGCTGGAGGCCACGCACATCGGCAGGCGCAGCGCCCGCACCAGGTCCAGCGCGCCGGGGATGGGCTGCAGCTTCGCCTGGAAAGTGCTGCGGGTGCGCAGCCGCACCTGGGCCACGAAGTCGTCCGGCAATTTATGCCCGAGCCAGCTTTCGAGTTGCGCCACGCAGCGGTCGAGCTGCCAGCCGCGGAACAGGGCGTTGGTTTCACGCAGCGGCAGGTTCAGCCCCAGCTCGCCCGCCATCTCCACCAGCACGCTGGTGCCCAGCTCCTCGCTGTCGACCAGGGTGCCGTCGCAGTCGAAGATAACCAGTGCGGGGTTCATGCCGCGCCGCGCCATCAGGCGCGGACGGCGGCCGTGACTTTCGCCGCCGGGCTGTCCGGCAACGGCGGCACCGGCGCCTTGTAGCGCAGGAACGGCAGCAGCTTGCCCAGCCAGGCCAGCATGCCGTGCTCGTTCATCCACAAGGCGTAGGCCACGTAGTCCGGATCGCGCAGGCTGAGGTGGCTTTCCTCGGTGCGTGCGCGCAGGTAGTAGATCAGGTTGAGCAGGCCGAGCAGGCAGCAGTTGCGCACCGCCTCGTACCAGTGGCTGTCCGAGATCCACGGCACCGAGATCAGCCACCAGCTGAGGTTCTTCGACAGGTAGGCGGGATGCTTGGTGTAGCGGTAGGGGCCGCTGGTGATGACGCCGCGATAGGTCAGGTTGGAGAAGCGCAGGCCGAAGGCCACGGTGGCCAGGCCGTAGACGAACAGCAGGATGATGATGATGCCGGCCCAGATGCCTTTCAGCGTCGGCACGCTGAACAGCCAGTTGTCCCAGAACATATTGTCGTCATAGTGCAGGTACATGCTGCCGATGACCGAGTAGAACGGCTGGTAACAGAGCAGGGCGATGAGCCAGCCGAAGGCGGTGGGCTCGGTGCTGCGGATGTGCGAGTCGAACAGGCGCAGCGTGATGGCGTAGCCGACCACGCAGAACAGCAGGTCCACCGTGTACGACAGGTCGTAGAGGAACTGGTACCAGTTCGGATTGCTGGCGGACAGGCCCCACCAGGAGCTGCTCAGGCCGCGCACCTGGCCGCCGAGGTAATTCATCATCAGCGGCAGGAAGAAGGCCTTCACCGCCCAGCCCATGAAGTGCGCCTTCAGCGCCGGGCGGTCGATCCGCTCGAGGCTGCGGCCGCTCAGCAGCAGGATCGGCACCATGCCCAGATGCCAGTAGCTGTCGTGCGGATCGGTCAGCCGCATGTCGGTCCAGATGAAGTAAGGCACCACCAGCACTGCCACCGGCACCAGCAGCGCTTCGAGGAAGGCCCAGAACGGATCGTAGAAGCTGCCGTGGTATTCCGGGAACAGCCAGTAGACGAAGGCGATGATGCCCAGCGTCAGCAGCAGGCCCAGCAGGCGCACCGCGACGCGCAGGAAATCCGGGCTGCGCAGCGCCTGCGGCGCCAGCCCGGTGCTGGCCTTGCGATAGGTGCGCAGCCACAGCAGTTCCACGCCGCCGATGATCAGGAATACCACCGTGCAGCCGGCCAGGCCGACCAGCAGGTGATTGCTGGACACCGTGCCCATCTGCCAGGGCAGCGGTCCGAGCAGGGCGTCGATGCGCGGCCCCCACTGGATCAGGCCGAGGATGACGCCGAGGCCGGCGGCCAGGGCCAGCAGATTGAGGCCGAAGCTGGTGACCGAGCGCGGCGCTGCCTGTGCCTGGGCTGGCCCAGGCTTCTGTTTCGTTGGTGCGGGCATGCGGCGAAATTTCCTGGTGTTTTTGCGATTGCGGCCGTGTCCCGGCCGCTGATCGCCTAGTTTTGCACGCGGTCCCATCAATCTTCAAAAGATTCAGCCAAAAATGGACCGGCCCGGCGTGTTTTCAGGCCCGTTCGCCTCCGGGGCGTCGATTTGCCGCGTGGCCTGGAACATGAATTGCTTGGATGGAAAAGGGCATCGATCACCCGGACCTGAAGCGAGGCTTCCAGCGCACGCCAGCTTGGCCCCCCTCCGCTGCAGTAAAATCAAACGACTAGAAGCAGATTTACGTGAATAAAAGATCTGCCACCCATCTCCCAACGCCCAAGCACACATGACCATCGACATACCGGAGCTGTTCTGCTGGACGAAGGTGGGCGCTGACTCGGGTGAAGGCCTCACCGCCATCATTTGCCGCAAGGAACTGGAGCGGCAGGCGGGGCAGGGCACCTTTTACTGGGGCGTGGGCAACTCCGTGGGCTCGGCGGTGACCGAGCTGGCGGTCGATGGCCAGCACCCGGCGGTGGTGTTCAGCCGCATGCGCGATGCGGCGTCGGCGCCCGCCGCAAAAGCCGAGCGCGAGGCCGGCGCCCTGCTGCTGTGGCGCGCCTGCCTGGACCGTCACGGCAATGCCCAGCCGCTGCCCGCCCACGTCGTCGTCACCAGCCGCGCCCCGGCCGATCCGGCCAACCAGCCGCGCGCCCATTACGCCCTGGTCTGTCATACCGGCGAGACGCTCTCGGCCGAGTCCCACGGCGTGATGCGCTTCAACGAGCTGATCAACTACACCAGCGGGCGCCCGCTCGGTTACTCCCATGTCACCGCCCTGGTGAAGCGCCGCAAGGCCGGCGCGCCGCCCGGCGGTCCGGATTACCCGGTGCTGATGGTCGCCGCGCTGCGGCCGCCTTACGTGGTGCAGCTGCAGGACCCGCTGCTGCTGCTGCCGGACGTGGCCATGAGCCTCGGCCGCTCGGCAGCGCAGCTCGATGTGGACGGCTGGCGCAAGTTTGCACTGGGCTTGCGCGGTTGAAGGGCGGGACTGGCCTTACTTCTGCTCCACCGGCACCACCTGCGGCGGCGGTTCGGGTGCGGCCGTCGCCGGCGGGTGCGGCGGCGGTCCGAAGGGCAGCACCAGGCCGATGTTGAATACCGCATCGCTGAAGGTACTGGTGATCACCGGGTCGCCCTGCGAGGAAATGGCGCCCGCGTGCCGGTCGATGCGGTACAGGGCCTCGGTGCGGATCAGCGCGTCGCGGCCGAGGATCTTGAACGGTCCCCAGCGGTAGCCCACGCCCACATTGAACAGCCTGGCGTTGTAATCGAGCAGGGTTGGCTGATCCCGGACGCGGCCGTAGCCGCCGCCGCCAAGGGCGTAGAAGCCCTTGCCGGTGGGATAGAACAGGATGTTGGCGATGAGGCCGTCCAGGGTCGCCGGGCTGAGCCGGTTGTACTGCCCGCCGAGTTCCAGCGCGAACTGCGGATCGAACTGCCAGCCCAGGGCCAGGGTGCCGCCGTAGCCGTTATTGGTCTGCCGCGCCTGGTCGCGCAGCACATAGGTGCCCGCGGCGGAAACGTAGAACTGCCGCGGCAGCTGGTTGCTGATGGTGAAGCCGTCGGACGGTTCCGCAACGGGCTGGTCCGCCGGCGCCGCGCCGACCTCTTGTGCCACAGCCGCGTTGCCCGCGCCGCCCGCCAGGAGCAGCAAGGCCACCAAGACTCTGCGCATCATTCCCTTGTCCCTTTGCGATGGAGTACGCCCCGTTTCTGCAATGCGCCGGAGCTGATCGCGTTTACTCTACCCTTGCGAGCCTGTGCTGGGCCGACTGCATTAGCGGCCGCGCAAGAAGTTGTGGTTATAAGCTAAAAACCGGAAGCGTCATCGCGGTGCCGGATGCTGGAAGGCACCAGCGGTCGGCCACTTTTGTGCCGGAATACCGCACCGCGCATGGATGCCATGTCCGCGGCCTGCTGTCGATCGCCGCCGTGCATGACCGGCAAGCCCCCATGCAGTAATCTGCTGTGCAATTGGCCGGGGAGCGGCCAGGACAGGCTTCACCACATTACAGGGAGGTTCACCCATGTTGTCGAAAGGATTCGCACGCCTGTTGCCGAAGGGATTCGCTGCTCTTGGCCTGGCGTTGAGGGCGTTGTTCTTCATCATTGCCGGCAGTGTATTTACCGCATCCGCAGCTTCCAGCCCGGTGGGTTCGGGCAACGTTGCGGTGGCCGACCCCACGGTGCCGCGTCCGGCGGGCACGCCCTGCGTGGTGCAGCTGTTCAGCGACGATACCTTCGACGATTTCGCCACCCGGCCTTTCAGCTACACGCCGCCGCGCGGCTGCCAGGGTGAGGCGGTGGGCCCGGGACATTGGTCCAAGGTCGTGCTGGAAGCCGATTTCTCGGTCACTACCGGCATCCAGTACGACCGCACCGCCACTATCTGGCTGAACGGCGTCAATCTGTATTTCGGCACCACCCAGGAGCCCAGCCCGACTCTCGCGCCGAGCTGGCATGTGGAGCGCGATCTCACCGACTACCTGGCGCTGTTGAGCCGGGCCGGCCAAGGCCAGGCGATCATCGGCAACGTCGTCAACAGCACCTATACCGGCGTCATCCACGGCAGCGCGCGGCTGCTGTTCTATCCGGCTTCGTTCACCGCGCCCGAGGCGCGGGCGCCTGACGCGGTATATCCGCTGGGATCCGATCCGGTGGGCAGCACCGTCACCTTGAGCAGCTCCAGCGCCCAGCTGGTCAAAACCTTGAGCCTGCCGGCCAATGTCGAAAGCGCCTATCTTGACGTGTTCGCGCAGAGCCAGAACGCCGACGAGTTCTGGTACACCTGCGTGCCTAGCCAGTACGCGACGCAGGTGCAGGAATGCGGCGGCGGCAATTTCCGCGAGGCCGAGATCAGCATCGACGGCCAGGCGGCCGGCGTGGCGCCGGTCTATCCCTGGATCTATACCGGCGGCATCGACTTCTTCCTGTGGGAGCCGACACCCGGCGTGCAGACGCTGAATTTCATGCCCTACCGGGTCGATCTCAGCCCCTTCGCCGGCGTGCTCAGCAACGGCGCGCCGCACACCGTGGCCTTGAGCGTGGCCGGCGCCAACAACTACTTCTCCGTCACCGCCAGCCTGCTGGTCTATCTCGATGCGGGCGCCAGCCAGGTCAGCGGCCAGATCGAGCGCAACACCCTGCAAGGCCAGCCGCCGACCCCGGCCATCGGCAGCACCCTCGCCACCGATGCCTCCGGCAATGTCAGCGGCGATATCACGACGAAGCTGAACCGGCATTTCGTCATCGAGGGCTATGCCGACACCTCGCGCGGCCGCGTCCAACACCGGGTGGAGGCGACGGTGAGTTTCGCCGACACGCAGACCTTCACCATCAACGCCACCAACTACGTCCAGCTGACCCAACAGCTCACCTCGGCCGAGAGCTACAGCAGGAGCAGCATCGGCCCCCTGCTTACCGCCGAGTACCGCGAGCAGGTGCGCTATCCCCTGCGCGTCGACTACACCCAGATCACTGCGGCCGACGGCAGCCTGACCGCCGCCACCACCGTCCACCAGGGCTACGAGAAAACCGAAGAACACGGCGTGGACGGCGCCACCCTGTACTCGGCCCACGTCAGCAACACCGTGGACAGCGCCGATACCCTGGATCTCAACGCCAGCGAAAACATCACCGGCCACAGCGGCCAGCACAGCACGCAGAGCTACGCCTTCGACGATTCGCTGGGCGGCTGCTACCGCAGCAGCGTCGGCGCGGCCGACATCCTGGTCACCAGCTACGACAGCGGCAAGGGCTGTCCCGGTAACACCAACCGGGTGTACTGGTTCAGCCATCCGGACGGCTCGCCGGACAACGGGGATGTCATCCCGGCGTGGTAGGGATGGCGCAGCCGTTGGCGTCTGCTCCCGTTAGCCGGTAGCGAGGGGAAAAGGCCTGGCACGTCAACGTACGTGCCAGGCCTGTTTTTATTCCGGATGAGGGTGGGCGGCGCGCGCGCGTGTGCGCCCTACTGGTTGCTGTTGCCAGAAATTCACATCCAGCAGCAGGTTCAATGCATCTTCCGCGCAGTCCCACCGCATCTGCGGGGTGTGGTTGGGCAATCCCCTGATCTAGCATTTCCTCGGCGTTTGCCGATCTTCTTCGGCCCATCGGGGAAGTACCGACGCCCTAGCCGCTGCGGGCATGAACATGCACACGTCCGGAACGAACGGCAACAGCATGAGGGAACGACCATGACGAAAATACGGATTTGCGCGGCGTTGGTACTCGCGGGATCGCTTGGATTGGCGCATGCCGACAGCCTGCCGGAGGTGCAGGAAGGCCTGTGGCAGATCGACATGCAGAGCATCGACAATCCGGGCAACAAGAAATCCACAGTCAGCTACAAGCTGTGCCGCGATCACGCCTATGACAAGGCCGCGCAGGCGCTGGCCAAGAACATCAAGGGTTGCGGCCCACTCAACGCAAGCTACGGCGGCGGCAACATGTCCTCGGAGATGCGCTGCACCGTCGGCGGTACGGTGATCGAGAGCAAGGGCAGCGGCACCTACAGCACCACCGCGGCCCATACCGAAACCCACGCCACCTACACGCCGGCCTTTTACGGCAATACCGATGAAGTGATGACGCAGGACCAGAAGTATCTCGGCAGTTGTCCGGCGGGCATGCAACCCGGCGACCGCATGCTGCCCGACGGCACGGTCCAGCATCGGCGATCCTGAGAGTTTCAGCCGACGATCGCCCGGCCCGGATCGAACTGCAGCTTCACCCCGGAAAGCCGCGCGTGCAGCGCGGTGCCGATCAGGGCGGCAAGCTGCCGCGCCGCCGCGTCATAGTCCAGCCCCTGTGGGCGGATGTTGGAGATGCAATTGCGTTCGGCGTCGTTGCGGCCGACGCGGGGCGCGTAAGTCAGATAGGCGCCCAGGCTGTCGGGCGAGGACAGGCCGGGGCGTTCGCCGATGAGGCTGACGGCGATGCGCGCGCCGAGTGCTTCGCCCACCTCGTCGGCCAGGGCGACGCGCGCCCGCGTGGCGATGACGACAGGCGCCACAGTCAACCCTTCAGGCAGCAGCGGTCTGAGTGCGCGCAGCAGCGGCACGGCATTCTGCTGCACGGCCGTGGATGACAGCCCATCGCTCACCACGATTACCAGGTCGGTGGTTTTGATGTCCAGCGCCGCCAGTGCGGCCAGTGCATCGACATGCAGGCGCCGTCCCCAGTCCGGTCTTGCCAGGTAAGCCGCGTGGTCCTGCGCCCGGCTATGCGCTACGCCGACCGCCCAGCCATCGGCTTCGAGCGCGCCGCGCAGAGTCGCTACGTCGAGCGCGGTGAGTACCGCATCGCGCGCCTGCGCATGCGCCAGTTCGAAGGCCAGCACTTCGCGCGTCGGCAGGCTGGCGCCGCTGCGGCCGAGGGCAATGCGCGCGGCGGTGTGGCGGCGCAGCGCGCTCCAGGAATCCTCGATCACCGGCGCGGCTAGTGGCGCTTCCGCGGGCGTCGCGGCGGGAGGCTTGGCGCTCACGATGCGGCTTCGGCAAAGGCGGTGAGCGCGGGCAGGGCATCGTTGCCGCGGCTGTCGCGCAGGCGCCCCGCCTGGTCGACGATGCGCATGTGTTGCAGCCAGCTTTCGAATTCGGGCGCATGCTTCAGGCCCAGCGCCTCGCGCAGGTACAGGGCATCGTGGAAGCTGGTGCTCTGGTAGTTGAGCATGATGTCGTCGGCGCCGGGCACGCCCATGATGTAGTTGACCCCGGCGGCGCCGAGCAGCAGGAGCAGGTTATCCATGTCGTCCTGGTCGGCCTCGGCGTGGTTGGTGTAGCACACGTCCACGCCCATCGGCAGGCCCAGCAGCTTGCCGCAGAAATGATCTTCCAGCGCGGCGCGGATGATTTGCTTGCCGTCGTAGAGGTATTCCGGGCCGATGAAGCCGACCACCGTGTTGACCAGCAGCGGCGAATAGGCGCGGGCCACGGCGTAGGCGCGCGCTTCCAGGGTCTGCTGGTCGATGCCGTGGTGGGCGTTGGCCGAGAGCGCGCTGCCCTGGCCGGTCTCGAAGTACATCAGGTTGTCGCCCAGGGTGCCGCGCTTCAGCGAGAGTGCTGCCTGCTGCGCCTCCCGCAGCAGGGCGAGGTCGATGCCGAAGCTGCGGTTCAGCGCCTCGCTGCCGCCGATGGATTGGAACACCAGGTCCACCGGCGCGCCGCGGCCGATCGCCTCGATCTGCCGCGTCACATGGGTCAGCACGCAGGACTGCGTCGGGATGTCGAAGCGGGCGATCAGCTCGTCCAGCAGGCGCCACAGCGTCAGCAGCCGCGCCGGATCGTCGGTGGCCGGATTGATGCCGATGACGGCGTCGCCGGCGCCATACAGCAGCCCGTCCAGAATGCTGGCGGCGATGCCCTTGGGATCGTCGGTGGGATGGTTCGGCTGCAGGCGCACCGCGAGGCGGCCGGGCAGGCCGATGGTGTTGCGGAAGCGCGTTACCACGCTGCATTTGCGCGCGGCCAGGATCAGATCCTGGTTGCGCATCAGCTTGCTCACCGCCGCCACCATCTCCGGGGTGAGGCCGGGAGCCAGCCGAGCCAGCATTGCCCCGTCGACGCGGTCCGACAGCAGCCAGTCGCGCAAGCCGCCGACGCTGAGTCCGCGCACCGGCGCGAAAGCTGAGGCGTCATGGCTGTCGACGATCAGCCGCGTCACCTCGTCCGCTTCGTAGGGAATCAGCGGCTGTTGCAGAAACACCGTGAGCGGCAGTTCCGCCAGAGCCAGCTTCGCCGCGGCGCGTTCCTCGCGGCTGGCGGCGGCGACGCCGGCCAGCTGGTCGCCCGAGCGCAGCGGGCTGGCCTTGGCCAGCAGCTCCCGCAGGTCGCGGAAGAGGTGATTGCGGATGCCGATGCGGGATGTGTAGCTCATGCGGATTCCCCGGGAGATTGATCATACCCGGGCATCGGCTTACGCAGCGAACTTAGTTTTTTTCCGCGCTCTTGAACCTGGTGCGGCCGCGGGGAACGAAGCCGGTCCGCTTGATGGTGCGCATGCTCAGGTTCTGGCTCTTGAACAGGGCCACCTTGAAGACGATGGGAGACACGCAATCTTCCTTGTTGTGGTAAATGCGCAGGCCGCCATCGGTGGTCTGCAGGCGATTGACCTGCTCCGGCGTGAATTCGTAGCGATTCCGGAAGAAAAAGCCGACATCGAACAGCAGGCTGGACCGGGATACGACCATCGCCGCATGCGAATAGAAGCCGTTGTGCAAGCCCTGCTTGAATCGTCCGTAGAGTACCGCTTTCATGGAACGCGCCCATCATGGCCGTGTCGTCCTGCTCAAGCAGCAAGCTTCATGCCGCTTCCTGTCAGCCGGGGCTGTCCAGGCCCTCGTATTCGGCGTCGGGCCGGGCGCAAAGCTGCAGTTTCTCCACTTCGCGGTTGCTTAGGAGGTCCCAGCGCCGCCAGCTGTAATGCAGGCGCAGCTGCGGCGCCGGATGCGGCCGGTCGGCCTCCGCCACGCGGATCACCGCGTGGCCGCTGGCCGGGTCGAGGCGGTGCAGGCCGTTGACCCAGCGCCGGCGTACTGCGCCATGCTCGAACTCCGCGGCGGTGATGGTCTGGCGCGTGCGCCATTCCCCGTTTTCGCGGTATTCCCAGGCCAGTGTATGGAAGTCGAAAGCATCCGCCACGCCGTGATGCGGCGCGTAGTACAGGCTGAGGCGCTGCTCGCCGGCACCGGCGAAGACGATGCCGAACAGGCGCAGATCAATGGCGGCGCTCATCGGCGGGCCCTAGGGCGCGGCGGTGTCCATCAATGCGGATACGGAATCGCCGGCCGGCGTGATGAAGTCATCCAGCTGCCAGCACCCGGCAAGAGTGGCCTTGTGCAGCTTCAGCCTGATGCTGCGTGTCGCCGCATGGTCCGGCGTGGCGCCCGCGGCGAGATAGCTCATGACCACCACTGCGCTGTCGCCTTGCTGCGCTTCGCGGCGGAACTGCACCGGGCTGCCGATGCCGCTCGCCTGCGGCCCCAGCCAGGGATCGTATTGCAGGTGGCAATGCCCATGTTTCTCCACACAGGCGCGCTCATCCTGCAGCTTGCGCAGGAAGCCCGGCGTGACGACCTCGCTGACCCGCTCGGGCGATTCGTTGAAGAAGGCGTAGCTCGAGCGATAGAAGTCCTGGGCAAACATTTCCGGGTAAGGCGCGCAGGACTGCGCCGCCGCGTCGCTCATCCCCGCGGCGGTGATGAGAAGTGCAAGGAGCCAGCTGCGCATGGACGTTCCCGCTCTGAAGGAGGGGCCAGTGTAGCGGCTCAGGGCCTTGCGGCGATCTCGTCGTAGCCCCGGCCCAGGAATTCGATCAGGCAGAAGCCGTGGCCGAAGGGGTCCGCCAGGTGGGCGATCCTGCCCCAGGCATGCGTTTCGCTGTCGCCTTCCAGGCTGGCCCCGGCGGCAACCGCCTTCTGTAGCGCCGCGGCAAGATCGTCGACGACGAAATCCAGGTGCACCGGCGTCCAGTGGCGCTGGTAGCTGCGCTGCTGCCGCATGGTCGGCGCAGCCTGGCTGCCGCCGGCTTTCAGCAGCAGGTAGAACGGTGCGGAGTGGCCGAGCATCTCCACCCCGCCGGCGCCGAAACGCCGGCCGACGCGCAGCTCGAACGCAGCGCTATAGAAGTCGATCGCCCGATCCAGATCGTCAACGTCGATGTTGACCAGCAGTTGCATGATGGCACCGGTGGTGAGCCACGCTCCTGCATATATTATCCAGCCTGGGCGGGCGGCGGCTCAGGTCCGCGCCCGGCGCTGCTCGCTCTCGACATCCGGCAGCAGGCCGGCCAGCAGGCCGATCAGGGGCAGGAACGCGCAAAGCTGGTAGACGAAACCGATGCTGGTGTGGTCGGCCAGCACGCCCAGCACCGCCGCGCCGACGCCACCCATGCCGAAGGCGAAGCCGAAGAACAGCCCGGCCACCGTGCCGGTCTTGCCCGGCATCAGCTCCTGCGCGTAGACCACGATGGCGGGGAAGGCGGAGGCCAGGATCATGCCGATCGGCACCGTCAGCACGCCAGTCCAGAACAGGCTGGCATGGGGCAGCAGCAGGCTGAACGGCAGCACGCCGAGGATCGAGGCCCAGATGATGCGCTTGCGGCCGAAGCGGTCGCCCAGCGGCCCGCCGATGATGGTGCCCACCGCCACCGCGCCGGTGAACACGAACAGCAGCAACTGCGCATTGCGCACCGACACCTGGAAATGATCGATCAGGTAGAAGGTGTAGTAGCTGGTGATGCTGGCCAGGTAGAAGAACTTGGAGAAGATCAACGCCAGCAGCACGGCGATGGCGCCCCGCACCTTGCCCGGCGCCAGTTGCGCCGGGGCCGCGCCGCCGCGCGGCTTGAGCCGCGCCAGGCCGTGCTGGCGGTACCAGCGGCCGATGTTGCCGGTGATGAACATGCCGAGCAGGGCGACGCCGCAGAACCAGGCCACGCTGGCCTGGCCGCGCGGCAGGATGATCAGGGCGGCCAGCAGCGGCCCGATGGCGGAGCCGATGTTGCCGCCCACCTGGAACACCGACTGCGCCAGCCCGTGGCGGCCGCCCGAGGCCATGCGCGCCACCCGCGATGATTCCGGATGGAACACCGAGGAGCCGGTGCCGACCAGCGAAGCGGCCAGCAGCAGCACGGGGAAGCTGCCGGCCTTGGCCAGCAGCAACAGGCCGACCAGGGTGAAGCCCATGCCCGCCACCAGCGAATACGGCCGCGGCTTGCGGTCGGTATAGGCGCCCACCAGCGGCTGCAGCAGGGAGGCGGTGAACTGGAAGGTGAAGGTCAGCAGGCCGATCTGGCTGAAGCTGAGGGCATAGGAGTCCTTCAGCATCGGGTACATCGCCGGCAGCAGGGCCTGCATCAGGTCGTTGAGCAGATGGCACAGGCTGATTGCGGCCAGGACGCCGAACACGGTGTTGTTGGCCGTGTGGTGGGTGGTCCCATGGGCTGTCTGCTGGGCGCCGACTCCGGCGGTCGGTGCGGCCGGGCTGGCGGTGGTCAGGGCGGAGGCGGTCTCGCTCACGGGGTTCTCCTGGCGGTGGCTGGTGGCATTCGCGGTGCGCGGAATGCCGCGGCAGGATACGCGCTACAATTCTGCCTGCTTGCGTTGGTGGGTCAATTTATATCGAGAGTGGGCCAAAAGCATCATGCGTAATATCCGGTACTCCGCCGAACACGACACCGTTCCGCGCGCCGTGGTGGCCATCGGCAATGAATATCCGGCGGGCTATGCCGGCCGGCCGCATAGCCATCGACGCGCGCAATTGCTCTACGGTGCCACCGGCATGATGACGGTGAGCACCCGGCACGGCGCCTGGGTGGTGCCGCCGGAGCGCGCCGTCTGGCTGCCTTCCGGCGAAGTCCACGACGTGCGCACCGTCGGCGCTGGAGTGAGCACCCGCAGCGCCTATATCTGGCCCGATGCCATCGAGGGCCTGCCGCAGAAATGCCAGGTGCTCGGCATGACGCCGCTGATGCGCAACCTGCTGCTGGAGGCGGTGGACGTGCCGCTGCAATACGATACCGCCGGCCGCGACGGCCTGGTGATGGCCCTGCTGCTGCAGGAAGTGCGCCGCCTGCCGGTGCTGCCGCTGTCCCTGCCGCTGCCGCAGGAGCGGCGCCTGGCGCGGCGCTGCCGGCGCCTGCTGGAACAGCCCACGCCGCACGACACCATCGAGCGCTGGAGTGCGGCCCTGGAGATGAGCCGGCGCGCCTTCACCCGGCATTTCCGCGCCGAAACCGGCATGAGCTTCGGCGCCTGGCGGCAGCAGGCCTGCCTGTTTGCGGCGCTGCCGCGGCTGGCGGCGGGCGAGGCGGTGACGACGGTGGCGCTGGATCTGGGCTACGACAGCCCGGCGGCTTTCACCAGCATGTTCAGGCGCGCCCTCGGCACCCCGCCGAGCCGTTATTTCGGTTCCTCCAGCAGGGCCGGGAGATCGGCCGGGACTGGCGGCTGAGGCGGGCAGGGTCCGTTTTCCCGCTCGGCGGCTGTACATCTTGTACCAAAAGGTACAATATGTACCTATCGGTACAGTCCATCAGGAGCGTCGATCATGAGTGCACGTCCCCCGCTGCCTCCCTTTACCCGTGAAAGCGCCGCGCAGAAGGCCCGCATGGCCGAGGATGCATGGAATTCGCGCGATCCCGAGCGCGTCTCGCTCGCCTATACCGAGGATAGCCACTGGCGCAATCGCGCCGAGTTCCTGGTCGGCCGGCCCGCCATCGTCGAATTCCTCAGCCGCAAATGGGCGCGGGAACTGGACTATCGCCTGATCAAGGAAGTCTGGGCCTTCCACGACAACCACATTGCCGTGCGTTTCCAGTACGAGTTCCACGACGATTCCGGCAACTGGTTCCGCGCCTACGGCAACGAGCAGTGGGAGTTCGACGAGCAGGGGCTGATGCGGCGGCGCGAGGCCAGCATCAACGACGTGGCGATCAAGGAAAGCGAGCGCAGGTTCACGTGGCCCAAGCTGGGGCCGCGGCCGGCGGATTTTCCCGGTCTGAGCGAGCTGGGACTGTAGGTCCCGGTTCCATTGCATCAGTAAAGGCAATCGTCATTCCGGCGTAAGCCGGAATCCAGGGGCTGTGGCGCTAGGGTTAGCTTCCTGGATACCGGCTTGCGCCGGTATGACGAAAGGAATATTCAGCACTGATTTGGAAATGGATTAAGGAAGCGCATGCCGCGCACGATCGTCGAACGCAGCGATGTCATTCCCGCGCTGGCGGAGGTGTTCCGCACGCACGGCTTCGAAGGCGCCTCGCTGTCGCTGATCGGCGCGGCGACCGGGCTGGGCAAGGGCAGCCTCTACAACTTCTTCCCCGGCGGCAAGGAAGAGATGGCGCAGGCGGTGCTGGATGAAATCGACGGCTGGTTCCGCCGCGAGGTGTTCACGCCGCTGCGCGAGGCGAAGGAGCCGCGACAGGGCATCCGTGCAATGTTCCAGGTGGTGGACCGCTATTTCCATTCCGGCCGCCGCGTCTGCCTGATCGGAGCTTTCGCCCTGGGCGATTCCAGGGACCGCTTCGCGGCCTGCGTGGCAGCCTATTTCGCCGAATGGGTCGATGCGCTGGCCGAAGCCCTGCGCCGCGCCGGATCGGGCCGCGCCGAAGCGCGCGCGCAGGCCGAGGATGCGGTGGCCGCGATCCAGGGCGCCCTGGTGCTGGCGCGTGCCGCGGACGATCGCGCGGTGTTCGGGCGCATCCTGCGCCGCCAGGAACTGCTTCTGCTCGGGAAGTGATGCCGGCGATCTAGTCCGGCTTGCGCTCGACGATGTCGAACAGCAGGCCGAAAGGATCGCGGATATAGTACAGGCCGGGCTGCGAGGCGATGTGCACCGGCTTGCAGCCGAGGCCTTCCAGGTATTCGCATGCGGCCTGGCGATCCGCCACGTCGAAGGAAGGCACGTAGCTGGCCAGCGGCCGGCTGTCGAGATTGACGTAGAGCCGCAGCTTGCCGGTGTCGAATTCCAGCTGCCGCCCGGTCTTGGCCACCAGCCGGAAGCCCATGACGTCGCGGTAGAAATGCTCGGCCTTTTCCAGGCTGGCGACGTGCACCGCGATCTCGTTGCTGGAGCGGAAAACGAATTGCGGACCCGCGCCGTTTTCGGTCTGGTTCGACGACTCGCTCATCAACACACTCCCCAAGATGCAGGCGGCCCGATCTCTTTGATAACCCAAGCGCGGCCGGACTGCAACGCGGCCGGTATCAAACCGAAGCGGACGGGGCGTGGCCCGCCGCGCCGGACGGCGGCGTTTCATCCAGGGCTACATGGAAACGGACCAGCGAGTCGTCGAGCACGCCGTGCAGGCCGGATACGGCCTCCGTACCCAGGGCGGCGTTCAATTCGTTCTGCGCCTGGCGCCAGTGCGGCTTGGCCTGGTCCCAGGCGGCGCGGCCGGCGCCGGTGATCAGCACGCTGCGGCTGCGCGCGTCCTTGCCCGGCGTCACCGCCACCCAGCCGGCGTTTTGCAGCGGGCCGAGATTGCGCGTCAGCGTGGTCCGGTCCATCTCCATGCGGGCGGCGAGTTCCGACAGGGTCAGCGGTTCCGCGTGCAGCAGCATGCCGAGCAGGCTGAACTGCGTCACCCGCAGCCCGGCGCGGGCCAGATGGCTGTCGTAGTGCTGCGTCACGCGCCGCGTCAGCCGGCGCAGGCGAAAGCAGGTGCAGCCGCGGACGGGGGGAGCGGATACGTTGGCTAGGCTCATGGGCGCATCTTGCGGGCTCGGCCCGCCCTCATATAGTGTATATACACTAATGCATATGCACGGAATATGGAACACACCATGAAAAACCCGCCGGATAGCACCCATCAACAGACCCTGGCGCAGTGGCGCGAGCAGGAAGCCCTGGTGCGCCAGCGGGCCAGCAGCAGCGGCATCATTCCCCCCGATCTGCTGGCGCAGCGCCCCGGCATCGAATTGATGCAGGCCATCGTCAGCGGCGCCCTGCCGGTGCCGCCGATCGCCCGCTCCCTCGATTTCGTGCTGATCGAGGTGGAGCCGGGCCGGGCCGTGTTCCAGGGCGAGGCGAAGTTCGATTTCTACAACCCGATCGGCAGCGTGCACGGCGGCTGGATCGCCACCCTGCTGGATTCCTGCGTGGGCTGCGCGGTGCATTCCGCCCTGCCGGCGGGCAAGGGCTACACCACCCTGGAATTGAAGGTGAATTACGTGCGCGCCGTCACCCAGGACAGCGGGCCGATCCGTGCCGAGGGCAAGATCATCCACCTCGGCGGCCGCGTCGCCACGGCTGAAGGGCGCCTCACCGATCCGGCCGGGCGCCTCTACGCGCATTGCTCCACCACCTGCCTGATTCTCGATCTGGCGAAAAGTTAAAGTTGAGGCCATACGCGCGTAGCATGGAGGGACCGGGCCGCCTGCCTGAACTTTCCAACAAGGTCCGGAGGAGGATTCGCGCATGACCGGACATGTCTACAAATCACTGGAGTTGACCGGCTCTTCGCCGAAAGGCATCGAGGATGCCGTCAGCCGCGCCGTCGCCAAGGCGGCCAAGACCGTGCATGACATTAAATGGTTCGAGGTCACCGATATCCGCGGCCAGATCGACAAGGACAAGGTGGCGCACTGGCAGGTGACGATGAAACTGGGGTTCACGCTCGAAGGCTGAGACAGCGCCGCGGCGGCGCTGTTACGATGCGGGGAAGGCGGATCGGGAGTCTGCGATGACGGCGGACACTGCCCGCGTGGTGCCGTTGCGCCCGGGCATTTCGCCGAATCCTTGATCGCCGCTGGCGAACCCATCAATCAGGAAGCGAACCGCAGATGAATCCGCAACCCTGGAAGTCCCTGCTGCTGGGGTGTGCTGCTGCGCTGGTCTCCGCCGTGGCGCAGGCGCAGACCGACGTCTCCGCCCTGCACGCGCAGATCGACCAGCTCGCCGATGTGGTCGAGCCGGAAGTCATCGCCAATCGCCGTTACCTGCACCAGCACCCGGAGCTCTCCAACCGCGAGTTCGAGACGGAGAAGTACCTGGTCGGCAAGCTCAAGGCCATGGGGTACGAGGTGCAGTCCGGCGTCGCCCATACCGGCGTGGTCGCGGTGCTGCGCGGCGGCAAGCCGGGCCCGGTGGTGGCGCTGCGCTCGGACATGGATGCGCTGCCGGTGACGGAAGAGGTGGATCTGCCGTTCAAGTCTACCGTGCGCGGCAGCTACGACGGCAAGGACGTCGGCGTGATGCATGCCTGCGGCCACGATGCGCACATGGGCATCCTGCTCGGCGTGGCGCACATCTTCGTGCAGATGAAAGACCAGCTGCCCGGCACGGTGAAGCTGATTTTCCAGCCCGCCGAGGAAGGCACGCCCAAGGGCGAGGAAGGCGGCGCCGCGCTGATGGTCAAGGAAGGCGTGTTGAGCACGGAGCCGAAGCCCGAGGTGATTTTCGGCCTGCATGTGCTGACCATGTTCGAGACCGGCCAGTTGGCCTACCGCTCCGGCGGCGCCATGGCCAGCGCCGATGATTTCACCCTGGTGGTACATGGCAAGTCGAGCCACGGCGCCATGCCCTGGAACAGCATCGATCCGATCGTCATAGCTGCGCAGATCGTGCTCGGCCTGCAGACCATCGCCAGCCGGCAGATGGACCTGACCAAGGCGCCGGTGGTGGTCACGGTCGGCAAGTTCGACAGCGGCGTGCGCAACAACATCATTCCCGACAGCGCCACGCTGAAAGGCACCTTGCGCGCGCTCGACGAAGGCATGCGGCAGCAGCTGCATGCCGACGTGCAGCGCACCGCCAGCAATATCGCCGCCGCGTCCGGCGCCACGGTCGACGTCGATATCGGCGGGGAAAGCGCCTACCCGGTGACCTACAACGATCCCCGGCTGACCGCGCGCATGCTGCCCACGCTCAAGCGCGTCGGCGGTGCCGGCCTGGTGGAATCGCCGCCGATCATGGGCGCCGAGGATTTCTCCTTTTTCCAGCAAAAAATTCCGGGTTTGTACGTGTTCATCGGCGTGCGCAAGCCGGGCGCTACGCTGGAGGAATACGCGCCGAATCATTCGCCACGCTTCAGGATCGACGAGAGCGGGCTGAAGCTGGCCGTGCGCACCCTGGCCAATCTCACCGTGGACTACATGGCGGGCCAGAATCAGGGCCAAGGCGCCGCGGCGGCGCAATAGCGGGGCGGGGTTGCTGCATTCCCGTCGCAGACGCGAAATTCAGCCGCAAGCTACAGCGGCAGGGATGCCGCCGTTTCGGCGTAGTCCCCGGCAATCAGCTGGGCGAAGCGGGGCGAAACGCCGAGCTCATGCAGGGCTTCCACGGTGTACGGTTGCGGCGCCAGGGCGGTTTGCGCCTGGCTTGCCGCGGCGCGCTGCCGCGCCGCTTCGACTTCCCCGGCGCAGGTGTGCAGCACCGGCTTGAGCGGATGATGGCTGCGCAGGTAGGTTTCGATGCGCTGCATGTGGCGCTGCGCCACCGTGGCCAAGGGGGTTTCCGCCGGCAACCGTTCCAGCAGCATGCCGGACGTCGCCGCCAGGTCCGCCGTGGTGGTTACCAGATAAGAGTGGTTGTTGAACTCCGTGGTGAACTGCGCGGTGCATCCTGCCCCGCGCAGCGCCCCCGTTTTTTTCAGCAATTGGCGCAAGCTGTTGCGTAAGCCCGACTGCAGTGTGACTATCTCTGCCCATGTCGAGCCGTCCGCGGAAAGCGCCCTGCCTGCAACTCCCGAGCCTTGGGCAGCGAAACTGTCAAACGGCTGAAAGCCGCAATCCCGCAGTTGCAGCATGCTGTTCCGAATCCGCTGATATGACGTCTGCTTGATCATCTGTCCTGCTACGAGCGGAGTTCTTCGACCGTTTGACGGCTACAGCGTGCCATTGATCGGCCGGCGGACGCAAAGGGATATGTGAATCGCCAGTCATGTTTTCCGCCCCGTATTCCGGCGCGAAATAGCCTGCGCCGCGGCCTGGCAAGCGATCCGGGCGGCCGTCCGCGCGCAGTGGCGGATGGGGTCGGCGCACCGCCGCGGGTCGCCGCCGCGCGATTGCCGCGACAGGCGGTACAGGCAGCGGACTATTCTTCTTCCGCTGCTGCGTCCGGCGCCGTATCCGGATGGGCCGAGCCCGGCAGTGTTTCCCACACCTGCGCATGCAGCTGACCCAGCACGCTGTAGTGGGTATAGAGGTCCACCACTTCGGTGTTGGCCACTTCATAGGCCCCGCCCAGCGCCGGCGCCTGCTTGAAGCCGTAGCAATGGCCCGGCGTCAGCGTCAGGCCGGCGGCGACGCAGTCGTCCACCAACGGCATCATCAGCCACTCGTTGGCGTTGTTGTCCTGGCGCAGCCTGGCGTCGAAATCCTCCTGGCTGTGCGCGATGCGGCGCAGGGTGCCGGCGCCGACGTCGAGCATGCACACCGCGCCGTCTTCCGGCAGAACCAGGAACAGGTCGCCGTAGCGGTTCACCAGCCACAGCGTGAAGCGCACCGGGAGGATCCAGTTCCAGTCGGCCAGCAGGGCCGCCCAGTCGCTCTCGCCGCGCTCCAGCAGGTAATCGTTGATGTCCATCGTGGCGGTACTTGTCGTCTGCGCGCAGTTTATCCCGCCCAAGGGGTGATCGACAGCCTGGCCGCGAGCCCGCTAGAACTCCACCACCTCCACCACGCCGGAATACTTGCCGCCGAGCGACTGGGCAAAGGACACCGCTTCCTCGATGGTGCCGTCGACATGGCTGGAGGTGAGCATGGCGTAGCCATGGCCCGCGCCCTCGTCGTCGTCGTCAAGACACAACTCGTCGATGATGTCCTCGATGATTTCGCAATCCTTGCCGACCACACCCACGAACAACACGCCGTCCCTCTTGAAGTCGGCGACCAGACTCTCCAGGCCGGGGCGATAACCCCAGCGGGAGCGCAACACTATCTTCTTGGCGTACGGCACGATCCAGTGCTCTTTGGAGGTTCTCGCCGCAGCATGACTGTGAATTGCTGCATTTTTTTGATTGTCGCCGGGCCGTGGACGATTGAGGTCGTGAACCGGCATTGTGCGGGGCCGATGCGTCTTGCTCCCCTGGCGGCCTATACTCGGGAATCAGCCGTTCCGCGCCTGGCCGTTGTCCGGGGCGCCAGGCAGACCCCCGATGCACACCGCCGATGAAGGATCATTGACAGGGCCGGGCCTCGATGCCGCTATTCGCTCCAAAGACCGTATTGCAGGCCGCGCAGGGCGGGGCGCAGACCAAGCGTTTCCGCGATTTCGTCATCGCCCATTTCGAAGGTGAGGGCGCCATCGCCGTGCCCAATGCGATCTGGCTGCCGGCGGCCGCCTGGGCCAATTCGCGCCAGCCTTCCGGCAACCGCATGCGCGACCGCGGCATGCTGCTGCAGCGGCTGGACGTGCTGGTCACGCGCCGCGGCACCACCGTCGTTTCCACCAGCGGCGGCATGATCCCGCTGGCGCGGCTGCGCAACGTCATGCGCTCCGAGGGCCTCGATCTGAAGGAATGGAACTTCCCGCCGGACTCCGTGCTGGACAAGGCGCTCGATCCAGGCAGCGGCAAGAAGGACGGGGAGCCGGAAGCGGCGGATGGCGCGGAGCCGCAGCAGCCAAGCCCCGGCACGTTCAGCCGCGTCGATGCCCACTGCGTGCGCAGCGGCGCGGGCTTCGAGGTGCTGATCGTCGATCAATACACGGCGCACTATGTCGAGGGGCCGCTCAAGCTGATCATCCACGGCGTGCCCGGCACCATCGGCGGCCGGCCGGGCTTCAAGGTCAAGCTCGATGCGCTGGTCTCCAGCGCCCCGCTCTCCGCCGCCGAGCGCGGCCGCGCGCTGGCGAACTTCAGCGCGGCGATGGAGTTTCAGAACGTGTCGGTGATGCTGTAGCTGGCGGTTCAAGCACTTGCGGGTTGACCAGGTAGCGCGGCCGCCGGCCGGCCAGGGCGTCGATCAGGTTGTGCGCCGCGCACAGTTCCATGGCGTGACGCGTTTCCCGGGTGGCGGAGCCGACATGCGGCAGCGCCAGCACATTGGGCATGGCCAGCAGCGGCGATTGCGGCGGCAGCGGCTCCTGTTCGAACACATCCAGTCCGGCGCCCGCGATCCGCCGCCGTTGCAGGGCGTCGATCAGCGCGGACTCGTCGACCACGGCGCCGCGCGCCGCGTTGATCAGGAACGCCTCCGGCTTCATCCGCGCCAGCTGTTCCGCGCCGATCAGGTGCCGGGTCTGCGCCGTCAGCGGCGCCAGCACGCAGACGAAATCGGATTCGCCCAGCAGGGCCTCCAGCTCGCGCCATTGCGCGCCCAGCGCCTGCTCCAGCTGCGGCTTGGGCGAACGCGCGGTGTACAGCACGCGCATGCCGAAGCCCAGCGCCGCGCGGCGCGCCACCGCGCCGCCGATGCGCCCCATGCCGACGATGCCCAGGGTTTTGCCGTGCACGTCGACGCCGTATTGTTCGGCGCCCACCGGGCGCTGCCAGTGGCCTTCCTTCAGCCACTGCGCCAGTTCCGCGACGCGGCGCGCCACGCCGAGGAGCAGCAGGAAGGCGGTATCGGCGGTGGTTTCGGTCAGCACGTCCGGGGTATTGCACAGCAGGATGCCGCGCGCGTTCAGCGCCGCGAGATCGATGGCGTCGTAACCGACCGAGACGGTGGACACCGCTTGCAGCCTGGGCGCCGCGGCGATGAAGCCGGCGTCGATGCGCCCGTACATGCCGATCAGGCCCTGCGCCCGGGCCAATGCGGCGAGGAAATCGGGGCGTGTGGCGGCAGCGAGGCCGTCGAATTCGTCGACCTCGAAATGCTCCTTGAGCAGGGCCAGCACATCGGGCTGGACGACCTTGTAGAGGAGGATAGGCTTTTTCATGGGGACGCGGTGTGTATGGGGCTGCGGCATTGTGGCGGCGGCAGCGGGCTCATGCTACATGTGTCGCTCCTCTCAACCACAACAAGGCTCGCGGTCATGGACCTGAAAGGCAAACTGGTCGCCATCACCGGCGGCGGCAAGGGCATCGGACGCGCCATCGCGGCCGCGTTCGCCGAGCGCGGCGCCGACATCGCCCTGCTCGATCTGGACGAGGCCGATCTGATCCACAGCAAGGCCCTGTGCGAATCGAAAGGCGTGATCGCCCGCACCTACCTGTGCAATGTGGCGCGGGAGGAGCAGGTGATCGCCGCGCTCGACGCGGTGGTTGGCGATGCCGGCCGGCTCGACGTGCTGGTCAACAATGCCGGCATCACCCGCGATGCGCTGCTGCTGAAGATGAAGGACGGCGAGGTGGTCGGCAAGATGTCCCTGCAGCAGTGGCAGGCGGTGATCGACGTCAACCTCACCGGAGTGTTTCTGTGCGGGCGCGAAGCGGCCGAGCGCATGGCCAGGCTCGGGCATGGCGGCCTCATCATCAATATCTCCAGCATCTCGCGCCACGGCAACGCCGGGCAGAGCAATTATTCCGCGGCCAAGGCCGGCGTGGCGGCGATGGCGGTGGTGTGGGCCAGGGAGCTGGCGCGCTACTCCATCCGCGCCGCCGCCATCGCGCCAGGCTTCGTGCGCACCGACATCCTCAGCGCGATGAAGCCGGAAGTGCTGAAGAAAATCCTGGCCCCGGTGCCGGCGGGACGGCTGGGCGAGGCGGAGGAGATCGCGCACGCGGCGCTGTTCATCGCCGAGAACGACTACTTCAACGGCCGCGTGCTGGAAGTCGATGGCGGGCTGAGGTTATAAGGCCGCTCAGGCGCGCTTCGGCGCAGTCGCGGTCCCGGCAGTCACCGCGCCGCCGCTGTCCTCGCGCCGCGCCGCATATTTCTGCGCCAGCACAGCGCACACCATCAGCTGCATCTGGTGGAACAGCATCAGCGGCAGCACGATCACGCCGACGGCGTGGCCGGCGAACAGCACCTTGGCCATCGGCACGCCGCTGGCCAGGCTTTTCTTGGAGCCGCAGAACACGGTGGTGATCTCGTCGGCGCGGT
>Ga0302311_10000567_pt1 | contig 45816 bp, 38 predicted proteins | sample III_Palsa_N1_3_FD_200449 | JGI IMG/M metagenome (GOLD analysis project Ga0302311, IMG submission 200449) | Peat permafrost microbial communities from Stordalen Mire near Abisko, Sweden - III_Palsa_N1_3 | ecosystem: Environmental > Terrestrial > Soil > Palsa > Peat permafrost | place: Sweden... | reverse complement strand
TCGTAGGGCATGGATTTGACCGCGGTGACCGCCTCGGCGCCGTTCGCGACCGTGTCGACGCGCAGGCCCAGCTTTTCCAGCATGGTGACGACGATGATCTGGTTGGTCGGATTATCCTCGGCCACCAGCACGCGGCCACCGCGCACGAACTGCGGCAGCTCATCCTCGGCCTGCTCGCTCACGACCGGCGTTTCGGACAGCGGGTCGCCCTTCCTGAGCGGCACCCGGAACGAGAAGGTGCTGCCGCGGCCGACCTCGCTCTCGACCTCGATCATGCCGCCCATGCCGTCGACCAGGCGCTTGCAGATGGCGAGCCCCAGGCCGGTGCCGCCGAACCGGCGGGCGACGGAACTGTCGACCTGGCTGAATTCCTTGAACAGCGACGAGCGCGCGTCCTGGGCGATGCCGATGCCGGTGTCGGTCACCGCACAGGCGACGATGGCGCGGCTGTCGCTCTCGGCGATCAGGCGCACGTCGATCGTGACCGAGCCATGCTCGGTGAATTTGATGGCATTGCCGACCAGGTTGACCAGGATCTGCCGGAGCCGGCCGGGATCGCCGATCAGGCCGGGCGGCAGATGGGGATCGATCTTGCTCCTGAGCTTCAGGCCCTTGACGCCGGCGCGCGGCGAGGTGATGGCGAGCACGCTGTCGACCAGTTCCTGGAAGCGCACCGGCACCTGTTCGAATTCGAGCTTGGCCGCGTCGAGTTTGGAATAGTCGAGGATGTCGTTGATCACTTGCAGCAGGTGTTCGGCCGAGACGCGCAGCGTATTGGCATAGCGCCATTGGGCGGGTGTCAGCTCGGTGTCCAGCAGCAGGCCGGTCATGCCGATCACGCCGTTGATCGGCGTGCGGATTTCGTGGCTGACCGTGGCCAGGAACGCGGCGCGGGCGCTGTTCGCTTGGTCGGCATCGTCGCGCGCCTGCTTCAGGGCCGCCTCGGCATCGCGCCGATCGGTGACGTCGGTGAGCGTGCCGGTCAGGATCTGCTCGCCCTTGACCCCGTCCTGGCCGAAGAAGATCAGCATCGAGCACCAGCGCAGGCTGCCGTCGGCGGTGCGATAGCGGAATTCCTCGGTCACGGTCGCCTGGCTGTCGAGCGAGATGATGGCATCGACCAGGCGCCGGCGATCCTGGCGCAGCGCCAGCGACAAGGCGCGCCGGCCGAGCGAGGCCGTGATCTCATAGCCGGTGAAGGTCGACCAGGCCCGGTTCAAGAAGCGCCAGCGGCCGTTCAAGCCGACCTGGAAGATCACTTCGTTCAGGCTGTCCAGTACCGAGCGGTAGCGGTTGCGGCTGGCGGTCAACATCGCCTGGACCTGCCGCTCGCGGTGCATCTCGGCGGTGGTGACCGTATAGGCCTGGCGGAGCTCCAGCTCGTCGACGATGACGGCGGCCAGCGTCTCCAGCATCCGGATCTCGGCCGGCAGCACCAGGCGCGGCGAGGGCGAGAGGCCGGCGAGCGTGCCCACGACCAGGCCGTCGGCCAGCTTGAGCGAGACACCGGCATAGAAACGTACGCCCAGCGCGCCGGCGACGGCCGGGTGCTGGGCGAAAACGGCGTCGGCCGTGGCATCGCCGACCGCGAGCACGCCCGAATGCGGCGTCGCGCGATCGAGCGTCAACAGCGCGCGCACACCCTCGATCGCGTTGGTGCCGATGCAGGATTTGATCGTCGGCACGCCGTCTTCGATCAGCTCCAGCACCGCGATCGGTACGCCCAGCAGGTCGCAGACCAGACCGGTGATGCGGTCGAACGCCGGTTCGGGCGGGGTCGGCAGCTGGGCATGGCGGTAGGTCAGGTCGAAATCGATGACCGTGGGAGCAGCCGGGGGCCCCTTCGTATTCATGGCTGGACGAGCGTCTTCGACTGCATCTTGCGATAGAGCGTCGACGGATTGACACCCAGGGCCGCCGCCGCGCGCGCGATATTGCCGCCAGAGGCCGCGATCGCAGCCTTGATCGTCTCGCTTTCGGCCAATGCCAGCGGTTTCAGCTCGCGCACCCGGCCGCTCGGCTTTTCATGGGCCGGAAACTGCTCGCGCTTGCGATAGAGCGTCGACGGGCTGATCTCCAGCTTCGCCGCCGCCTGCAGCACGTTGCCGCCGCATTGCTCCAGCGCCAGCTCGATCAGGTCGCGCTCGAGTTCGGACAGCGAGAACGAGGCCGGTGCTGCCGGCTCCGCCGCCGGTGCATGGCCGTTGCCGGCCGGCATGGCGGCCGTGACGTTGGCGGCGGCAGGTACCGACGGCAAGGCCGATGCGACCAGCATCGACGGCCGGATCTGCGACAGCGGCGCCGGCAGCATGGATGGCACGACGATGTCGCCGTCGTTCAGCAGCACGATCTGACGCACGACATTCTGCAGCTGGCGCACGTTGCCGGGCCAGGCGTAGTGCAGCAGGATGCTCTCGGTCTCGGGCGAGAAGCGGGTGAAGGCGCGGCCTTCCTCGCGGGAATATTCGGCCAGGAACCGGCGCGCGATCAGCAGCACATCGTCCTCGCGCTCGCGGATCGGCGGCAGCAGCAGCGGCATGACGTAGAGGCGGTAATAGAGATCCTCGCGGAAACGGCCGGCCTCGACCTCCTTCAGCGGGTCGCGGTTGGTGGCCGAGATGAAGCGGACATCGACCTTCTGGGTCTGGGTGCCGCCGACCTTCTGGAAGGTGCCGGTCTGGATGAAGCGCAAAAGCTTCGCCTGCAGGCCGACATCCATCTCGCAGATTTCATCGAAGAACAAAGTGCCGCCGTCGGCGCGGCTGCCGGCCCCCTCGCGATCGGCGACGGCGCCGGTGAAGGCGCCCTTCACATGGCCGAACACCTCGCTCTCGATCAGATCCTTGGGGAAGGCCGCGCAATTGAGCGCGATGAACGGCTTGTCCTTGCGCGGGCTCCGCAAATGCACCGCCTCGGCCGCCAGCTCCTTGCCGGTGCCGCTCTCGCCGGTGATGAATACCGGCGCCTTGGACTGGGCTGCGATATCGACGATGCGATAGACGCCGCGCATCGCGAGCGAATTGCCGACGAAGCCGCAGAACTGGTCATTGTCGCCCGAGCTGTCGAACGTGTCGACGATCCGGCGCAGGTTCATCCGTTCGAGCGCATTGTCGAGCGTCACGAACAGACGTTCCGGCGCGAACGGCTTCACCAGGAAATCGGAGGCGCCCTCGCGCATCGCCTCGACCGCGATGTTGATCGAGCCATGGGCGGTGATGACGACGACGGCGGTGTTGAGCCGGCGCTGGGTGATCCATTTCAGGATCTCCATGCCCGACATGTCCGGCAGCTCGATATCGAGCAGGACCGCGGCATAGCTGTTCTCGGCCAGCGCCGCGAGCGCGGTCGTGCCGGTCTCGCAATGCAAGGTGTCATACGGTCCGCGCCGTAGATATTCGAGATAGACCCGGGCGATCGACGGATTGTCTTCGACCAGGAGCAGCGGATGCCGGCCGGTCACTTTAGTCTCCCGGATGCCCTGTCCAGTATCTGTTCTAGCATGATCAGTCGTAGCCGATGACACAGACCATGCTGTCGTCCGCGGTTCTTCCCCCGTTTCGCATCAGATGGGCGCGCAGCAACCCATCGGCCATCACCGAAGGGGACCGGGCCGCGAGATCGACCAGGTCGTTCTTGAGCGCTTCGACGGCGGCGATCGCCAGGTCCGGATCGGGCGATTCGACGAAGCCGTCGGTCACCAGCACGATCCGGTCGCCCGGCTTCAACACCACGGTCTTGGCTTCGTAAGTCTGGCCCGGGATCATGCCGATCAATCCGCCTTCGACCGGAATTTCCTCGACACCCTCGCGGGTGACGACCAGCGGAAAGGGCTGACCGGCGTTCGAGACCACGACGGCGCCGTCGGCGCCCAGCCAGCAGCCGAGTGCCGTCAGCGTGGCGCCTTCGAGCAATCCCTCCTCGCACAGGAGATCGGAGAGCTTGGCGATGAAATTGCCGGGGCCGACATCGGCGCCCATGCCGAGGGCGGCGCCCTTGACGAAACCCAGGTTGGCCATGGCGAGCGGCCAGGCGCCCAACCCATGGCCCATGGCGTCGCACATCAAGAGCTGGAAACCGTCCGGCGTGTGGCGGTGCCAGATCAGGTCGCCGCCGGCGACATTGACGTTGATCGAGGCACCCGCCGAGATCCGGCGGGCGGCGAGCGTGTAGTTGCCGACCTTTTCCGGCAGGGTCTGCGACGGAAAGCGCGTCGTATTGGCGACGATTTCGGTCTGGCGCAGCGCGCGCATCTGGCTCTGGCGCTTCAACAGCCGCTCCAGCACCTGCAGCAGGCGCTTCTTGTCGAGCGGCTTGTAGAGCAGATCGTCGATGCCGGCGTCGTTGGCCGCGGCGGACGCACCCGGGCTGCGGTCGCTGGTCAGGAACAGGAACGGCACCAGGCCCAGTTCCGGCTCGCGCGACAGACGGTCGCGAAACGACAAGCCGTCGTCGTCGGGCATATGGATGTCGGAGATGATGACGTCGGGGCGTTGCAGCTTCGCCTCGAGCTCGGCCTCGGCCGCCGTGGCGCACGCGCACACGGAATAGCTGCCCTTGAGATAGGCCTCGATCGTCATGCGCTGGACCGGGTCGTCATCGACCACGAGAATGCGCGGAACGGTGGTTGCAGTCGGTTGCACGCAGCGCACCATGAAACGGTTGACTTCATCCTGGCCGGAAGAGCGCCAGGTCCGAGGAACATAGAGGTGTTGCGGGAATCGGGAAGCCACGATGTAGAGACCGCGGCCGGATTCCTGCAGGGGGTCGGGCCGTCGTCCGGTCCGATCGCGGAACGACGACGCTTCGCGCAGCAAGGGACGGCCGTCGTCGGCGACGACCAGGGTCCATTCCGTATCGTGCCGCTTCAGCTCGGTCCTGAGCCGGGTGGCGCCGTCGGCATGTTCAGCAACATTGATGCCGATTTCCGCCAGGGCCACGCCCAGATCCTCGCCCATTTCGCGACCGAGCGGCAAGCGTGCGACGAAGGCGTTGAACTCGCGGCGCAGCGTGCGCACGCCGGCGAGCGTCGGCACGGCCTCGCCTGTCCACAACACCTCCTCGGCATCCATCTTCACTGACCCGAGCCTCTACGCACGGGGGACGGGTGAGCGGAATGGCCCGGTCGTTGGAATCGATCGCCTTTCTGCCCGCTCATCGTCTCTCCTTGCGATCGTCCCGCCTGCGGAACGGATGAAGTGTCCATTAGCCTTATGCAATTCTGCGTCCAACCGCCGATCGAAAGCTAGTAGGTTGGTAACCATAACGCGTTGACGGGGTTTGGAACCCAACGCCGCCGGTCTCGTCGCAAGCTGCGAGCTGGTTTTCGCAAACTGGCATTCAGTCTGCGTCGCATGCCCCTGCTACTGCCCGCGCCCCCCGACCATGACCGCGATCGTCTTCCACAGAATGTGCAGGTCCATGCGCAGCCAACGCCAGAAATCCATGATCGACAGGCCATAGGCATGGTCGAACAGTACCTTGGAGCGCACGTCGTCCAGGCTCTCGTCATAGCCCTGGTTGACCTGGGCGAGGCCCGTAATGCCGGGGCGGATGCCATAGGTCCGCTCGGCGAAGAACGGGATCGCGTCCTCCAGCCGATGGGTGATGCCCGGCCGCTCCGGCCGCGGGCCGACCAGCGACATGTCGCCCTTCAGCACATTGATCAGCTGCGGGATCTCGTCGAGGCGGGTCTTGCGCAGGAACAGGCCGACCGGCGTGATGCGCGGGTCGTTCTTGGTCGCCCAGACCGGCCCCGTCCGCGCCTCGGCATCGACATACATCGAGCGGAACTTCAGCATCATGAACAGCTCGGTCCGGTCCGGCAGCGAGCGGCCGATGCGCATCTGACGGAAGATGACCGGGCCGGGCGAGGTCAGGCGGATGGCGATCGCAACCGGGATGGCGAAGATCATGCCGATCGTGAGGCCGATGAGGGCGCCCACGATGTCGAACGCGCGCTTGGCGATGCGCGTCTTCAGCGAGATATGGGTCGCCATGCCGAACGGGTCGTCGTCGCCGACGCGCTGCCAGCGGCCGGCCTCCATGCCCAGGAGATAGCGCGAGCCGCCGATCAGCGCCGCCCAATGGCCGGCCACCAGGTAGTGAATGAGCTCGATCGGCTTCGGCCAATGCCGTTCGGGTTGGACGAGCTTCGGCACGGCCGCGCCATAGAACAGGATCTGCAGCAGCGCCAGCACGCCGAAGAAGCGGGAGCCGGCGAGCCCGAGCCAGATCGAGCCCACGAGCGCCAGGATCATCAGATAGGGCGACAGCGCGCGCAGCACCTTGCCGGACCCGAAGGCGAAGGCGAGCACGCCATGGCGCGGGTGCAGCACGCGGACGAGCCGGATCAGCTGCTGCATGTTGCCGGCGGCGATGCGGCGGCGGCGGCGCTGGTCCTGGGACAGGCTCGCGACTTCCAGCTCGGTGGCGATGATGCGGGGCTCGTAGACGCCGCGATAGCCCTGGGCGGCGATCGACATGGGCAGGATGAAATCGTCGTTGATCGTGTCGTCGGGCAGTGGCTGGAACAGGCCGGCGCGGAACAGGTATCCGGCCCCATGGCAGCCGACGAGCGCGCCCAGCGCCGCCTCGCGCCGCTTGTTCTCGGTCTGATAGCGCCAATAGGCAGCCTCGCCCTCGGTCCCGGTTTCGGCGAAGCGATAGGTGCCGGCGACGATGCCGACGCGGGGATCGGCGAAATGGGCGGCGGCGATCTTGAGCGCGTCGGGATTGAGCAGGGCCGAGGCGTCGGTCAGGCAGACGAGATCGCCGAGCGGTCCGCCCAGCACGTCGTTCAGCACGGCGACCTTGCCGCGGTTCTCCGGAAAATCGCGGATGTCGGCATCCAGCACCGGCTCCAGCGCAGCGGCGGCGCTGGCGACGCCGGCGGTCGTGTCGTTGCAGCCGTCGCAGGCGACGATGACGTCGAGCCGGTCGGCCGGATAGTCGAGGGCGCGCAGATTGTCGATCTTGGCGGCGATCACCGCGGCCTCGTTATAGGCCGGCACGACGACGGTGACGCGGGGCAGCGCCTCGGCCGGAACCTCGGGCGGCACCGGCAGCGGCCGGCGCCCGGCGCGGCGCAGGATCAGCGGATAGCCCGCATGGTGATAGACCAGCAGTGCGATCGCCGCGAGCGTAACGCTGCCGAGCACCAGATCGAAGGCGGTGAGGACATCCCAGGCGGCCATGAATGCAGTCACGCGGTATAGAGCTGATCGTAGCCGCGGAGCATGGCGGTAATGTTGCGCGACGCCACCACGAATTCACGTGGATCGGTCTGGCACGGCAGGCTGATCGCCTGGTCGAGCGCGGTCGCGAGGCCGGCATCGTCGCCATCCTTGACCAGATACCCGGTCGCGGGGCACAGCGCGTCGCTGACGCCGCCGACATCGAACGCGACCGCGCGCACGCCTGACGCCTGGGCCTCCAGCAGCGACAGCGGCAGGCCCTCGTGGCGCGACGCGAGGCAGAACACGTCGAGTGCCTGGTAGAAGCGCGGCATCACGTCGACGCGGCCGAGGAAATGCACCTTGCCGTCGAGGCCGAGCGCGCTCGCCTGCGCCTCCAGATGGGCGCGCTCGCTGCCGTCGCCGGCGATCGCGAGTATGGCCGGCGTGTCGAGCCTGGCGAAGGCATCGATCAGCCGATCGACGCCCTTGACCGTCTCCAGCCGGGCGGCGGTGCCGATGATCGGACCTTCGACCGGCAGGCCCAGGGCGAGGCGCGCTTCGTGCTGGTCGCCGGGCCTGAAGCGATCGGTGTCGATGCCGTTCCAGATCACCGTCGGCGCGCAGCCGGGAATGGCGCGGCGCAGCGCGTCGGCGACGATATCGGCGTCGGCGGCAAGCGCCGGGCGCGCCAGGTTCAAGGCCAGCCGTTCGACCGTGCGCCGGCGGCGGCCGGCCAGATGCCAGGCGTCGTGCTCGGTATGGACGACATGCTTGACGCCTGCGAGGCGGGCGGCGAGGCCGCCATAGATCAGCGGGCCGATGTGATGGGTATGGACGACGTCGATGCCGAGGCGCTTGAACAGGCGCCTAAGGTCCATCAACAGCTGCGGGGCGACGCCCGGCTGCTTGTCCATGCCATGGAGCCGGCCCGCGAGCTCGCCGGCGCGCGGCCAGCTGGCCAGGATCGTGTCCGGCCGGCCTTCCAGGCTGATGACATGAACCTCGTCGGCCGTGGCACCCAGCCGTGCCAGGTCCAGCACGATGGTCTCGATACCGCCGGGCTGCAGGTGTTGAACCACCTGCGCCACCCGTCTCACGCTACGGCCCCCTGGGCCCTGTTGCCGGAAGAAGGTCCGATATCCACCCGGCCGTCGGCGGTGAAGCCGTCGTCGAACAGCAGCGGGATGGTGCTCAGCACCGGGGCCTTGACCAGCCGTTCCAGCTGGGCGACCGACCGGATCGAGCTGTCGAGCAGTTCGGCGACGAAGGCCATGGCCACGCCCAGGATCAAGGCACCGACGCAGCCGGCGACGAAGAACAGGAACAGCGGCAGGTTGACCGTGACCGGCAGGCCGGGGCGGTCGATGACCTTGATCTGCTCGGGCAGTTCGAAATGGCCGAGGTCGACGGTGAGGCGCGCGGTCTCGAAGCGCTTCAGCAGCGAATCATAGAGATCGCGCTGGGTCTGCGCCTCGCGCTGCAGATCGTTCAATTCGCGCTCGACGCCGCCGAACGCCTCGGTCTTGGTCTCCAGGTCGGCGACGTCCGTGGTCAGGCTGTCGATTTCGCGCTCCAGCCCCTTGACCTTGGCTTCGGCCGCCTGCAGCCCGGTCAGCTGCGAAATCAGCAGCGGCTGGGTGCCGCTGCCGGGCTGGTTGCCGGTCGCGGTCATCGACGGCGGCAGGTCCGCCTGCATGGTCGAGGCGCGGTTCCACAGCTGGGCCAGGTCCTCGGTCGACAGCGCTTGTGCTTCCTGGATCTGGCGGGCGCGCTCTTCCTGCAAGCGCTCCAGCTGATGGATCGCACCCTGGACGGCGCTGTGTTCGTCGGTATAGCGGGCGCGCAGCATGGCGAGCTGGCCCGAGACCTGGACGATCTGTTCTTCGATCTTGCCGACGATCGGGTTGGCCGAGGCCAGGCGATCGCGCAGGCTCTGCTGGGTCGCCTCGGCACCGGCCAGCTCGGTCTTGCGCTGCTGCAGCGTGTCGCGCAGCTGCGACAGGCGCTGGATATTGGCGGCATGCAGTTCCGGCAACTGGTCGGAATGCTGGTTGCGGAAGGTAGCGAGCGCCGTCTCGGCCTTCTCCACGTCCGCCTTCTTCTCCTTGATCTTGTCCGACAGGAACACTTCGGAATTCGCGACCGACGACTGGCCCGGCGCGCGGATCGCCTCGATGAAGCGGATGGCGACGACTTCCAGTTCCTGGGTCATCTGGTCGGGATTGCGCGACCGCATCTTGAGTTCGACCAGATCCTTGCCGACCAGCCGGGCGCTCAAGGCGCGCGACAATTGCTGAACGACCGCCTCGCGGTCGGCATCGGTGCCGTTCTCGGGCACCAGCTTCAGGCTGTTGACCACGTCCCACAGGATATGCCGGCTCTGAAGCAGGACGGTCAGGCCGTCCATGCGGTCCTTCAGGTTGGTCTGGACCGCCAGATCCTGCACGACCGGGTTGTTCGCGATTTCCTGGACCAGGATGGTCATGCGCGTCTCGTAGATGCGCGGGGCCAGGATGCCGACGATCAAACCAAGCAGCGGCAGCACGACGAACGGGGCCACGACCAGATAGCGTCGCCGCCATCCAGCCAACAGCACCGTGCTCAACAGAGCCATGTCGAACTTAACGGGCAATCGCTTGGTCTCCAAAATCGAGCCGCGCGGTATTGGGCGGCAGGTCGACGTCGTAGCGTGTCTCGGTCACATGCAGCGTTGCAGGCAAATGTTGCGCCACAAAGTGGGCGTTTCGATTGGCGGCGAGCGCGGCAGCCATCGGCGACGGGGCGTCGGACGGCCCCACCACCAGGACGACGTCCTGCTGCGTGGCGGCGACGGCGGCCAATTGCTGCAGATCATTGTTGGGGATCGACAGGGTACCACCGTCGTCGAGCACGCGCAGGGTCAACGGATCGGGAGTCTTTTTCTCAGGTTTTCCGCGGGCTTTGGCCAGCATTTCATCGACCGTCATCGATTCCTGCGGGTTCGCTCTCGCGGCTTCTTGTTGCAACATCAGCCGGTCGCTGGCCGGGATCAGCTGCGCCGGCGCCTGGCTGGCGCAGCCGGTCAGCATTGCGGCGGACAGCAGGGCACCGAGGCAGGATCGAGCGTGTTTCGGCGAAGGACGCGGCATCATACCCCTGACGATCGGACCTGACCCGGCCCTGCTTATGGCAAGTTGCGAATAGCTTACCGCAAACTGCGTGCAAATTGGGTTAACTGGCCCCTGAGTGCGACAAGATCGACTTGCGGGCGGACCGTGCCCTTCCATTCGCCCGGCACCGCACGGCGGATCTTTTCCAGCAAGGAACGGGCGTCCTTGTTGGTCGTGGCAAGTCCCTCCAGCCACGTCATCCAGCGGGCATCATCGATGCCGCGGGCGATGCGCAGCAGGCCGTCGTCGATGTCCGGCACCGCCAGGCAGGACTGTTCGGTGATCGGCAGCAGCATGATGTCGGCCTCGCGCCCGTCGGTCGGATCGAAGGGATCTGCGGTCGGAATGCGGCCGTGCCACTGTAGATAGCCCGCAGCGCCCGAGCGCCACAGATAGAAACCGGCGGCCAATTCCATGTTCGGCATGTTGTAGAGCCAGGGGATCGTGCCCTTGGCGCGGATCTCTTTTAGCTCGTCCGCATCGATGCCGAAGCCGGTGTTGAGGAACACGTCGTCGAACAGCGGCAGCAGTTTCCGGTCTTCCTTGTGGTTCAAATGGCCGGCGATCTTGGCCTCAGGCAAAATACCTCGCAAATTGCGACGGATATGCTCCAGATCCTCCGGCATGGAGCCGGGATTGCCCGGCTCGTCGGCGATCGACCAGAGCGGCCCCGGCTCGCCGCGCTGGCGCAGCAGCGTGCCGAGCAGGCTCATGGGCCCGCCGATGCCGTCGATGCCGACGCCGGCGATCAGGCGCTTCATCGGCGCGTAGGCCAGTACCGGGCCGGTGAAGCCGGCGTCGCGCACCAGCGCCATCTGATTGGCGAAGCGGGTCAGGTGGTTGGCGTCGGGCGTCACCAGGGCCGGCGAGACGCTGGTCAGGCCCAGACGGACCATGAAGTTGAGATCGCACGACGCCGCGCGATCGCGGCCGGCGTCCGGCATATTGAACCATTCGTCATAGGGCGGGTCTTCCATATAGACGCCGACGCCCTGGGTCGCGGCCGCCAGCGTTACCGGCAGCACCTCGATCTCGAACGGCTGGGTGGCACTACGGCCGCCGGCACTCACCGTGACCGAGCCCTTGTAGATGCCCGGCGGCGCTTTTTCGGACGCCTGGATGATCATGTTGATCCGCCGGGGCAGGCCGGCCCGGAGCGCCATATTCTCCATGTCGCCGCGCAGATGGTCGGCGGTCACTTCCAGCACGGCGATCGACGGGTCGGGGCGGGTGAAGCGCCATTGGCCCCAGCGCATCTCGGTAAAGAGCTCGCGATTGCCCAGCGCGGCCGCATGGACCGTGACGGTCGCCTGCTTCATCTCGTCGGCCGACAGCGCCATGAAATCGAGGCTGACCAGGCCGCCGCGGGCGACGGACCGCATCGGCACCGCTTCCGCCTGGGCCGCCGGCGGACGCCAGCCCGGCACCGCGATGGCGCCCGGCTTCAACAGGCCGAGCGTGAGCCCGGCCGGCACCGGGCCGCCCTTGTCGAATGCGGTGACCGGCCAGCGTTCCAGGAACCGTTCGCGCCGGGCGGCCTGAACCGCCTGCAGCGCCTTGTAGCCGTCGGAGGCGGGCTCGATCAGCACGGCCGAGAGGAACGTCGCCTCCAGCCCGTCGCCGGATTGCTCGACCGTCAGCTTGCCGTCGGTGACGGGCACATTGATCGTGACCAGGCCGCCGCGGCGGCGGCCGAACAGGGCCCAGGGATCGCCATCGGCCAGCGCCTCGCCCTCGCGTCCGGCATAATAGACGTTGTGGACCCATTGGGCCGGCGTCAGGTGATATTCGAGCGCCGTATGGCCGTTGACCACGATCTTGCGATTGAGCTCGTGCGGCAGGTATTCCCACTCGCCGACGTCCTCGGTCCAGAGCGTCACGGTCCAGTCGCCGTTCTGCCACGGCACCTCGAACCGATCGACGCCGCGCAGGCCGGTGCCGATCAGGCCGTCGCCGGACGGCCGGGTGATGGCGATCTGGGTCTTGCCGATCAGGCGCGGATCATTGGCGATCAGCGCCTCGAAGCCCGGGAACACCGCGCCGCCGCCCGGACCCATCTTCCAGCCATGGGCGCCGTCCGGCATGGTGAAACCCTGCTCGATCGTGATCTTGCCCAGCGTCACCGCCGGCTGGCCGTCGCCGGCGAACACGATCATGCGGCGGATGTCGGTGATATCGATCTTGCGGCCAGACGGCGTCGTCCATTGACCCGGCAGCGAGCGGATGCGGAACGGGCCGGGCGGCACGATCCGCTCTTCGCCAAGGCGCTGGGCATAGCCGTTCGACTGGCCGTCGTCGACGCGCAGCACGACCAGCTCCGGCGCGCCCGACGTGTTCTCGCCGACGATCGACAGCTCGGTGTTCCGCTCCAGCTTCAGCGGCGGCGAGAAATCATGGGACGACGGCGTGCGCCCATTGCCGAGCGGCAGTTCCTGGGGCGGCGTATCGGCGGCCTCAGCCTGGGAGAGCGACAGCGCGGCGGCGAGCGCCAGCAACAGGAGTCTCATGATAATCCGTCGATCAGAGTGGCGACCTGGGCGGCACGGGCCTCCCAGGTCTCGGAACGGACCCGGTCGCGGCGGGCGGCGTGACGCCCCTGCGGTTCCTGGGTGGCTTGGTCGATCGCGGCGGCGAAACCGGCCGCGTCGGGGGCGATCGAAATCAGGTCGGCATAGGCATCGAGCGCCGGAAACGGCGTCGAGACCACGGGCTGACCGGTCGCCAGATATTCGCGCAGCTTCAAGGGATTGCTCGCCCGGATCTGCGCATTGTCGATGAAGGGCAGCAGCGACGCCTGCCAATGCTGGGAATAGCCCGGCAGGGCCCCATGGGGGCGGGCGCCGATCAGGCGAATGTTCGGCAGGGTGCTGAGCCGCTCGACCGGCACCCGGACCTCGCCGATCATCAGAAAGGTCCAGTGGGGCAGGCGGCGCGCGACATCGGCCAACAGATCCTGATCGAGCCAGGCCGACAGGCTGCCATAGAAGCCCGCGACCGGCCCGTCCGGCAGGTCCACGGCGCGCGGTGCCGGGTCGGCGAACAAAGCGATATCGGCGCCATGGGGCAGGAGCAGCGTCTTCGCCGCCGGAAACTTTGCGGCCAGCGCGGGGGAGACGGCGAGGATGCGGTCGCATTTGGCGGCGAGCCGGGTTTCCGCCGCGGTCACCGGACCATGATCGACACCGGCCAGATGGGCGAAATCATCGCCGCAATAATAGATCGTCGCGCGCTCGCCGAAGGCACCCATCAGATCGACCACGGTCGGCAGCGAGGCCCACAGCACCGGCCGCGTGATGCCGCGCGCCGCCATGACCCGGCGGACCTGACGGCCGACCAGCAGCCGGTTGAACATGGCCGCCAGCCGATTGCCGGGCCAGGGCACGGCCAGCGGGGCCACGACCGTCAGGTTCGGCGGCACCGGCTCGCGCTCGACCGCGCCGTTGCGGCCGGACAGGGCCGCCCGCAGCTTCTGCACGATGCGCTTGAGGTCGGCCAGACCCAGCCGGGGCCGGCGCAGGCCGATCGAATTGATCCAGACGATGCGCCGGTCGGCGGCCAGCCGCTTGATCAGATGCTGGGTGCTGCTCGGATGGCGGCCCCAATCCTCGCCGAACACGATGAGGTCAGCCGTCATTCGGCACGCGCGAGCGAACGCACGACCTTGGCCGGCGCGCCGGCGGCCAGCACGAACGGCGGCAGATCCTTGGTAACGACCGATCCGGCGGCGACGATGGTGCCGCGGCCGATGGTGACGCCGGCGGAGACGGTGACGCCGGTCGCGAGCCAGACATCGTCTTCCAGCACGATGTCGCCGATCTGGTCGTCCGTATCGGGCAGGCCCGCGGCGCGCTGCGCGGCGTCCAGCGGATGGCCCGGATATCCGGCCAGAAAGGCGCGGCCGGCGATGCGGACATTGTCGCCGATGGTCACGCGCCGGCCGACGGCGATGGTCGTCTGCCAGCCGATATCGACGTTGCGCCCGACCGTCAGGACCGGGTCCTCGCTCGAGGATCGGCCGCTGAACGTGCTCTGGGCCGAAACCCGGCAATCCGCGCCGAAACTGAGGCGCAGCCGGCCCAGCACCAGCGGCATGCCGCCATAGAGATAGAGATTGGCGGCCGGTGCCTCGAGCCGCGACTGGAACAGGGGCGTCCAGTAGAGCGCGCGCGTCAGGTTGGAGAACAGCCCGGATATCGCAAGATGCAGGGCGTAAAGCGGCTTGTGCAGCACCGGCACGACCGGAACGGCGCCGCCGCGCATCGCCTTGGCCAGACGCCAGAGCGCTTGCGCCAAGGGGCTATCGCCGCGTTTTGCCCAGTCCTTCAATCCTACCAGCATCGGCCGCCGTGTCTCCGCTTTCCCCGCGTCGCTTCTTGGGACATGCCGTCCCACGCCCCTTCCTGCAGGCCGCGGGCCAGGTCAGATTACTTCAGGCTGCCGCTTCTTCTTCATCTTCATCCGTCACTTCGCCGGCCGCCATGCGATTGGCGAAACTCGAGACCGACAAGGCCAGGCCCAGCAGGATATAGAGCGGCCAGGTGAAGCCCTGGGTGAGGAAACTGCCGGAGACGATGAAGCTCGCGAGACCGGCCAGCACGGCCTGCGCGATGGCATAGGCCTCGATATTCATGCGGACGCCTTCGGCGCGCAGCCGGTCCAGAATGCGCAGCGCGCCGAACGACCGCTTGACCGTGGCCCCCACCAACACCAGGAACAGAGCCAGACCGACGAAGCCGGTTTCGGCCAGGACGCCGAACCAGGTGCTGTGGACCGCCTTAGCGAAACCTTCCCAATTCGAGGTATAAAAGTAGAAATTCCCGGGGAAGTTATCGAGGCCGACGCCGAACACCGGATGGTCGAGCGCCATGCGGAAGGCGGCCTGCCAGGCATAGAGTCGGCCGGCGGCGGACTCGTCGACCATGCCCGCCTCGGCGGCACCACCCGACTGGCGCGCGGAAATGCCGGCGAGCGCGAACAGCGCCACGGCGCAGAGCACGCCGATGCCGATGGTCAGCACGCGCGACTTGATGGTCCGAAGTGCGAATACGCCGAACACGGCTGCCGCCCCCAGCAATCCGCCGCGGCTCTTGGTATCGAGGATCGCGATCAGGATGATGATCGCGCTGACCAGGCCGAACGCGCGGTTCTGCCAGCTCATGCCCGGCGACAGGAGATAGGCGACCGAGAACGAGATCGGGAACAGCAGCACGAGCGACAGATCGTTCGGATCGCCCAGCAGCGAGCCCATGTCGCGCCCGATGGTGACGCGTGTGCCTTCGACCAGATTGGCCGGATCGCCGGTGTTGTGGATCGCGACCAGCGACACCGCGAGCCCGGCCGCGACCAGCACCTTTCCGGCCAACGCCAATTCCCGCGGATTGCGCGCGAGCCACGCGATGGCCGGCACCATGATCGCGATCTTGCTGTAGGTGTCGATCCAATAGGTCATCGAGTTGGCGCGGTTGGTCCCGAACACCAGGCCGATGGTCACATGGGCGAAGAACAGGGAGAAATAGGTGAGCTCCCGCGACCAATAGGGCTTGATCCGGCCGATGGCGAGCTGGGTCCCGAGCACGACCATGCTGGCGATGGCGAGCGTCAGCGGCAGATGCAGGTCGTAGAGCACCGGAAACGCCTCATGCAGCCGGAAGAACGACAGGGCGATGAAGGCGAGGCACAGGATATAGGGCTGCTTGATCACGAGCGCGATCGCGATCGGGGCGCAGGCCAGGCCGACGATCAACAGTGGCGACGGCAGATAGAACCACAGCAGGCCGGCGCCGATCGAGGCCCCCATGCCGATGGCGATCTGGCGGCGCAGCGCGCGCTTGATCCGTTCCGGATCCGGCAGTTCCAGATCGTCGGTCGCACTATGGCGATGAAATTGCTCGATCGCCATCAGGCGGCCCGCCGAAAGCGCGCGGGCATCGGCGCCAATCCCAGCAGCAAGGCCACGATGGCCGCGATCACGCACCCGGCCGCAAGGGCCAGCCCGCCGCTGAGCCAATTGAGGCCGGCCGGCGTAAACCAGGCGGCGACCGCGGCGAGGGCGGCATAGAGCACCAGTCGGGCCCAGGGCAGGCTCAAGGGCACCAGCCGATGGCTGTCGGCCAGGAACAGCGCCAGCCGGGCGACATAGGCGGTGACGGTGGCGATGACGGCGCCCATCACGCCCAATTGCGGGATCAGCACCAGATAGGCCGCGAGCGCCACGCCGGCCGACAGCAGATTGATGATGGTCGGCCGCGAGGTGCCGCGGCCGGCGAAGGAGCCGACGTTCAGCAGGTCGGCGGCATGCTGGGCCACGCCGGCGACCACGAGCCAGGGAATATAGCGGATGGCGCCGTGATAGGCGGCGGGGGTCAGGAGCGTGACGAGCACCGGCCCGCCGATGGCGACGCCGAGGGCGATCCAGGTGAGGTATGTCAACCCGAGCGTCACCGTCCGTGCACTCCTCTCGCGGCCGTCCGGCTCGCTCAGAATGATGATCCGCCGCGGGAACCACCACAGACTGAACGGCTGGAATAACAGAGGGGCTATTAACGCAATCTTTGCGGCGATGGCATATTCGGCAAGTGCGGCAACCGGTACCACCGGCGCCAGCAGCAGCCGGTCGAACGAGCCCAGCACGAAGCCGCCGAGCCCGGCCAGCACCAGAGGCGAGCCGTAGCGCATCAACAGGCCGGTCGTGTGCATATTGAAGCGGACGCCGGTCGCCCGCGCCTGCTGCACGCCCAGGATCAGCGCGGTCAAGGCCGCGGATGCGAAGCCCGCCGCCATCACGCCGCTGACACCCGCATTCATCTCCAACGCCAGGACGATCAGGCCGCCCTGCAACAGCGAGCGCAGGCCGATCATCGCCAGATAGAAGCTGGCCCGGTCGGTCAGCCGCAGCCAGGCGAGCGGGACCTGGATGGCGCCGTCGAGCGCCACGGTGCCCAGCAGCAGCCGCAGCGCCATCGGATCGACGGCCGGGCCCAGCAGGCGCTGGATCAGCCCGCTCAGGCCCTGCAGCGCCAATCCGGCAACCGCCCCCAGCACCAGGATCAGGCCGAAGGCCGCGGCCGCGATGCGCAGGCGCGCCGCCTCGTCCCTGGCGTCGCCCAGGAAGCGATAGAGCGCGTCGACCAGGCCGAAGCCCAGCACCACCGTCGCGACGTCGGCCAGGCTCTGCATCAGCTCGATCGAGCCATATTCGGCGGTCGACAGATGGCCGGTGACGAACGGCACCATGATGATCGCAAGCCCGCGCGTCAGGGCCACCGACAGGGCATAGAACAGGGTCTGTCCCAGGGGCTTCGCGACGGCCATCAGGCGGCCTCGACCAGACGGGACAAGGCCTCGGCCTGGCGAAAATCGGTGAAGCGATCCAACACCCGGGCACGGGCACCCTGACCCAGCTTCGAGCGTTCCGCCGGGGTGAGGGCAAGGAATTGCTCCAGACAGGCGAGCAGGCCCGGACGGTCGCCCGGATCGGCCAGAAAGCCCGAGCTCGCGTCGACGGTTTCCTTCATGCCCATGTGGCGCGTCGTGATCACCGGCACCGCCATCGCCATCGCTTCCTTGACGACCAAAGGCCCCGTATCCTTGCAGCCGTCGGCGGCGGTGCGGAACGGTCCGACGAAGGCCAGATAGGCCGGCCCATGTTCGGCGATCCAGGTGCTGGGCCGCGCGCCCATGAAGACGACGCTCCGGCCCAGGTTCAAGGCGTCCGCCTGGGCCATCAATTCGGGTTTCAGCGGGCCGTCGCCGATGATGTCGAGCGGGGGGCGGCGGTCCTCCGGCAGCTGGGCGACCACCCACAGCAGATCGTCGACGCCCTTGCCGTCGACCAGCCGTCCGATCGACAGCAGCCGGTTGTTGGGCACGACGCCCGGCTGCGGCTTGAACCGGTCGGGGTCGACGCCGCAGGGGATGTTGACGATGGTGGCGCGCGGCTCGACCGCGGCCAGGTCGTCGACCATGTCGTCGCACACCGCGACCACCGTATCGGCGCCCGCCAGCTTCGGCTGCAGATCGCTCGGGTACTGATAGATATCGTGGCCATGGCAGACGAAGCTGCTGGGCACGCCCATCAGATTGGCCGCGACGATGGCATGGGCGGCGCCGGCCTGGGCGAAATGGGCGTGCAGATGGGTGCAGCCATGGGCGCGCGCGACCGCTGCGATCCGGGCGGCGCTCCACAGCAGCGAGCGGCGCGGCAGCGCCTTCTGGGCGAAGGTGAAGCGCACGGCCGCGGGCAGGCCGCGGCCGGCGCGGGGCAGCAATCCCGCGACGGCCGTATGGGGAACCTGGTCGAGATAAATCGATATCGCCTCGATATCGCCGCTGTCCGGCTGGCGCGGCAGGTCCAGCCGCTTCATGACGATCGGTACGACCCGATGGCCGCGCCGCATCATTGCGCGCATTTCGGTGATGACGAAGGTTTCAGACAGAACCGGAAAGTTGGCCAACACGTAGCCGATCGTCTTCATGCAGGCCTCTCGTTGGCACCTGATCGGGCGCTGTGGCAGTTTGTTCATAACATGTAAGGATAGGGTGAAGGATAGTCCGGTCCATCTCGGGCAGGGATGTGAGGGGTCAATGCAGCCGCGCCTGAGCGTCGTCGTGCCGACACGCGATTGTCTCGAATATCTGCCGGCGGCCTTGGCCAGCCTGCGTGCCCAGGCGATCGGCGCTCTGCAGATCATCGTCGTCGATGATGGCTCGACCGACGGTACGGCGGCCTATCTGGCGGCCGAAGCGGCGCGGGATCCGGGCCTGACGATCGTCACCCGCGAAGGCGGCGGTGTTGCGGCCGCGCGCAATGCCGGCATGGCTGCGGCCAAGGCGCCGATCATCGGTTTTCTCGACGCCGACGATGTCTGGCGACCGGGTGCCATCGCCGACCGGCTGGCGGCGCACGAGGCCGATCCGGGCCTGGTGCTGAGCTTCGCCGATTATGATCACGTGACGCCCGAGGGCGTCGGCCTCGGCACCTGCTTCGCCTTCTGGCCGCGCTTCGAGCGCTTTATCGGCGACCGGCAGGGCATCGTTCCGCTCGGCCGGCGCGCGCTGGCACTGCTCTATGCCGAGAATGTCGTCGGCACCTCGACCGTGCTGGCGCGCCGCGACGCGCTCGAGGCCGAGCAGGGGTTTTCCCCCGACTATAAATCGGCCGAGGATTGGGATCTGTGGCTGCGGCTGGCCCAGCGCGGTCGCGTCGCCTGCTCGACCGGGTTGGCCACGACCTATCTGGTGCGGCCTGGGTCGCTGTCGCGCGACCGTCCGGCGCTGATCCGGTGCGTGAAGCAGGTGGCGGCCCGCCACGGCCTGGCCGCGGCGCGGCTCGACCCGTCGGCCTGGCTCGCCTGCCGCTCGCGCATCGCGGTGGGTGAGGCGGAACATGCCCGGATCGTCGGACAGAAGCCGCGGGCGCTCGCCCAGCATCTGTTGGCGCTGCTGCTGTCGCCGTCGGGGCGGCTCGCCCGCGCCGCCGCGTCGGACGGGGCGCGGCTGGTCGGGCTTAGATAGCGGCCCTCAAATCGTAGCACCCGCCGCGCGATATTCCTGCAGCACCGCCGCGATGCCGCGCGCGACCGAGAAGCGCTCGGCAATGGTCGCACGCGCGTGCTCGCTCATGGCGGCTCGCTCGTCCGCCGATAATTGGGTCCAGCGGTCGATGGCGGTAGCCAGCGCATCGAGATCGCCGGCCGGCGCCAGGAAGCCGTTGCGGCCGGGCTCGATCAGGTCGGGCAGGCCGCCGACGCCGAAGGCCGCGACCGGCACGCCATGGGCCATGGCCTCGAGCGCCGCCAGCGGCAGGCCCTCGTGCCGGGAGGACATCACCAACAGGCCGATCTCCGACCAATGAGGCGCCATCGGCACGACCCGTCCGAGGAAGGTGGCGTCGGCGCCATGGCGGGCTTCCAACTCCGCCCGCATCGGCCCGTCGCCATAGAGTGTCCAGAGTGGGCCCGGCAGCCGGTGGGCGAGCGCGCAGAACAGGTCCGGTCCTTTCTCGAAACTCAACCGGCCGACGAATCCCACGCGATCATGACCGCCCGCGAGCGCCCGCTCGTCCGGCAGTTCGACGAAGTTTGCGATCAGCGCCACCGGTGCCGGCAGCGTCTTGGCGATCGCAGCCGACACGGCGATGCGGCGGCCGAGGCGTGCCGTCAACCGGTCGAGTTCGACATAGAGCCGGAGCTTGCCGGTCCCCGGTTCGCCGGCGTGGAAGGTCGAGACGACGGGTCGGCCGGCGAGGCGTGCGGCGAGGCGTCCGAGGATCCCGGCCTTGTAGCCATGGGTGTGCAGGACCGCGGGACGGCGGGTGCGCAGCGCCGTCCGCAGGCCGCCAAATCCCCCCGATAGGATCTCATGCGCGATGCCGGCCTGATCCAGCGCCCGACGCAGCGGATGGTCGCCATAGTCGGCCCAGAACAGGACGCGCGGTACCATGCCGGCCCGGCTGAGCCCCCCGGCCAATTGCAAGACGTGGCTCTCGATCCCGCCCAAGTCGCGACTGTCGAGCAGCAGCCAAATCTCGTCTTGATGCATTGCGACAACCTCAGGCCTTTTCCCTGGCCCGCAAGGGTGGATTTGCAAGTTGCAAAGAGAAGCGCCGCAGTTTGCGGCAAGACTTTGCGAAAACCGTTGATTCAGCGTAGATTCACGGGCGGTTAAGCCATTTATTCGATGGTACGGTGTTTGCGGGTGGAAAGCGGTACGGCGATCGTATCCGGCATGGAGCAGTCAATATGCAAGCAACCTACGTCGAACCCAACACGGTGATCCTCACCTTGGAAGGGGAATTCGATGCGCTTGCGGTCGTCGATGCTCGCCCGATGCTCGAAGGCATCGTCGCCAACAGCGATTCCAATGTCGTCATGGATTTTTCCGGGGTTGATTTTCTCGACTCCTCCGGCATCGGCTGTCTGGTGTTCGTGTTCAAGCGCCTCTATGCGGCCAAGCGTACGCTGACGCTGCAGGGCCTGCGCGACCAGCCGCAGCGTCTTATCCAATCGCTTCGCATCGACAAGGCCATCCCGACGCGTCCTGTCGGTGCGGCGGCTTGAGATTGTCGATGTGGGTTTTCCTTCGCCCGGCCCTGGGGCTCGCGGCGGTTCTGGCGCTTGCCGGTTGTAGCGGCGAGGACTGGCCCAGCTACGGTCATGGCGGCATCGCGGAACTGCGCCCGATCCCGCTGAAGCCGGAGGCGGCCGCGCTCAATCTGCAATTGAGCTGTTTCAAGGCGCTGATCGATCGATACAAGGCGTCGGATGCGGCCGAATATGCCAATGCGACCTTGCCGCGTGCCGATAACCTCGGTGCCCGGATCTCGCGCGAGATCGCCGGCGGGCTGCTGCCGGATGCGCGCTACGACATGGAAACGCTGAAGGTGATGGTGGCCGATCTGATGGATGCCGCCCAAATGCCGATCGACAAGGTCGACCAATGCGCCGCCTCGTGATCGGCCGTCCGGTGCGGACGCTGTTCGCCGCCCTGCTGCTGATGCTGGCGCTCGCCGGCGGCTCGGGCGCCTGGGCGCAACAGCCGGCCGATAGCGGCGTGCCGCCGCTGCAGGCACCGCCGGTCGGCAACGCCAACACCTATCAGAATCCGAACACCGCCTCTCAGCCTCAGCGGCCGCAGGTGACGCCCGGCGTGCTGCAAAGCTCAATCGAAGCCTCGACGCCGGAGACGCCGGTCCGCATCGGCGACGTGCTGTTCCTGTCGCTGCCGGGCGAGGACACGTTCAACAAGACGTTCCAGGTCGATCGGCGCGGCAATCTGCTGCTGCCGGAGGTGGGTTTGGTCCAGGTGGCCGGGCTGACCATCGGCCAGGCCCAGGTCAAGATCCACGATCTGCTGGTCCGCGTCTTCCGCGATGTCTCGCGGTTCGAAGTCAGCCTGAAGGAACGGCGGCTGCTGGTGACCGTGCTGGGCTTTGCCCGCAATCCGGGCCCGGTCGAACTGCAGGGCGACGCCACCGTGCAGATGGCGATCAACATGGCCGGCGGCCTGGCCCAAGGCGCGCAGCTCGACCGGATGCAGGTCCGGCGCGGCAAGGAAGTGCAGGTCTTCGACTATAAGAAATATCTCGATACCGGCGATCCGACCCTGCTGCCGAAGCTGGAACCGCTCGACGAGATCTTCATTCCCGCCTCGCCGCTGACCGGCAACGTCCAGGTCGATTTCGACCCGCATACGCTGGTCGCGGCCGGCGATGCCGGCGACGACCGCTCGTCGGTCAAGGTGTTCGGCGAGGTCAACAGCACCGGTTCGTTCGGTTATAAGCCCGACGCGAGCGTGGTCGAATACATCATGCGCGCCGGCGGCGTCACCCGCTTCGCCACGACCGACGGCATCCGCGTCGTGACCAAGGGCAAGTCGCAGACCTTCAGCCTCAAGGACTATCTCGACTCCGGCGACAAGAAGCTGCTGCCCGAGATCGCACCAGGCACGACGATCTTCGTGCCGAAGGAGCAGGAAGAGATCAAGGCCGGATCCAGCACCATCTATGTGATGGGCGAGGTGGCGAAGCCGGGCGCGTTCGAAATCAAGCTGGGCGTGGGCTTCCTTGATGTGCTGGCCAATGCCGGCGGCCCGACCCGGTTCGCCGATACCAACGAGATCCGCGTGTTGAAGGCCAATGGCGGCGTCGAGAATTTCGACCTGCTCGCCTATACCGAATCCAAGGGCAAGCGCGCGACCCCGCCCAAGCTCGGACCCGGCGACACGATCTTCGTGCCGGAAAAGCAGACCGACGACAGCAGCAGCTGGCTGAAGAATTCGCCCGACAAGGTCGTGCGCATCATCGGCGCCATCAACAGCCCCGGCCGCTACGAGTGGAACGATGAGATGACCATCCTCGATCTCATCGCCGAAGCCGGGGGCCCGGGCGACCGCGCCAACACCTCGCATATCGAGATCCTGCCCAATTCCAAGGAAGCGGGGGCCGAATCCAAGGTGCAGATCTTCGATCTGGCCTCGCTCGTCGAAAAGGGCGGCCGGCTCGACCAGCTGCCGAAACTGAAGCCGGGCTGGACAGTCAGCATCCCGACCCTGCCGCAGGAAAACGCCAACGACAACCGGTCGTCCTGGCTGCAGCAGCCGGCCGAGACCTCGATCTATGTGCTGGGCGCGCTCCGCAATCCGGGCCGCTATGCCTTCAGCAAAAACATGCATTTCCTCGATATTCTGAGTGCCGCCGACGGTCCGGCGGCGACGGCGGATCTGGAGAACATCCGGATCACCCATCGCCGGAGCGGCAATGGCAAGCCCAGCATCACCAAGCTGGACCTGACCGCGTATTTCTCCAGCGGCGACGACCGGCTGCTGCCGGACGTGCAGCCGGGCGACGTGATCTATTTCCCGGACAAGAGCGCCGATTGGCTGAACCTGGGCAAGGAACAGACGGTCCGCGTCCTCGGCTCGGTCGGCAAGCCCGGTCGCTACAAGTTCAACGACACCATGACCGTGCTCGACCTGCTGGCCGAGGCCGGCGGTCCGACCACCGATGCGTATCAGGAAAAGATCGTCGTGGTGAATTTCGCCCGCGGCCAGGACCAGGCCGAGACCTTCAACCTGGTGCATTTCGCCAAGACGGGGAATTTCCAGGAGCTGCCGGTGTTGCGTGCGGGCGATACGGTTTATGTGCCGAACGCGACGCAGAGCGATTGGCAGCAGTTCATGGGCGGCGTGCGCGATACCGTGTCGCTGTTGTCGATCTTCGCGCTGATCGGGAGATTCTGACTTGACCCCGTTGCCGATCCATTATGCCGAAGTCCAGCGCATGTATGCGGCGACGGTCGCGCGCGGCCTCAGGCTTTTGGCGGTGACCGCGTCGGAAGCCGGCGAGGGCGTCTCGACCATCGCCTATGCGCTGGCGCGCCGTGCCGCCGCTGCCGGCGAGCGGACGCTGCTGGTCGAATTCAACATGTTCCGTCCGTCGCTGGCGGCTCGTCTCGGCATTCAGGAAAAGGCGGCCTGGCAGTGCGACGCGGAATCCTCGTTTGCCGCCATGACCGAATTTCCGTCGATCCGGCTGTCGCTGCTGCCGGCCCCCCAGGGGCTGTCCAGTCTCGACCTGATCCGTTTTTCCGACAATCGGGCGATGACCGATCTGTTCGCCGCCTGGCGTCAGCGCTTCGACGTCATCATCTGCGACTGCTCGGCGGTCAATCGCACCAACAAGGGCAATATCGCCGCCTCGTCGATCTGCGAGGCCGGGGCGGCGGCGATCCTGACCGTGCTCGCCGGCCAGACGCCGGCCCGGCGCGTGACCGAGGCCGTGACCAGCCTGGCCGAATCCGGCATCAGCGTCACCGGCACGATCCTCAACAAGCGCTTCGACCCGTCGCTCTATCAGGAACTGATGCGCGAAGCGACGCGGATCGAGCCGTTCTGGCCGAACATCTCCAAGCGCATCCGTCGTTTCACCGAGAAGAATCGCAAGGTTTTGAGCTAGTCTCGATCCCGGCGTCGCCTTCGGGAGCCGGGATCATGATGCAGCTGACCATCCGCGACGCGCTCGCGGCGCTGGGCGAGACGGGCGAGACCTATACCAAGCTGTTCGCCCAGCCCGCCCTCGACATCGCCCTTTATAAGCCCGACCGGATCGATCCGCAGACGCCGCATCTGCGCGATGAGATCTATGTGATCGCGACCGGCTCCGGCAGTTTCGTGCAGGCGGACGAGACCCGGCCGTTCGGGCCGGGCGACCTGCTGTTCGTGCCCAAGGGCGTGCCGCACCGGTTCGAAAATTTCACCGCCGATTTCTCGACCTGGGTGATCTTCTTCGGCGAGGTGCCGGCCAAGCCCTTACCATAGGGCCGGCCATTGCGGCCGGGTCGGACAATCCAGCGGATTGGCAACATCCAGGAACGGCTGTGGCAAGGCCACATGCAGGCCGACCGCTCGCCCGATGGCGCGGACGGTTTCCACGGACAGATAGCGCACCAGCGGCGGTGTCTTGCTCTCCACGCCGGCATAGACGAAATCCATCTTATACAGGCCCGGCGGGGTGAATTGGCGCAACAGATCGTCGCCCTCGGCACTGCCCGACAGCACCACGACCATCAGCGGCCGCGGGCATTCCGGCCGCTGAAAGCGCAGCGCGCGCACGACGCCGCCGGTCACCAGGTCGAGCGGGGCCAGCGTGGTGAAGCCCTGTTCGCTCAGGGTCTGGGTGATTTCGGTCTCGGCGACCTCGCGGCCGTTACCCAGGTGGGTGTTGTACCGGACGATCTTGGCCGCGAGGCTTGCCCCCAGCAGCAGTACCAGAACGAGCGCCAGAGCCACGCGCCGCAGAACCATTCGAAAGTCCCCAATGTGTCACGCCGAGGGTCGCGAGCAGGATCGCCAGCTCGGTCGTGGTCTGTCCGATCGGGCCGTGGGCCAGCTCATAATCGACGGGGCCCAGCCCCATGATGGTGAGGCGCGTCAGATTGACGATGATGACCGCGAGCGTCACCAAGAGCGCCGCCGCCAGGTCCCGGCGCTTGAAATGCGGACGAAGCCAGCGCGTCAGTACCAGCCAGGTGAGGAGCGCCAGCGAGATATTGGCGAAGGACGAACAGGTCATCAGCACAGCCAGTACCATGCCCTGATCGGTCTCGATCAGATTACCGGTGACGACCGACGGGTGACCCAGCCATCCGAGCGTCGTGCGGGTCAGCACCGCATCGATGTGCAGCAGCACCGGCGACAGCATCTTCATGGCGGTCGCGACCCAGAGCTCGCGGGCGGCGGCGGCGATGAAGATGATGATGCCGGCGCGATAATTGACGTCGCGCGGCCGGCGCAGGATCTCCCAACCGCCGAGCGCCATGACCGCGATCGCTGAAAAGCCGCTGCTGGGCACCAGCAGGGCCGCGGCATAGACCGTCAGCGCGGCTAAATCCCAGCGGTCGATCGGCCGTTCGGCCTTGGCGCGCAGGCCCAGCACGATGGCGCCCAGCAGGCCCAGATAGACCGGCCAGCCGCTGCCGAGCCCGCCCGAAACCGCGCCGACCACGCCCCATTCGTCGATCGCTTCGATCGCCGGCCGCACCAGCGCGTTGGCCGTCCCGATCGCCAGCAGGGCCACCATCAAATGGCTGCGGCCGAGCGCCGGAAACGAGGGTGTTGCAGCCGCGCTCTCAGACATGTGAATTCCGAAGATGCGAACGGCCCTGTGCCGCCCTACCTGTTCTGTAGCACATTCAATGCCAGCCGCCTTGTCGGATGGCCTTGACGAGAAGCGTGCTGCGGGTTCGAAGTGTTCGAAGATTCATCTTCGGGCAAGCAATGCGCGTCAATGCTACCCATATCTAGCTGGTGGTATCGAGGAGTGTCGGTCATGGGCTTCGTGGCGATCTTGATCAGCGGTATCGGTCGAGCACTCGGCTGGCTTACGCCGGAGCCGGCGGGCGAGCTGAAGCCGATCCCGGTGCGGGTGCGGGACGAGCGTCCGCGCCGTCGTCGCTGATCAGCTTCGGTTGACCGGCGCCGCCTTGCGCGTCGGGGCAGTACTTTTGGTGACCGTCGGCCTCCCGCCGACCGGCTTTGCTGGCGTCTTGGCGCCGGCCTGAACGTCCTGCAGCAGCGACTTGCAGTCGCTGTCCTTGCCCAGCCCCAATTGGATCGTCGGAATCAGCGCGCCCAGCGGCGTCAGCAGCACGCCCAGCACGGCGGCGGCCCCGCCGCGCTCGGCCAGCACCGTCGGATCCGGCGCGATGCTCGGGTTCTTCAGCGCACCCTTGATATCGATCGGTGCCGGGATCGCGCCGATGCTGAAATGCTTCGGATCGGTCGTCAGCTGATAATCGACCTGCTCCTGCGCCAGATCGACATGGCCCTTGCCGACCACGTTCGCCTCGGTCGTGTCGACCAGGAACAGGCGGCTCTGCAGATCGCCTTTGGTCAGGCCCGCATCGAAGATCATGCAGCGCACCGGCGCGCGGTCGGGCAGGCCCAGCAGCGACAAGACCGAATTGCCGAAATCGAGACCGGCCAGATCGATCAGCAGGGCGCTGATGTCGCCGCCGGTCATGAACAGCTTCACGTCGCCATTGCCCTGGCCCAGCATCGCCGCCAGCGAGTTGCCGGTCGTGTCGATCTTGATCTGGCCGCCGATCGTGCCGGCCCCCTCGAAGATCTTGGTCGATTGCATCACGCGGCTGACGTCGACCTTGCGGAAATCGGCGTCGCCGACCAGATGGACCAGCGGCCCCTGGGCGTCCAAGCCCAGGTTGAGCACGATCTGGCCGGTGCCGACGGCGAAGCTCAGGGGATGCAGGCGGATCTGGCCATTCTCGATCGACAGGTCGGCCGACAGATTGTCGATCGGCGTCGAGGTGCTCTCGATCCGCTCGCCGCGGTACTTCACCTCGATATCGGCGGATCGCAGTTTCGGCAGATTGATCGGCGTGTCGGGCAAGAGCTTCGGGCTCGCCGCCGCCTCGGCGCGCTCGACCTGGTGCGTGTCGTTCTTGCTGTCGGCTTTGCCGGGCGTGGCGCCGATGAAGCCGGCCAGATCGGCCATCACCAGCTTGTGCGAGGTCAGATCGCCCGTGACCAGCGGCAGGTCGCCCGGCCGGATCTCCACACTCAGGTCGCCGTTCAAATCGCTGCTGCCGACCGTACCGGCGAATTGGCGGAACGTGATCTTGGCGGCGCTATAGTCGAGCTTGCCGGTCAGGTGATAGGCGGGCGTGGGCGCGAGCGGGATGCCGGTCAGCGAATAGAGGTCGGCCAGATCCTTGCCCTTCAGGTCCAGCGTCACGTTGGCGCCGGCGAAATCCATCGGCCGCTCGACCGTCCCCTTGAGCGACACGTGGGTGTCGCCGTTTTCGGCCTGGAGATCGATCGGGTAAGGCTTGGCCGGGTCACGCAGGGACAATAGCGCGCCACCGATGAATTTGCCCTCGACCGGCTGGTTGGCATAGGTGCCCTTGGCATCGACCACCAGCGTCGCCTCGCCGCCGCTCGCGGACTGGTGGGTCTCGACCGCCATGGTGAAATTCGCCTGCGGCTTGCCCGCGACCACATGGATCTTGCCGGCGGTGATGGTGAGCGATCCGATCTGCGGCTGCGGCGCTCCCGACGGCTTCGCGTTCGGATCGCCGAACTGCCAATTCTCGGTTCCGGACGGGGCCTGGACCAGGGCAAAGTCCGGATGCTCGATCGCGATCTCCGGAATCACGATCGGGCCGTGGAACAGGCTGCCGACATCGACCCGGACCGACAGGCGATCGATCTTGCCCATCTGCTTGTCGCCGGGGAATTTGTCGGGATTGGCGATGGTGACATTGTCGAACACCAGCAGCGGCCGGCGCGCCAGGCGCACATCGAAATGGCCGATACCGACCGGGCGGCCGAGCGCCGCAGACGCCTGCAGCTCGACCAGCGGACGGAACCAGTTCCAATCCCAGAACAGCACGAGCAGCAGGATCACCAGCAGCGGCGTGCCGACCCCGATGGTCCAAAGCCGGAAGCGCCGTGTCGTTGCCATGCCGCGCCTCGCCTTGGGGTGGAGCCTCTCGGGCTCAACAACAGGCGAGGGCGGTAACTAGATCCCTGCCTGCGGCATCCGCTTGGGCGTGGGCGTGCAGGATGCGGTCGATCGCCGGCATAATCAGCGCTCGCCAATCGCTACCGGTCGGCATAGATTGCGCGTAATAGTAGCTCTCTTATTGGGGGATCAACTATGGCGTGGTTGCGTTCCGTCCCGGGTCAGCTCTGGGGAGTTCTGACCACCGTCCGCTTTCCCATTTTGTTCAGCATCGTTTTTGGACTGCTCACGGTCTGCGTCGACCAGGTGCAGGATTTGCTTTGGCTGGTCGCCGAACAGGGATGGACGTGGCATGGCGGCTTCAGCCTGCTGGTGGCGGCGACCATCTACGGCGTTAATGCCTGGTACTGGGCGCGCCTGGCGCTCTATGCCCGGAATGTGCCGGATGCCGCCCTGACCCCGTTCGGCCGATGGGTCGAAAATCATCTGCCGAGGGCCTTGGGGGCCGCCCCCTACGCGTTACTCGCCTACGCTTGTTACAAGGCGACCGATACTGTGCAGTTCGAGCCCGGATCGCCGGCCGGACGGCAGATGTGGGTGTTGATTTTCACCAACCTCGCGCTGTGCGCACTGTTTTATTTGGCGGTGTCCGCGCGCCGCTGGGCGTTCAAACTACCCGACTGGCAGGCCGCGCGGGATCTCAAGGTGGCCGCGAATGCCGAGCCCGGTTGCCGCCCATTGCCCTTTAGCCATCTGCCCCGTGCTGCACAGTGGCTCATGCTGTGCTTCCCGGTCGTGGTCCTGCTGGTCTGCGTTTTGACGGTGAGCGCTCCCGCCGCGAGCGGTCGCTTCTGGGGCAACGCGCCGTTGGTGCTGCTCTGGGGCGGCGGCTTTGTCGGGATCGGCAGCGCGCTCGCCTATCTCGGCAGCCGCTTCGGGTTACCGCTTCTGGCGGGCCTGGTCGCCTTTGCCCTGTTGTCCGGCTTCTTCGGCTGGGATGCCAATCACACGATCCGTCTGCTGAAGGGCCCGGCGGAGACGCCGACGACCGTCGAGGCTGCCTTCAAGGACTGGTTCCGCGCGCGCGCGGCCGAGATCGCTACGGGGACCGCGGATCACCCCTATCCGGTCATCATCGTAGCCGCCGCCGGGGGTGGCATCCGCGCAGCCTATTGGACCAGCTATGTGCTGGCCAAGCTCGAAGACCAGAACCCCGGTGCCGGGCGCCATATCCTGGGTCTGTCGGGCGTGTCAGGCGGCAGCTTGGGTGTTGCCGCCTTCACCGCTGCCCTGGCGCAAAAGCCCTCGAGCCCGGATCCCTATGCCAAGCGCCTGCAGCATTACTACAAGGCGGAATTTCTCTCGCCGCTGCTGGCCGGCTTCCTGGTGCCCGATCTCGTGCAGCGCGTCCTGCCTTTTGCTGTCCCGCCGTTCGATCGCGCCCGCAACTTCGAAATCGGCCTGGCGACGACGGCGGAGCCGATCGGTGATCAGATGGATCTGCCCTTGAGCCACTTCTATGGCAAGGACATGCCGTCCTTGCCCTACCTGTTTCTCAATACCACCCAGGCCCAAACCGGTTTGCATGGCGTGGTCAGCCCGCTGCACTTCGATCCGGCGGTGTTTCCCAACATGGTCGATCTCTCGTGCGTCAGCTCTCGGATCCGGCTCGCCACGGCGGTGCATATGTCGGCCCGGTTTCCGTTTCTGAGCCCGGCCGGCGAACTGCCCTGGAAAGACGGTGCGGGATGCCAGCCGGAGCCGTTGCAGGGATACGAATATCTCTATGTCGACGGCGGCTACTACGATAATTCCGGCACCCTGACCGCCGACGCGATCGGGCATGCGGCCCTTGACGCCTTTGACGCCGTGAGGCTGGAGCAGGCTTTGCCTGGTACGATCGCGCTCGACTTCGTCTATATCGAGAACGACCCCGAAGCGGCCAGCGCGGCGCTGAACCAAGGAACGCCCCCGCAACCGGACAAGGCGCCATCGACCAGCCTCCAGGACCTGGGAACGCCGTTGGTCACCATGCTCGCGGTGCGCGGCGAACTGGGTTTCGAAAATCTGCACCAGTTCACGGCGCGGATTGAGGGGCAGAGGCTACACAAGGAGCTTCTCAATACCGATCCCGGCGTTGCCCCGCCGACCTTGCTGACGTTCAGCCTGCCGCGAACGGACAAAAACGTGCCGCTCGGCTGGGTTCTATCCGATCGGTCCAAGGGCGAGATCGAGCAGGGTCTGGACGCTTGCGCCGCCAACCACCAGCCCGATAACTGTACCAATTGGGCGAAGTTGCAGGTCATGCTGAACTGAGCGAAACGGGGCTCCTTGCGCCGAGCGGGAATTGGCGGCAGGGTCGCGGTTCCGCCGTAGCAAGGACCCGACGATGACCCGCCCCGACCTGCAAGCCCCGGAACCGGTCGAAATCGAACGGAAATTCCTGGTGATCGGCCAAGCCTGGCGCGAGGGTGCTACGGTCGAGCTGCTGTCCCAGGGCTATCTGCCGACGACGGACGCATGCTCCGTCCGCGTCCGCATCGCGGGCGAGCAGGCGTTTCTCACCATCAAGGGGCCGCCGGTCGACGGCGTGCGGGCGGAGTTCGAATATCCCGTGCCGGTCGGTCATGCCGCGTCCATGCTGCGGCAATTCTGCCAGGGTCGGATGATCGTCAAGCGGCGCTACAGCCTTACCCATGCCGGCCGGCTCTGGACGGTCGATGTGTTCGAAGGCGCGCTCGCGGGCTTGCTGCTGGCCGAGGTCGAGCTTGACCATGCCGGCCAGGTGGTGGATCTGCCGCCGTGGCTCGGGCCCGAGGTCACCGACGATCCACGTTACCTGAACAGCGCCTTGGCCGAAGCGACGGCGCCGCCCCCGATCTGAAGATTTACCGCCGTCGCCACGGAGCGATGGCCGCCCTGTGGGTGTTGAAGAGGCTCCCGGTAGCTGTGTTCCGCAGCTCTATCCTCACTCCAGGAGCCTGCCCCCGTGACCGAGATCGTCAGACGGACCATCCGCGAGGGCCTGCCGCATCCGCGCGGGGCGACCTGGGACGGTAACGGTACGAATTTCGCGCTGTTCTCCGCCAACGCCACCAAGGTCGAGGTCTGCCTGTTCGACGACAGTGGCGCGCAAGAGCTGCAGCGGATCGAACTGCCCGAATTCACCGACGAGATCTGGCACGGCTATCTGCCCGACGTGGCACCGGGTCAGCTCTACGGCTACCGCGTCCATGGGCCCTATGCGCCCGAGGAGGGGCACCGCTTCAATCCGAACAAGCTGCTGCTCGATCCCTATGCGCGGGCGCATGCCGGCAAGCTCACCTGGAACGACGCCTGCTTCGGCTACATCATCGGGCATGAGGACGGCGACCTGTCGTTCGACGAGCGCGACAGTGCGGAATTCATGCCGAAATGCGTGGTGACCGACAGCGCGTTCGATTGGCAGGAAAGCCGCAGCCCGCTGGTGCCGTGGGATCGGACGATCTTCTACGAGACCCATGTGCGCGGCTTCACCATGCGCCACCCGGCGGTGCCGGAGCCCCTGCGCGGCACCTTCGCGGGCCTCGCGACCAAAGAGGTCATCCAGCATATCAAGTCGCTGGGCGTCACCTCGGTCGAGCTGCTGCCGATCCATATGTTCGCCAACGACAGCCATCTGCTCGACAAAGGCCTGACCAACTATTGGGGCTATAATTCACTGGGCTTCTTCGCGCCCGATCCGCGCTATGCCGCCGATCCGTCGCGCATGCTGCAGGAATTCAAGGACATGGTCGCCCGCCTGCACGATGCCGGGCTCGAGGTCATTCTGGACGTGGTCTACAACCACACGGCCGAGGGTAACGAGCGCGGTCCGACCCTGTCGTTCAAGGGCATCGACAACGCCTCCTACTACCGGCTGATGCCCGAGGAAAAGCGCTTCTACATCAACGATACCGGCACCGGGAACACGCTCAACATCAGCCAGCCGCGCGTCATCCAGATGGTGACCGACAGCTTGCGCTATTGGGTCAACGAGATGCGCGTCGACGGCTTCCGTTTCGACCTCGGTACGATCCTGGCGCGCGAGGTCAACGGCTTCGACAATCAGTCGGGCTTCTTGAAGGCCTGCGGCCAGGACCCGGTGCTGGGCGGGGTCAAGCTGATTGCCGAGCCCTGGGACTGCGGTCCCGGCGGCTATCAGGTCGGCGGCTTCCCGCCCGGCTGGGCCGAATGGAACGACAAGTTCCGCGACGTTGCCCGCGATTTCTGGAAGGGCGAGGCGCCGGCCGCCGCCCTCACGCCGCGGCTCTGCGCATCGGGCGACATGTTCAACCACCAGGGCCGCAAGCCCTGGGCCAGCGTCAATTTCATCACCGCCCACGACGGCTTCACGCTCAACGACGTCGTCTCCTACAACGACAAGCACAATGAGGCGAACGGCGAGGACAATAACGACGGCAGCTCCGACAACCGCTCCTGGAATTGCGGGGTCGAGGGCCCGACCGACGATCCGGAGATCGTGGCGCTCAGGGACCGCCAGATCCGCAATCTGCTGGCGACGCTGCTGCTGGCCCATGGCACGCCGATGCTGCTGGCCGGCGACGAGTTCGGCCGGACCCAGCAGGGCAACAACAACGCCTATTGCCAGGACAGCGAGATCAGCTGGGTCGATTGGGACTTCGGCGAGCGCGGCCGCGACCTCATCCATTTCGTCGAGCGGCTGACGGCGCTCAGGCGCAATTTCCCGATCCTGCGCCGGCAGCGCTTCCTCAGCGGCACCACGAACGAGGAGCTGGGCGTCAAGGACGTCACCTGGATCAACGCGTCCGGTGGAGAGATGCCGGACGACGACTGGGCCGATGAAAACATGCGCTGCTTCGGCATGCTGATGGACGGCCGCGCCCAGCCGACCGGTGTGCGCAAGCGCGGCGACGACCGCACGCTGCTGGTGATCTTCAACGGCCACTACGACCTGGTGAATTTCACCCTGCCGGAATCCGCCGGCCACGCGACCTGGACCCTGCTGGTGGACACCAACGTGCCCGACCATCCGGGCGAGGAGGAATTCGCGACCGGACAGGCCTATCAGGTGACCGGCCGCTCGGTGCTGGTGTTCGCGCTCGATTCGGACGAGCACACGCCTTAAGGCCGCAGCCCGGCCAACTGAGGGCGGGCGGAGCAATAGGTGCCGATGGCCCGCTCCAGCCGCCGCACGCCTTCGCGGATCACCTCGGGCGAACTGCGGGTGAAATTGACGCGCATGGCGAAGCGATCCTCGCCGGTAAAGTCGAACACGCTGCTGGGGACGAACGCGACCTTTTCCTCGATCGCGAAGCGATAGAGTTCGTCGGTATCGATCGTCCGGTCCCGGTTGCGCATCCAGACGAACATGCCGCCGACCGGCACGTCCCAGTCGAACCAGTCGGCCAAGCGCCGGGACGCTTCCTCGCACAGCGCATCGCGGCGCTCGCGGTAGTGCGGCACGATCGCCCGGCTGTGCTCCTGGTCGAAATTCTGCTCCAGCAGTTCCAGCGCCACCGCATGGGTGAACATGCTGCTGCTGAGGTCGCTCGCCTGCTTGGCCAGTGCCAAGGTCTGGATCATCCCGGGCGCGGCCACGACCCAGCCGACACGCAGGCCCGGCACCAGGCTTTTCGAGAGCGTGCCCAGATAGATCACCGGACCGTCATAGGGGCCTGTATGGCGCGCGGTATAGTGGCTGAGGATGCTCGGGCCCGGCGGTCCGTCCAGCTGGATCGAATTGTACGGATCATCCTCGACCAGCCAGGTGCCGGCCGCGATCACCTGGTCCAGCAGGGCGGCGCGGCGATCCTGCGAGACCAGCACGCCGGTCGGATTGGAATAGTTGGGCACGGCATAGACGAACTTCGCCTGGGCCAGCGCCGTCGCGATGCCGGCGTCCTCGCCATCCCAATCCAGCTTGTGATAGCGCGGACCGCGCGGACGCCAGCTGTCGAGCGCGCCCAGGTAGGTCGGCGACTGCGCCACGATCAGGTCGCCGGCATCGAGCAGGACCTTGCCGATCAGATCGAGCGCCTGCATCGACCCGGTGGTCACCAGCACGTTGGCGGCCGTGAAGGTGCCGCCGGTCTCGGCCGAAACCCGCGCCGCGATCAGCTGGCGCAAGCCCGCAAACCCCTCGATCGCGCCATATTCCAGCGCCGCGGTGCCATGCTTGGCGAGCGCGCGCTCGGTCGCGGCCTGGATCGCCGCCACCGGGTAAAGCTCGGCCGCGGGCAGGCCGCCGGCGAGGCTGACCACATCCGCACGGCCGCCGAAGGCCAGGAACTGCTGGGAGATGTTATTGGTCGACTGCAGCCACTCGGCATAGGCCGGGCGTTGTTTGGCGCTCATCACGGGCTCCGTTCTCTCGCGGAGACGATAGCAGTCGTCGGACGAGGGAATCCGTGCGATCTTTCGGATTCATATGGGCGATCGTGGCGTAATTCTCTCCCGTATCAATCATTCTGAGTGAAAGTGGCCAATGGTAAATTTGGACCGGATCGACCGGAAGATCCTGGCAGCCCTCCACGCGAACGGGCGCATGTCCAACCTGGAACTGGCCGACCTGGTCGGTCTGTCGCCGACGCCCTGTGGCCGGCGGGTCAAGCGGCTGGAGGATCTGGGCGTGATCGAGGGCTATGCCGCCCAGATCAACCCGGGGGCTCTCGGCCTCAGTATCTGCGTGATGGTCAGCGTCCGGCTCGCCAAACAGACCCCGGATGCGGCCGCCCAATTCGTCGAGGCCATCCGCGGCCGGCGGGAAATCACCGAATGCCTGCTGGTCACCGGCAATGTCGACTATCTGCTGCGGGTCTGGGTCAAGGATATCGAGGCGCTGCGGCTGTTCATCACCGAGGGGCTGCAGTCGATCCCCTGCGTGGCCGAAACCTCGACCATGGTCATCCTGGAGGCGACGCGCTCGGGCGATCTGCTGACGAACTAGGGGCGAGAAACCCTAGCGGAAGCGAGCGCAACGGCCGTGGTGGGTAGATGCCGGCTTTTTCCGCTTCGGGACGCTGACCTGGATTGGCAGACAATGATCGCTCGGTTTGATAAGTCGGTACCGGCAGTCGTGGTTCATCAAATGAAGGACACAGCGCAGAAAAATCGGCATAGGAAAGATTCAATAAAAATCCGTAGATTTATTATAATATAGTTCGGAATATATTCGTGAGTCTGAAGAATTGCTTGCAGAGAGCGGAGTTCGGCAGTTTTTGATGCGGTCTGGAGGACTTATTTTAGAATTCAGACTTTCGAAGTCCCGGATTTTGGAGCTGAGACACGCGGTCAATATGTCATTAAACGTCTCAGGCTATTGTGGGTTTAATGCTGAGAACATTCGGGAGGTCGCTCATGGGGCGTTTGATCCTCGGTTTCGTCGTCATTGCTTCGGTCTTCAGCTCATCAGCAATGGCCCAAGAGATTCAAGGTCATTTCCGGGCACGTCCGCCGGAAATGACCATCGAAGGCGGCAAGTTTTCGGGACCCATAAAAGACGTGATCGAGGAGGCCGTCCACACGGTGGGCTTGACCATCGTCTGGTCGGACGTGCCGTTCGCCCGGTCGTTGAAACAACTGCAGGAAGGTGCCCCCATTCTGGTGCCACGCTTCAACCGGACGGCAGATCGGGAAGCCTATAGTCTGCTCCTGGGTCCGATCGCGGTGCAAAAGCGGCGCATCATGTTTGCTGTTCGCCAGGGCGATGAGCACCGAATAAAATCCTACGCAGATCTGGCGACGCTATCGGTTGGCGTGAAACGCGGAACCGCGTATTTCGACGATTTCGATAAGGACCAGTCCCTGCATAAGGTTGAGGCGGTCGATGACCAGAACCTATTGCTGCCTCTGCGGGCTGAACATCAGGATGCGGCTATCGTTATCGATCAGACCGCCTTCGAGAGCGCGGCGAAGGCAATGGGCTGGACCGGTTATGTCTGGGCCGACTGGAAACTCGATATCGAACAAGGCAACTATTATGCGATCGCGAAGTCCGGTCCCTTCGCGCCGCAAGCGTCTGCCCTGGACGCCGCATTGAAGGCGATGGTCGCCGATGGCCGCGTTAAGGCAATCTACGCCAAATACGGGCTCGATCCCGAGCATGTCGAATGAGCGTCAGGATACGTCAGAGCTGCGCATGGCGAGCTGCTGGCGGTTCTCGTGGACGCATCGGCCCTGAATCAGAATTGGCGCAGTGCTTATCCCTTTCCGCACTTCGCGGGGGGTGACACAGTTACCGAAATCAAATGATCGAATGATCCGTCATCCTGACCGGTGAACGACTGCAGGGAGCTGAAAAAATGCACTTTTGGCGTCTTCTTGGAATATTCGTTGCCGGGGTTCTGGCATCGGCCGCGCAGGCCGATACGCATGTCGTCACGGCGGATCTACCACCGTTTTCCATCGCGGATCATCCCGAGCGGCCCGGGTTCGTCGTTGAACTGGCCGAGGCGGCGTTCAAGCGGGCGGGGCTGCCGTATCGGTTGGAATTCCTGCCATGGACCCGTGCCCAGGCGGTAGCCAAGACCGACCCTGATACGATCATTCTAGGCCTGACCCGGACACCCGATCGCGAAGCAGATTACCAATGGGTGGCGGAGGTTCTGCAGCCAAAAGTCGTGTTCATCGCAGTGCAGCCAAGCAAGCCGATCGACGATATCGCGACGGCAAAGACGCTGCCGCATATCACGGTCCGGGCGAGCACGCCGTTCGAGACGCTCTTGAAGCACGAAAATTTCACCAATGTCGAAGCTGTCCAGGCCGAGGACATCAACGCGAAGAAGCTCCAAGCGCAGCGAGCCGATGCCTGGTTGACCTATGACCTGCGAGGCGTCTTCGTCTGGCGCGAAATCGGCGGTAACCCCGCGCAGCTGGTCGTCGGCAAACCGCTGTCCGAGGAACATCTCGACATCGCCGCCAGCAAACAGACAAAGGACGAGACCACGAGCAAAATCGCGGCAGCCGTTGCCGCGTTGCGGTCCGACGGCACTTGGGACGCGCTGCACAAGAAGTACTTCGGGGAATAGAGATCGTCGGACGGGAAAGTTGAAACGCGCGCGCCGCGCGCGTCATGTCGGGGGAAGAATCGTGAAGCAAGGTTCGGAGGCAGCGTTCGGTTTCATTCGCAGGAGCTTGATGTTCCGTGTGCTGTTGCCGATCGGCGCGCTGCTCATAGTGCTGGTCGCGGGCACGGTGGTCGGGGCCGCGGTCAAGGACGAAGAGGCCGCGCGCGATGCACTTACAGCCAAGGCAAAGCTGATCGCTAACATCGCAGGGCGCGGCACGGCCGATGCGATCTGGAATCTCGACGCCCAACTGGCTAAAGCGTCTCTGGCCGCGCTCGCTGTTGACCCGGACTACGTCGGAAGCGTGCTGACCGACGACCATGGCGCCGCCCTTGCGAGCGATGGTGCCGAACAAGCCAAGGCAGGCGCCGTGATCGTAGAGAAGGTGCCGGTCGTCCGGATCGATCAGGGCAAACAAACCGTGGTCGGCGCGCTGGAGCTGCGCATGTCAACCGCACGTGCAGACGAGGCGATCGCCAGGGCGACTTGGACACTGACCCTTGTCGGCATCTGCGCGCTCATCGTTGTCTGCGGGCTGCTCTTCTGGATCCTGAAGCGCGCGATCCGTCCGATCGTGAGCTTAACCGACGTCATGGCAAAACTCTCCTCGGGCGAACTCGGCATCGAGATTCCGGCACTCGACCGGGTCGATGAAGTGGGACGGATGGCCCATGCGGTTGAGGTGTTTAAGCGGAACGCTGTCGAGGTTGAGCGTCTGAACGCCGAACAGGCGACACTGAAACAACGCTCAGAGCAGGAGAGAGTCCAACTGCTTGATCGCATGGCCAGCGATTTCGAATCAACGGTCTCAGCGGTGCTGGTCAGCGTCACACAATCCTGCGCGCGCATGAGCGAACGGACCGAGACAATGGCCGGAGAAATGAGCGCCGCTGAACAGAGCACCCATACCGTCATGACCGCGACGAATGCCACATCGGACAGCGTCCAGACCGTGGCGGCGGCGGCCGAGGAGCTATCGGCGTCGATTACCGAAATTGCGAGCCGGGTAAACGACAGCGCCTCCGTCGCGGGCGAGACGTCTGAAGCCGCGGGAAAAACCTCGGAAACGATCGCCGAACTCTCAGGTCAAGCTCAGAAGATTGGCAGCATCATTAGCCTGATCCACGACATCGCCAGTCAGACCAATCTCTTGGCCTTGAACGCCACCATCGAGGCAGCGCGAGCGGGGGAGGCGGGTAAGGGCTTTGCGGTCGTCGCCTCGGAAGTGAAGTCGCTTGCCAGCCAGACCGCACGCGCAACGGACGAAATCTCCGAGAGCATACAGGGCATACAGGCCGCGACGGCGCGGGCAGTGGGCGAAATCCGGATCATTGCGGAGGTCGCCAACCGATCGCGGGAAATCGCAACCAGCATTGCCGGCGCCGTGGAGCAGCAGAGCGCGGCGACACGGGAAATTTCCTCAAGCGTCTCGCGAGCGGCGTCTGGCACGCAGATCGTGGCCGAAAATATTTCGACCGTCGATGAGAACATCTCAAATGCTGGCGACACGGCGCGGGACGTGCTGTCCGCAAGCCGTCAGTTGAACGCAGAGTTCCTCGCGCTGGAGACTCAGGTTCAAAGTTTCGTCAGCAGTGTTCGGACAGCCCGGTAACTCGGCCCCGAATAATTTCCGTCGTCCAGGAGACGAAGAATGCGTAGAATGTTAGGACTATTGTCGCTCTGCCTCGCTTTTTCGGCATCGCAAGCCCTCGCCCAGGAGATTCGGTTCGTTGCAGGCGATATTCCGCCGTATGCCTTTCAGAAGGACGGGCAAGCCGATGGGGCGGCCGTCAAAATTCTACAGGCCCTTCTGAAGGGCGAAGGCAAGACGGCTCCAATCACATTTCTACCGTGGTCGCGTGCCCAACAAGACGCCCAGCAAACGGACGCGATTGGCATCATTCCGCTAAGTCGGACGACAGAACGCGAGCCGCTCTACAAGTGGGTCGGACCGCTTGTGCCGGATCGCCAGGTTCTTGTGACGAAGAAGGGCGGGAAGCCGGCACCCAAATCCGTGGCCGAGGCCAAAGACTGGATCGTCGGTGTCCTGCGGGGCTCCCCTGGCGAACTGATGCTGAAGGACGCCGGCTTTACTCGCCTCGATAGCGTGACAGATGAGGCGACCAGCGCCCGAAAGCTCGATGCCGGCCACATCGACGCATGGCTGGTTGCCGAACTGGTGGCGCCGTTCCAATATCGCCTGCTGAACCTCGACCCTTCGACCTTGGAAAATGGCGTCGACGTCCGTCCGAACGTCATTTGGCTCGGCCTGTCGAAGGCAGTGCCGGACGAGACGGTAGCAAAGCTTCAAAAGGACCTCGATGCGATGAGAAGCACTGGCGAGGTCGATGCCATCATCGCGCCCTTCAAGTAGGTTCTGCACGGCGCCGACATTTGATCGGCGTCAAACTTGATGGGGCCAGTGACGATCTTGTCCTCGATCGCCATCCGAGACCATGTCCTCTGGAACGGCCTACCGGGTCATTACCCGCCTTACGACCCAAGCGCCGCCCAGAATTCCTCGGCCGCTGGGCTCTGTCTTGCCTTGGCGCGGAACAGGCGGACCTCGACCGGGGCGTGGCACTCGCGGCCGCCGGCGCGGATCAGGTTGCCGCGGGTCAGGTCGTCGGCGATCAGGCTTTCCGGTAGCCAGGCGATGCCGCGGCCGTCGAGCGCCATGGCGCGCAGCACCGTCGCCAGGTGCGAGGTGAAGACCGGGTCGGGCATGGGTTCGGTCTGGGCAGCCGCGACGATGCGGCCGAGGGCCGATTCCGGGCTATAGGCCAGGTGCGGCGCCGCGCCATCGGCGAGGCTGAAGCGCGCCCGGCCCTCGTCATCGGGGGCGGCCACGGGCATCAGAACGTCATGGCCGACCCGGATCGATTTGAACGGGCCGGCGTCCAACTGCCCCGGCAAGGCCGGGTGATGGTGGCACAGCAGAAACTGCGCCTCGCCCGCGCGCATGATCTGTTCGCATGCCCGCATGGTGTCGGACACCAGATGTACCGGGCCGAGGCGCGTGCGCGCTTCGAGCGAGCGCAGCCAGACCGGGAAGAAGGTCAGCGACAGCACATGGGTCGCGGCGAAGCGCAGGCTGGCGGCGGCCGTGTCGGCGGCCTGGCGGATCTCTTCGCGCCCCTGCAACAGCCGGCGCACCAGATCCTCGGCGATCGGACGGAACCGGTCGCCGGCCGGGGTCAGCGTCACCCGATGGGTCGCCCGGTCGAACAGCGGCGCGCCGATCCACTCCTCGAGCGCGCGGATGCGCCGGCTGAACGCCGGCTGGGTCAGATGGCGCGCCTCGGCCGCGCGATTGAAATTGCCGGTATCGACCAGGGCCAGAAAATCTTCGAGCCAGGAGAACTCCATCACCGATGCCGATCGAACATTGAATGTTCCGAATGTGGCATTGGCCGCGAAGCCCCGTCCATCGCTATCCTGCGCTCAGTCCATTGCCGGAGAAAAGCCATGCGGATCGTCGAGATCCGGGAGACGACCGCTTCGATCGCCTCCCCGATCGCCAATGCCTATATCGATTTTTCCAAGATGACCTGCTCGGTCGTGGCGGTGATCACCGATGTGATCCGCGACGGCAAGCCGGTCGTCGGCTATGGCTTCAATTCGAACGGCCGTTATGGCGCCGGCGGGCTGCTGCGCGAACGCTTCCTGCCGCGCCTGGCCGAGGCGAAGCCCGACAGCCTGCTGGATGAGGCGCGCGACAACCTGGATCCGTTCAAGATCTGGGACACGATGATGAAGAACGAAAAGCCGGGCGGCCATGGCGAGCGCTCGGTCGCGGTCGGCACGGTCGACATGGCGGTCTGGGATGCCGTCGCCAAGATCGCGGGCCAGCCGCTCTACCGCGTGCTGGCCGACCGGTTCCGCGGCGGTGTCGCCGACGACAAGGTCTGGGTCTATGCCGCCGGCGGCTACTATTACCCGGGCAAGGACCTGACCGGGTTGCAGGACGAGATGCGCAGCTATCGCGACCGCGGCTACCGGGTGGTCAAGATGAAGATCGGCGCCGCGCCGCTGGCCGAGGACCTGCGCCGCATCGATGCGGTGCTGGAGATCGTGGGCGAGGGCGCCAACCTGTGCGTCGACGCCAACGGCCGCTTCGACCTGGAAACCGCGATCGCTTATGCCGAAGCGCTGAAGCCCTACGGGCTGTTCTGGTACGAGGAGGCGGGCGACCCGCTCGACTACGCGCTGCAGGCGGAGTTGGCCAACCATTACGACCGGCCGATGGCGACCGGCGAGAATCTGTTCTCGCACCAGGACGCCCGCAACCTGATCCGCCATGGTGGCATGCGCGCGGACCGGGATTTCCTGCAGTTCGATTGCGCGCTCAGCTATGGCTTGGTCGAATATCTGCGCACGCTCGACATGCTGGCCCAGAACGGCTGGTCGACCCGCCGCATCGTGCCCCATGGCGGCCATCAGATGTCGCTGAACATCGCCGCCGGCCTGCATCTGGGCGGCAATGAATCCTACCCCGACGTGTTCAAACCCTTCTGCGGTTTCGCCGACGGCATCCGGGTCGAGGACAGCTACGTGGGCTTGCCGCAGGCGCCCGGCATCGGATTCGAAACCAAGGCGGAGCTGTTCAAGGTGATGCGGGAATTGAGTGCCTGACGGGTCCTGAAATTTCTTTGCGGACTCTTTGGATCTAATGTTCCGGTCGCGGGTTGATGGGGTGAGCGGTCGATCGATCGCGGCACCCTCAACTCTCGACCATGGGGAACGACCATGCCCTTCGATCGGAACGATCCCCGCGATGAGAGGCTGGACGACCCGAAGGACGAGGCCGCGCCGCGCGAGGCCGATGCGGACGATCTGGCGGATGCGCTCTGCGCCCTGTTCGAGATGTTCGGCGGCGAAGTGGTGGATCTGCCGCCGCCCGACTGACGCCGGTGCCTGCCGATTGAGAACACCCTGACCCCGCCTCACTCGGCGGGGCTTTCGCGTTTCGGGGCGTCGTTTGCGGATATTGACCGTATACTGTCAATTATCCTAAACTCTGCCCAAGGCCGCAGCAAATAAGCCCGGAACGAGGAAACCAGCGATGACGGACGCCAGCCAACCCTTCCTGATCGCCGGTGCCGGCATCGGCGGTCTCGCCGCCGCCCTGGGCCTGGCGCGCAAGGGCCGACGCAGCATCGTCTTGGAAAAGGCCGCCCAGTTGGGCGAGATCGGCGCCGGCATCCAACTGGGTCCGAACGCGTTCCATTCCTTCGATCAGTTGGGCGTCGGCGATGCGGCGCGCGCCATGGCGGTCTATATCGACCAGCTGCGCCTGATGGATGCGCTGACCGCCGAGGAGATCACCCGCATCCCGCTCGACGAGCCGTTCCGCCGGCGCTTCGGCAATCCCTATGCGGTCGTCCATCGCGGCGACTTGCATGGCGTGTTCCTGCGCGGCTGCCAGGCCCATGAGCTGATCGAGATCCGCACATCAAGCGAGGTCGTGGGTTACGAGCAGGACGGGGCAAGCGTCACGGCCAGGATCGTGGGCGGCGCTTCCGTCACCGGCACCGCGCTGATCGGTGCCGACGGGCTCTGGTCCAACATCCGCCGGCAATTGGCCAAGGACGGGCCCCCGCGCGTGTCGGGCCACACGACCTATCGCTCGGTCATCCCGACCGAGGACATGCCGGAAGATCTGCGCTGGAACGCGGCGACGCTCTGGGCCGGACCCAAATGCCATATCGTGCATTACCCGCTGTCGGGCTGGAAGACGTTCAATCTGGTCGTGACCTTCCACAATGACGCGCCGGAGCCGGTCGCGGGCAAGCCGGTGTCGGAGGAAGAGGTCCGCGCCGGGTTCGAGCATGTCCATCCGAAGGCGCGCGACATCATCAGCCACGGCAAGAACTGGAAGCTGTGGGTGCTGTGCGACCGCGATCCGATCGAGAATTGGGTCGATGGCCGCGTGGCGCTGCTGGGCGATGCCGCCCACCCGATGATGCAGTATTTCGCCCAGGGCGCCTGCATGGCGCTCGAAGATGCGGTGTGCCTGGCCGACCAGGTCGCGAACATCGACAGGGTCGAGACGGCGCTGGAGCAGTACCGCCGGCAGCGCGTGCTGCGCACGGCGCGGGTGCAGCTGCAGTCGCGCGCGATCGGCGACCATATCTATCACCCGGCCGGCGCGCATGCGCGGCTGCGCGATGCCATCCTGCGGTCGAAGTCGGCGGAGCAGATGTACAATGATCTCGCCTGGCTCTATGGCGGCAGCGGGCTCAACAGCAGCCCGGTCGTGCCGGCCTAATCTCCGGCGACTTCCTCGATCCGGCGCAGCGGCGCGCTGGTGACGTCGTTGTTGACCTCGGTGACGCGGTCGAGCAGGCGCACGAAGATCTCGCGCTCCGCCTCGGTCAAGGGCGCCAGAATCCGCTCCTGCACCCGCGCCACCAGCGGCATGACGGCCAGCAGCAATTGCTCGCCGGCGTCCGACAGGAACAGGAGCTTCTGCCGCCGATCCTCGGCCCCGGCTTGGCGCGCGACCAAGCCGCGGGCCTCCAGCCGCTCGATGACGTTGCCGATGGTGGAGCGATCGAACGCGATCAGCGCCGACAGCCGCGTCGCGTCGACGCCTGGCCGCTCCCCGATCGCGACCAATGCCGCGTATTGCACCGGCGTGATGTTGTAGTCGGCGCATTCATTCAGAAATAGCGCCCAGGAGATCTGATGCGCGCGGCGGATCAGGTGTCCGGGCTTCGCGTAGAGATCTCTCAGGGACATGGCGACCGGCTCCGATGGGCGGCGATGCCCGCTAGATTGTCTCAGCAGACCCCGAGTTTAGAAGTCGGGCCCCACCATCGTCCAGTGACGTTAGGGGCGGGTGGCAATTCCGGCTTTAAACTTATCGGAGGTCGATATTTGGATGTATCGCACCCAGGAATTGAGTTAAATTCGCCGAGTTCCATTTTTGGATCAGGCATCCGCAGCATCTCGGGAGATCTCCGATGCTCTCACAAATCCTGTCGTGGGCCCGTCGTCCGGCCGCCATCATCGCGGCGCTCCTGTTCATCGGCGGCACTTCGGCCTGCACGGTGCATTTTGCACCGGCCTATGATCAGAGTATCGCCGACGGGCTGACTGCCGCGAGCAAGGATATCCAGACCTTGTTCGCCAGCATGAGCACCGGCGTGCCGGCGGCGACCTATTCGAGCCGGCAGGACGCCTACAACAAGATCATCGGCGAGCTGGCGACGATCGAGCAGCAGATCAAGGTGCGCCCTGATCCCGCCAATCCACCGAGCCAGCAAGAAATCAATCAGCTGCTGCAGCAACATGGAGTGCCTCTCCCGGCGGTACCCGCGCCAGCCTCGGCGACACCAAGCGCTGGCTCCGTCGCGCATGTCGCAGACACGATCGCCACGATGAAGACTCAGGATCAAAGCGGTGGCCTTCATGTCGATGAGGTCAAGGCATTCGCGGGCCAGTCGAATATCTATCTTGCTCAGGCTATCGCCTACGAGACCTTCCTTAAGCGCTAAGGGAATTACGTCATGTCCACACTCAACATCCAGCAGCTCGGCACCGATATTGTGAGCAAAGCCAGCGCCGTGCTCAAAACCGACGTCACGACGATACAGGGGTTCGCCCAGCAACAGATCGAGGCGATTGCGCAGCAGGCCGATGTGGTGGCGACCGGCATCGCCGACAACGCGGCCGACCCCAACCAAGGCATTCGGCCGGCGCTTCAGGGCTATTTCCTCGATAATCTGGAACAGATGATCGAGTCCTTCGCCGAAACATTGGTGGGGATTCTTCGGGTCGTGCTCGAGCAGATGATCAATGCCGTGGTCGGGGTGATCTGGGGCGCCATCAACACGGCAACCGGGCTTACCCTCGCCGTTCCCGGCGTCTGATTGTCCGGGTCCTGATGGAGCTGGCCCAGAATCGGAGTGGCATGGGCGGCAACGCGATCACCCTGGGCT
>Ga0302311_10000566_pt1 | contig 45831 bp, 42 predicted proteins | sample III_Palsa_N1_3_FD_200449 | JGI IMG/M metagenome (GOLD analysis project Ga0302311, IMG submission 200449) | Peat permafrost microbial communities from Stordalen Mire near Abisko, Sweden - III_Palsa_N1_3 | ecosystem: Environmental > Terrestrial > Soil > Palsa > Peat permafrost | place: Sweden... | reverse complement strand
GCGCGCGGCCGAGCCGTTCGGCTTCGCCCACCTGCGCGCCTTCTCCAATGTCGAGCTGGTCCGCCTCGCCATCGAGACCCGCAAGGATCAGCTCGAGAGCCTGCATTGGCGGCTGAACCCGCGCGAAGGCGTCGCCGCCACGCCCGCCCTGGCCGCCCGCACCCAAGCACTCACCCAGTTCTGGCGCCGGCCGGACGGCGTCCATCCGTTCGCCACCTGGCTGCGGCTCGCCATCGAGGACCTGCTGGCCATCGACGCCCCGGCGTTCGAGAAGCGCCGCGACCGCGCCGGCCGGCTGATCGGCCTCGACGTGGTGCCCGGCGACACCATCAAGCTGCTGGTCGACGAGACTGGCCGCACGCCGATCCCGCCGTTTCCAGCCTACCAGCAGATCATCAAGGGCCGCGTCTGGGCCGACCTCAGCACCGACGACCTGCTCTACGCCCCGCGCAACCGCCGCCCGAACCATGTGCTCGGCTTCTCGCCGGTGGAGCAGATCGTCGTCACCATCCAGACGATCATCAACCGCCAGGCCGCCCAGCTGGCTTATTTCACCGAGGGTAACGCCCCGCTCGGCTTCCTCACCGCGCCGGAAGGCTGGGGCCCCAGCCAGATCCGCGAGCTGCAACTGTGGCTCAACGCCCAGCTCGCCGGCCAGGCCTCCGAGCGCGCCAAGCTGATCTGGACGCCCGCCGGCGCCGACTACAAGTCACTGAAGGACCCGCCACTGAAGGACGATTTCGACGAGTGGCTGGCCCGCATCGTCGCCTTCGCCTTCTCGCTGCCGCCGACGCCGTTCGTCAAACAGATGAACCGCGCCACCGCCGGCGAGGACCAGGACCGCAGCCTCGAGGAGGGCCTCGCGCCCCTGAAAGCCTGGGTCAAGCGCCTGATCGACGGCGTCAACGAAGCCGAGTTTGGCGAGACCGACCTCGAGTTCGCCTGGCACGAGCCGGTCGAGGTCGACCCCAACGTCCAGTCCGACATCGACGACAAGGCCCTGCGCAACGGCTCGGCCACCATCAACGAAATCCGCGCCCGCCGCGGCCAACCCCCGCTCGTCGGCGGTGATGAGCCGCGCATCTACGACGCGACGGGGGCGCAGGCTTTGACCGGCAGCGTAGCCCCTCAACCTCCCACGCCCTGACGGGCGCGGGCCCCTCCTTCTCCCTCCGGGAGAAGTGAAGGAAAGCAATCACTTCCACCTCTCCCAAAGGGAGAGGGAGGGGCCCGGCCGCGCAGCGGTCGGGAGGGTGAGGGGTTACGACCTCACCGACCATTCCGCCATCTCTGGAGCCCGCCCGCATGCGCCTCTTCGGCGAACTGACCAAGATCGAAGACCAGCCCGATGGCACCCTGAAGGTCTACGGCGTCGCCTCCACCGGCGCCCGCGACGACGCCGGCGAGATCGTGCGGCCGGAGGCTATGAAGGCGGCGCTGCCCGACTACGCCCGCTATCCGGCGCTGCGCGAGATGCACCAGCCCACCGCCGCCGGCCGCACCCTGGAGGCCACCGTCGACGACGACGGCGCGACGCGGATCGTCGCCCACGTGGTCGATCCGGTCGCCATCGCCAAGGTGAAGTCACGCACCTATTCCGGCTTCTCGATCGGCGGCCGGGTTCTGGCCCGCGACGCCGCCGACTCGACGGTGATCACCAAGATCAAGCTCAGCGAGATCAGCCTGGTCGACCGCCCCGCCAATCCCGAGGCGGTGATCGACCTCTGGAAGGCCGACGCCGGTTCCGAACCGGCCCCCAGCAACGACGCGGTCAAGGCGCGCGCGGCCGAGATGGCCGCCGCCGCCGGCCGACCTACCGCCTGGAAGGACTACGTCGCCAAGGCGCGCGCCGCCCTGATGGCCGACCGGACCGCCGACCAGAGCGCGCTCGCCGACGACACCGAAGACCCCGACGAATCGGACGGGCCGGCCGACGACAGTGACGACGACTCGGACGACACTGGCGATGACGACGAAGGTGAAGATCTGTCTACGGACGACAGCGATCCCGCCGACACCCCCGCCGATATCGCCGCGCGCCTGGCCGAGCTCGCCGCCAGCGATCCGGATGCGCTTCAGGCCGCCCACGACGCCCTGGCCGCCCTCGGCGCCTGCTGCGACCCCGACAACTGCCCGGACGCCGGCAAGGCCGCGGCCACGCACGATCTCGCCAAGGCCCTGCCGCGGGTCGAGGCGCTGGAGCGGCGGCTGGAGGCGCAGGACGCCCTGATCCAGCGGCTCGCCGCCACGCCAGCGGCGCCGCGCACCGCCGCCAGTCCGCACGCCCGCGCCATCGGCAAGTCCGAGGACGCCGATCCCGCCGCCGCCGACCCCGATCTCACGCCCGCCGACGTCCAGAAGGCCTTCGCGGCCCTGACCCCCGACGAGCGCGCCTTCCTGCTGATGAAGGCCTCCCTCCGTCAGCCCATCCCGCTTCCATAACCACGGAGCATCCCCATGCCCCACGCCCTCTCCCCCGACGACCTCAAGAAGTCGTTCGTCCACGCCATGTCCCACCCAAGCGAGGACATCGCCCGCACCATCCTCGCCCAGGCCGGCGTCGATGCCGATCGGCTGGAGAAGACCATCTCCACCGCCACCGGCCTCGTCGCCTACGACCTGCAGGCGCCGGCCAAGAACCTCTATCCGGCCGCGACCCCGCTGCGGAACCGCGTCCCCCGCGTCTCCGGCGCCGGCGGCACGGCCACCAACTGGCGCCAGGTCAGCGCCCTGATCGGCTCCGGCTACGACGCCATCGGCTGGGTGGCCGAGGGCCAGCGCGCCGGCCAGATGAGCTACACGACCGCCAGCAAGTCCGCCGCCTACGTCACCCTCGGCGAGGAAGACGCCGTCACCTTCGAGGCGATCAACGCCGCGGTGGGCTTCGAGGACATCCAGGCCACCATGGCCATGCGCCTTTTGCAGAAGACCATGCTGAAGGAGGAGATGGCCATCCTCGCCGGCAACACCTCGCTCGCCCTGGGTACGCCGTCGGCGCCGTCGCTCGCCGCAGCCGGCACGGGCGCCACGCTGCCCGCCGCCACCTACTCGGTCATCGTCGTCGCCTTGACGCTCGAAGGCTATCGCAACTCCTCGCTCGCGAACGGCGTCGCCACGTCGAAGACCATCACCGGCGCCGACGGCAAGACCTTTGCCATCAACGGCGGCTCGTCCAACAAGTCCTCGAACGAGACGCAAGGCGTGACGCTGGGCCAGACGCTCGCGGCCACGGTGACGCCCGTCCGGGGCGCCGTCGCCTACGCCTGGTTCGTCGGCCTCGCCGGCTCGGAGCAGCTGCAGGCGATCACCACGATCAACTCCGCTGCGTTCTCCGCGCCCCTGCTCACCGGCCAGCAGGCCGCCAGCGCGATCACTGGCGACTGCTCCACCAACAGTCTCGGCTTCGACGGTCTGCTCACCACGGCGCTGAACTCGGCCAACAATGCCTACGTCCAGTCGTTGGCCACCGGCGCCGCCGGCGCGGGCACGGCGCTCACCGCCTCGGGCCGCGGCTCGGTCGATGAGATCGACAACATGATGCAGTCGATGTGGGACAGCTATCAGGTCTCGCCCACGGTGCTGTTCGTCAACAGCCAGGAGCTGAAGAATATCACCGAGAAGGTGCTGTCCTCCGGCACCGGGCCGCTGCTGCAGTACCGGCAGGACCCGGACGGCGGCGGCTACCAGCTCGACGCCGGCGGCATGATCTCCACCTACTACAACCCGTTCCTGCTCGACGGCGGCATGCGCATCCCGGTGAAGATCCACCCGTTCGTGCCGCCCGGCACCATCCTCGCCTACGCCGAGACCCTGCCGGCCCAGTACCAGTCCAGCGAGGTGCCCAACGTCGCGGAGGTGAAGTGCCGCCAGGACTACTACGCCATCGACTGGCCGCCGGTGACCCGCCAGCGCCAGAAGGGCGTCTATGTCGAGGAAGTCCTCGCCGTCTATGCCCCCTTCGCCATGGGCGTGATCAACAACATCGCCAACGGGTAGGTGAGAACCCCCGCCCCCTTGCGGGGCGGGGGCAGGGGGTGGGGGTCTCCCTCCGCCACCCGCACCTCGAAAACACCGATCGAGCCCCCGGCCCGACAGCCCCCCACCCCCAACCCCGCCGCTCCAGGGGGCGGGGAGCGAGGAGTTAATATGGCCGCCGGCGATCTCACCGATCTCGACACCGTCAAATCCTGGCTGGGCGTCACCACCACCGCGACCGACGGCCTCATCTGCGGCCTGATCACCGCCGTCTCGTCCTTCATCGTCAACTACCTCGGCCGCCAGATCCTCGCCGGCAGCTACGTCGAGACCTACCGCGGCAACGGCCAGTCGCTGATGCTGCTGCGCAATTTCCCGATCACGGCCGTGGCGAGCGTCGCCTTCGCCGGCCAGACCATCACCGCCGCCGCCGATCCGGTGACGCTCACCAGCGGCATCCTGTTCGACGACCGCGCTCTGCACCTCATCGGCCACCGCTTCCCGCTGAGCCGGCCGGTGGTGGTGACCTATACCGCCGGCTACGCCACCGCGCCCGCCGATGTCGCCCAGGCGGTGGTCGAGCTCGTCGGCGAAGCCTACCGGCGCCGCGACCGCATCGGCGTCGCCTCCAAGACGCTCGGCGGCCAGGAAGTCGTCGCCTTCAGTTTGAAGGACATGAACGATACCGCCCGCGCCCTGCTCGCGCCCTACCAGGTGCTGGCGCCCTTCTGATGTTCACCGTCTCGCTCACCGGCGCGGACGAGCTGGGCGCGCGGCTGGACGGCCTGCCGGCCTCGGTTCTGGCCGCCGTCGCCGCCAAGTCCGCCGCGCTCGCCGATCAGCTGCTCGAACTGGCGCGGACCAAGCTCCAGGGCGGGGTGCTGAAGTCCCGCACCGGCGCGCTCGCCGCCTCGGTGGGCGTCATCGGCCCCGCCATCGAGGGCGACCGGGTCGTCACCCGGCTCTTCGCCGGCGGCGACCTGAAGTACGCCGCGATCCAGGAGTACGGCGGCGTTACGGCGCCGCACGACATCCTGCCCGAGCGCGCCAAGGCGCTGGCCTTCCTGGTCGGCGGCGAACAGGTCTTCGCCAAGGTCGTCCACCATCCCGGCTCACGCATTCCCGCCCGCTCCTACCTGCGCTCGTCGCTGGCCGAGATGGCCGATGAGATCGAGAGCGGCATGAAGGCGGCGGTGCTGGACGCGCTCAGCCAAGCGACGGGGTCGTAGCTCATGGACTCCGAGACGATCTACCAGGCGCTTTTCGACCTCACCGCCAGCCTGGCCTGGAGCCCCGGCGGCGCGCTCGCCTCCTCGTCTCGTCGGGTGAAGACGTTCGAGGACCTGCCCGCCCAGCCGGCGCTCTGCCAGGCCGAGACCGACGAGACCATGACCCAGGTCACCAGCCAGGTCGCGGTGACCACGCTGGGCGCCAGCTGGCTGATCTACCACCAGGCCGGCAAGGACGACGACGCCGTCCCGGCCCAGACCACCAACGCCATCCTCACCGCCGTGCGCGGCCTCTTCGTCGATCCCACCGATCCCGACTTCGCCCAGACCCTCGGCGGCCTGGTGCACAAGTGCTGGATCGAGGGCCGCATCCAGAAATTCCAGGGCGACCTCGACGGCCAGACGCTGCTCGTCGTCCCGATCAAGATCCTCGTTCCAGCCTAGGGAGGCCCGCGATGGCCGAAGACCCCGCCGCGACCCCGTTCGCGGCAAGCGCAACCGCGTCTCCGACGCCCACTGAGCCGCCGGCCGCGGCGCCCGTCGCCGAAGCGGCCCAAGCGTTCCCGACTCTCGGCGACGTGATCGCGGCGATCATCCGCAACGGCCTTTCCAACGGCCCCATCGCCCAGTCCTCGGCGACCTGGGACCACCTCATCACCCGGCTCCCTCAGATCGTGGCAGCCATCATGAAGGAGCTCTGACATGGCTCAGTCCGTCTTCGGCGTCGGCTTTCTCTTCGCCACGCCCCAGGGCACGACCCCAACCCCGACCCGTTTCGGCCGCCTGCAGGACGTGCAAGTCGATTTTTCCTACGACAGCAAGCTGCTCTACGGCTCGAACCAGTACGCGCTGGAGCAGGCGCGCGGTAAGGCGAAGATCGACCTCAAGGCCGCCGTCGGCGTGGTCGACCCCAACCTTTTCAACAACATCTTCTTCGGCCTCACCACGGCTGCGGGCGAGACGCTGAACAGCGTCGACGAGTCGGCGACGCCGTCGTCGGGCACGTTCACGGTCGCCAACGCCAGCACCTTCTCGCAGGACCTCGGCGTCTACAACACCGTCACCGGCCTCTGGCTGACGCGCGTCGCCGCCACGCCGGCGATCGGCCAATACGCCGTGAACACCTCGACCGGCGTCTACACGACCAACACCGCCCAGAACGGCCAGCTGCTGAAGGCGTCCTACACCTACGCCTCGGCCGCCACCGGCTCGAGCCTCAGCTTCACCAACCAGATCATGGGCTCGACGGTGATTTTCTCGGTGCAGCTGGTGAACAAGTTCCGCGGCTCCGACGGCGTCGTCCGCTCGCTGTTCCTGAACTTCCCGGCCGTCCAGTGCCCGAAGCTGTCGATGCCGCTCAAGCTCGACGATTTCACCCTGCCGCAGCTCGACATGAGCGCCCAGGACAACGGCTCGGGCAATGTCTTCAACTATTCGATGACGGGGTGATCCATGGCGGATGTCACCATTGGCGGGCGAACCTGGTCGGTCAGCCTGCCCAACTTCAAGAAGCTCAAGGCCGCCTGGCCCTATATCGCCCAGGTCCAGGCCGCCACCGATCCGATGGAAAGCGTCGCGGCGATGCTGGGCGTGATCGCGGTGGGCTCAGCGGTCCCGACCACGGTCGACGAGCTCGAAGAGGCGCTGACGCCGGCGGAGCTGCCGGCCATGCGCCCCTTCATCAACGCCCTCATGATCGAGATCGGGCTCGCGGCGGGGGAAGCGACGCCGGCGGAGGAGGCGGCGAGCCCTTCGACGGCGACTTCGACGACATCATCTGCGCCATCCTCGCCGGCGTCGGAAGCGCCGACTGGGACGGGGTAGAGCAGAGTTGGAACCTGCATCGCTACGCCGCCTTGGCGCGGCACTGGCGCCGAGAGGGACCGCCGATCTACATCTCGGCGGCCGCCTATCTCGGCCTGCGCAAGCCCGCGTCCTCGGCCGCCGATCGTCTTGAGGGCGATGACCTGCTGAATCTCCTCGCCGTGTTCCCGGGCAGCCAGCCTGGGCTCTGATGGACGTCGCGGTCTCTCGCTGTTGGCGTGTATTTGACCGCCGCGTTGGAGCAGATCGTGGCCTCGGTGGGTTGCTCGATTGTTCTTAACATTCGCGTTGCGGTATGCTCTACCTGCGGCGAAGACTGCGGGGGCGACGGTGCGGGGGCGCATGTTTCGGAAGACCGAGGAAGTGCGGGCGGCCGCGCGGCTGCTGATCCTGGGCTTGATGGCGCTTTGCGCGTGCAGCCCACAGAAGACGAACGGAACCGAGCCAACCTCGGCGCCGGCGGCGAAGGCGGCCGATGGGCCGTTCGGTCTCGTGTTCGGAGAACCGCTCAGCGCGCTGGGGCCCACAAGTCCGGAGAGCACGCCCGACATCTACGATGTGCTGTCGCCGCCGAAACCCGATGCGGATTTCAACCTCATCGCCGTCGTCGCGCATGCGACCACCGGCGTCTGCGAGATCTCCGCGGGGCAGCCGCTCATCCTGGGCGACTTGAGCGGCGCCAAGGTGAAGGCGGCGGTCGATCAGCTGGAGACCGTGGTGTCGTCCAAGTATGGGCCGCCGAAGCAGAAATTTGATGTGTGTCGGGAGTCGGCGTCGTCGTGCTCTCAGGCCTGGAGCGAGGCCCTCGCCAACCGCAACGCCGTCTACGGCTATGTCTGGTTCCCGGCTGCGCCGACCAAAGGCGGCGTCTGGCGGATCATAGCTGACGTTGCAGCCCACAATGCGCTCGAGACGCGAGCGGCCCTGTCCTACGACGGCGTCAACCACGCCGCCTGTGATGCGGCGGCTGCCGCCGCGAAGAACAGTTCGCTGTAGCTGGCGACGACCGCGACCGGGATCGGCCGCGGATCCACTCGAAGAGCCTGTTTGACCCGAAACGCGCGGCGAATCCGCGCGGCTGGGCCCTGGACGCCGGAGGAGGTCGCGAATGTCCGACACCGATCTCCAGGTCACCTTCGGGGCCGATACGAGCGCCCTGACCAAGGGCGCCGGCGAGGCGCAATCGGCCATCGCCGACTTCGCGCCGAAGATTCAGCAACTCAGCCAGTCTTTCGCCGCGCTGGCGAGCGAACTCAAGGACAGCTTCAGCGGCCTGCAGTCGCTGGCGAGCGGCCTCGCCTCGGCCGGCCAGGCGGGCGCCGCCGGACTGGCCGGCGTCGCCGGGGCCGCCGGCGGCGTGGTGATGGCCGTCGCCGCGGTCACCGAGATCGCGCTCGGGGCCGCCGGCGCCATGGCGCAATGGGCGGCGGCGACCGCGACATCGAGCAGCGCCAGCGCTGACGCCAGGCAGAACGCCGCGGGTCTCAACACCGCGCTCGGCCAGGCGCATGACGCCTTGACCGACGTCGGCAATGCGCTCGCCAACGCGCTGGCGCCCACGCTCACCGTCGTCGTCCAGGGGATCGCCCAGCTCGCGCAGGGTTTTCTCGCCAGCTATTCCAGCGGCGGGGCGGCCAAGACGATCGTCGATGCGATCACCGCCACGGTGAAGTTGCTTGCCCTGGCGGCCGGCGCGACGGCGCTGGAGGTCACCGCCGCCATCGACGTCGTTCGCGGCGGCTATGCGGCCCTCGGGCCGGTCTTCCAGATGGCGATCGATGAGGTCGTCGGATGGGGCAAGCAGACGGGCGATGCGGCGATCACGGCCGGGAAGCTCATCTATGACGCCCTGACCAACAACATTCTCGGCGGCGCGAGCGACGCGGCGGCGGGCTGGAAGAAGATCCAGCAGGACGCGGACGAGACCGCGAAGGTCGTCGCGGCCGACGCCGCGAAGATGCGCGCGGCCTTCATGCGGAACGGCGGCGAGGAAATGGTCGGCGCCGTCGGCGCGTACGGCGACCTCGCCTCGAGGCTGATTACGCCGGGCGCGAACGGCGCGGGCGCGCCGCAGGCTCCGCAGGGCGCGGGCGCCGCCGGCAATGGCGCCGGCCAGGGCCCTCAGACCGGCGGCAGCAGCGGCGCCGGCCAGCAGCAGGCCCAAGCCCAGCAATGGGCCGACCAGCTCCACCAGACCGAAGTGCAGGCCGCCGCGGCCAGTGGCGACTACATGAAGGACCAGCTGTCCTCGGAGGTCGCCTTCTGGCAGCAGAAGCTGGCGCTCACCCAGCAGAACTCCAAGGCCTGGTTCGACGTCCAGGACAAGCTGTTCCCGCTCCTGAAACAGCAGCAGTCCGAGGCGTTCTCCGCCCTGGTCGCCGGCGACAAGAAGGCGATCGAAAGCGACCGCGGCAATGCCGCGCAATGGGCGGCTGACTGGACCAAGTATCTGGCGGACGTGGCCCACGCCTACGGCGCCGACAGCGCCGCCTATCGGAACGCGCTCACCGAGAAGCAGAACGCCGAGAGCGAAGCCGACAAGCAACTCGTCGCCCAGAGCGAAAAGGCGATCGAGCAGCAGACCGCCGCCATGCGCAAGGGCTACGCCGACCAGGCGACCACCGCGAAGGCCAGCTCCGAGGAACAGATCGCCGCGGTCAAGCTCCAGTTCGACATGGGCAAGATCAGCGCCGACCAGTACTTCGGCGACGTCCAGGCGATCCACCAGAAGGAGGACGCGGCCCAGATCGCCTCGGTGCAGGCGCAGCTGCAGGCCGTCACCGACGGCTACAACAAGCAGATCGCCGTCAAGGGCCTCACCTTCGACGCGGCGATCGCCTTGGACGACAAATATGTCGCCGAGTGGGGGCAACTGCAGACCAAGCTCGGCGCCCTCACCACCGATGCGCTCCGCCAGTGGCTGTCCGATCAGGCCGCCACCCTGATGAAGTTCAAGCAGAGCTGGAGCTCGGTGGTCGATCCGATCGTCTCCGGCTTCAACAGCGGCGTCGTCGAGATGATCGAGGGGACGAAGTCGTTCCAGCAGGTGATGCGCTCGGTGGGCCAGCAGATCCTGACCGACTTCGTCACCAACGTCATCGACAAGCAGGTCGAGTCCTGGCTCTGGGGCGTCACCGAGCAGGTTCTTGCGACCGCGCAGGGGCAGGCGCTGCTCGACATGCTGGGCATGCAGCAGACCGCGCTCTCCATCGCCAACGACATGAAGCGCGTCGCCTCCAACGCCACCGCCAACACCGTCATGACCGCCTCGAACACCGCCGCCCAATCGGCCGGTCTGGGCACGATGCTGGCGCAGACCTTCGCGTGGCTGAAGGCCGACGCGGCGAAGGTGTACGGTGGGGTCTTCGCCGCGCTGTCGCAAAACCCGGTCACCGCGATCGCCGCGGCCCCGGTCGCCGCGGCGGCCGCGGCCAGCGTGATGAGCTTCAGCTACGCCGAGCAGGGCTGGTGGCAGGTGCCGTCCGACAATATGCCGACGCTGCTGCACAAGGACGAGCAGGTGCTGCCCGCCCGCATCGCCAATCCGGCCCGCAACTTCTTCGAAGGGCTCGCCAGCGGCGGCGCCTCGATGGGCGCCGGCCACAGCTTCAATTTCGGCGACTTCAATGTGCACGGCGCGCCGTCCGGGATGTCGTCCTCGGAGTTTCGCCAGGCGCTGAGCGACCACGCCTCCCACGTCGCGGGCGCGGTCGCCGGCGCGCTGCGCAACGGCTACATGCCGCCCTACAAGCAGCCGACCGGACGCCTGAACCAACACCACGTCGACGGGAAGGGGGCCTATGTCCATCACGCCCTTCATCCCGCCGAGCTTCCTGACCGGGCTGCCGACAGGCATCTGGGCCGGCGCGAACGGCCTGCCGGTGCTGCCCTATCTGCCCGGCCAGGAAGTCAGCGTCTCCAAGGCGCCGCGGTGGTCGACGCAGGTGATCCGCGCCGCGTCCGGCCGCGAACGCCGCACCGCCTATTGGAACTATCCGCTCTGGCAGTTCGAGCTCAGCTACGGGGTGATCCGGCATCGCCCGACCCAGGCCGAGCTGTTCGCGATGTGGGAGTTCTTCAACGTCCTGCAGGGGCAGTTCGCGCCCTTCCTGTTCGTCGATCCGACCGACTGCCAGGTCCCGACCAGCGCCCTGCTCGACACCGCCGGCGCGCCGATCCTCGACACCAGCGGCGCGCCTTTGCTCGACGGCAGCGGCGCCCCGGTCGGCGAGACCTTCGGCGTCGGCGACGGCGCAACGACGACGTTCCAGCTCATCCGGGCGATCAATAGCTTCACCGAGCCGGTCTACGCCGTCTTCCAGCCGATCATCTTCGACAACGGCGCCTGGGTCGCCTCGGGCTTCACGATCGGCGAGAGCGGTTCGATCACCTTCAGCGCCCCGCCCGCCAGCGGCGCCGTGCTGCAATGGGCCGGCTACTTCTACTTCGGCTGCCGCTTCGCGCAGGACGATCTCAGCTTCGAGCAGATCGTGACCCAGCTGTGGGCCGGCAAATCGCTCAAGTTCACCTCGCTCAGGGTCTGACCGATGAAGACCGCGATAGACGCCGCCTCCGCCGGCGCCGGGGCGACCGTCGCCCTGCTGAACGGCGGGGCCGATTTCCAGATGATCGATCTCTACAAGATCACCCTCAACGGCGGCGCGGTGATCCGCTGGCACGGCGGCCCGTTCAACACCTCGGTCAGCTTCACCGCCGCCAGCGGCCAGAGCGCCGCGGCCAACGGGACTTACCTGGCCGGCCCGGTCGTCGACCGCGGCAAGATCAGCACCAAGATCGGCGTAGAGGTGGCGACCTTCGACCTCCAGGTCGGCTCCACCGCCGAGGACCTGATCAACGGCGCACCGCTGATCCCGTTCGCTCAGGGACGCGGCTTCGACGGCGCCACGGTGGTGCTCTATCGCGGCTTCATTCGCGCCTGGGGCGCGCCGATCACCGGCGTCGTCATCGCCTTTTCCGGCCGCGTGACCGCGCTGAAGGACGTCTCGCGCTCGAAGTTCACCATGACCGTCTCGGCCTGGACCGTGCTGCTCAACGTCAACATGGGCCCGGACGTCTTCCAGGCCGGCTGCCTCAACACCCACTATGACGCCGACTGCGGCCTGACGCCGGTCGATGTCTCCGGCGCGGTCGCTTCGGGCGCGTCGAGCATCACCGCCTTCGACACCAACCTCACCAACCCGGACCACTACTTCGACAAGGGTATCCTCACCTTCACCTCGGGCGCCAACGCGGGCGTCAGCCGGGCGGTGCAGACCTATCTCAATGCGTCGGGCGCGATGGCCTTCTCGTTCGGCTTTCCGGCCGCGCCGGCGCCGGGCGACGCCTTCACCGCCGTGCGCGGCTGTCTGCTGACGATGGCGGACTGCACCGCGCAGGCGAACCTGATCAATTTTCGCGGCCAGCCGTTCACGCCGCCCGCGGTCACGGGGGTGTCCTGATGACCTCGATCGAGGCCCAGCGCGCGGCCGTCGTCGCCGAGGCAATGACCTGGCTCGGTACCCCCTGGCACCATCGCGGCCGGGTGAAGGGCGCGGGCGTCGACTGCGCCCAGTTCGTCATCGCCGCCTATGCCGGCGCGGGCGTCATCACCGACTTCGACACCGGCGAATATCCGCGCGACTGGCACATCCATCGCGACCAGGAACGCTTCCTCACCTTCGTGCCCAGCTTCGCGCGCGAGATCGCCGAGGCCGACGTGGGCGCCGGCGACCTGGTGCTCTGCAAGATCGGCCGGGTCTATTCGCACGGCGTCATCGTCACCGCCTGGCCGCAGGGCATCCACGCCGCCGTCAATGCCGGCCGCGTCACCCTGTGCGACCTCGACCGCGACGTCGGCTTGATCTCCGGCCCCCGCCGCTATTTCACCCACAAGGATTGGTGACGTGGCCGGCCGCTCAGCTTCCAACGCCGTCACCCGCTATGCCGGCATCCAGGTCCAGACCTCGTCGCTGGGCCTGCAGATTCCGGTCGGCTGGGGCACGTTCCGCTGCCGCTGCAACCTGGTCGACTATCTCGACTTCAAGTCGGTGGCGCAGAAGGCTGCGAGCGGGAAGGGCGGCGCCACCGTCACCGGCTATTCGTACAGCGCCACCATCGTCCTGGCGATCTGCGAAGGCCCGATCGACTTCATCACCCAGGTCTGGGTCGACGCCAAGAACTACGCCTACAATTCGGTCGGCAGCACGGTCGCCAACACCGCCAACGCCTCCGCGGCCTCGCAAGTGGGCCTCACCCTGGCGCACGGCGCGATCGGCCAGTCGGTCTGGTCCTACCTGACCAGCGCCCATCCCGGCCACGCCATCGGCTATTCCGGCCTCGCCATCGTCTATGCGGAGAACTACGCCCTCGACTCGGGCGCCTCGACCCCGGATCACAGCTTCGAGGTGGTCCGCCAGGCCGGTTTCACCGTCAGCGGCTATTCCGGCCCCGACATCGATCCGTCGCTGATGATCGCCGACTTCTTCCAGAACACGCGCACCGGTGTGCCGAGCTGGCCGGTCAGCGGTCTCCTGGATCCCGTCACCCTGACCACGGCCGCCGATTCCTATCAGAAGTACTGCATCGCCTCGGGCCTGCTGCTCTCGCCGGTCATCGACGAGGAGCGTAGCGCTTCCGACGCCCTGACCGAATATCTGCTGGCGACCAATTCCACCTGCGTCTGGTCCGAGGGCCTGCTGAAGTTCATCCCCTATGGCGACACGACCGTCACCGCCAACGGCGTCACCTACACGCCGGACCTGACGCCGGTCTATTCGCTGGGCGACGACGACTATATCGTCAAGGCCGACGGCGATGATCCGATCACGGTCGATATCCAGGACCAGTCGGACGCCTACAACGTCGTGCAGCTCGAATATCTCGACCGCACCAACCAGTACAACATGGCCATCGCCCTGGCCTCGGACGCGGCCAATGTGGCGCAGTATGGCGCGCGCCGGCAGGATCCGACCACCGTCCACTGCGTCTGCACCCCGGCCGTCGCGGCCAGCGCCGCCCAGCTCTACCTGCAGCGCACGCTCTACATTCGCGGCCAGTACAAGTTCAAACTCGGCTGGATGTTCGCGCTCCTGGAGCCGGGCGACCTGCTCGAGCTCACCGATTCAGGCCTGGGCCTCGCCGCCTACATGGTCCGGATCATCCAGATCGACGAGGACGACAAGGACGCAACCCTCGACGTCACCTGCGAGGACCTGCTGGTGGGCGTCTCCAACACGCCGCTCTACACGATGCAGGCCGGGCAGGGGACGCAGGTCAACAAGTCCGTCGATCCGGGCGGCGTCGAGGCCAACCTGCTGCTGTGGAGCCAGGATTTCACCCAGAGCGCCTGGACGAAGACCGATATAAGCGTCACGGCCAGCGCGGCGATCGATCCGATCACCGGCGCGACCGACGCCCAGAAGCTCGTACCTTCGACGGCCGACGCGCCGCATGGCGTCAGCCAGTCCTTCGCCGGGTTCGAGAACGCCAACTACACCCTGACCTGCTATTTCCAGGCCGACGAGGACTACAACGCCGAGCTTGCGCTGGGTGACGGTGGGTCGAACGTCGCGACGGTGAGCGTCGATCTTGTATCGGGCGCGGTCTTCGCGACGGCCATCGCCGGAACCGCGATGATCGTCGCTGCGTCGGTGAGCCAGGTCGGGTCGACGACCTGGTATCGCGCCCAGCTCACGGCGACCATCCCGGCGGCGACGATCAAGGCCACGATCAAGGTGCTCAACGACGCCGGCCTGTCGGGCTTCTCGGGCGTCGGATTGGAGGGACTCTATGTCTTCGGCGCGCAGGTCAGCCAGGGCGTCGATATCCGCGCCTACGCCGCCACCACGGCCGCGATCTTGGGCCCGCGGGTCTTCAATCCGCCGAGCCCGGTCACCGAAGGCGGCATGGAGACCTGGTGCGCGCTGGCCGGCGGCCCGAACTGGGGCGGCGCCAACATCTGGGTGAGCCTCGATGGCGGCGACACCTACGAACTCGTCGCCGAGACCTCGCAAGGCCCCGCCAGATTCGGCTTGCTGACCGCGAGCTATCCCATCGGCGCCGATCCCGACACCGCCGACACGCTTGCGGTCGACCTCTCGGCGTCCAACGGCGCACTCACCTCCGCCGCCGACGCGGTCGCGGCCGCCAACGGCACGCTCTGCCTAGTCGACAACGAACTGATCAGCTTCTCCACCGCGACGCTGAAGGGCCCGAACCGCTACAACCTGACCACCTATGTCCGCCGCGGCTGCCTCGGCACGACCATCGCCGCCCACGCCGCCGGCGCCGGCTTCGTCCGGCTCGACTCCGCCTGCGTGGCGCTGCCGTTCCTGACCAGCCAGGCGGGCGCCTCGGCCTATGTGAAGTTCCAGTCGTTCAACCTCTGGGGCCAGGGCGCGACACCGCTCGCGAACTGCGTCGCCTACCCCTTCACCCCGGCGTCCAATCCCGCCGGCGCGAGCCCGAACGGCAACACCGCCGGCGGCGGTGAGATCAGCCCGACCACCAACCCGACCTACGTCTCCGCGACCGATCCCTCGCTGGCCGAGGCGATTCCCAACGGCGCGTTCTGGTTCAATTCGGGCACCGGCGTCTTCTACCAGCGCCATGCGGGGGCCTGGGTCGGCGTCAACCAGATCACCGGCGGCACGGTGTTGTTTTCCACCACCGGCGCCGGCAACAGTGGCTCGTTCCTGGTCCCCGCCAACGGCCCCAGCTCCGTCACCGTCCTGGTCAAGGGCGGCAGCGGCGGCATGGGCGACACCGTCGGCGCGGGCTACCTCGGCGGCGGCGGAGGCGAGAATCTCTACACCGCGACCGTGACGCCGGGCTCGACCGTCATCAACTGGACCTGCGGCGGATCCGGTACGCCAGGCACGGGCGCTGGCGGCGCGGGCGTCGCCTCGACGGCCACGAGCTCGGCCTGGACCGGAACCATGACCGGCGGCGGCGGCGCGGGCGGCGGCGTCAGCAGCGTCGGCGCGGGCGGGTCAGCCTCCGGACCCGCCGGCAGCACCAGCACCAGCGGCGCCGCCGGCGTCCCCAACGGCCTCGGCGCCGTCACCATCACCGCGAACTGAAGCTTTCCGAGGTCAGACCCATGCGCTTTCCGCTCCGCCTGCTGGCGGCGGCTTCGGCCGTCGCGCTCGTCCCCGCCGCGGCGCTCGCCGCCCCGGTGCCGACCTACACGCCCGCGCCGACGCCCTACACCGGCGGCGAGTTGCTCTTCTGCACCAACTCGGCCGGGACCTCGTCCTACCGGTGCGACACGTCGGACGTCGCCAAGGTCGTGCTGGGCGCGACCAACGCCTGGAGCGGGCCGCAGACGTTCGGCGGCGGCGTCTCGCTCGACACCCTGCCGGCGCATGTCATCATCGTCGGCGAGGACGCCTCGCTCGTCACCGGCGTCGGGCCCGGAACCGCCGGCCAGTTCCTGGTCAGCGGCGGCGCCTCGGGCGACCCCAGCTTCACCACCCTGATCAGCGGCGCGCCGTCGACCGGCGACTGCGTCAAATGGGCCTCCGCCACCCAACTCGCCGACGCCGGCGTCCCCTGCGGCGGCGCCCCCGGCGCCAGCGGCGACCTCGTCTTCAATAACGCCGGCGCGCTGGCGGGGACGACGGATTGGCAACACCTATCGGGCGGGACGCTTTACAGCACGCTGACCGGCGGCACGGCGGCGATCTCGCTGAACTCCAACGGCAGCGTAGACGGACAAATCGGCACGGTGGACTCGACCCATTTCGGGCTTTGCTATGGGGGCCCATCAACGCTCGGGACATGTCCGCTGGAATGGAGCGGCCTGGGTGTCTCGATCACCGGCAATCAGTTCAACATCACGATGACCAATACGACGAACTTCTATTCAGGCTCTACGATCGCGCTGCAGTTCTATCCATCCGGTTCGTCTACTGGGACCGATCTGACAGTCGAGGCCGGGACTCTGTTGAATTTTGGCAGCGGAGCCGTTGGCCTCTGCTACGACACTTATTCCGGGGGCGCGATCATCGATGTCGGGAACGCTTGCGGCAACAAAGCAGGCGCGATGCAACTCGGCACCCTGATCGCCAGCGCCGCGATCGATCTCCCTGACGGCGGCCAGGATACGACGAGTTTCCTAAGAGTCGGCGATCACGTCGGTCCCGGCAGCGGAATGGTGTTTGAAGCACCGGCTAGTGCCGTTATGCCGACGCCCGCGGTTGTCGCCTTCGGCGCCGGTGCGATCGGTCTTCCCGCTGCTGGCGTGCCACTCGGGCCAACTGGACAGTATCTCTATCCCGGCCTGACGATCCAAGGCTGGCACACGCCCGGGACTGAGGGCTGTTCGGTCTATTGCCAAGTCGATGACATGACGTTCGAAGATCACGCGGGAAACGTCATTGCAGGCGTTCAATCACCCGTAAACAGTGCATTCGGCTATCCGTTCCCCTTCCTCATAGGCGCGACGCGCACAGTGACGGCCAGCGCCGGCGACGAGGGGATGTATGTCAGCCAACTGCTGATTGGCGATATCATCCCGTCCGGCGCGGTCGAGGGTCCGCGTATCCTATTCCAGCCTGGGCCAAGCCAGACGTCGCCGGCGACCGGGCCGGCTTTCCTGGGAATTGGCCCGGAGTCACCGAGCAACAACAATTTCCGGTTCGGGCACTCCGGCAACGAGGTGTCGCCCTGGGATGACGACGGTACCTACCCGACTGACGTCGATGTTGCGGGTTGTTGGGGTACCGGCATTGGTGCGGGTGCGGGCTTCCAAGGCGGCGCGGGCGTCGTTTGGGAGGGAAAGCTTTGCCCGCTTTCGGGCGGAGGGTTCGAGATTATGAATGCTGCGAAGAGCGGCGATGCGCCGTTGAAGGCAGCATTTTACCGAACCGTCGCCACAACCGTATCGGGATTGGCGACGGTTGATGCTTCGCCAAGTGTTGGGGATAGGGCGGTCGTCACCGACGCGACAAGTTGCGCTTTCAATTCGGCCGTCACCGGAGGCGGCTCCGCGAAATGCCCGGTCGTCTATACTGGCTCCTGGGTCGCGGGCTGAGGAACCCGCGCGCGCAAAGGCACGCTGTCGGACACGAATTTTAGGCCCCTGCGAATTGGCGGCTCGAAAACGGTAGCTACCAAGACGCTCAACACCACCATCAGCGCTGCGGTAGCGAAGGCGTCTAGATGAATGATTACGCCGAGCCGAACACCGAACCTCGCGTGGAGCAGATAGAGCGGGTACGTGGCTAGGCCGAGCGCCCGGATCGCGCCGCTCAACCGGGCAAGCGCCGCCCAAATCCGGCGATTTAGGATAACCGACGATCCTGCTGTTACGACGAGCGTGATCCACACAATAACCGGGACCAGCTCTTGCGCCTGGAACGGCCGAGCGGCCCCCGCTCCAGACGATGCCGCGAAGGCGTTGAACATGATCTGAGCAATGCCCGACGCGAGGCAAACGAGCATCAGCGCCGACCGGCTGGCGGTCATGCCGTAGCGCATGGTCTCTCTAAATAATGCGCCGAGCGCGAAGTAGCAGCCGAACTGGACAAGGCTCAGTAGGATCGGCGGGACCATCTCAAAACGAGCAGCGTCGATCGGAGATGCCGCGTCGGCCGCTACGACAAGACGGCCAAGCCACCATAGGCCACTACCGATCGCCAATATACGGATTAGATTTCTCAGTGAAAGAAGGCTTTGCCGACCCAGTGTGCAAAAAACGAAGACGTAAAAGGTGATCTCAATTGGAAGTGTCCAGTAGACGGCGTCCACGTAAGGGCCTGTGAGCCAAAGACTGACGGTCCTAATGTACTGATTAAATAGACCCCCGGTATTTCCCGAGAACGCAACAATTGTCGCTGTGGCCGTTCCGCTTATCCACGCCGCTGGCATTAGACGGGCGACACGCGCCTTGACGAATGACGAAGCCGTCGCGCCTTCGGCGGAGTAGGCGATGACGAAGCCCGAAATGACGAAGAAAACTTCCACGCCGACCCACCCGGCCCAGGCGAACGAAAGTCGATTCTGAGGAAAGGCGTGGTCGTAGTGGAACGCCATGACCATTGCTGCAGCCGCGAACCGGATTAGGTCGAGGCCGAGGATGTGGCGATCATTCATTGCCATGACGAACAACTAACGCGGGTGTGGTCGCGCCGCCAAGACCCAACGCCAGGTTACATCGCGCGGTGTATGACGCGCGCGTCGCTCCCAACGACCGATACGCCGCCCATTTGCGCGTCCCTCGTCAGTCGTCCGCTCCCTGTTCACCGCCGGATCGTTGAGGCTCGTACGAAATGGACCCAGCCGCCTGGATCGCGCTTGCGGGCGCGGTTGCTACCGCTGCGATAAACCTCGGCGGCTACCTCATCGCCTGGGGCGTGATGAAGGGGACCGTCGCCGGTCTGGCGAGTCGGGTCGCCTCGCTCGAGGGGGAGATGCGCGCGCTGGACGAGCTCAAGCTCGACGTGGCGCGGCTCGAGACCCGGCTCGACACCCTGATCGAGCAGGTCCGCGACCTGAACGCCTCGATCCGCTGGATGCGCGAGCCCGGCGAGGGCCGTCGGGCGCGCGGCCGCAGCACGATCGCCGACTAAGCCGCGGTCGCGTGGGATCGCGCCGGCCCTTCAAGCTCGACGTCACGAAAGGATCTGCCTGATGTCCGAAACCACCCCCTTCACCGTCGCCGCCGCGGACGTTCAAGATGCGGTCAACGCCACGCTGGCCGGCCTGAAGTGGTTCGGCGACGAGGCCAGGCTCGCCCTGGCCTGGATCGACAAGTCCGTGCCCGGCGCCCAGCCGGCGCTGGCCGAGTTGTTCCAGGTCGCCGACGCGGCGGCGATGGCGCTCGAGGCGCAGGCGACGGGCGGGCTCGGCGAGGTTGTCGGCGTCGCGATCGAGGACGCGGGCGCGACCCTCGCCAGGCTGATCGCGACATCCGGCCTCGACCTCGCCGCGAAGGCCACCCTGTCCGCCGCCGATGTCGCGACGGTGAGCGCGGCGCGCGGCATCGCCCAGGACGCCATCTCCGTCGCCGCCGCCAGGCTGCTCGGGAACGCGGCGCGGGTCGCCTCGGCGAACCAGGCGAGCATCGCGGCCGGCGCCGCACCGGCCAGCGGCGGCTAGCCGCCTCGCAAGTCCGGCCGAAGACCGGACGCACATCTGAAGCCTCGCAGCGCCCCGGCCACGGCCGGGGCGCTTTTTGCTTTGCGCGCTTCCCAGTTCGCCCCCGTGCCTGGCCTAGTCGTTCGGAAAGCAGGCCGTGGGACTTCGCCCCCGCCGGCGCCTTGCTCGCCTCAAGATGGTGAATACGCCCTAACTCTATTTTTTAAACGCGCCATAACCCCGAACTGGTACCGCCTCATGGATCGGCCTCGGGCATGTCATGCCTGGGGCGCCGAGAACGAACAATCGTGGGTGGGGGCGCCCGTCAAATGCAGCGCTGGTCGCATCGACCTTGGCAAGGAGGCGCGCGGGAAACCGTCCGGCGCGATCCGCTGCGAGCGCTGCTGGACGATCGGCGCGGGGCCACGGCGGTCGAGTTCGGCCTGCTCGCGCCGCTGCTGTTCCTGCTGCTGATGGGGATCGTCCAGTTCTCCATCACCTTCAACAACTACATCGAGCTCACCGAGGCCGTGCGCACCGGCGGGCGGAACTTCTCGATTAGCCGCAGCACGGCCAGCGTGACGCCCTATTCGTCCACGGTCACGGCCATCCAGAACTCGGCCGGCAACCTCACCGCGGCCAGTATCACCGTCACCACCAGCGTCAATGGCACGGCCTGCTCCACCGACTCAGGCTGCGCGAGCGCGCTGTCGACGGCCGCCGGCCAGCCATCAACGGTGAGCGCCACCTACCCCTGCAACCTCACGGTGATGGGGTTCAACTACCTGACCAGTTGCACGCTTTCCTCGCAAACTTCCGACCTCGTCGAGTGAGGTGACCGATGACTCCGTTCTCGCGCACTCTGCGCAATTTCTGGTCTGACCAACGCGGCGTCAGCGCGGTGGTGGTCGGATTGATGATCCCGGTGCTGGTCGGCCTGGCCGGCTTCACCGTCGACGTCGGCCACCTCGCCCTGGTGCAGAAGAAGCTGCAAGCCTCGGCTGACGCGGCGGCTCTGGCGGGCGCCTACAACATCCCCAACAGCACGGCGATCACGACGACGCGGTCCTACAGCGCTGGCAGCGGTGACAACAACGCCCTGACCGGGGGCGTCACAGCGACCATGGTCACCGGCTATCCCTCGCTGAAATGCCTGACTACGACCAACGTCGCCTGCGCCGGCACGGAGCTGGCGGGCGGCGCCAACGCGGTCGAGGTGCAGGAGCAGGCCGCGGTGCCGATGTGGTTCGCGCCGGTGCTCGGCTTCGCATCGACCTACACGCTGACGGCCACATCCACCGCCAGCGCCAGGGGCGGCCTCGGCCAAGCGTTGAACGTGATGATCATCCTCGACACCACCAATTCGATGCAGACCAGCACCGACAACAGCTGCGGCCTGGGCGCGAACGCCACGCGGGAGCAGTGCGCACTGGCCGGGGTGCAGACCTTGCTGAGCGGGCTCAATCCGGCGCTCGACTATGTGGGGCTGATGGCCTTCCCGGGCCTGCAGAACACCAGCGAGGCCAGCAAGGACTTCACCTGCGGTGAATCGATCCCGTCGAGCGGGACCCAGACCTACGGTAACGCGCCCATCTACCAGATCGTCGGCCTGGGCAATAACTTCAAGACGTCCAGCTCGGCCAAGACCCTCAATGCCAGCTCGAGCATCGTGGCGGCGGTCGGCGATGCGGGCTGCAACTCCGGGGTGAGCGCGCCGGGCGGCCAGGGCACCTACTACGCCGAGGCGATCAACGCGGCGCAGGCCGCGCTCGTCGCGCTCTCCTCCACCCAGTCGCCGCCATCGCAGAACGTGATCGTGTTCCTCAGCGACGGCGGGGCCAACACCACCAAGGCGGAAACCGACTTCGACGGTTACATCGGCACGTGCACCACGAGCAAGGGCAAGACCTCCTGCACCCCCTCGACCACGCTCACGGTCACCTCCTGCCCGAACGGCTGCCAGACCTCGACCACGAGTTCCGAGGAAGCGCCGCTGGCGGCGGGCCAGGTGCTGACCGGCTCCGGTCTCCCCGCCGGCGTCACCATCGTCAGCCAGCTGACCGGAACCCCCGGCGGCGTGGGGACGTACCAAGTCAGCCAGTCGCTGAGCGTGGGGTCCAGCGCCAGCGCCGCCTCGCTCACCAGCGCCAATCAGGTGACGATGAACGGCGACACCTTCAACCAGAACACCGACCAGTGCCAGCAGGCGATCGCCGCCGCCCGAGCCGCCGCCCAGACCGGCACCTGGGTCTATTCGATCGCCTACGGCTCCTCCACCGCCACCGGCGCCTCGAGCACCTGCACCAGCGACACCACGTCGGTCATCTCGGCCATGAGCGGGCTCTCGTCCTGCACCACCATGCAGTACATCGCCAACAGCCAGCACGCGCTGCCCGATCCGTCGAAGTTCTACTCCAACAACAACAACGGCGCGGACTGCCCGAACTCCAACACCATCGAGAACCTGGTCAGCCTGTTCTCCAATTTGTCGAACAGCCTGACCGAGCCGCGGCTGATCGCCAACAATACGACCTGAGGGCCGCCCGGTCCCACGCGCCGGCCGCCGCGCCGTCGGTAAGCTTTACGATATCCCTGCATGCGACGATGAAATGGGCGTCTGGCGCGCCGGAGTCGAAAGCGGGGACGTGATGAACCGGACGCTGATCGCCGTGGCGGCGTTGACGATGTTCCAAGCCGGCGCCGCCTGGGCGGACGATCAGGCGCCCGCGACCACCGGGCCCCCGGCCGCCGCCGCACCCGCCACGCCGGCGCCGCCCGACAAGAGCGGCTTCACCCTGTTCAACCCGACCCCCGACGCGGACCTGCGCAGCCTCTGCACGGACCGTCCGACCAAGTCGACCGCGCCCTGCACCGTCGACGCCGGCCACTGGCAGCTCGAGTCCGACGTCTACAACTTCACCACCGACACCGCTGGCGGCGTCACCACCATCAGCCAGCTGTTCACCAATCCGACGCTGAAGCTGGGCCTCACCAACACCCTCGATTTCGAGGTCAATATCGTCCCCTACGAAGAGATGACGACCCACGACGCCGCCACGCGAACGACGACGACGGCCACCGGCGTCGGCGACCTGTTCCTCAAGGCGAAGTGGAATCTGGTCGGCGACGACGGCGGCAATTTCGCCTTCGCGCTCGTGCCCTACGTCAAGGTTCCGACGGCCAGCGCCGGCCTCGGCAACGGCGCCTACGAGGGCGGCGTCCTCGCGCCCCTGCAGTTCAATCTGCCGATGAACTGGCAACTCGTCGTCGATCCGGAAGTCGATGACCTGCTGAACGCCGCCAGCCCGGGGCGGCACGTGAACACCTCCGGGCTGCTCAGCTTCAGCTATCCGGTCACCAAGACCGTCACCGCGTCGGCCGAGGTGTGGGGCGACGTGAATTTCGATCCGTCCGGCACGGTCTCGCAGATGTCGTTCGACCTTGGCGCGGCCTGGATCCCGGCCAAGTGGCCGAACTTCCAGCTCGACGGCGGGGTCAATCTCGGCCTCAATCGCGCCACGCCGGCCGCGCAGGCCTATCTCGGCGTCTCGCGGCGGTTCTGAACCGGAAGCTTGGGCCTACGGCCGGTACTTCGCCGGGATCGCCTTCACTTCGTCCGGCGTCAGCGGCGTGATCGCCTTGACGATCAACGGCTCGCGGAAGCCGTTCAGGTCGGACACCTCGAGCTGCAGATCCAGCGGCGAGCAGATCCAGTCCGACCCGCGTATCACCGAAACCAGATGCACGTCCGGGTCCTGCAGTTCGCTGGACCCTGACGAGAGATCGAGCCGATAGACCCGGTTAATATCGATCTTCAGATAGATCACGCTTGGGCTGGGCGACTTCCAGCCGCTCCATTGCGAGGCGAGGAAGCAGCTGTCGCCCCGGTGCGCGGGGGTCGAATCGGCTGCCGACGCCGCGGCGACCGCGACCCCGAAAACCGCAGCCAGCGCGAGACCGGCGCCAAGGATGTTGTGACGAACTGACAAGACGACCTCCACGGCCAATTCCCTCGTCAACAGAGATTGGGCCGCGGCCGCGATTTGTCCAGTCGTCGCGCCCTAAGCCTTGGCCGCCTCGCGCAAGAAAGCCGCCCGATCCTTCTCGTTGACGATGCGCTGGGCGAGGCGCTGGCAGAGCGCCTCGCGCGTACCGCCGAGCCGGGCTTCGCGCGCGACCATGTGCGCCGCGATCGGCCCCATGTAGCGGGTGAACGCCTCGGAGAGCGCCGCGACGTTCTCGGGCGCGACCGGCGCCGACCCGTCCGTGACGGCTCCGGGCGCCAGGCGCGGCCGGACGATGCGGCCCTGGCCGGAGGGCTGCGAGAGCCAGGCGAGGAAACTCTTGCGCGCGGCTTCGTCGCGGATCGACTTGGCCAGCCGCTCATAGAGGTCCGCCTCGCTCGCCGCGCCGGCCGCCTGGCGCACGAGCACCCCCGCCACCGGCCCGATGACGCTGGTCAGTCGCAATTCCGCCTGGCGCAGGATTTCCGGCGGCAGGGAGACGGCCTCGGCGGCCGGCGAGGGGTCGGCATAGACGGTGGGCGCTGCTTGGCCGATCGCCGCCAGGCACTTCGCCAGCGCCTTCTGGTAGTCCAGCGTGGCGTCGATGAACTGCATGCGCGCCATTCGCAGCGGCGGCTTGCAGGCCTCGATCAGGATCGGGATCACCGTCTTGCCGTCATCCAGCGCCACGGCGATTTCGTCGGCGACGTTGGGCGAGGCGGCGGACCTCGGCGACAGCATCACGATCAGGCCCGCGCAGCCGCGAACCGCCGTCTCCACGGCCCGGTCCCAATGCTGGCTGGGGTGGATGTCGTATTGGTCGACCCAGACCGACGCGCCGGCGGCGATCAGGTCGTCGGCGAACCGCAGCGAAACGACCTGGTCCGCCCTCGCATAGCTGAGGAAATAGGCCGCCAAGGCTCTCTAAGTCCCCCTTCGTCCAGCGCGCCGAGCTTTCACTCGTCCGACAACATGTGCAAGGCCTCTTGAAGGCTGCGGCGCAACCGGTTGATCGCGCTGGAAAGCTTGGAGATCTGGTCCGAGCCGGCGCGGCTGTATTCCGGCGTGTCCATCTTGCCCAGGCTGACCGCCTCGGCGGTGTGGGCCATGCGGTTGATCGGCTCGATCACGGTGAAGCCCAGCATCAGGTTGAGCAGCACGAACAGCAGCAGGAACACGCCGGCGAAGGTGATCAGCAGCAGCAAACGCCCATGCGCCGCGCTCGCCAGCGGCACCGACATCGGCACGCTGACGATCTGGGCGGCGATCACCTCGTTGGCCTTCCAGCCGAAGCCGTTCTGCGGGCCATAGATGGCGATCATCGTCGGTGGCGCCGCCGCCGCGGTCGAGTGGCAGACCAGGCACGCGGGCTTGGCTGTCAGCGGCCGCGCCAGCACGAGGCTGTCGCCCTCCGCCGTATGGCGCACGAACGACACTTCCGGTTTCTGGGGATGGTCGCGGAAATCGTTGATGATGTCCGCCTCCCAGTCGGAGGCCTTGTCGTCGAGATTGGTCGGGTTGAGCGCCGCTTCCCGATAGCTGTAATCCGACATCTGCGCCTGCAAGACCTGCAGCGTCTTCTTCGCCGCATAGGCCGACACGGCTTGGGGATGGAACGTCGTCCTCAGGCTGGGCTCCAGCAGCGGCGCGATCTCGCCAGCGGTATAGGTCCGCGCGCCAGCGGCGGCCTCCATCATGATCCGCGAATCCTGCAGCACTTCCTGTTGCGCCAGGCCGTTCATCACAGGCGTCGCCGCCGCCGCGAACACGCCCAGCCCGACCAGCGCCGCCACCAGCAGCATCAGATTGAACTTGGTCCGAAGCCCCATGCAAACCCCCGCAGTCCCCGCTGAGTCAGCCTAGCACGCACGGCGGCGATGCCGAACCGGCTCTCGGCGGCGCTCAATCGCGCGAGCCCTGGCCGATCTCTTCCTCTATAGAGCGGCGCGTGGACCAGACCTCCCATTCCGAGATCGAGCCCTTCCAGGCCATCGCGATCAGCCGGCTCGCCCATGTACTGAAGGGCGAGGGGCGCTCGGTGATCCACATGGAGTTCGGCCAACCCTCCACCGGCGCGCCGCGGGCGGCGATCGCCAGGGCGCATGCAGTGCTCGACACCGACGGCCTCGGCTATTGGGAGAGCCCGCCGCTGAAGGCGCGCCTCGCCTGCCACTATGCCGAGAGCTACGGCGTCGCCGTCCAGCCCGACCAGTTCATCCTCACCTGCGGCGCCTCGCCGGCGCTGGTGCTGGCGCTGAGTTCGACCTTCTCCCCCGGCGACCGGGTGGCGCTGGCGCGGCCGGGCTATGTCGCCTATCGCAACACGCTGAAGGCGCTGCGGATGACGCCGGTGGAGATCGCCTGCGGCGCCGAGACCCGCTTCCAGCTCACCGCCGCCGCGCTGGCGGCGCTGGAGCCAGCGCCAGCCGGCGTGATCATCGCCAGCCCCGCCAATCCCACCGGCACCATCATCCCCCCCGAAGAACTGGCCGTGATCGCGGAGGTCTGCCGCGCGCGTGGGATCACCATCGTCTCCGACGAGATCTACCACGGGCTCAGCTACGGAGAGCCGGCGCACTCGATGCTGGAGTTCGAGCCGGACGCGCTGGTGATCAACAGCTTCTCCAAATACTTCAGCATGGTGGGCTGGCGCCTCGGCTGGCTGCTGGCGCCCGAGGCGCGGCTGCGCACCGCCCGCGCCTATGTCGGCAACCTCTTCCTCACCGCACCGTCGCTGAGCCAGCACGCGGCGCTGGTCGCCCTGGATTGCCGCGAGGAGCTGGACGGCCACGTCGCCGTCTACGCACGCAATCGCGAGCTGATGCTGGAAGCTCTGCCCCGGCTCGGCCTCAGCCGCATCGCGCCGCCCGACGGCGCCTTCTACGCCTATGCCGACATCGGCCACCTGACCGACGACAGCCTGGCGTTCTGCAAGACCCTGCTGCGCGAGACCGGCGTCGCCACCGCGCCCGGCGTCGACTTCGACCCGGTGAACGGCCACCGCTTCATCCGCTTCAGCTTCGCCGTCTCCACCCCCGAGGTGAGCGAGGCGATCCGCCGGCTGGAAGCCTGGTGGCCTAAGCGGTGAGCGCCTTCGCCAGATATGGCAGGCTGACGTCCATCCGGTAGTCGACGGTCGAGTGGTTATCGTCGAACTCCTCGTAGCGGTGCGCGATCCCGAGCGCCTCCAACCGCCGGACGAAGCGGCGCGCGCCATAGACCAGGTTGAACTGGTCGATCGTCCCGCAGTCGATGTAGAGCGCCTTCAGCCGCCGCAAACTGTCCGACTGCTTCTCCAGCTTCAGCACCGGATCGTGCGCCAGCCAGTTGGCCCAGCGCTCGGGGATGAGCTCGCAGGTGTCGAGCGTCACCGGCAGCCGCAGGCCCAGGAACCGGCTCGGGTCGGGGTCGTAGCTGGCCGCCATGGCGAGAATGTTGACCACCTTCAGCGCGTGGTCGGATGGCTTCAGCGCGGCCTCGAAGCCCTTCCACCAAGCCTCAATGCTGCCCTCGGTGCGCGCCAGCGCCCGCAGCGTGTCCGGCATGTCTGGCAGGTAGCAGAGCTCGAAGGCCATATCGCCCGAGTGGCACGCCGCCGCGGCCCAGACGTCCGAGTGGTCGAGCGCGTGGACGATCGACCCGTAGCCGCCCGAGCTCTTGCCGAACACGCCGCGCCGCCCGTCGCCGCCGCAGCCGAACTTGCCCTCCACCGCCGGCAACATCTCGGCGATGAGGAAATCCGCCCAGCGGCCCATGGCGGCGGAATTGACGTACTGGTTGCCCCCCAGCCGCGTGAAACAGTCTGGAAACGCCACCGCCACCGGCGCCATCAGGCCCGCGCCGATCAGCCGATCGAGCCGCTCCGGCACATTCTCCCGAAACGCCACCCAGTTGGTGTGCGCCGGCCCCCCGGCGGTGAACCCCACCAGATCGACCAGCAGCGGCAGGCCGGCGCCGTCGTGCCCGGCCGGCACATAGACGTCCACAAGCCGGTCGGAGCTGTCGCCCAGCAGGTTGCCGCGCAAAACCTCGCTGGCGACGGTCAGGCGATGGACGACGCCGGGCGGGTGCTTGGATTTGCGCATGGGTCGAGAACCTCCAATGACGACGGCCGCGCGAGCAACCTCAAGTCCCAGTGATCAGCCGCGCGCCCCGCTGATAGGTCACGTAGCTCCACAGCCAGTCCAGCGCGACGAGGAAGCGGGCGCGCAGGCCGATGAGGAAATAGACGTGGATAAGGCCCCAGAACAGCCAGCCGGGAAACCCGGTCAGCTCGAGGGCGCCGAGCTTCACCACCGCCGCCCCGCGGCCGACGGTGGCGAGATCGCCGGCGTGCCGGTAGCGAAACGGCGGCGGCGGGAGGCGGCCGGACAGGCGCCGCGCGATGAGCTGACCGACGTAGGCCCCCATCTGCTTGGCCGCGGGGGCGATGCCGGGGATGGGCGCGCCGCCTGGCGAGGTCACCGCCGCGCCATCGCCGATCACGAATATCTCCGGATGATCGGGCAGGGACAGATCCGCCGCGACCCGCGCGCGGCCGACCCGGTCGTGTTCGCTCGGAAGGCCGGCCGTCAGCGCCCCGGCCCTGACTCCGGCGGCCCAGAGGACGGTGGCCGCGGCGATCCGTCCGCCCTCGAGCGTGACTCCCTCCGCATCGATATCCACCACCTTGGCGCCGGTCATCACCTCGACGCCGTAGCGCGCCAAGCGACGCGCGGCGTCGGCCGCCAGGCGATCGGGGAAGGTTGGCAGAATCCGCGGGCCTGCCTCCACCAGCAGGATGCGGGACGCGGCCGGATCGATGTGGTGGAATTCGGACTTCAGGGCGTCGCGCGCGATCTCGGCGATCGCGCCGGCGAGCTCGACCCCGGTTGGGCCGCCGCCCACCACGACGAAGGTCGTCCACCCCGGCGCCGTCTCGCTCTCGCCGGCGAGCTCGGCGCGCTCGAAGGCGGAGAGGATCCTGCGTCGAATGTCGAGCGCGTCCTCGAGCGTCTTCAGGCCGGGGGCGAAGGGCTCCCAGGCGTCATGGCCGAAATAGGAGTGGGCGGCGCCAGCGGCGATCACCAGCTGGTCGTAGGCGATCGGCCCGCCTTCGGTGGTGACCTCATTTGCCGCGGCGTCGACGCCCAGCACCCGCGTCATCAGCACCTGTGCGTTGGCCTGGCCCTTCAGCAGATGCCGGATCGGCCACGCGATCGCGGCGGGCGACAGGGCCGCCGTCGCCACCTGATAGAGCAGGGGCTGAAAGGTGTGATGGTTCTTCGCATCGATCACCACCACCTCGGCCGCGGCGTGAGCCAGCGACCGCGCCGCTTCCAGTCCGCCGAACCCGGCGCCCACGATCACCACCCTAGGCCGACGCGCGCCGCTCACGGTCCCTTGCTGCGCCATCTCGATGTCCTTTCGACCCGGCGGCTGCTTGTACGTCGTTCCTCCGACGGCAGGCGAGGGCGGCGGAGATCGGGGCAGGCTTGCCAGGATAAGTGTACGGCGTATACAAGCGCGGCCGGATACCCAAAATCGCCGCCCCGCTGAAACCTATTTGAACAGGGCTTCCTGTTGGGGCTTCATCGGTGGCCACTGGAGCTAGCCATGCGCCTCTCGCTGTCCGCGACATTCGCCGCGATTTTCTCTCTCGCCGCGAGCGCTGTCCTGGCGGCGCCGCCCGCGGATCTGCCGCCGGCGATCTACACCGATCCCGCGCCCGACAGCGTCCATCCGGCGCGAATGGAGGTTCTTCACATCCCGAGCCACGGGCTGCTGTTGAACGGCATCGCCTATGTGGCCGCGGGCGCCGGCGGCCATCCGGTCGTCGTGTTGCTTCACGGCCTGCCAGGCAACGAGAAGAACCTCGATCTCGCCCAGGCGATCCGCCGCGCCGGATGGACCGTGGTGACGTTCAACTATCGCGGCTCCTGGGGGACGCCCGGCGTCTTTCGTTTCGCCCAGAATCTGGAAGACGCCGATGCGGCGCTCGCCTTCGTGCGTGACCCGGCCAACGCCAAGTCCCTGGGTCTCGATGCCCGGCGCGTCGTGATCATCGGCCACAGCATGGGGGGATGGGTGGCCATCAACACGGCGGCCCGCGACAAGGATCTGATCGGGCTGGTGAGCATTTCGGCCGCTGACATGACCCGTCTCGCCGGCGCCCCCGAGCCGATCCGCGAGAAGGTGATGGCTGGCAACATGGAATCCTTGGCCGGCGTCACCGCGCGAAGCATGGCGGCGGACGTGGCCACGCTTGGCCCGCAATACGCCTTGCCGAGCGGAGCCGAAGGCCTGGTCGGCAAACCTTATCTGGCGCTGACGGCGGATGACGGATTGGCGGGCGATACGGACGCGCTGGTAAACGCGATCCGCGCCCGGGGCGGTCGCCAGGTCAGCACGTTGCACATCGCCACGGACCATACCTGGGACGACCGTCGCATCGCGCTCGAGGCGGCGGTGATCGGCTGGCTGCAAGCCTTGAAGTAGACGTCGGGCAGTTGCACCGACACGATCGCTGATCCCACCCCCCCCTCAGTCCGCCGCCACCGCCGCGCCGCCGGCGAGGGAGCGGCGGGCGAGCCAGATCAGCGGGATCATGACCAGCGAGAGCATCCCGAACAGCCAGAAAAGCTCCACCGCGGCCAGGGTGTAGGCCTGGTTCTCCACCTGCTGGACGAGCGCGCCCACGGCCTGTTTCGCATCGAGGCCGCTTGCCTGCAGCGCCGCCAGCGCCTGGCGAAACTCGGCGAGGTGGGAGGTCTGGGCGTCGGCCAGGTGTGTCTGTTGGAGCGACTCTCGCCGGTTCCAGAAAGCGGTGACGAGCGAGGCCGCGAAGCCGCCGCCGGTGATGCGGGCGAAGTTGGAGAGGCCGCTGGCGGAGGGCGTCTGCTGGGGCGGCACGTCGCGTAGCAGGATGGTGATCATCGAGACGAAGAAGGTGCTCATCGCCACGCCCTGCACCAGCATCGGGATCACCAGCACGCCGAAGCTGGCGTTGGGCGCCAGCGCGCCGCGCATCAGGAACGAGATGGCGAAGGCGATCAGGGCGATGGTGCCGGTGATGCGCGCATCGACGGTGGCGCCGAAACGGGCGAAGAGCGGCGTCAGCAACACCGCGACCACGCCGCTGGGCGCCGCCACCAGCCCGGCCCAGGTCGCGATGTAGCCCAGCCGCGTCTGCAGCCACAGCGGCTGCAACACGTTGCCGCCGAAGAACACCGCGTAGACGAGGCAGAAGACCAGAGTGCCGACGGCGAAGTTGCGCGATCGGAACAGCGACAGGTCGACGACGGGGTTCTTCTCCGTCAGCTCCCAGATCAGCCAGGAGGCGAAGCCGATCGCCGAGACCACCGCGAGCGTGAGGATCACCGGGGAGTTGAACCAGTCCTCGTCGGCGCCGCGATCGAGCATAATCTGCAGGGCGGCGACCCAGGTGAGCAGCAGCAGGAAGCCGATGGTGTCGATCGGGCGCTTGAAAGTGGCGGTCTCGCGCGAGATCAGGCCGCGATAGCAGACCAGGGTGCAGAAGATCCCCACCGGCACATTGATGAAGAAGATCCAGCGCCAGGTCGTGTTGTCGCTGATCCAGCCGCCGAGGATCGGGCCGCAGATCGGCGCGACCAGGGTGGTCATCGACCAGATCGCCAGCGCCAGGCCGCGGCGCGCCGGCGCGAAGATCGAGAGCAGCAGCGCCTGCGATCCGGGGATCATCGGTCCCGACACCGCGCCCTGCAGCACCCGGAACAGCAGCAGCGACGGCAGGTTCCAGGCGACGCCGCACAGGAACGAGGCGACGGTGAAGGCGGCCACCGAAAAGGCGAAGGTCTTCACCACCCCATAGCGGCCCATCAGCCAGCCGGTCAGCGGCACCGAGACGCCATTGGCCATGGCGAACAGGGTGATCACCCAGGTGCCCTGGTCGGTGCTGACGCCGAGATAGCCGGAGATGGTGGGGATCGAGACGTTGGCGATGGTGGAATCCAGCACCTGCATGAAGGTGCCCAGCGCCAGCGCCAGCGCGATCAGCGCCAGCCTGGGACCCTGCAGAGGCGGCAGCGGCGCCGGCGGAGCATGGGATCCCGACATTGAGCACCTCGAACAAGCCGCGCCGGGATCGGGGTCTGGCCTAGCCTACCCCCGGCTGGGGGCGTGGGCGACCGGGATCGTCGCCCGGCTACATGGTTAGGCGCTCCGTTCGCGTCACCCGTCCGGGTCATTTCAGCCGTACAGTTTTTCTGCCGACGCCGCCACGCCCGCTCATGACGACGGCGCGCCCGATGCCGCCGTCCTTCTCGAGCGCGGCGGCTCTATTGGGCCCAGATATGGAAGGGCGGGGGCGCGGCGAGGGCGCTCTTACAGGCGGCGCTGGGCTGGGCCTGTTGTTCCTGAGCGAAGGCGCCGGGCGTGAGGGCGACGCCGTCTCCGTGCGGCAGGAAATTGATCTTGCCGAGCAGGTTCAGGTCGGTGCTGTTCGACGCGTCGGAATTCGCCTCGCTCGGGTGATCGATCAGGACGTCCTGCAGGCTCACCTGCAGGTGGCCTTGCGCGCCGGAGCCGTCGAAGACGATCTTGCCGCTGCCCGGGACGTCCGCGAAAATCGAGACGTCTTCGATGTCGATATTCGAGTAGCTGGGCTTGCTGGAGCCGGACAGGTGCTTGTAGCCGGTGTCCAGCCAGATCGGATATTTGACGTTGCCGATACAGAAGCGGCGATAGGTGATGGCGCCGACCGGGCCGCCGTTTTCCGCATTGGACTTGATGTGGATGGCGGTGGTCGCCGCCATGTGCGGGCCGCCGTTGACGAGAATGTCCTCCACCAGGACATTCTGGATTCCGCCCGAGGTCATGCTGCCGATCGAGACGCCGTGGCCGCCATAGAGGTTGTCGCCGGCGATGGTGATGTTCGAGCTTGGCGCGTACGGCGCGCCGGCCTTCGAGCCGATGGCGATATGGTCGTCGCCAGCATTGATGTCGGAATGCGCCACCGTGACGTTGTTCACGTTGCCGAGGTCGATGCCGTCGGTGTTGTGGGCGCGCGGCAGGCCGTAGCTGGCGAGATCGGACGGCGAATTGATCTTGATCCCCCAGATGGTGATATTCTTCGACTGCTCCAGGACCAGGTGGGCGTGGGGCGAATTCTGCAAGGTTATGCCGCTGAACGTCAGATTGCTGGCGCCGACCGCCTCGATCAGAATTGGCGTGTTCTGCTTCGCCGGCGCCGCGCCGGGGCTGTGGTTGATCACGGCGGCGCAATTGGCCAGATCCCACCAGCTCATCGCGCTGCTCGGAAAATTCGCCGGCATCGAGGCTGACTGGCAGAACGGCGGCGCGCCCCAGCCCGACGGATAGATCATCGGCTGGCCGCCCTGGCCGTCGATCGCGCCGGCTCCATAGACGCCGCTGCCGTTGGCCCTGTCGTCGAGGGTGATGAACGCCCGGCAGGACTTTCCGTAGCCATCGTACTGGCCGCAATGGGTCGCCTGCGCCTTGCGCGGATCGTCGTAGAGGGCCGCTTGCCGCGACGCGAACAGGGTGACGCCGGTGTCGATGATGAGCGAGACGCCGCTGGGCAGGGTCAGAGGACCGCTGATGAAGGCCGCCGGACCCGAAGCCGCCGCGCCCGCCGAAAGCTCCACCGCGCGCCCGAGCGCGCATCGGTTCAGGGCGCTCTGAATGCGCGCGGTGTCGAGACTGGTTCCCGCGGTTTCATTCCGCGGATTGGACGAAGGCTGAGGCGCCAGCTGCGTGCAGGCGCGCGGCGGGGCGGGCTCGGTGATATTGCCGCGTTGATCGCCGGTGGCGATCGCGGCCACGCCCGGGCGGGTCCCGCAGGCGAAGAACAAGGGCGCGGCGAGCAGCGCGAATCCCACGAAGGTCTTCGTCTTCCGGGCCACGATCCACTCCTCGCTCACTTGGCTGCCCCCGGGCCACGCCGAGGCCCGCCAGCGCCTCGTCGCCATCCGCGAGCGCATCAACTCCATACGACATTGCGCTTGGATTGCAGCCATTTGGGGGCGTGAACTCGGCGCCCCAGGGCTACCAGCGTCGCGCCGCCGCTCGGGGTCTCTGGGCCTGCCATTCCCGATACCTTCAGCAGAATCGAGGCTCACGCCCTCGCGGACGACGGTCGCTCGTATAACCACCAGAGAATCGGCGTTTCGCCGGATATGGTGGGTGCAGCAGGGCTCGAACCTGCGACCCGCTGATTAAGAGTCAGCTGCTCTACCTACTGAGCTATGCACCCGCGCGCACGGCCTCGATCAGGCCCCCCGCGAAGGGCGCGGACCATACTCAAATATCGCGTCCGCGCAAGGCGAGCCTCGCCGGGCGGCTCATAGATCGTTCGGCGGGGCGAGCCGGACTTTCAGCACGCGTTTGATCAGGGCGTCGACGGAAACGACGCCGGGGCCGCGGCAGACGATGAAGATCATGAAGCCCAGCCACTGGATGTGATCCGGCCACGCCTGCGGATAGACGAATATCTGGATCACCGAGACCATGCCCAGCAGGCCGAGCGCGGCGGGGCGGGTGAAGAGGCCGATCAGCACCAGGCTCGACGCGCCGAGCTCCATGGAGGCCGCCATCGTCGCGGCGACGTCGGGCGGCAGGATCGGCACCTTGTACTCGTCGCGAAACAGCATCAGCGTGGCGTTCCAGTCGTCCAGTTTGACCAGCCCCGAGCGCAGGAAGACGCTGAAGGTCGCCACGCGCGCGACGAGGACGATGGCGCTGAACGGGATTCGGTTCAGGGCGCCGACCGCGCGCTCGATGAGCCGAAGTGGCGCGGCGGCGGGACGGGTGGCGGCGGCAATCATGGCGTGGTCCTGGATGAGATCGTGATCTGGGCGAATGAGGCTTCGAAGATGTCCGACCGGATGGCCGCCAAGGCGGCGCCCGGCGGCGCGACGGCCAGTGCGGCCGCGAGGGCGTCGTCGCCGCCGCGCCCGTCCAACAGGGCGGTGAGGAAGACGCCCGCCGGGGCCGCGAGCTCTCGGGTGACGGCGAGGCGGACGCTGCGCCAGACCGCGACGAAGCGCGGCCTTGGCTCAAGATCGATATTGCCGAGAGCCGCGTCGTCGCCCGCGTCCAGCGCGGCGCGGATGGCGGCGGCGGGATGGTCGAACCTGGACACCGTCAGGGCCGTCGGGACAGACAGCACTGTGTCGAGATCGATGCTGAGGTCGCGCCGCCTGGCTTCGCTGGGGCCGCCCAGCGCGCGGGCTATCGCCCAATCGAGCCGCGCGACGTCGGCGAGGTAGGCCAGGGCGGCGGCCGGCGCATGGTTCGATAGGAAACTCGGGAAGTCCCGGCCGTAGGCGCACAGATCGGCGCTCCTGGGCGGCGCGATGGCGACGTAGGCGAGCACGATCTGATCGAAGAACACCTCGCCGACCAGGCGTTCGATGCTGGGAAAGGTCAGCCGCAGGCTGTTCGTCAGGCCGCCGAGCGCTGTGTCGCGATGCGCCTGGAGCGCCGCGCTCGCGGGCAGCGCGCCAGGCGCGCTCAGCCAGTCGGTCGACATGGCGTCGCCGCTCAGAATTGCGCGCATGACGTCGCGCTGCAGGTCAGCCAGCGCGGGCAACGACTTGCCTCCACGCCGGATCGATCGCGCGGTCGAGAACCAACTGGGCCTTGGCGGCCTCCTCGCGCAGGACGGCCAGTTCGGGGATGCCGGTGTCCCATTCGATCAGGGTCGGCCGTGCGCCAATGTGCTCGACGGTGGTCTCGAACAGTCGCCAGACGCCGTCGCTGACACGCGAGCCATGGTCGTCGATACGGATATGGCCGCCGCCCGGGAGTTCACGGACGGCATGGCCGGCCAGATGGATTTCGCCGATGGCGTCGGCGGGCAGGGCCTCCAGCAGGCCGTGGAGTCGCCGCGCCGGCGCTTCACCCAGATTGCCGGCCGACACCGCCACGTTGTTGACGTCCAGCAGGACGCCGCAACCGGTGAGACCCACCAGCCGCGCGAGAAACGCGCCCTCGCTCATCGTCGCCTCGGCGAAGCCGATATAGACCGAGGGATTTTCGATCAGGATCGTCCGTCCGAGCGCGTCTTGAACCTGCTCGACGTTGCGGGCGAACACCTCCAGCGCCTCGTCCGTATAGGGCAGCGGCAGCAGGTCCGGCGCGTGGACGCCCGCCGCGGCGCTCCATGACAGATGGTCGGACACCAGGCCTGGCTCGATGCGCTCGCAAAGGGCCGCGATGGCGGCCAGGTGAACGGCGTCGACGCCCTCGGCCGAGCCGAGCGAAAGGCCCGTGGCGTGCAGGGAGATCGGATAGTGGTTGCAAACCGCGCCGAGAATGTCGGCGGCGACGCCCTCGCCGAGATAGTTCTCTGGATGCACCTCGAACCAGGCGACGTCCGGCCGCTGCTCGAGCACGCATCCATGGTGGGGGAATCGCAGGCCGATCCCGGCCGTGGCCAGGATCGGCGCTGCGTCACGGGCGTCGCCGCGGTCGGAGGGGACGCGGATCACGGCGATGCTCGTTGTGCGGCCGGCGACTAGCTGGCCCTGGTGCTGCCGCCGGCGAGCTTGGAACAGGCGCCGTTCGGCAAATAGACGAAGGAGCTCTTGTCGAAGCTCTTGGTCGATTGGCCGGCGCAGGAGTGGACGCCCGCGGCGCAATCGTTGTGACCGGCCTTGGCGACGCCGTAGCACCTCTCCGAGGCGGCTGGCTGCGCCACCGGGCCGGCGTGGGCCTGGGCGGCGATGAAAGCGAACGCCGCGAGCGCGGAGGAAGCGGCGAGCAGGGATTTTGCGGTAGATGTCATCTGCGGTCCTTTAGACGTGAAAAGCGAGGCATCGGTTGCTTCAGTCGACTATTCGCAGGAAGATGCAAGTTCGTAACGGCCTCAGGGCGTTTTTTTGATGTCTAATCTGGGTTTCTTGAAGCGTACTTGCTTGAAGTTGCTGAAACTTGCGCGAACTTGCTGCGTCTATATCGGCAAGTTGGGCTTTTCTGCAATCACCCTCGCCGGTAGGTCCCGGGCGAACAGCCCTCGGCGCGTCGAAAACTGTTCGAGAAGTGCGAGGCGTGGGCGTAGCCGCAAGCCCTGGCGATCGCCGCGAGGCCCAGATCGGTCTCGCGTAGAAGCCGCTTGGCCTCCTGGAGGCGTCGCCGCATCAGGAACGCATGCGGCGCCAGACCCGTGGCCTGGGCGAACGCGCGGGCGAAGTGGAAGCGGCTGAGACGCCCGACGGCGGCCAGTTCGTCCAGGCTCACCGGCTCGGCGAACCGGGCCTCGATGTCGTCGATCACCGCCGCCAAGCGCCGCGGCGCCAGCGCATACCGCGCCGGCCGGGCGTGTTCGGCGAGCGCGGTGTGCGCGTCCAACAGACGTCCGAGGAACGCCTCCGTCAGCGTCTCGAGGTAGAGGCCCCGGCGATGCGGCGCCGGGGCGGCGTCGAGGATCGCCCTGAACAACGAAGCCAGCAGCGGATCGCGAATTCCCACCCGCTCGTGCAGATCCAGTCCGCCGATATTGCGATCGAAGATGGACTGCGTGGCGCGGGCGAGACGCGCGGGCGGCAGATAGATGTGGGCGTAGTCGATCGGGCCTTCGGTGCGCCATTCGTAAGCGGCCCCGGCGGGGACGATGCTGATGGCGTCGAATTCCACCTCGGTCACGGCGGTCCGCCCTTCGCCGCGTCGGTGGACCCGCTTTGCGCCGCCGAGATGCAGCACCACGTAGTGATCCCTGAGGCTGGGCTGCGCGACATCCGGGAGCGTGTCGCGCCAGCGCCGGATCACACAGCCACCCGTCGCCTCCAGCGGCGCGTCGAGCAGCGGGGCGGCGGACAGGGTGCTCGCCCAGTCGTCGCGGCTGGCCAGATTCCGATAGGCTAGACTTCGTGGGATCGGTGTGATGGGCGGCCCCGATATCAAGGGTGACAACGCTGCGCGTCTGACCTCGACTAGTTAGCGTGACGGCCGCCGCGGGTTACACAGCTGGGCATGGGGTGGCTAGGTAGGCCGACCACATAACCGTGCTCGCCCATCGCGTCTCGCCTCCGTCCGCGCCATCGTCTAAGCAGGGTACGGCGGGGCAAGGCAAGGAGCCGGATGTGGCGCGGCGCGACATCAAGGGCGTGGTCGATTTCGCCTATCTCGAAGGGTTCGCCGCCGGCGACGAAGACCTGATCGACGAGGTGCTGGAGATCTTCCGGGAGCAGTCCGAGATCTGGGGCGCGATGCTCGACCCCTCCAGCGAGGGCTGGCGCGACGGGGTGCATACGCTGAAGGGCGCCGGGCGCGGGATCGGCGCATTCCAGCTCGGTGACGCCTGCGAGGCCTGCGAGGCGGCCGGCGCGGGCGCTTTGCCATCGGTGCGCGATGCGCTGGACGCCGCCCTCGCCGACATCGCCGCCTATGTGCACGAACGCGCGCTCCGGTCGCTGAGGGCGCCGGGACAGACGGCTTGACGCGGGTCCTGCTGATCAAGACCTCGTCGCTGGGCGACGTCATCCACTGCCTGCCGGCGGTGTCGGACATGGCGCGCGCGACACCGGACCTGGTGCTGGACTGGGCGATCGAGGAACAGCTGGCGGAGATCGCGCGGCTGCACCCGGCGGTGGACCGCGCCATCCCGGTGCGGCTGCGCAGCTGGCGGCGGCGGCCGCTGGCGGGCGACACCTGGACCGAATTCGGCGCGTTCCGCCACGCCGTGCGCCAGAAGCGCTACGACCGCATCATCGACGCCCAGGGCCTGATCCGCAGCGCCCTGCTGGCCCGCCTCGCGCGGGGTCCGCACTGCGGCTACGACCGCAAGAGCGTGCGCGAGCCGCCGGCCAGCCTCTTCTACGATCGCAAGTTCGCCGCCAGCGTCACCATCCACGCCGCCGAGCGCATGCGGCGGCTGGCGGCGCAGGCGATGGGCTATGAGACGCCCGCCGAACTCGACTACGGCCTCAGGATCGCCGGCGAGCGGCCCGACTGGCTGGGCGCGCGGCCCTATCTGGTCGGCTTGCACGCCACCGCGCGGCCGGACAAGACCTGGGCGGAAGACGCTTGGCGCGACCTTGTCGGACGCGCGGCGGCGAGGGGGGTGGACGTGGTGCTGCCGTGGGGCGCGGAGCCGGAGCGGCAGCGCTCGAAGCGCATCGCCGCCGCCGCGCCCAGCGGGATCATACCCCCGCCGCTGGGGTTTCGGCACATGGCCTCGCTGCTCGCCGGCGCCGCGGCGGTGGTGGGGGTCGACACCGGACTCACCCACCTGGCCTCCGCCGTCGGCGCGCCGGTGGTGGCGATCTATGCGGCGAGCTGGTCGGAATTCAACGGCGTGATCGGGCCGAGCTTCGTCGCCAACCTCGGCGGCCCCGGCGCGCCGCCGAGCGCGGACGAGGTGTGGGCGAGGACGCTGGAGGCCGTCAGCTACGGCCAGAAGGCCGGGGCCTGGGCGGCCAGCGACGCGGAACCCGCGCCGGACCTCGCCGGCCGGCGGCGGTTTCGGCCGTCAAATGCCCGCGCCGTTGTCCATCGCCGCTAGCGCCGCCTCGTGCGCCGCCGCCTCGGCGCTGATCCAGGCGACGAAGGCCTTCACCTGCGGCAGCCGGCCCTTCGCCTTCGGATGGACGAGGTAGTAGGCGAAGTCGACCGCGGTGCTGGCGCTCTGCAGCGGCGCGACGAGGCGCCCGGCGTCGAGGTCGTCCTGGGCGAGGGTGCGCTTGGCGAGCGCCACGCCGCGGCCGCCGGTGGCGGCCTCGATCACCAAGCTCGACTGGTTGAAGCGCGGCCCGCGCGTACCGTCGACCCCCTTCACGCCCCGCGCGGCGAGCCACATCGACCAGTCCGGGCAGCTTTCGTCCGCGTCGGGCGAGCCGTCGTGCAGCAGGATGTGGTGGGTCAGGTCCTCTGGCCGCGACAGCGCGTTCTCGGCGATCAGACCGGGGCTGGCGACCAGGATCACGGTCTCGGTGAGCAGGCGCTGCAGCTCCAGGCCGGGGTAGCGGCCGGCGCCGTAGCGGATGGCGAGGTCGATCTCGCCGGCGGCGAAATCGACGATGTCCATGTCGGCCGAGAGCCAGACGTCGACCTGCGGATAGACCTCCTCGAACCGCTTCAGCCGCGGCACCAGCCACTTGGCGGCGAACGACGGCGGGGCGGTGAGGGTGAGGCGGCGGCCGTCGACGGCGGCGGTGAGCAGCGACGAAGCCTCGGCCAGGCGGTCGAAGGCGTCGCGCAGGGCGGGGAGGGCGGTCTGGGCCGCGTCGGTGAGCAGCAGCCCCTTCGGCGTGCGCTTGAACAGCGAAACCCCGACATAGTCTTCGAGGTTCTGGATCTGCTGCGAAACCGCGCCGGGCGTCACCGAAAGCTCGTCGGCGGCGCGGCTGAAATTGAGGTGCCTGGCGGCGGCTTCGAAGGCGCGCAAGGCGTTGAGCGGTGGGAGCCGCCGCCGCGTTTCCATGAGTTTTACTGATACCCCCGGCAGAAGACTTCGGTTGCGAAATGGGCGCCGACCCGCCACTTTGCAATCACCCGAAGGCGCAACGGCCCTTTCGCCGGCGGGTGACAGCGGGGCGGGACCGAAAGGCCCGCCCCGCAATGTCATTTAAATAACTGTTAGAAGAGCTAATAGGGCTGCGTGAGGACCATGGCCAGGGCGCCGACATCCAAAAGGCCAAGCCAGCTGGTGGTGCTGCGCGGCAAGGACGCCGCGCGCCCGATCGGCGAGGTGTGGCTGGTGGGCGCGGGGCCGGGCGATCCAGACCTGCTGACCGTCAAGGCGCTGAGGGCGCTGCAATGCGCGGACGTGGTCGTCCACGACGGCCTGGTGAGCGCGGCGATCCTCGATCTGGCCCCGCCGGCGGCGCGGCGCCTCTCGGTGGCCAAGCGCAAGTCGCGCCATTCCTACGCGCAAGATGAGATCAACCGGCTGCTGGTCGCCTTCGCCCGCGAGGGGCTGACGGTGGTGCGGCTGAAGGGTGGCGATCCGTTCATTTTCGGCCGCGGCGGCGAGGAATTGGAAGCCTGCCGCGCGGCGGGCGTCGTCTGCCACGTGGCGCCGGGCGTCACCGCGGCGCTGGCGGCGGCCGCGAGCGCCGGTGCGCCGCTGACCCATCGCGGCCTGGCGCAGGCGGTGACCTTCGTCACCGGCCACGCGGCGTCCGGCGGCGAGCCGGACCTCGACTGGACGAGCCTGGCCAAGGCCAACCAGACGGTGGTGGTTTACATGGGCGTCTCGACCGCGCCGGCGATCGCCGCGCGGCTGATCGCGGCCGGCCGCGACGGCGCGACGCCGGCGCTGATCGTCGAGGACGCGAGTTTGCCGACCGAGCGGCGGATCGTGACGACGCTGGCGGGTTTGGCCGCGGCGGCGCAGGGCATCGAAGGCGCGGCGTTGCTGATCGTGGGTGAGGCGATGGCGCTCGCGGTGGCCGACACCCCTCATCCGACCGCTTCGCGGCCACCTTCTCCCGCAAGGGGAGAAGGAAGGATTGGGAGGGTTCAGTGAAAGCCCTCACCGCCAATCGGCTCACGGACGGCGAGGTGGTGTTCCTATCGAAGGGGCGCTGGGTGGAACGGTTCGCCGAGGCGGACCTGTTCGACGACGACGAGGCGGCCCTAGCCGCCGAGGCGCATGCGAAGACTGAGATCACCCTGCTGGTCGAGCCTTATTTGATCGATGTCGCGCCCGTGGAAGGCGGCGTCGCGCCGATCAGCTATCGCGAGCGGCTGCGGGCGCTCGGGCCCACCAACGAGCCCACCCACGGCAAGCAGGCCGAGGGCGGGGCGGCGATCGAGGTTCTGCTGCACGCCACCGGCGCGGCCCGCTCCAAGGGTCGGGTCGACCTGATCAGACGCAAGTAGGGAGGCGCCGAGATGTACGGTTACGACGCCATCGACAAGGAGATGCTGGCCGACCGGGTCGCGGAGTTCCGCGAGCAGGCCGAGCGGCGGCTCGCCGGCGAGCTCGACGAGGACCAGTTCAAGATGCTGCGGCTGATGAATGGCCTCTATCTGCAGCTGCACGCCTACATGCTGCGCGTGGCCATTCCCTACGGGAGCCTGAACCCGGCGCAACTGCGGCGCCTGGCCGAGATCGCGCGCACCTATGACAAGGGCTACGGCCACCTGACCACCCGCACCAACATCCAGTTCCACTGGATCAAGCTGCGCGACGCGGCCGACATCCTTGAGCGACTGGCCGAAGTCGGGATGCACGCCATCCAGACCAGCGGCAACTGCATCCGCAACATCACCGCCGACCCCTATGCCGGCGCGGCGGCCGACGAGATCGACGATCCGCGCGTCTGGGCCGAGGCGATGCGGCAGTGGTCGACCTTCCACCCCGAGTTCTCCTACCTGCCGCGCAAGTTCAAGATCGCGGTCAACGCCACGCCGAGCGCCGACCGGGTGGCGACGCGGGTGCACGACATCGGGCTCTATCTGGAACGGGACGCGGACGGGGCGCTGGGCTTCAAGGTGTTCGTCGGCGGCGGCCTCGGGCGCACGCCCTTCGTCGGGCCGATGATCCGCGAGTTCCTGCCGGCGCCCAGGCTGTTCTCGTACCTGCAGGCGATCCTGCGCGTCTACAATCGCCACGGCCGGCGCGACAACCCGACCAAGGCGCGGATCAAGATCCTGGTCTCCAGCCTGGGCGCGGCGGAATTCGCCCGCCAGGTCGAGGCCGAGTGGGAGAAGATCGGCACGTCGAGCGACCTGCCCGACACCGAGCTGGCGCGCATTCGCGGCGCCTTCGCCCCGGTGGCGTTCGAGAGCCTGCCCGTCAAGTCGATCGCGTTCGAGACCGCCAAGGCCACCAATCCCGCCTTCGCCCGCTTCGCCCGCAACAACCTGCGTCCGCACAAGAAGACGGGCTACGCGGTGGTCGAGGTGGCCTTGAAGGCGATCGGCGAGACGCCCGGCGACATCGACGCCGCGCAGATGGAAGCGGTGGCCGACATCGCCGAGCGCTGGGGCCTTTCCGACATCCGGGTGACGCACGAGCAGAATCTGGTGCTGCCGCATGTGAAGCTGGACGACGTTCCGGCCGTGCACGCGGCGCTGGCGGCGGCGGGGCTGGCCACGGCCAACTCCAACCTGATCACCGACATCATCGCCTGCCCGGGGCTCGACTACTGCGCCCTGGCCAACGCCCGCGCGATCCCGATCGCGCAAGCCATCGCCGAGACCTTCGCCGATCCGGACCGGGCCGAGGCGATCGGCGAGCTGAAGATCAAGATCAGCGGCTGCATCAACGCCTGCGGCCATCACCACGTCGGCCACATCGGCATCCTAGGCGTCGATAAGAAGGGCGAGGAGTTCTACCAGCTCACCCTGGGCGGCTCGGGCGCCGAGGACGCCGAGGTGGGCAAGATCCTGGGTCCGGCGCTGCCGGCGCCGCGCGTCGCCAGCGCCATCGACGACCTGGTCGAGGTCTATTTGCGCGACCGCCAGCCGGGCGAGCGCTTCCTCGACACCTACCGCCGGGTCGGGCTCGCGCCGTTCAAGGAGGCCGTCTATGCCGACGCTCATTAGGTGGGTGGACGGCCGCGCGGCGCTGGCCGAGGACGCCTTCACGGCGGTCGCCGACGAGACCGGCATTCCCCGGGGCGACGTGATCGTCTCGCTGGCGCGCTTCCAGCAGGAGGGCGAGCGGCTGCTCGGCGAAGGCCGTAGCGTCGGCGTGCGGATCGAGGCCAATGAGGCAGTGGAAGATCTCGCCTACGACCTGCCGCGCATCGCCGTGGTGGCGCTGGTGTTTCCCAAGTATCGCCAGGGCCAGGCCTATTCGTCGGCGGCGCTGCTGCGCGAGCGCTACGGCTACAGAGGCGAGCTGCGGGCGGTGGGCGAGGTGCTGCGCGAGCAGGCCCGGTTCATGGTCCGCTGCGGCTTCGACGCCTTCGAGCCGGCGGACGGTTCGACGCCCGAGCAGTGCCACGCGCACCCGCTGGAGATCATCCGCGCGGCGGTGGAGACCTATGGCGACGAACTGGCGCTGGTCTCCTCGTTCGGCGCCGAGTCGGCGGTGCTGCTGCACCTGGCCTCGCGGGTGAAGCCGGACATCCCGGTGCTGTTCCTCGACACCGGCATGCTGTTCGGCCAGACGCTGGATTATCGCCAGCAACTGGCGGCGAAGCTCGGCCTCACCGACGTGCGCGACCTCAGGCCCCGCTTCGAGGACCTGGCGGTGGGGGATCCCAACGCCGACCTCTGGAAGACCGACACCGACGCCTGCTGCCACATCCGCAAGGTGATCCCGCTCGACGCGGCGCTGGGCGGCTTCGCCGGCTGGCTGACCGGCCGCAAGCGCTTCCACGGCGGCGACCGGATGCGCCTGCCGGTGGTCGAGGAAGCCGGCGGCAAGCTGAAGTTCAATCCGCTCGCCAACTGGTCCAAGACCGACCTCGACGCCTACGCGGCCGAGCACGACCTGCCGGATCACCCGCTGGTGGCGTTCGGCTACCCCTCGATCGGCTGCTGGCCCTGCACCAGCCCGGTGGAGGAGGGGGGCGACGTTAGGTCCGGGCGCTGGGCGGGTTCGCAAAAGACCGAATGCGGCATACATACCGCCCGCGCCCCCGGCGCCGCGCCCAATGTGGGCGGTGATATCTGACCCTCCGGACCTCAAGTCCCAAGTCACCAAGGATGACGATGACCGACACCACCGTCACGGCCGCGCCGGCGAAGGCCTCCGGGGCCTTCTATGTGGAGCGCGTGACCCACGTCCATCACTGGACGGACGAGCTCTTCACCCTGCGCACCACCCGCGATCCGGCGCTGCGCTTCGCCAGCGGCCAGTTCGTGATGCTGGGCCTGATGAACGACGCCAAGCCGCTGGTGCGCGCCTATTCGGTGGTCAGCCCCTACTATGCCGACGAGCTCGAGTTCTTCTCGATCAAGGTGCAGGACGGGCCGCTGACCAGCCGGCTGCAGCACGTGCGGGTGGGCGACGAGGTGCTGGTGGGCAAGAAGCCCACCGGGACTCTGGTGCTCGACGGCCTGCGCCCCGGCAAGAACCTCTATCTGATGGGCACCGGCACCGGCCTCGCGCCCTTCCTGTCGCTGGTGCGCGACCCCGACACCTACGAGCGCTACGAGAAGGTGGTGGTGACCCACACCGTGCGCCGCACCGTCGACCTGGCCTACCGGCACTTCCTCGAGGAAGGCCTGCCGGGCGACGCCGAGCTGGGCGAGATGGTCGCGCCGAAGCTGATCTACTACCCCTCGGTGACCCGCGACCCCTTCGTCCACCAGGGCCGCATCACCGACCTGATCGCCTCCGGCCAGCTCTTCGCCGACATCGGCCTGCCCGAATTCGATGCGGCGCGCGACCGGGTGATGCTGTGCGGCGGCCCGTCGGTGCTGGCGGACTTGAAGGCCCTGCTGATCGAGCGCGGCTACGAAGAAGGCAGCATCGCCAGCCCGGGGGACTTCGTGCTGGAACGGGCGTTCGTGGAGACGTGAGGGGAGGGTAGGTGGAAGGCACGTTTGATCGTCTTTCACCGATTGCACAGCACGTAGTTAGCGTTCCCGACCCCGCGCAAGCGAAACGACAATCGCTTACGGGGAATGCGGCATCAATCTCGTAAAACTGGTATAGCAACGCTCCGGTATCAGGCCGAGCAGACGGTGACGTAGTCACCTGGAAATCGACGGGAGTGGTCGTGCAGACGGTGCATAATCCCGATCGCTACATGGCTGACTTGCGACAGGTCCTCTCGCAAGGTCGAAAACGCATCGGCCTTTTGGTGGGGGCTGGCGCGCCGCTCGCAATAAGA
>Ga0302311_10000561_pt1 | contig 45902 bp, 41 predicted proteins | sample III_Palsa_N1_3_FD_200449 | JGI IMG/M metagenome (GOLD analysis project Ga0302311, IMG submission 200449) | Peat permafrost microbial communities from Stordalen Mire near Abisko, Sweden - III_Palsa_N1_3 | ecosystem: Environmental > Terrestrial > Soil > Palsa > Peat permafrost | place: Sweden... | reverse complement strand
GGCTCGACCCATGCAAGCTGGCCTCCCAAGCCCAGCTCGCATCTTGAATCACGATCCGCCCAAATCCGGAATCCCGCGATTCAACAAAGATGGATCACGCTCTAGCCGCGCCCCACCACGGCGATCAGCGGGTCGCAGCGGCGGCCGTCGGCGAGGATGTGGGTCTGGATGTCGGTCAGGCCCGCCGCCTGCAAATATAGCTCCACCAGGGTCGCGTGGCCGCGGTCGTCGAGGCGCCGCCAGACCGCGACCGCCTTGGTGGGGAAGCAGCGGTTGGAGAAGCTGACCACCAGCGGCGCGCCGGGGCGCAGGGCGCGGGCGATCTCGCGGAAAGTCGGTACGGGCTGCTGCAGGTATTGCACGCCGACGCAGATCGTCGCGGCGTCGAGGCTGGCGCCTTCCAGCGGCAGCACCGGATCGCGGTTGAGATCGTGGACGAACCAGCGGTCGAGGCGCGGATTGGCGGCCAGTTCCTCGGCGTTCATGCCGTGCCCGATCACCTCGGCGTAGGCGACCTCGGGCGGCAGGTGGCTGACGCAGCTGCTCATCAGGTCCAGCAGCACGCCGCCGGGCGGCAGGACGCGGCGGTAGAAGTCGGTCAGGGCCGCGATGGCGCCGTCGTCGATGTGGGTGACCAGGCGCGCCTCGGCGTAGAAGGCCGCGTCGTCGTCCGGGTCCTCCTTGTCGAAGGCCCAGGGTGGCAGGTCGGAGAGGGCGAAGGCGTCGGGCATGGCGCCATGGTGGGTCATGCCGCGCGGCGCCGGCAAGGGCGGCGCGGCAGAAAACGCTTGGCTCACCTCGCGTCCCCGAGTGCTATCAATCGGCGACAAGAGCAGAAACGAAACCGGAGGAACGCAGATGATCCGCAAGCCGATCTCGGCCGACTCGCACATCACCGAGCCGCCCAACTGCTACGTCGACTTCATCGACCCGAAGTTCCGCGACCGCGCGCCGCGGATCAAGCAGCTCGATGGGGTGGGCGACGCCTTCGTCATCGAAGGCATGCCGACGCCGGTGCCGCTCGGCCTGCTGGCGGCGGCGGGCAAGGACCCGAAGGAAATCACCACCTCGGGCGTCGCCTTCGAGGACCTCTGGCGCGGCGGCTGGGATTCCAAGTACCGCCTGGCCGACCAGGATCGCGACGGCGTCGCCGCCGAGATGATCTATCCGACGGTGGGCATGCTGCTGTGCAACCACCCTGACTTCGATTTCAAGAAGGCCTGTTTCGAGGCCTACAATCGCTGGCTCGCCGACTACTGCTCCGAGGCGCCGGGCCGGCTGCACGGTCTCGCCCAGGTCTCGATGCGGACGCCCGAGGACGGCGTCGCCGAGCTGAAGGCGGTCAAGGCCATGGGCTTCAAGGGCGTGATGATGCCCGGCGATCCGGGGGTGGAGGATTACGACAGCGCGATCTACGATCCGGTCTGGGCGATGGCGGTGGAACTGGGGCTGCCGCTCTCGTTCCACATCCTGACCACCAAGTCGGGCTCGTTGGCGCAGAATCCGCGCGGCCCGCGGATCAACAGCTTCCTGTCCATCATCCGCGGCTGTCAGGACATCATGGGCGCGCTGATCTTCAGCGGCGTGTTCGACCGCCATCCGGGGCTGAAGGTGGTGTGCGCGGAGGCCGACGCCGGCTGGGTGCCGCACTACATGTACCGGATGGACCACGCCTATAAGCGGCATCGCTACTGGATGAAGGCGCCGCCGCTGCAGCGGCTGCCCAGCGACTACTTCGCCGAGCACATCTACGTCACCTTTCAGGACGACTGGGTGGCGTTCAAGACCAAGGATCTGTGCAACGTGCGCCGGCTGATGTGGGCCAGCGATTTCCCGCACTCGGACTCCACCTGGCCGCACTCCCAGGCGATGCTCGACGAGCACACCAAGGATCTGACCGAGGACGAGCGCAATTGGATCTGCCACGACAATGTGGCGGAGCTCTACGGGTTGACGGTGAACTAAGGCCGGCGTTCTAGTGTCCCGATTCCGAAGCTCGCGATTGCATGTGGCAGGCTCCGACGAACTTCGGAATCGATCAGGACACTAGCAAGTATATGTTTCTAGCGTGCTTCTTGGATTTGAAGTTCGCTCGGTGGCCGACCCATGTGCGGGCGAACTTCAAATCCAGCACACTAGCGGCTGTAGAGCGCGATCAGCACCGCCACGGCGAGTCCCGTCAGCCCCATCGCCAGCGCCAAGCCCTGGCGACGGCTCTGCGCCGTTTGCCGATGTTTTTCGACGGTGTCGGCGGCGGCCGCACCAGCCGCCCGGGCTGGAGTCTCGGGTGTGCTCGACCCCATGGTTACCGATCCTGAACAAACAAAACGGCGGGATAGAAGCCAGATTTCTTCGACCTACCAGTATCTAACCGAGAGGCGAATGGAAAGCTATGTCGCGCCGCCCACGTTAATCGCCGGTTTCAGTCGCGGAAACCATGGCCGCCGTATCCCCAAATTGGGTAGCGTCGCCACTCTACTTAGAGGGTAGAGATCATCCGAGTTCGATCCCGGCTTTCTTCAGCCCGCGGAACAACCGTCGCAGATTGGCGAGATTGGCCAGCATCGCCGCCTGCTCGGCGGCCCCGGAGAGCTTCTCGGCCGGCGCGATGACGCCGCCCCGCTCCATCCGGCACTGTCCTGACTCGATCAGCTTGCGGACGTGTCGGCGCGTCGTTTCGTAGGGCATTCCCAGCGCGCCCGACACCGACAGGATGCTGACCGGTCGGCGCAGGTGGTCGGGCGGCGCCGTCTCGACATCGGAGTAGAGCGCCGCCTCGACCGCCCGTCCATCGAGGTATCCGATATTGCCGGCCACCACGGCCCGGTAGACGATCGCCGTGATCAGCTCGCCGCCGGTCAGATCGGCGATGATGCGAAGCGTGCGCAGGAAGTACTCGTCGCTGAGCCGCACCGCCGCGCGGGCCCCGCGTGCATTCGAGACCGGCGTCTCCAAAGGGCTGGCAGGGTTCGTCAGCGGGTTTCGCTCCTCGTGTCAAGGTTGAGCGGACTGCGTGGCTTCGATCTCGTCGCCCGCGATCAAGTGACGATTTCGAGTGGATCAATTGAGCCGATCGCGGCGGCCCTGACTACTCATTTCGGGTAGTTGAATTTCGAAGCGCGTCATTTTATTGCGAGGCTGAAACGTCGCCGACCGCTAACGTCCGTGGATGAACGCCGTTCTGTAGGTTGGGGCCTGCGCGCCGTCCGGGGCGCGCCCGCCTGCGTGGGGCGTTCGATTGCGCAAAGCGACATAGGACTTAAGGGATGGGGCACGCATTGGGGAAACCACCGCCGGATCTGGTCGACAGCCATGTGGGCAATCGAATCCGCGCCAGACGGCGGCTCTGCAAGGTCAGCCAGGCGGAGTTGGCCGACGGCATCGGTCTCTCGTTCCAGCAGATCCAGAAATACGAGCGCGGCCTGAACCGGGTCAGCGCCTCGAAGCTCTATGCGATCGCCAAGCGGCTCGGCGTGCCGATCAGCCACTTCTTCGAGGGGCTGGCGGAGACCGATCCAGCGGCCGGCGCCGCCGACCACCCATCGGGGCGGGTGCAGGAGGTCGCCGATTTCCTGGCCAGCGGCGAAGGCCGGGAATTGGTGGACACACTCCGCCGCCTGGACAATCCGCGCATCCGCCGCGGGTGCCTCGATTTCGTCAAGCTGGTCGCCGCCGAGATGAGCCGCGAAGGCAGGGCCTGAGACGGCAACGCCCCTGGGGTGTGGAGGCCCAGGGGCGCTGTTCGACGCGCCATCGGGGAGGAACGCCGGCGGCGAGACTGCGGACGGATGATCAAGCCGTCCGCGCTCCCAGCGGGGCGAACCTCGCCACCGGACGCGGCGGAGTCAATTCGGGGGAGCGGATCGCGGCGCCGCAATGAACCCGGCGCCCGAAGCCTATGCAGCCTTTTCATCCGCCAACCGCACACCCGCGAAGTAGGCCCGCAGCGCCGGCGTCTCGCCGGCTTCGCCGACAAGGGAGGGTCTGGTTACGCGGGCTGGGGACCGCGAACCGACCCGCTGGACAAGTTTCGATACTTATGGTATCTGAGCGTCGATGAATCGCCTTCCGGATCGGCGATGGGTCTTTGACATCGTTAATCGCAAGAGGAACCCGCCACCACACCCGCGCGTGGCGGCGTCGAGATATATCGAACTCACCGTAAACTACGGTGAATCTACGGTGGCGACGCTCTGGACTGACCCCCTGAGGTGAGACGGATCATCCCCAATTTTCTCATCCCGGCGACGAGGGAGAGACCGGTCAAAGGTCCTTGGTGTTGATCCTTCATCCGCCGGCCGCCTGGGTGCTGACCTTCGCCGGGAGGAGCGGGGGAGGGCGCTCTCGCCATCGGCGCGGCCACCATTCGGGCGCCGTTGTTATCGGTGATCTACGGCGGCCGCGGAGCCGGGATAGTGATCTCGCCTCATTTCCCCGCGCCCGCTTCCGCCAGCAGTTGGGCGATGCGGCGGGCGAGGTCGGCCTTGGCGTAGGGCTTGGAGATCAGCTGCACGCCCTCGTCGAGACGTCCCTGATGGATGATGGCGTTGTCGGTGTAGCCGGAGGTGAACAGCACCGGCAGGTCGGGCCGCAGAGTCTTCAGGCGCTGGGCGAACTCGCGGGTGCGCAGCGGGCCGGGCATCACCACGTCGGTGAACACCAGATCGACCCGGGCGCCGGCCTCGACGATGGCCAGGGCCGTTTCGGCGTCGGCGGCTTCCAGGCGCCGGTAGCCGAGCTCGTCCATCATCGCCAGCGCCGCCTCGCGCACGGTTTCCTCGTCCTCCACCACCAGGATGGTGAGGCTGCGGTCGGACGTGGCGCTGGGCGCCGGGGTCGGCGGCGGCGCGTCCTCGGGCTGGCGCGAACGGGGCAGGTAGATCTTCACCGTCGTGCCGTGACCCGCCTCGCTGTAGATCTGGATGTGGCCGTTGGATTGCTTGACGAAGCCGTAGACCATCGAGAGTCCGAGGCCGGTGCCCTTGCCGTCGACCTTGGTGGTGAAGAAGGGCTCGAACACCCGGGCGCGAACCTCTTCGCTCATGCCCTCGCCGGTGTCGGTCACCGCCAGCATCACATACTGACCCGCCGTGACTTCGCGTGCCGTGCCGGCGTAGGCCTCGTCGAGCGAGGCGTTGGTGATCTCCACCGTCAGCCGCCCGCCGCCCTGCATGGCGTCGCGCGCGTTGAGGGCGAGGTTCAAGAGGGCGCTTTCCACCTGGGCCGGGTCGGCGATGGTGTTCCACAGCCCGCCGGCGACGACGGTCTCGACCTCGATCGATTCGCCCAGGGTGCGGCGCAGCAGATCGGCCATGTCGCTGACCAGCCGCGAGAGGTTGACCACCTTGGGCGCCAGGGGCTGACGGCGGGCGAAGGCGAGCAGCTGGCGGGTGAGCTGGGCGGCGCGCTCGGCCCCGTAAAGGGCGTTGCGCAGGCGCGCCGAGGCGCGCTCGTTGCCCTCCACCGCGGTCTGCAGCAGCTCGAGGTTGCCGCGGATCACCTGCAGCAGGTTGTTGAAGTCGTGGGCGACGCCGCCGGTGAGCTGGCCGATGGCTTCCATGCGCTGCGAGTCGCGCAGGCGCTCGTCGGCGCGGACGCGGTCGGTGATGTCGCGCACCGAGCCGATCAGCCGGTCGCCGGCGCCGTCGCTCGCCGCAACGGGGGCTAGGATCGACTCCCACACGCGCGGGCCGCCCGGAAGTTGGGCGAATTCGTCGCGGCTGGTCACCGGCTTTCCACCTGCATGGACCCTGCGGTAATGGGCGATCAGGCGCTGGGCGGCCGCGGGCGGCAGCAGTTCGTCGATGGCGCGGCCGCGCACCTGGGCGGCGGAGATGTTGAGCGCCTTCTCGAGCGCCGGGTTGACGTCGGCGATGATGAAACGATCGCCGTCCGCCACGTCGAGCACGATCAGATAGTCCGGCACATTGTTAAAGAAGGCGCGGGTGAGCGCGCTCAGGGCGCTGCGCGCCGCCTCGGCCGCCTGCAGCTCGTCAAAGGCGCGGTTGAGCCGCTGGTTGGCGCCCGCCAGCAGGATGATCCCGCCCGTGAGCGTCAGCAGCGCTACCATGGCGACGGCGATGCCGATGATCAGCGAGAGCGACTGGGCGTTCCGCGCATTGTTCGTCCGCGTGGTCAGCAGCGAGTTTTCGAGCGTGGTCACGTCGCTCGCGTCGCGGCGGATCGCGTCCATCGCCGCGCGGCCGTTGCCGGCGGCCACCATGGCGCGGGCGGAAGCAATGTCGCCGTCCTCGGCGACCGACGCGATCCGGGCGATGACGGCCTGACGCTGCTCGACGGCGTCGATCAGCCGCCGCACCTGGGTCACTTCGTTCGGGTTGTCGACGACCAGCCCCAGCAGGCGCGACTCCTGGCCCCGCAGGCTGGCCAGCGCCGGGCGGACACTGTCCAGATAGGGCTTGTCCTCGGTCAGCAGGTAGCCACGCTCGGCGGCCTCGGCCCCCTCCGTGGTGGCGAGCAACTGCTGTGTCGACTCGATCACGGTGCGGGTGTGTTGCACCCAGTCTCGCGCCCGGCCGACGGTGTTGAGCTGATTGAAGATCAGGAAGACGCTGAGCCCCGCCACGAGCAGGGCCAGCGCGAGCGCGGCGGCGACGATGCGCTTGAAATCCAAAGAGCTTGATCCCGCAGGCGGCCGGGAGCGCCGGCGAGCGCCCGAATCCTCTTATCGAACGATGCGCGCGAACGCTCAAGCCGCGATGGAAATCCGTCAAAAGCCAAGCTTTTTAATCGCCTGGGCCTTGGAGGCGGGACGCGATCGGGGCGGCGCCGGCGCGCAGCGGATAGACCAGCTGCCCAATCAGGTCGCCCGGCACGCCCTCGGCGCCGAAGCGGACGGGACGGTGGGCGCCGGGCATGTGAAAGGTGCCGAACATCAGATCCCACACTGGGAACATCGGGGCGAAGTTCCGCTCTCGCGCGTCCATCTCAAGGCTGTGGTGCCAGCGGTGAAACACCGGGCTCGCCAGCACGAAGCGCAGCGGCCCGTAGGTCCAGCCCAGGTTGGCGTGGGTCAGGACGCCGGAGAAGAAGAAGATCGGCGCGGCGAGCAGCAGCGAGGTCTCGGAAAAGCCGGCCAGCCGCGCCAGCACCGCCAGCGCGGCATTGACGGCCAGGTCGTTGACCGGGTGGGCGCGGAAGGTCGTGGTCCAGTTGACCTCGGGCGCGCTGTGATGGATCGCGTGGAAGCGCCAGAGCCGCCGGCCGTGAAAGGCGCGGTGCAGCCAGTATTGGCAGAGGTCCGTCACCGCGAGCAGGACCGCGACCTGGGCCGCGAGCGGCGCGGCCGCCAGCCATCGGCCGGTCAGGCTGGCGGCGGGATCGCCGAACGGCGGCCGGGTCACGAGGGCGGCGACCGCGGGTCCGACGCCCGCGTACAGTATTCCCAGCGCCGCGTAGCCGAGGTCGAGCCCGATCGAGCGGGAGACGAACACGGGCTGGTCCGGATTGCACGGAAACAGCCGGCCGAGGGCGCCGAACAGCGCGTAGCAGCCGCCCAGCAGGAGGATCGCGGCGAGGATCTGCGATGCGAGCATGCGCGCCTTCGGTCCGGCGAGGATCGCCCAAGACAACCCACAGTATAGAGCAACCCGCCGGATGGCTCTATGGTCGGCTGGTGGCAGATCCTTCCGACCCGTTTCCGCCTAGCTTCCGGCTCGCCTGCGCCTGCGCCAGGTGGCCGCCGTCGCCGGCGCGCGACGATGCGGTGCGCGCGGCTGCGGTCGGGGTCGATTGGAACGGCTTCCTGCGGGTGTCGGGCCGCCAGCGTATCCGGCCCATGGCCTGGGCCGCGCTCGCCGCCGCCGGCGTCTCGCCCTCCGAGCCGGTGGCGACGAAGCTGGCGCAGGCCGCCGCGGCGCAGTCGGCGCGCAGCCTGGCGCTGGCGAGGGAGGCGCTGCGGCTGCGCGGGCTGTTCGAGGCCGCCGGCGTCGACGTGCTGTTCGTGAAGGGCGCCACCCTCGCCCAGCTCGCCTACGGGACCCAGACGCTCAAGCATTGCCGCGACATCGACCTGCTGGTGGCGCCCGGCGAGGCAGAGCGCGCCTTTCAGCTGCTTCGGGGTGAAGGCTACGTCGCCGCTGGCCCCGTGGGCGATCTCGACGCGCCGCAGCGACGGACGCTCTATCGCCTGCACAAGGACATGGAGCTGACCCACCGCGAGCGGCGGCTCAACGTGGAGCTCCACTGGCGGCTGGTCGACAACCCGGCGCTGCTGCCGGCGGTGGGTCTGGCGTCGCCGACGCAGGAAGTCGGCGTGCTGGACGGGCGCCTGCGCACGCTCGCCGCCTCCCAGCTCTTCGCCTACCTCTGCGTCCATGGGGCCACCCACAGCTGGTTTCGGCTGAAGTGGCTGGCGGATCTCAACGCCTGGCTCGCCGGCAAGACCGACGCCGAGATCGCCGTTTACTACCGCGACGCCAGGATGCTGGGCGTCGAGGCCTGCGCCGGCCAGGCGCTGATCCTGCGCGAACGCCTGCTCGGATCGCTGATCCCGACGGCCCTGGCGACCGAGCTTCGCGGCCGGGGGCCGCGCCTGCTGGTCGCCGCCGCGCTCGACGCGATGGTCGGGCCCGATGGCGAGACTGAGCTCGATGCGCGTCCGTGGGGGTCCTTCCGCCTGCTGCCGCCGCAGTTCCTGCGCGGCCGCGGGCTCGCGTTTCATCTGGCCCAATGGCGGCTGCTGGCGGCGAGCCTCGACGACGCGCTGACGCTGCCGCTGCCCGCGGCCCTGCGCTTCCTCTATCCGCCGCTGCGCCTGCCGCTCTGGCTGCTGAGGGTCTACCGGCGTCGCCGGCGCCGCCTCGCAACCGAGGACGCCGGGTGACGGGCGTCACACGCAGACCGGGATTCCTGGCGTCCTTCCGCGCCTTCGTGGCGGATTTCGTCCGCTACGCTGGACCGGGCATGGCCTATGCCGGCGCGCTGCTCGCCTTCGGGGCGGCGGTCGACAGCCTGGGGCTGGCGCTGCTGATTCCGCTGCTAGGCGTGCTGGCGCCGACGACGCCCGGCGTCGGCTGGCTGCGGCACGCCGCGGCGCGGTTGTTCCAGCTCGTGGGGGCCGGCACGCCGCTCGCCCAACTCACCGTCCTGCTGGGCCTCTACGCCGCCTTGATGATCGTCAGGGGCGTCGTCATCGCCCGCCGCGACGTGAAGCTGGCGGAACTGCAGATCGGTTTCCTGGAGGCGCAGCGCAACGAGGTCGCGCGGCTGCTGGCGGCGGCCCCGTGGGAGCGGCTGGCTCGGCTGCGCCACGCCCGCATCGCGGGCCTGATGAGCGGCGACCTGCAGCGGATCAGCGGCGGGGTGAACACGCTGCTGCAGTCGGCGGTGTCGGTGGCGATGCTGGCGGCGCAGTGGGCGCTCTTGGTGGCGCTGTCGCCGGCGCTGGCCGGGGTCGCCCTGGCGCTGCTGCTGCTCGTCGGCCTCGGGCTCGCGCCGATGGTGCGCCGCTCGCAAAGCCTGGGCCGCTACGTCAGCCGGGCGAACCTGTCGCTGATCGACACCACCAGCCAATTCCTGGGCGGGCTGAAGCTGGCGATCAGCCAGAACCTCCAGGCCGCCTTTACGGCTGAGTTTCAGGCCATGCTGCGCGCCCTGACATCGCGGCAGGTGGACGCCGTGCGGGAGCGGACCCGTGCCCGGCTGGCGATCACGCTGGCGTCGTCGGTCGTTGGCGGCGCGGTGGTGTTCGTGGGCTTCGGCTTCCTGCACACCCCGACGGCGGTGCTGATCACCGTGATCGTGGTGATCGCGCGCATGGGCGGCCCGGTGGGACAGATCCAGCAGGCGGCGCAGCAACTGGCGTTCGCCTTGCCCGCCCACGAAACGGTGGTCGAGCTGAAGCGCGACCTCGCGGCGGCGGCCGAGGGAGACGCCGAAACGGGTGTGGCGGCCTTTCCGGACGGCCTCGTGGTCTTCGAGGACGTGTCGTTCCGCCATGCGGACGCCTCTGGCGACGTGGCCCGCGCGCGCGGCGTGCGCGGACTTCACCTGACCCTGCGGCCGGGCGACTTCGTCGGCGTGACCGGTCCCTCGGGCGCCGGCAAGACCACCTTCGCCGACCTGCTGGTCGGGCTGGTCGCGCCCCAGTCCGGGCGGATCACCGCGGGCGGGCGACGGCTGGAAGGCGCGACGCTCGCGGCCTGGCGGCAGGGGATCGCCTATGTCTCCCAGGATCCCTTCCTGTTCCACGACACCGTGCGGCGCAATCTGGCCTGGGCCAACGCCGGCGCGAGCGAGGCGGAGATGTGGCGCGCCCTCGCCCTCGCCGACGCCGAGACCCTGGTGCGGCGCATGGACGGCGGCCTGGACTGTGTCGTCGGCGAGCGCGGGGCCCTGATCTCTGGCGGCGAGCGCCAGCGCATCGCCCTGGCCCGGGCGATCCTGCGCCGGCCGCGGCTGCTGGTGCTCGACGAGGCCACCAACGCGATCGACGTGGAGACCGAGCGCGGCGTCCTGGCGCGGCTGGCGGCGCTGTCCAGCCGCCCGACCATCGTGATGATCGCCCATCGGCCCGAGAGCCTGGCATTCTGCCGCACCGTCCTGCGGCTCGAGGACGGCGTCTTCATCGACCCCGCGGCGCCGGGCCGCGCGGTGTCCTGAAATCCCGACAACATCGGGTTGTTTTGCAATTAGGGCGCGACAGCGGTTTGCGCCGGCGATATCGTCGCCTTCCGATCGCAAGCCCGGCTTTTCGCGCAGAAGAGGACGGGCCGCGCCGACCTTGCAGGGGGTGAGGTGAGTTGATGCGGCGACGCCCGCCCGGTCCCGCGGCGAAGCAGAGCTCCCGGCGCCTGATCTGGCTGGCGATCGCGCTGGCGGGCTGCGCGGCGCTCATCGCGCCGATGGTTTCGATCGCCGATCCGCCGCGGCAATCCGCGCCGCCGCCGCTCGACCAGGCGGACCTCAATATCGACCGGCCCCAGGGTGATTACGTCATCGGGCCCGAGGACAAGCTCAGGATCCGTGTCTTCGAGGTCAAGGATCTGTCGTTCGACGACGAGCAGGTGGATGCGAGCGGCGACATCGAGCTGCCGCTGATCGGCAGCGTGACCGCGGCCGGGCTCACCACCGCGCAGCTCGAGCACGAGATCGCCCAGCGGCTCGGCGCGCGCTACCTGCAGTCGCCGCAGGTCTCGGTCTCGGTGACCGAAGGCGCCAGCCAGAAGGTCACGGTCGAGGGCGAGGTCAAGAATCCCGGCGTGTTCCAGGTCAAGGGCCGCACCACCTTGATGCAGGCGATCGCCATGGCCGGCGGCCCTGACGACGAGGCCGATCTGCACAAGGTGGCGGTGATCCGGCGGGAGAACGGCGTGCGCCGCGCGGCGATCTGCGACTACGACGCCATCCGCAAGGGGCGCGCGCCCGATCCGCTGATCCAGGGCAACGACGAGGTGGTGGTCGATGGCTCCGCGGTGAAGACGCTCTGGTCCAACCTGATGAAGAACCTGCCGGTTTTCACCCTGCTCGCGTATCTGCGCTAGATGGCTGGCGAGCGCGACAGCATCGGCGGATCGAACCTCTGGGCGCCGGCCGACGTGGCCCGGCGGGCCGTGTCCCGGTCGCACGAGGCGGCGGTCGCCGCCTGGGACGAGACGCAGTTCTCCGACGCGCCGGAGGGCTCTCAGGGTCTGCGCCTGCTCGAATACTGGCGCATCCTCTACAAGCACAAATGGCTGATCGCGGCGATCGTCGTCGTCGCCCTGGCCATCGGCTTCGTCGGCACCCTGCTGACGCCGCGCGTCTATACGGCCAGCACCACGATCGAGATCGACCGCGAGGCGACCAATGTCGTCGGCCTCAACGATGTCCAGCCGATCGACCGGCTGGCCCGCGACCAGGAGTTCTTCCAGACCCAATATGGCCTGCTGAAAAGCTGGTCGCTGGCCCAGCGGGTCGCGCAGTCGGAGAACCTGGGCTCGGATCCGGAACTGCTGAAGGCGCTCGGCGTGCGCAGGCATCGCGTCCGGCCGGGCGCGGGCGCCAACGACTGGGTGGTGGGCTTCCTGGAAGGCGGCCTCGGCGTCTATCCGGTGCGCGACTCGCGCCTGGTGCGGCTCACCTTCGACAGCCCCGAACCCGCCCTGTCGGCGCGCATCGCCAACGCCTTCGCCGACAACTTCATCGCCAGCAACCTGCAGCGCCGGTTCGACGCCTCGTCCTACGCCCGCGACTTCCTCGAGCAGCAGCTGGCGCAGTTGAAGGCCAAGCTCGAGGATTCCGAGCGGCAGCTGGTGGCCTATGCGACTCAACAGCAGATCATCCAGGTCGCCGAGCCGAACCCGGGCAAGGATTCGCCGCCGCCGCAGTCGCTGTCGGCCACCAATCTGGGGGCGTTGAACGCGGACCTGACCGCGGCCAGGGCCAACCTCGTCATGGTCACCGAGCGCTACAAGGCCGCCGTGGCCGCACAGGGGCTGGCGGCGCCCGAACTGCTGGCCGACCCGACCATCAACCAGCTGCGCGAAGAGCAGGTGAAGCTGACCATCCAGTACAATGATCAGCTCAAGATCTATAAGCCCGACTACCCCGACATGCTGCAGCTCAAGGGGCAGCTCGACGACGTCAACCGGCAGCTGGCCAGCGCCGCGGACACGATCCGCGGCTCGCTGCGCAGCCAGCTCAACGCGGCCCAGCAGCAGGTGAACGCGCTGCAGGGCCAGGTCAACGGGCTGAAGGGGACGGTGCTCGACGAGCGCAATCGCGAGATCCAGTACAACATACTGCAGCGCGAAGTGGACACCACCCGCACGCTCTATGACGGGCTCCTGGAGCGCTACAAGGAGATCGGCGTCGCCGGCGGGATCACCACCAACAACATCTCGATCGTCGACCGCGCCCGGCCGCCGGGTGGCCCCTCGAAGCCGCAACCGGCGCACAACCTGATGGTCGCCGGCCTCACTGGCCTGGGCGCTGGGGTGCTGCTCGCGTTCCTGCTGGAGGCGCTGGATCAGGCGGTGCGCAAGCCGCTCGACGTCGAAAGCAAGCTCGGCCTGCCGGTGTTGGGCACCGTGCCGCTGCTGCAGAAGGGCGTGCAGCCGATGGAGGCGCTGGCCGATCTGCGCTCGCCCTTCTCCGAGGCCTATCACTCGATCCGCAGCAACCTGGCCTTCGCCACCAACGACGGCGCGCCGCGCGTGCTCGCCATCACCAGCGCGCGGCCGGAGGAGGGCAAGTCCACCACCTCGTTCGCCCTGGCCCAAGGCTTCGCCCGCGCCGGCCTTCGTGTGCTGCTTGTCGATCTCGATCTGCGCAATCCCAGCCAGCACAAGGTGATGGGGGCCGACAACCGAGTCGGCGCCTCGAACCTGCTGACCGGCGCGGTGCGCCTGCAGGGCGCGGTGCAGCCGACGGATTGGCCGAACCTCTTCCTGATCCCGAGCGGCCCGCTGCCGCCGAGCCCCGCCGAGCTGCTGATAGGGCCGCGCCTTGTGGCCTTCACCAAGGAGGCGATGGATCACTTCGACATCGTCATCCTGGACGGGCCGCCAGTGATGGGCCTGGCCGACGCGCCGCTGATCGCCTCCGTGGCGGCCGGCGCCGTGCTCACCATCGAGGCGGGCCGCACCAGCCGCGCCCAGGCGCGGGCGGCGATCAAGCGCCTGCGGCTCGGCAATGCGCGGCTATTCGGGGCGATCCTGACCAAGTTCGACGCCCGCCGCTCGGCCTATGGCTACGGTTACGCCTATGCCTACGACTACGAGTACGACTACCAATATGGGCGGAAGGACGCCGCACCACCGGTCGCCGCGGCGCGACCCACGGTGATCGCCCAGGACCTGTCGCGGAAGACGCCGCCGGCGGCTTGACCTGGCATGAGTACGCCGCCGTCCCAGCCCAGCCCGCCCGCGTCGAAACGACCGACGCTGCCGAGCGCCGTCGGATTCGCCCTGGCGCTGGCGCTCGTCTGGCTGGGCGGCCAATTCGTCCGCCAGGGCGTCAGCGACGAACTGCTGGCGGATCGGCCGGAGCTGGCGGTGCTGTGGCTGGGCGAGTCGCCGGCGGCGTTGAGCCAGCTGGCGCGGGCGCGGCTGGCGCACGGCGACGCCGCCAACGCCGCGCGGCTGGCCGCCCGCGCCCTGCGCCGCTCGCCGCTCGGTGGCCCGGCGCTCGCCACCTACGGCCTGGCGATGGATCGCCTGGGCCAGCCACGCATCGCGGACCAGGCGGTGACTCTCGCTGGCGCGCGCGGTTGGCGCGATCTGCCGAGCCAGATCTGGCTCATGCGCCGCGATCTGCTGGCTGCGCGCTTCGCCGGCGCCTTTGACCACGCCGACGCCCTGCTGCGGCGCGAGCCGACGCCGCCACCAGGGGTGTTCGCCATCCTGGCCGTCGCGGCGCGCGATCCGAGGGCCGTGGCGCCGCTCGCCGATCGGCTGGCCGCCAATCCGGCCTGGCGAGCGGCGTTCTTCGCTTTTCTCGCCGATCCGGGCCGCCCGTCGACCGAGGTGGCCGCCGCCCTGATGACCCGGCTGGCGGGAAGCGCCGCCCCGCCGACGGATGCCGAGGTCGCGCCCTATCTGCGGGCGCTGGTGTCTCGGCAGCGGTTCGCGGACGCCGCGGCGGCCTGGCGACGCTTCACGCCCGGCGCGGATGGCGGCGTCTACGACGGCGATTTCGAGCGGCCGCCCGGCTCGACCCCGTTCGACTGGTCGCTCACGAGCGGCGTCGGCTGGACGGCGTCGATCGGCGCCAGTCCTGACGGCCTGCGCGGCCAGGCGCTCAACATCGAATACGACGGGGTCTCACCGCCCCAGCCCTTGCGTCAGCTGTTGGTCCTCAGCCCCGGCGCATACCGGCTGTCGGGCCGGTTCGACGACGTGCAGGGCTCCGGCGCGGCGCTGTTCGGCTGGACGGTCACCTGCATCGGCGCCGATCAGCCCCTGGCGACCGCGCCCTCGCCAACCGGCCCCGCCGGCGTCTGGCGGGCGTTCAGCGCCACCGTGATCGTCCCGCCGGCGGGTTGCCCCGCGCAGTGGCTGGCCTTGACGAGTCAGCCGGCGAAGGAGGCGACTGATGTCTCCGCCTGGTACGACGATCTGGCGATTTCTCCGCTTCCGGCCGATGCGCCCGCCATCGCCTTGCGGACCGCCGCCGATTCGCGTAGAAATTGAAGCTGTCCAAAGGCGAGTCTGACGCCAGCAGAGGCCTGATGTGATGCGGAAGTATCTAATCGCGGCGGCGCTCGGGGCGATGTTGGTCGCCGGCCAGGCGGCCGCCTCCGATAGCGCGGTGGTGAATGCCGACGATCGGATCGGCGGCCCGTTGCCGACGGCCAGCCAGATCCAGGGCGCCGACGAGCTCTTGATCCTGCTTGGCGGCGCGCTGTTGGTTGGCCTGCTGGCTTACGGCTTCTCGCACGGCGGCAAGGGGCACCCGATCAGTCCCTAAGCCAGGCCGCGGCTAGCGGCGGCCGAACCAATCAGCCAATCGCTTGCGTCGGCCGGGCGCGTTGACCTTCGGTTCGTCGTCCTCCGGAGGGAGGACGAGCGATCCACGCGCCTCGCCACGGATCCAGATCATGTCGACCGGCCCGCCCGCGGTTTCGGCGTCGAACACCGCGATCGCCAGCACGCCGGTCGCGAACGCGCCCGTGTCGAGGTTGGTCCGGTGCGGCAGCAGCTCCGGCTCCGATGGGTCGGGCTTGCCCTCCCAGATCGGGGTGTGGCCGTGCACGATATGGGCGTCGAAACTGCCAGGCCGCGCCTGCAGGAACCGCTCACGGATCCAGAGCAGGGTCTGCTCCTTCTGCCGCTCGATCGGAACGCCTGGCTCGACGCCGGCGTGCACATAGATGCGGTGTCCGTCGCCGGTCGTCCGGGGCAGGCCCGACATCCAGCGGATGTGCTGGAGCGGCACGCCTCCGAGGTCGCCGTCCGGATCGACGCCATACGACCGCAGCGTCGCGCCACCGCCGTTTTCCAGCCAGTGCTCCAGACGGCCGCCGCCAGGCTGGGTCACCGCCTGCACCATCAGCGCCTCGTGATTGCCTTTCAGGCAGATCACCGGCCAGCGCTGCTGCAGGTCGATGAGGAACTCGACCACGCCCCGGCTCTCGGGGCCGCGATCCACATAGTCGCCGAGGAAAACCACCCGGAACGGCGCGTCCCGCACATGCCCCGCGATCGCGTCGACGGCCAGGCGCAGCAGGTCGAGCCGCCCGTGCAGATCGCCGACGGCGTAGGTGCGCGCCGCGCTCGCCTGGCTCATCGTGTCCGCGGGCATGGCCGCAATATATTCCATCCCGCCACTGCTGGCTGGACAATCACAAGGCGATTGCGCGCTATGCCGTCAAGCTTTGACGGGGCCGAAGATCGCGATGCGCCGACCAGCAAACGCCACGCGCGCGCCAAGCGTCGCCCCGACGCCGCTTGGGATCGGCGAGCGGCTGCGGCGCGCCTGGGCGCCGGCGAACCAGGCCGAGACCGCGACCTTCGCCGGCGCGCTGCTGCTGTTGTTCGCCGCGGCGTTGTTCGGCGGCGCCAGCCAGGGCAATGCGCTCAGCCTGATGGCGGTCGAGTTCGCCAGCTTGCCGCTGCTCTTCGTCTCGCTCTACCTGGTGCTGGCGGGCGCCGCGCCGAGGCAGGCCACGCTGCCGCTGGTGCTGCTGGCGGCGGTGGTCGCGACGCCGCTGCTGCAGCTCGTCCCGTTGCCCGCCAGCGTCTGGACGAGGCTGCCGGGCCGCGCGACGGCGGCTCAGGCGCTGGACGTCGCCCGGCTCGGCCGACCCTGGCTGCCGTTTAGCCTGGCGCCGGAGCAGACCTGGCGCTCGGCGATGGCGCTGGCGCCGCCCGCCGCCATGTTCATGGGCGCGCTCTTCCTCTCGGAGGGCCAGCGGCGGGTGCTGGCGGTGTGCTGGCTGGCGCTGGCGGTGGTCAGCCTCGTCGTCGGCGCCTTGCAGATGCTCGGCGGCGAGGCCAGCCCGCTCTATTTCTACCCGATCACCAACCTGGGCGCGCCGGTGGGCCTGTTCTCCAACCGCAACCACCAGGCGGAATTCCTGCTCTGCCTGATCCCCATCGCGGCGGTGTTCGCGGCGCGCTTCAACGGCGCTTTCGAGGATCGCCGCGCCTTCTCGGCCCTGCTGGCGGTGCTCTACATCGTCGTCGCCATCGTCGGCGTCGCGGTGACGCGCTCGCGAGCCGGGATCGTGCTGGGGGGACTGGCGCTGCTGGGGGCTGGCGCGGTGGTCGCCCGCGGCGGCGCGGTGCGGCGCCACTGGCGCGGCGCGGCTGGAATCGCCGGCGGCGGCGCGCTCGCCATCGCCGCCGTGCTGATGTTCGGACTGGGGCCCATCCTCGACCGCTTCGGCGCCGGCGCGGCCGAGCCTCGCTTCGAGGACTGGCCGCTGGTGACGCGGGCGGCGGGCGGCTTCCTGCCGCTGGGCTCGGGCATCGGCTCGTTCCAGACCGTCTATGACGCCATCGAGCCCCTGGGCGACGTCAGCCCGGTCTACTTCAACCACGCCCACAACGACTATTTGGAGCTATGGCTTGAGACTGGGGCGATCGGCGCCGGCCTGTTGCTGGTGTTCGCTGGCTGGCTGGCCTGGCGGATGTGGACGATCTGGACGCGCGCCGCCGGTCCGGGCCGCGACCTCGCCGCGGCGTGCAGCGTGACGGCGCTACTGCTCGCGGCCCACTCGGCGGTGGACTATCCGCTCAGGACCGAGGCGCTGGCCGTCCTGTTCGCCTTCGCCTGCGCGGTGCTGGCAGTTTATCGGCCAGCGGAAGAGACCCGCGAACAACCTTTGCATGCGCTACTCGGTGACGTAAGGCGGGACAGAGATGGCCCCGTTCGATACCAACCTGAGCAAGGCCCTTGAGGGCTTGTACGCGGCCTTCGCTCCGTATCCTGAACCGATCAAGCTGGAGGGATCATCCTACGAAAACGTCACCGGTATGGCGCGCTCGCTCAAGGCTGCCCCTCTGAGGTTGTTGTCAGACGATCAGATCGGTCCCTACGCAGGCTCCGCCCTGCTGACCGTCGGATCCGTCGCTGACTACAAGCACTACCTACCCCGAATCGTCGAACTCGGCGTACGGGGCTCCGAACACATGGGCGCCGCCGCGCCGATCATTGCCGAACGTCTTAAGCGAGCCGCATGGCGCAAGTGGCCTGAAAGGGAGCAACTTTCGCTCAAAGCGGCGTTCAGGGCGGCATGGTCGTGGTCGGCGGATCAACATCCAGGTTGCGGAGCTAGCGCCGAAGATTGGCTGTGCGCGATCGCGGCCCTGGGTGAGCCCGTTGAACCCGTGCTGAGAGATTGGTCCACGCGATCATCGAACGAGGCGGTCCTACAGGCGGCGTGGGTAGCCATGACGGCCCGACGTTTGACGTCGTCGTCAGAAGACGATCTGGACTATTGGAACTACGTCAGTCCCTCGGTGCGGAAGACTGTGGCAGATTGGGTCACGGGCGACGAGCAGCTAGAGGCGTTTTTGAGGGCGGTCTACGCCGTGCCCGAAGACGACCGTTGGTACATCGAGCAAGCTCTTGAGGCGGCTGGTTTTGGGCAGCGTCACTAAGATTGCAAGGGACCTATAGCCGCCGAGGCTCAGGGCCTCTCCCTCACGCCTTGACGACATTCCCCCCCGCCAGCCCCCTCCGCCCAAACGCGTTGCGGGTGTCGACGATTAGCGCGGCCTCGCGGGCGATCAGGGCGTAGTCGACGGCGTCGTGGTCGGTGGCGATGAGGACGGCGTCGTGGGCGCGCAGGGTCTCGGGCGTCAGCGGCGTGGAGCGGCGGTCGGTGAAGGCGGGGTGCTCGCGGGTGGGCGGGATCGTCTCCACGTATGGATCGTGGAATGAGACCGTCGCGCCGCGCGCCTCCAGCAGCGCCATCAGCTTGAAGGTCGGGCTCTCGCGCACGTCGGCGATGTTGGGCTTGTAGGCGAGGCCGACGATCAGCACCCGCGCCGAGCCGAGCGACTTGTCGAGCCGCGCATCCAGCGCCGTCTCGAGGCGGCCGATCACATAGCGCGGCATGGCGAGGTTGATCTCGCCGGCCAGCTCGATGAACCGGGTCGGCATGTCGAACTCGCGCGACTTCCAGGTCAGGTAGAAGGGATCGATCGGGATGCAGTGGCCGCCGAGGCCAGGGCCCGGATAGAAGGGCATGTAGCCGAACGGCTTGGTCTTGGCGGCCTCGATCACCTCCCAGACATCGACGCCCATCCGCTCGAACACCATCTTCAGCTCGTTGACGAGCGCGATGTTGACGGCGCGAAACACGTTCTCGGTGATCTTCACCGCCTCGGCGGTGTCCAGCGTCGAGACCATCGTCACCCGGTCGACGACCGCGCCGTAGAAGGCTTCCGCCGCCCGCGCCGCCAGCGGCCCGTCGCCGGCGACCACCTTCGGGATCGAGCGGGTCTCGAACGCGGCGTTGCCGGGGTCTTCGCGCTCAGGCGAATAGGCGAGCAGGAAGTCGCGGCCGCTGACGAGGCCGCCGGCTTCCAGCAGCGGCTTCACCACCTCGCGCGTGGTGCCGGGATAGGTGGTCGATTCCAGCACGATGAGCTGGCCGGGGCGAAGCGTTCGCGCGATGGCCCGCACTGTCGCTTCGACGAAAGAGAGGTCAGGTTCGCGCTGCCGGGTGAGCGGCGTCGGCACGCAGATGGCTGCGACGTCGCAGTCCGCGAGCTGTGCGAAATCGGCGGTCGCCTCGAAACGCCTGGCGGCGATCAGGGCGGCGATCTGCTCGCCGCTGACGGCGTCGATATAGGAGTCGCCACGGTTCAGCCGCTCGGCCTTGGCCGGGTCGATGTCGAACCCGGTGACGGCGAAGCCCGCGCGGGCCGCCGCCGCCGCCAGCGGCAGGCCGACGTAGCCGAGCCCGATGACGCCCACCCTCGCGCTGCGATCCGCCAGCCGCGCCATCAGCGTCACGACGGCGTCGCTCGCCGGTTTGGTCAAGATGCGAGGACGCCCAGATTCGCCGGTGCGGCGGCCTGGTCCGCACCGACGCGCTCGATCACGTGGTCGCCCAGCACCAGCCGGTCCATCCGCGTCCGCAGGAAGCAGTCCAGCGCCTCCTCGGGTCGGCAGACGACTGGCTCGTTCTCGTTGAACGAAGTGTTGAGCACCATCGGCACGCCGGTCAGGGCCTCGAAGGCTTCGATCAGGCCGTAGAAGCGCGGATTGGCCGCGCGATGGACGGTCTGCAGCCGCCCGGACCCGTCGACGTGGACCACCGCCGGGATCAGCGCGCGCCTCTCCTCGCGGACCTGGAACACCTGAGCCATGAAGGGCGCATCGTCATCCTCCTCGAACCAGTCGCCGACCGCGCGGCCCAGCACCGAGGGCGCGAAGGGGCGGAAACTCTCCCGGCGTTTGATCTTGGCGTTCAGGATCTGCTTCATGTCCGCGCGGCGCGGATCGCAGACGATCGAGCGGGCGCCGAGCGCGCGCGGCCCCCATTCCATCCGGCCCTGGAACCAGCCCACCACCTGGCCGTCCGCCACCGCCCGCGCGGTCTCGGCGCAGAGCTGGGCGTCGCCGGCGATCCGGCGCACGCGACAGCCGGCGGCGGCCAGCTGGTCTACCTTCGCGGCCAGCAGCTCGCCCAGCGCGTCGTCGCCATAGCCCGGTCCCCAGAAGGCGTGGTCCATGCGGGAGGCGCGGCCGCCGCCGACGCGCCGCCAGACACAGAGCGCCGCGCCCAGCGCCCCGCCGGCGTCGCCCGACGCGGCCTGGACATAGACGCGGGCGAACGGCGTCATCCGCCTGAGTTTGCCGTTGGCGACGGAATTGGCCGCGCAGCCGCCCGCCAGCGCCAGGTCGGTGAGGCTCGAGCGCGCCTGCATCGCGGTGATCAGATGGAAGAACGCCTCCTCGTACATGGCCTGGACGGAGCGGGCGATGTCGCGGTGGCGCGCCTCGATCGGCGCGTCCGGCGCCCGGCGCGGCCCGAGCAGATCCTCAAGCGCCTCGGAAAAGAGATCGTCGAACTGAGGCATGCCATCGGACCAAGCGTGGTCCGTCCGCTCGCGATGGTGGCGGAAGTAGGCGAGATCGAGCTCGAACGCGCCGTCGGGCAGCAGCCGCACGATCCTGCGCATCGCCGCCAGATCGCGCGGCTCGCCATAGGGCGCGAGGCCCATCACCTTGTACTCGTCGCCATAGTGCGGGAAGCCGAGATACTGGGTCAGCGCCTGGTAGAAGAGCCCGAGCGAGTGCGGGAAGAAGATCCGCCCCTCCACGTGCAGATCCGCGTCCCGGCCGATCCCCCAAGCCGTGCTGGCGAAATCGCCGAAGCCGTCGACCGAGACCGCGACGGCTTCGTCGAAGGGCGAGACGTCGAAGGCCGAGGCCAGGTGCGCGAGATGGTGCTCGACGGCGTGGAACTGGGCCTTTAGCGCCGCGGACGGGAAGTTCTCGGCCAACAAATCGGCGATCGAGGCGCGGGCGCGGCGGTTGCGCAGGCGGCCGAGCACCAGGCCAAGGTCCGGCCGCTGGCTGGCGACATAGGTCGCCTTGCGCAGCCGGTTGGCGTGGCTGTCCTGGTTGACGGCGACGTGGTCGACGTCGCCGAGGGTGACGCCGGCCTCCGCGAGGCAGTAGGCGATCGCCCGCGAGGGAAAGCCGGCCCAGTGCTTGATGCGCCGGAAGCGCTCCTCCTCGGCCGCCGCGACCAGAGCGCCGTCGCGCAGCACGCAGGCGGCCGAGTCGGCATGGAAGGCGTTGATCCCAAGAATGATCATCGGGCCGCGGACTGGCTCAGGCGGCCGCCTCCGCAAGCGACGACGAGCGTCCGAGACCTTCGTAAAGGGCGGCGAACCGGCCCGCGATCTTCGCCCACCCGAAGTCCGCCTCGATCAGCAGGCGCCCCGCCGCTCCCATCCGCCGCAGAGTCGGCGCATCGCAGTCCGCCGCGTCCCGCAGCGCGTCGGCCAAGGCCTTGGTGGTGGGGGCCACGCGCCAGCCGCAGCCGCGCGTCTCCAACATCGGCCACGGCGCGGCGGTCGTGGTCAGCACCGGCGTCGCGTGCGCCAGCGCCTCGGCCACGGCCATGCCGAAGCTTTCCGAATGGCTCGGCGCCACCACCAGATCGGCCTCGCACAGTAGCCGCGTCTTGGCCTCGCCGAACGCGGCTCCGGGAAAGCTCACAACGTCGCCTAATCCGGCCGTGGCGATGGCGGCCTCGACCTCGCGCTGATGGCCGGCTTCGTCCGGCCCGGCGATGACCAGCCGCCAGCCGATGGGCCGCGCTCGCGCCCAGGCCTCGATCAGCATCGGCAGTCCCTTGACTGGATGGATGCGGCCCAGGAACAGCGCGGTCCTGGCGCGGCCACCCGCCGGCGCCGAGTGCGGCAGGTCGGGCAGATCGACGCCGTTGGCGATGGCATGGATCGGCGGGCTGAGGCTGAAGGCGCGGAGGTTGCCGGCTTCCTGCGCCGCCGTCGCGTGCAGGGCCGAAGCCCGGTCGAGGTCGCGGCGTTGGTACAGCCGCCAGGCCGCGGCCTTCTTCCAGCGCTTGTGGCGGATCGCCCACGGCTCGAGCATGCCGCGCGGACTGACCACGCGGGGCACGCCGGCCTCGCGGGCCAGGTCGGCCAGACGGTGGTTGTGCGGCAGCCAGAGCCCGTTGTCGTGGACCGCGTCCGGCGCGAAGGCGGCGATCGCCTCGGCGGGGCCGCCGCACAGGCGCGTCACCGAGGTCCGGCGCGGCAGCAGCGGCGTGTCCGCGACCGAGCCGTCGGCGGCCCACAGCCCCACCTCGACGCCGGCCTCCGCGAGCGCCGTGGCGAGCCGCGAGACCGAGAGCGCCGGGCCGCCATAGTCGAGCCTCAGGCTGGTCGCGGTGACCAGCACCCTCATGCCCGCGCCCCAGCCTGTCTCAGGCGGTGGGTTCCGTCGCGGACTCGGGCAGGCGCCGCGCCATCGGCCCGGCGTGGGCATGGTTGCGCGCCTGCCACAACGCCCAGCACCGTCGCCAGAAATAGGCGGCCACGAAGGCGGCGCCGGCGCTGCCGCTCATCTCGACGATCGAGCTCTGCGGTTGCACCAGCGCCGTGGCCGGCAGGAAGAACAGGAACACCTCGCCCAGGCGTCCGCGCCGTTCCGCGTCGGAGGCCTTGAGGTCCAGTATCCCGATCAGCCAGCCCAGCGCCACGAAGCCGACGACGAGGCCCGGCAGTCCGAAGTTGATGTAGAACTCCATGACGTTGCCGACACCCCACGAGGTGTCCTCGTTCAGCCTGAGCCCGGTCATGTCCGCGACGATCTGGCCGCTGCCGCCGGTGATCGGCTTATCGGGCCAGAGCGCGCGCGGCACCAGCGACAGCAGGCCGTTCACGACCGACTGGCCGTTCAGATACTGCACTTCGCCGTGTTGCAGGCGACTGGCCGCCAAGCCGATGTAGAGGTTCTGATTGAGCCGTTCGTTCAATGTATCGAGGTCTTCGATGCTGCCGGGATCGAAGACGTGCGAGTGGGCGAACACGCTGCTCACGGTCTCGACGCGCTCATTCATCGCCGCGCCGCCCCAGACCGATTCCCGGATGGCTTCGCGGCCTTCGAAGTAGACGACGAAGATATTGATCCCGACGACGGCGGCGAGGGCGAAGACGACGATGCTTCCGGCGAAACGGCGCATCGCCACCAGCAGCCCCGACGCCACCAGGATGATCGCGAGACTTCCGTAGCTAAGGAAGCCGCCGAGCAGCAGCGTCAAGGCCGGGTAGACGAACAGGGCCGCGGTCCACAGGGCGGCGCGCGCCATGTCCCTCGCCGCGACCGCGTGGCGCAGCCCGAGCAGCACGCCGAGCAGCCAGACCGCGCCGCCGGACTCGATCAGGGCGCCGAGGCTCGGCACGCGGCCCAGCGGCGTCAGGCCATAGACGAATACCCAGCCGCCGATGAGGCAGAAGCTCCAATAGGTGCGACGCTGGGCTCTTGCCGGGGTCGGCGCCGGACCGCGTCCGCGCCTGGCGAGCCAGACCCCGGCGACGAAGCACCAGGCGGCGATCGCGCCGTACCGGATGCCAAGCTCGACGTAGTCGTAGCCTTCGAAGATGTCGCGTCCCAGCACCAGGGCGAAGGCGCCCGGAACCTGGGTCATCAGCACGGCCGCCAGATAGGCGAACGGCAGGCCGAACGAGCGGCCATCGTGCTGCAGCAGCCAGAGCAACGTCAGCAGCGCGGCCATGCAGGCGAGGATCGAAACGATCATGATTGCGCTGACCGCTCGGCCGCGCTCATCTCGCCGCGTTCGCGGTCTGCCCGCGCCACAGCGCCGCCAGCAGGCGCGACGTCAGGGACGAGGTGTAGAGCGCCATGCGCCAGCGGCCGCGCCGCAGTTGCCCGAGCGCCCGCGCGGCGATGTCGAGCCCGTAGCGGCGCAGCAGCTTCAGCTTGAAGCCCATCCCCAGGTCGCCGGGCCAGCACTGGCGCTGCTCCCCCAGGATCAGCATCCGCTCGGCGAGGTCTATGGACCGAACGAGATTGCCGGCGCTGGCCTGGGCCGGGTGTTCGCGGATCGCCACCAGCGGCCGATCGAAATAGACGAAGGTCTCTTCGCGGGCCGCTCGGGCGAAGAATTCAAAGTCGCCGCACTGCGGCAGTTCCGGGCGAAATCCATAGGCGCGCAGGGCGGCGGTTCGCGACACCGACCCGCTGATGATCCAGGAGGCGCCCTTCAGCAGCACGTCCCGCCACGAGGCCGCGCCGCACGCCTTGGTCCATTCCCGGCCCGTGCCGGGCTGCAAATCGATTGTCGCGCCGTCTGAGGCCATGCGCGGCGCAGCCGCCGCGAAGAAGTTTGCGTCCGGCCGGCGCGCCGCGAGCGCGCGCATCTCGGCGGCATAGTCGCCGAGCAGCACGTCGTCCTGGAAGACAAGCCCGACCAGTTCCGTTTCGACGAGCGCCAGGGCGCGGTTGAGCGCGCCATAGAGGCCGAGGTTGACCTCGTTCGCGACATAGATGGCGTTGCGAAGGCCGAAGGCGCGGGCCCGGTCGAGGGAGGCATCGCTGCTGCGATCGTCGATGAAGAGATAGAGTTCGACGGCGTCTTCCTGCGCCTTCAGGCTCGGCAGCAACTCGTCAAGGAATGGCCGGCCATTGAACAGCGGCACGACGATGGTCATCGCCGGGCCGTTCACGCTCGGGAAGGCCCTCGGCTCAAGGCGTGGCCAACTGCGCCGTCGTGGTGGCGGTCAGGAACGCCAGGATCGGCCGCAGCCGCTCCAGGTAGGAGTAGCCGCCGCTCACGCACCTCGTCCGGCCGGCCGCGGCGATGCGCGCCCGCGCCGCCTCGTGCGTGGCGTAGAACCGCGCCTTGTCGACCAGCTCCTCGCCGGAGCCGAAGAATTCGGCCTCGCGGCCCTCCTCGAAGAAGCTCTGGTGGTCCTCCGTCCGGTCGGCGAGCAGCAGGCTGCCGCAGGCGGGAATCTCGAAGCTGCGCGTGGTGTGCTGGTCGGGGCAGATGCGGCGCAGGAAGCCGATGCCAATCCGAGCCCCGGTCAGCGCCATCGCGTAGTCGTCGTCATAGACCTCGCCGCCCTGCCAGGCGCCGGCGAGGCGATGGTCGCGGGCGATGGCGAACGGCGCGCCGCCGGCCAGGCGGCGCAGGATCACCTGCCGGCGCGGCGACCAGCGGCCGTCGCGCAGGAAGTCCCAGTAGCCGCCTCGGATCTTCACGTCGTCCACAGCCTCGCACACCGTCCGCATCAAGGCCTCGCGGCGCGGCTCCCAGCCGCCGAGGAAACCCACCGCGCACGCCCATCGGGGATCGTCGCTCGTCAACGGCCGGTGAATCTCGTCGCAATGGCCGAGCGGCGTATAGACCAGCGGCTTGCCCAGCGCCTCGTAGTCGGCGCGCTCATAGGCCTTGCAATAGACCAGCACGTCGAAGCGTCCGATCGCCGCTTCCATCTGCGGGGTGCGGCGCCAGTCCAGGAAGAAATAGGGATCGGGGGTGAAGTGGACGCGCCGCGCGCCCAGCCGGCCGAGGGCGTCGACGGTCTCGGGCCGCAGATATTCCTGCTTCTCGGCCCAGACCAGGTGCGGCCGCATGGCGGCGGCGGCGGCCAGCACCGCGCGGTTGATCTCATCGATCACCGGGCCGCGGCTCAGTCGCCGCTGCGTCTGGCGCGTCACCCAGGAGGCGACAGCCCACGGGCGGTCGGTGTCGACGCCCACCACCTCGTGGCCGAGTCGGACGAGGGCTCGCATCCGCATGCGCGAGGTCTGGCCCGCGCCGATCGCGCCGAGGAATAGGATCTTCACGCCGCCGCTCGGGCCTCGGCCAACGCCGCGTCCGTCTCGGCCAAGATGCGCGCCTCGAACCTCGCCCTGGCGTGCGTCGCCCGCGCCCGCCGCCAGGTCGCCACGCGCATCTGGGCGTAGTCGTCCGGATGCTCGAGCGTCCAGGCCATCGCGCCCGCGACCGCGCTTGCGGTCGGCGGCCCGCCGAGCAGCAGCCCGGTCCGCCCATGCTCGACCAGCTCGGGGATCGCGAAGGCGCACGGCGCGATGGCCGGGCAGCCGAACTGCGCCGCCTCCACCAGCGAATGCGGCGAGATGTCGGCGTGGGTCGGATGCACGAGCGCCACCGAGGACGCGAGGATGGCGCGAAATCGCGCCAGCTGGGCGGGCACGTCTTTATGTAGGAACCCAGCGTACTCGACGCCTGGCTCGGCAACTTCGCCGGTCGGCGGGGCTCCGACGATGACCAAGCGCGCCTCCGGATGGAGCACTCTGAGCTCGCGGAACGCCGCCAGCACGACCGCGCCGCCCTTGGCCGCGAAATCGGTGGAGATGAAGGCGAACGATGCGCCGCCGGCGAAGGCGTCATGCTCGGGCGGCTCGACATTGCCGAAGATCCCGACGACGCCGACGCGGGCGGGGGCCAGGCCGTATCGCCCGATTGCGCGACCGGCGGCCCACTCGCTGGTGAACAGCACGCGGGACGCCGCGCACAACCAGGCCGCTTCGGCCTCCTCGATCCGGCGCAGGTCGGCCGCGCGGAAGCGGCGGCGATCGTGGAAGATGTCGATGTAGTCGTGGAAGCCGCAGTCGCTGAGCGCCAGATAGGGGCGTGGCGGCCGGGTCAGCACCCAGCTGGTGAAGCCGAGGAAGACGTCGAACGCGGCGTCGGCGCGCGCCTGGCGCTCGACCTCGATCGCGATCCGCTCCAGCCGCGCCTCGGAGAAGGCGGCGAAATCGCCGCGCAGTCCGGCCGCCCGCAAGGCTTTCGACCGCGCCTTCGCCAAAGCGTCCACGGCCGGATCGATCGGTCCGACGTAGGTCACCGCGTGCCGCGACTTAAGGGCCGCGCAGGCGGCGGCGCTCAGCGCCGAGAAGCCGCCGTTGCCGAAGCCTCGCGGCTGGTTGGAGATGAAGTTGATCACACCAGCGCGCCGGTCCGGTAGAGCTCGGCGAGCCGGCGCGCCGACTGTGCGATCGCGAACGGGGAGGCGGCCACCCGGCGGTTGGCCTCCGCCGCATGCGGCCGGCGCGCGGCGAGCATCGCCAGCAACGCATCGCGCCAGGCCTCGGCGCCCGCGTCCAGGCTCAGGAACCGCATCAGTTCGGGGATCACGACGCACTCGCGCGGCACGCCGGTCGAGGCCAGCACCGGCAGTCCCGCCGCCTGCGCCTCGACGGCGACCATGCCGAGGCCCTCGGCGCGGGACGGGAACAGAAGCGCGTCGGCGCCGGCCATCAGCCGGCCGATGTCCTGGCGGACGCCGGCGAAGAAGATGCGCTCGCCGAGACCGGCGGCTTCGATACGCCCGCGCAGCCCCGCCGTCGCCGCGCTGGCCGCGCCGGCGAAGATGAAGCACGTCCGCTCGCTCATCCGCGCGCAGTCGATGGCGAGCTGGACCGCGAAGCCGGAGTTCTTGTGGTTCTGTGGATGCCCAAGCTCGGGCGAGATGTCGAAGCGGCCGGCGAACAGCACGACCCTGGCGCCGGCGGGCCAGCCGAACTCGGCGCGGACCTCGGCTCTCGCGTCCGCGCTGGCCGCGAAGCGCGCCGGATCGAAGCCGCAATGCAGCGCCGCCTTCGGGATCCGCTCGAACGCGGGATCGTCGAAGCCATAGGCGGTGATGACCTCGCGCGAGGTGCCAACGATGTGGGTGGCATAGCGCGCCACCAGCCGCTTGCCGATCCGCCCGACCAGACGCCGGCGCGCGGTGACGCCGTAGTTGTGGCGGATCTGGTAGGCCGGATTGTGCACATGGGTCACGCGCACCGGCGGCAAGCGGCCGCGGCCCAGCAGATAGCGCCACCCGCCGGCGTGATCCTGATGATCGTGCAGGGCGTCGTAGCCGCCCTCGGCGAGGATGCGGCGGAAGCCCCGCGCGAACGCCGGCAGGCTGTCTCGCCCGAAACGCAGATAGTGGATCTTCGCCCCCAGCGCGGCGGCTTCCGCGTCGAACAGGGCCGATTGCCCGCCCGTGGCGATGAAGTCGTTCCGAACCGCGCCGTTCTCGCCCCAGAACCGCAGCAGTTCGATCAGCCAGGTCTCCGCGCCGCCCATGCCGAGGCTGTCGATCACGTGCAGCGCCCGGAGCGGCCGCGCTGGGGGAAGGCTGCACACCGGCGGTCTGGCGGCGGGCGCGAGGTCGATCAAGCCGCGACGCGTCCCGAGCCCGCGACGGCGTCGGCATAGAGGCCGAGCAGGTCGTCCAGCGCGCGGTCCAGGTCCATCGGCGAGGCGCGCAGCGCGGCCAGCGCCGCCGCCCGCGACGGCGCCGGTTCCGCCCACAGCGCCGCCGCCGCGTCGGCCCAGGCCTCGGCGCCATCGTCCAGCGAGAGCCGACGCCACACGGCGCCCGCCAGGATCGGCGTGTCCGAGACGCCGCGCGAGATCAGCAGCCGCAGGCCCGATAGCTGCGCCTCGACGACCGCGACGCCGAAACCCTCCGCAGGATGGTGCGGGTGGGGCAGGATGAACCAGTCGCAGGCGCTCATCACCTCGGCGACGTCGTCGCGCCAGCCGATCAGCCGCACGGATGCTTCGACGCGGAGCGCGGCGGCGCGGGCGCGCACCTCGTCCTCCAGGCCGCCCACGCCGGCGAACACCAGGGTTGTGTCCGGGATCCGTCGGCGCAGGGCCGCCAGCACCTCGACGGCGAAGACCGGGTTCTTCTCCGGCGCCATGCGCCCGGCGAACAGCAGGATCGGCGCGGAGTCTGGGAGGTCCAGCGCGCGCCGGAAGGCCGCGCGGTCCCCGCTCGCCGCCGCGAACGGCGCCGGGTCGATGGCGATCGGATGCACGAGGTGGCGGACCGGGTCGCGGCGGCGGCCGGCCAGGAAGGCGTCCAGGGCGTGGTCGGAGTTGGCGATGATCCGGTCGGCGAAGGTCAGGCAGACGCGGCGCAGGAACGGCCGCAGCACCGCCTGTTTGCCCGCGCTGGGCGTCAGCACCGACTCGTCGAGGTTGTGGACGTGGACCAGGCGCGCCGGCAGCGGCAATCCGGCCGTCGCCAGCAGATAGACGCCGGAGATCAGGTCGTGATGGCAGTGCAACACATCGTAGCCCCCGCTGGCGGCTTCGGCCCGCAAGGCCCTGGCGAAGGCCACCTTGTCGCCGATGGGAACTGGCGATCGCACCACGCGAGCGCCCAGCGACCTGGCCTCGTTTTCGCGCGCGCCGGGTTGGGGTTGGGCTGCGTAGAACGTCCAGTCGAGCCGCTCGCCGCGACCGCCCGCATGCGCCAGCAAGCGCAGCAGCCAGGACTCGACCGACCCGCGGTCGAACGCCTCGACGATGTGGAGAACCCTAGGCGTCAACCTTGGACAATCTCGCGGCGGCGCGGACCACGACGTCAGGCGCAGGCGGGACGCCCGCGCTTGCTGCGGTCGCCTCGACGTAGAGGCTCTCGCGCTCGTACTTCGCATCGTCGATGGCGAGCGGCAGGCCGGAGCGCGTGGTCCGATAGGTGCTGAGGGTCGCATCGGCGAAGCCGGCGTCCAACAACAGACGCCGCAGCGCCGGCCAGTCGTACATGAACTGGTGCTCGTAGCGTTGCCGGAAGTAGGAATTCACCGCGTCCATCGGCGTCTCGCCGTCGCCGCGGCCGGCGACGAGTTCGTCGGGCGCCTCGAAATAGCTCCCGAGTACGAACGCCGCGTCCGGGACCACCACGCGGAAGACGCCGGCGGGCTTCAGGACGCGGGCGACCTCGCGGGCGATGTGCGCCCCGTCGTCCTTGGCGAAGTGTTCGAGCACGTGCTCGCAGAAGACGCCGTCGAAGCTGCCGTCGGCGAACGGCAGGCCTCGGGAGATGTCGATCAGGAAGTGGGCGCCCGGCGCCGGGTAGCCGTCGACGTTCACCCAATGCGGATCATCGAGACCCCGCGGCCCCGCGCCGAGATTGAGCAGCACCGGTGCTTGGCGCGACGCCACGAAGCGGCCCATGCGCCGGCGCTGTCCGGTGATCAGGCCACCGAGGCGCACGACCCAGAAGTGCAGGTCGACGCGGATGGCGGCCAGCGTCCGATGGCTGAACAGCGAGAGCAGCAGCCTACGCACGCGACATCCGGGCGACGTGGGCCAGTCCCAGGCGGCGACCACGGAGGCAGGCGAGTTGGATGCGCCGGTGCGCGGCTCCGGCGGTGAGCCACGCCCGCGCCAGGTGGGTCCACCGCACCCGGTAGCCGCGCAGCTCGACCTCGGCGCCGCGCAGGTGCGCCAGCACCACGGCTGAGAAGTAGATCCCCTCGGCAAGCCGCCGGTGATAGTCGAGCGTCAGCCGCGCGGCCGGGATGAGGTGGGTCAGCCGCAGCGCGGCGATGACGCCCGCGCCGTAGCCGAGATCGCAGGCGCAGGCGGCCAGGTCCTGGTCGCCGCCGGAGAGCAACGACGCGCCGGCGCGGTCGAGCTGGAAGCCGCGCGCGCCTGTTTCGTGCAGATCCAGGTAGCGCCGCGCGACGTCGCGGCGAACGCAGAGGCCGGCGCCGCAAGGCAGCGTCTCCGAGGATCGCGGCAGGTTGGACCAGCGGTCGCCACTGACGCTCCGCAGCGCCAGCTGTCCCCAGTAGGGGCGCATCCAGTCCGGCGGCGGCGCCTCGAACTCGGGCTCGCACTGGCCGCCCCATGCGCCCAGGAACGGCTTCTCCTTCGCCACGCGGAGCGCCGTCTCAAGGTAGTCCGGGGCCAGCACATTGTCGTCGTCGACGAAGACCAGAACCTCGCCGGCGGCCTCGCGAATGCCCCTCAGCCGCGCGGGCGTCAGGCCGAGGGCTTCTTCGCGGACGATCCGGGTGCGGCGGCGCCAGGCGAGGTCTAGACGGGATGCCAGCGGATCGTCGCAAAGATTGTCGATCACCAGCAGTTCCCAGGCGTCGGCGCACAGGGTCTGGACGCGCAGCCCCGCGAGGCAGCGTTCGAGATAGGCCGGCTTAGGATTGTGCGTGCAGATGACCACCGACAGCGCGATCGAGCTGTTCACGGGGAGATGACTTCCTCGACGAGCGCCGCACCCTTTGCCGACGTCCTCGACCAGGACCGCAGGCGCAACGCGAGGCGGCGGCTCATCGCGAACCAGCCCTGGATCCACAGATGCCGCCCGAGCGCGAGCGTCCGCCGCAGCCGACCGAGGGGCAGGCGGCAATAGTAGTAGGCTTCGAAGAACCGCAGCAGATCGCCGCCGACCATGTCGCCTAGCAAAGTCGCCTTCATGCCGGCCCAGTGGGCCACGAGCGGCGGCGCCGCGCCGGCGGCGACACTGGCGAGGTCGAGCCCCGCCATCGAATGCCCCGGCCAGCGCATGAGCCCGCGGCGCTCGAGCCGGAGCCCTTCCAGCGCCGCCTTGCGCATCAGGACGTAGTTGAGCACGCCCTGGTCGCCGATCATGAAGTAGCGCGGATGGCGCAGGCGCCGCGGGAAGCTCCACTCGATCCAGGGATCGAAGTCCGCGCGCGTCAGCACGCCCGCCACGCCGAACCACTGGCCGGTGTTGAAGGCGCGCCATGCCGGTTGGGCGTGCGGGTCGACGTCGCGAAGGCCGTCCCAATCGTAGTAGAGGCGCTTGAGATCGGCCTCGGGCAACTGCTCGTCATCGACCATGAACGGCGCGTCGCTCGCAGCTTGCGCGTCCAGCACCTTCCCCGCGAAGATCGTATCCGCATCGAGGACCAGGAACCGCTCGCCGGCGGGTCCGAACAGGGCCTCAAGCTTCACGAAGCCGACCCCGTAGTCGCCCGCCGGCAAATCCGCGACATCGACGTTCCAGTAGCGCTTCGCCTCCACGGCGAAACCCGGCTCCAGCGCGCCGCCGGCGAGGATGGCGATCGGGATGTCGGGGTAGAAGTAGCGGATGCTGGCGATGCAGATCCGCGCCAGCCGCCCGTCGCGGGCGCAGGCGGCCACATAGATGCGGTCCACCGCCATCGCTCAGGCCGGGTCCGCGAGCGCCAGCATGACGTCGGAATTCACCCGCCCGATCAGCGAGGCGTCATCGGTGACCGTCACCCACTTGATCCCGCCCAGGCTCGCGGCGGTCTCGGAGAAGGTCGAATAGTAGGAGCCCAGGATGCGCGAGGTGCGCGACAGGGCGAAGAGGTCGACGACCGCGTCCAGCATCCCCTCGCGGGTGTCTCGTGAGGCGACCCTTGGCCGGGTGATCACCCGCGCGCCGAACACCGCCCGGATCGCCGCTTCGGTCTCGGCGCAGTCGGTGGCGAGGAAGAACCGCGCATCCGGGTCCGCGCGCAGGCGCCGCCGCATCGCCGCCACGAAGGCCGAGGTCGGGCTGTAGCGGATGGCGTTGGCGTTGTCGGTGCGGCGGATGTGGACGCCGATGGTCCCAGGCCCGAACGCCTGAGCGATCTCATCGACGGCCGCCTGCTGCGCCGGGTGCGGCTTGAAGAACGAGAAATCCGGCTCCGGATCTCCATGGAACGCCCACCAGGACGAGATCAGCGTCCGCCGCGCGCCGCGCACGAACGCCTCCAAGGTCGCCGGCGAATGATCCTCCGGGCGCAGCTGTCGAAGGATGTTGTCGCCGAAGATCGCGCGCGTCAGCCACGCGGTCGGCACGCCCCGGACGCGGGGGGTCTCGCTGTAGAGCAGGTAGAGCAGGGCATCGAGCTTGGAGCGGAGCGGCTCGATGTTCCGCACCCGGAACGAGCCGTCGTGGTGGAAAAGGTCCTCATAGCGGATCGCCAGACCGGGGCCGACTTCCCACAGCACGACGAGGTCGGCGCCGGCGGCGGCCGCCAGTGTCCGCGCGGAGGCCACGGCGCGCATCCGGTTGCAGAGGCCGTTGAGCGGGCGAAGGTAGAGGGTCGGGCGGCTCATCGGACGCTTAGCGGGGGACCAGTTCGGGCTCGGTGCGAAGCCGCATCAGGCCCTTCCATTTGCGGATCGCGGTGACGCTGGGCGCGCCGCTGCGCGCCAGGGCCAATAGCGCAGCGCCGGAAAGGTGCAGGTACGCCGGACCGAGACGCCGCGCGCGGATCACCCGCCAGGCCGCGAAGGCGGAGGCCAGGTCGCCAAGTTCCAGCCATCGCTCGGCGACGAAGAAATAGAGGCTGCAGAGGGCGCGCCGGCGCACCCAGCTCATGCCGGGGCCGGCGCGCACGTGCGTCTCCAGCCGTTCGATCACGTCCAGCGCGGCGGTGAGATGGCGCGGTGAGTTGCGCTGTTCGAAGCTGGTCTTGGCCGGATCGACCCGCCAGCGGAAGTGGTAGTCCACCTCGCGGAAGCGAAGGTAACGGCAGCCGGTGGCGATGGCGCGCACGTGCAGTTCGATGTCCTGCCAGCTCAGCAGGCTCTCGTCCAAGAGCCCAAGGCGCAGCAGCGCCTCGCGACGCCAGATCGGCGCGGTGGTCTGCCAGGGCGTCTCGAAGAACAGGAAACGGCAGAGATCGTCGCCGATGAGCTGGTCGTCGAGGCGGCGCGCCAGATCGCCAGGCGTCTCCTCGAAGGCCGCCGCCTGGAAGGTGGCGAAGTCCACATCGGCGTTGCGGTCCATGACTCCCACACGCCGCTCGAGGCACGTCGGCTCCAGCAGGTCGTCGGAATCCAGCAACACCACCAGTGGCGCGCAAGCCGTGCGGATGCCGATGTTGCGGCAGGCATTGGCGCCCGAAGGTTCGCATTCTCGCATGACATAGCGGACCCGCGGATCGGCCGCCGCGCGCTCGCGCACCATTGCGGCCGTTCCGTCGTCCGATCCGTCGTCGACGACGATGTGCTCCCAGTCGCTCAGGGTCTGGGCGGCGACCGAGTCCAGGGTCTGGGTGAGCAGCGCCAGCCGATTGCGCGTCGGCGTGACGACCGAGACCCGCGGCGCGGTCATGCATCGACCGGCCGGCGGCAGAGGAAGACCTCGCGAAACACCGGATGCGTCACCGCGCAAAGCGTCTGCTCCGCGGGGTCGAGGCTGGCGGCGCTCATCGTCTCACAGGCGAATCCCGCCGCCTCGATCCGCTCGACGATATCGCGGCCATAGAGCCGCACGTGATCCTCCTGGAAGTAGGCCGACAGCCGCGCCGCGTCGCTCGCGATGCTGGAATCTTCCAAGGTGTGATCGCCGCCGATCGGCACCTGCAGCACCGCCAGGCCGCCGGGCGCCAGCACGCGGCGCATCTCGCGCAGCGCCTTCCCGTCGTCGGGAATGTGCTCCAGCACGTGCGAGCACCAGATCAGGGTCTTGCTGGCGTCCGGCAGGCCGGTGTCGGTGAGGTCCAGGCGCGCCATCGCGTGGCCGCTCAGGTCGGCGTTGAGATATTCGCGGGACAGCGACACCAGCCAGGCGATCATCTGCGGCTCGGGGGCCATGTGCAGCACCGCCTGGCGGCCGACGATCCGGTCACGGAGCAACAGCCGCGCGACACGATGCCGTTCCAGCGATCCGCAGGCCGGGCAGTGCGCGTCGCGGCGGCGAAGCGCCTGGTTGCCATAGGGCTCGAACCGAAACCCGCGCCAGCCGCACAGTGGGCAGTAGCGCGCTTTGCGCACCAGACCCATAAGCCGGCGCATGCGGCGCCCATTCAAGCCGGTGCGCCCTCGCCGAACAGCCAGTCGGCCAGGCGCGCATGCTCCTGCTCCCATCCATAGAGGGCCTCGGCCCGCTGACGCCCTGCCGCGCCCAGTCGCGCGGCGATGGCCGGGACCGCGACGAACGCCTCGGCCATGGCGCCGACGTCGCCTTCGTCGACCAAGAGGCCGGTCTCGCCCTCGACGACCGCCTCCGGGATGCCTGCGTGGCGAGTGGCGACGACCGCCAGGCCATGGGCCATGGCTTCCTGGATGCTGGCCGGCAGGCCCTCCTCGTCGCCGGTTTCCGGATCGGTGAGGCTGTGCTGGACGAAGACCCCGCATTGTTCCAGCAGCCCGGCTTTGGTCGCGTCGGGGGCCGCGCCGTGCAGTCGCACGCGGTCTTGGAGGTCGGCGGCGGCGACGAACTGACGGGCGGCCGGCAGCAGTTCACCCGCGCCGACGTAGTCGAGCGTGAGGCCGGGATCGTGCATCGTCGCGCGCCGGAACGCCTCCAGCAGGTAGATCGGACCCTTCTTCGGGGTCATCCGGCCGATGGCGAGCAGGCGTTTCGCGGCCGCCGGCCCGCGCTCGGGGATGTGTGCCGGCAGATCGACGCCGCCGGGGTTCACCGTCACGCGCTCCGAGCCCAGTCCGAGGTCGATCAGTCGCCGCCGATGCGCCTCGCAACGCGTCAGCACCACGCGCGCCGAGCGGTAGGCGAGGTAGTCCTCAGCGGCGCCCGTGCGGCGCAGGGCGGCGCTGAGGTCGATGCCGTGGCCCTGCACGACGTATGGGATCTTCATCCGGTCCAGCAGCGGCACGAATTCGACGAACTGATCCAGGTATTCGCCCAGCACGACCCGCACGCCGTGGCGGCGCAAGAAACGGGCGACCACGCCGGCGCGCAGGTCGGGCCAGCTCCGGCCGCCGCGATGCGCCAGCCGCGCAGTCCATGCCGACATGGCTTCATCGAGGAAGAGCGCCGGGCAGGGCGCCTGCCAGCGTCCGTCCATCGCGTGCGCCCGCTGCCGCGCCACCGCGACCGTCTCGCCGGGCGCGATGCCTTCGATGTGCCGCCGGATGAAGGTCTCGCTGACCGTGCCGAGCTGGGCGGTGAAGATGGCAAGGCGCGCCAGACCTGGGACCCGCGGGCTCGCTACTCGCGCCGCGGCGTTGCGATGCGGCGGCGCTCGTTGGCCGAGACCCGAAACCGTCGCGCGATGTGGGTGCGCTCGGGACTGCCAACATCGACGCCGAGCAGGTTGCGCGCGCCCATCGGTGTCCCAGCCTGGCGGCCGAGGATCGGCTTCAGCCAGTCCTTCAGCCGCTGAGCGCCGCCGCGCCGCGCCTGACGCAGGGCGACGGGCGTGAGGTAATCAGCCCGCGACAGCACCGCGTGGACGTAGTCGCCGTAGCGCCAGACGCCGACCTCGCGGTACGAGACCAGCCGGGTTCGCGTTTCGGTGGCGAGGGCGAGGATCTGGGCGGCGTCGATGCTTTCGTCGATCGGCTGCAGCCCGTCCGGCTGATGTGTTCTCAGGAACGCCTGGTGGGCGGGCGAGGGGACCATCAGCAGGCATCGCGCCTCGTCGGACAGCCAGCGCTCCAGCGCGCCATGCAGCGCCGCCCGCTCGCTCGGCGCGACGTGCTCGTAGACGTCCATCATCAGCACCAGGTCGAAGACGCCGTCCAGTCCGCAAGCCTCGAGCCGCCCGGCCCGGTAGCTCAGGTTGGGGCGGCGGAAGCAGGCTTCGGCCGCCTCGATCGACGCCGGGCTGAGGTCGACGCCGATCACCTCGGCGCCCGGCCAGGCCCGCGCCATCCGCCAGCTGGTCGCGCCCACCCCGCAGCCGATCTCCAGCACGCGCCTCGGATGAGCCGGCGCCCATTCGGCGAGCGTCTCGACGGCCGCCTCGATGCGGGGATTGGCGCGCACGAAGTCATCCAGCTTGCCGCCGACCCGCGCGTCGTAGAAAGCCGCGACGTCGGATTGATCGGGCTTAGCGGGTGTAGGGGCCGCGATCGCCATCGCGCTCATGACGGCCCGCCGACGGCGGCCAGATCGCGCGTTTCGCGGCGCGTTCCGGCGCGTCGGGCATGACGCCGCGCCAGCGGCCGCGTCAGCGCCCTCTCGGCGAGGAAGTCGCAAAGGCCCGTCTCGTAGATCGTCAGGTCGTATTCCGCCTGGAACAGGCGCAGCGCCCGGCGCGAATAGTCCGGATAGTTCGCATGGATATGCGCCAGCGCCGCGTCGAACTGCGCCGCGTCGGCGACATGGAAGCCCACCCTCTTTGCCTCCAGATAGGGCCCGAGGTCGTTCGGCCCCATCGAGATCACCGGCTTGCCGCAGCGCAGATATTCCACCAGCTGACCGCAGGCCTTCTTCAGCAGGCGAAACTGCTCGTGCCCCGCCCGATTGCCGATGAAGCCGACCGAACAGCGCGACACGATCGCCGGCACCTGGTCCGGCTCGACCATGGTTGAACTCACCTCGACGCGGCCTCGCACAGTGTCCAGCAACTCGCGCATCTCGTCATAAACGCGGCCGTGGAAGCTGAGGTCGAACGCGCCGTCGCTGGCGGCAAACCGCTCGACCAGGAAATCGGAGTGGCAGCGAGAGATGTTGACGCCGCCGATTTGCATCACGTGCGGCCGGCCGCGCCAGTCCGCCGACGGCGTGGCGCCGGGCGCCGCCGGCAGCGCGACGGGCAGGTGGTAGGCGGCCAGGGACGCGCTCGGCAGCCGCATCGAGCGGGCGAACGAGGAGAGACGCGTGTCGTCCTGGGTGATGACGCTGGGATTGCGGCGCAGGCCGCTGCGGACGGCGGCCAGGAACAGCCGGTTGATCTTGCGGCTGAAGCGCATCTCGTCGTCCGAGATATAGTCGAGCGACCACAGCACCACCGGCCGGCGGGTCGCCGAGCAGGCGCAGGCGAAGGCCATGAAATCGATGCCGATCACCACGTCGGCGCCCCGCGTCGCGGCGCGGCAGGCCAGCCAGTCCCGCCCCAGCGCCGCGCCTGTCGACAGGCTGAGCCACACGTTTCCGGAAAGGATCGTGTTCTCGACCAGACGATCGAAGAAGAGACCGCGCTCGCTGATCAGCACCCAGCGCACCTCGAAGCGGGCTCGCAGCACGCGCGCCACCTCGGCGACCTGCGGATAGGTGTCGCCCGCGTCCAGGAACGAGCTGACCACCGTGCATATCGGCCGGCGCGGCCCGTCCACGGGCTCAGCCATCGACCTCAGCCGTCGTCACGGCGACCTGCGCCAGCCGTTCGGTGCGCCACTTGAGCTTCGGATGCACGTAGCCGAGGAACCGGCCCAGGTAGATGAAGTCGCCGCGCGGCGCGGTGTCCTGGATGGTGATCGACAGGGCGTCGGCGATCTCGGTGCAGGCCGTCATCGCCCCGTGGATGAAGTGGACATCGATGCGGTAGTCGCCGGCGTTGAGCAGGGCGCCGGGGACGCGGCAGGTGCTGCGGTAGAGGCCCGTGGGGAGGGCGGAATTGCCGATCGCGTCGTCCTCGCTTGAGAGCGAGTGAAAGACGACCGCGCCATCGCCGGCCCTGACGATCACTTCGGCGATCAGGTTGGCCCCGTCGACGCGGTTCCAGTACTCGGCCGCGATCTCGAAGGGGCGGACGCGCTCGAATTCGCCGTCGGCGCCGCCGCACGGCGTCGCCTCGATCCGCCGAAGCCGCACCCGCTCGTCGCCCGGCGCCAGGTCAGAGTCGTCCCAGGCGCGGCGTGGGCCGCCCTGGCGATCCGGCCGCAGATAGGTGCGCACCACCTCGTCGGGTGTGCCGATCAGCGCCGCCTCGCCGCCCACCAGCATCATGGCGCGATCGCAGAGGCTGTTGATCGCCGTCATGTTGTGGCTGACGAAAAGCACCGTGCGTCCCTCCTCGGCGGAGACGCTTTTCATCTTGCCGAGGCACTTCTTCTGGAACTCGGCGTCGCCCACCGCCAGCACCTCGTCGACGATCAGGATCTCCGGCTCCAGGTGCGCCGCGACTGCGAACGCCAGCCGAAGATACATGCCGGAGCTGTAACGCTTGACCGGGGTCTCGAGGAACCGCTCCACCTCGGCGAAGGCGACGATCTCGTCAAACTTGCGGCGAATCTCGGCGCGGGTCATGCCGAGGATGGCGCCGTTGAGATAGATGTTCTCGCGCCCGGTGAGTTCTGGATGGAAGCCGGCGCCGACCTCGAGCAGCGAGGCGACGCGGCCCCGCAGACGCGCCTCGCCGGTGGTCGGCTCGGTGACGCGGCTGAGCAGCTTCAGCAGGGTGCTCTTGCCGGCGCCATTGCGGCCGATGACTCCCAGCACCTCGCCCGGCGCCACGTCGAAGCTCACGTCCCTGAGCGCCCAGAACTCGCTGGCCACGCCTGCGTCGCGCCGAGGCCGGAACAGGCGCTCGGCCTCTTCGCGCAGGCTGCCGGCGCCCAGCCGCCCCAGCTGATAGCGCTTGGAGAGGCCGCGCACCTCGATGATCGGGCGGGTCATGGGCTAGACGACGTCCACGAAGCTCTTCTGGGCCCGGTTGAACGCCAGGGCGCCGCTGGCCAGCAGCGCCAAGGTGACGCTGGCGGAGATCGCCGCCAGGCTTGGCGTGACGTCGCCCGCGCCGAGGAACATCCGCTTCAACGCCTCCGTCGGCGCGGTCATCGGATTGAGCGCCGCGACCCAGCGCCAGCGCGCTGGGACCCGTGAGAGCGGGTAGATCACTGGGGTCGCGTACATCCACACCTGGGTCAGGAACGGGATCAGGAAGCTGAAGTCGCGGTATCGCGCCGTGAGGGCGCAGAGCCACAGGCCCGCGCCCAGGCTGATCGCGGCGAGTTGCAGCGCCACGAGCGGGAACCACGCCAGCGAGCCGTCGAGCCCGAACGTCTGGCCGGCCGACGTGGCGAACTTGAACCAGGTCCAGAACACCAGCAGCGAGGCCAGTTGCAGGCCGAAGGCGAGGAAGTTGGCGATCACGCTCGCCAGCGGCGCGACCAGCCGCGGGAAATAGACCTTGCCGAACAGGGCGGCGTTGGCGGTGAAGGTCGAAGCGGTGGTCTGGAAGGTCTGGGCGACGTAGCTCCAGCCCAGGAGGCCGGTGAGATAGAACAGGATCGGCGGCGCGCCGCCGGTCGGGATGCGGGCGATGCCGCCGAACACCACCGCGAACACCACGCTCATCAGCAGCGGCTGCAGCACGAACCAGACAGGTCCCAGCACGGTCTGCCGGTATTTCGAGGCGAACTCGCGATAGACCAGCAGACCCAGCAGGTCGCGGTGGCGCCAGACGTCGGCCAGGTCGAGATCGAACCAGCCGCCGGTCGGGCGGAGGATGAGTTCGTAGGGGGTGGGCGCGTCGCTCAAAGGCGCATCAGGGCTTGGGCGCGCGGCCCTCGAAGCGGGTCTTGTCGTTGTCGCCGGCGTAGGGGCCCTGCTTGACCTCGATCATCTCCAGCTCCTCCAGCACCTCGAAGCCGTGGCCGCCCTTGATCAGCAGGATGACGTCGCCGCCCCTGAGCTCGCGGCTCTCCAGATAAGCTTGGTCCTCGGCGAAGAAGTCGACGCGCAGGCGGCCGCGACGGATGAACAGGGTTTCCTGGGTGTAGGCGACCGTGCGGGCCACCGGCTTGTGCACATGCGCGCCGATCAGCTTGCCGGCCGGATGGCACATCACCCCGAGCTGCTGGGAGAAGTCGTTCGGGGTGAAGAAGTGGACCCCCGGTTCGGCGAACTCGCGGCGCACGATCATCGCGTGCAACTCCCCGGCGTGCTCGATGCGCTCGATCGGCGGTGGGGTGACGATCCGCGCGGCCATGCGGGCGCTCATGCGAACAGCCCGCGCACCGCGTCGGCGACGCGCTCAGCCTGGTGGCGGGTCAGGGCGACGCCGCTCGGGATATAGAAGCCGCGCCGCGCGATCCGCTCCGCCACCGGGCAGCGGACGCCGTCGAACAGCCCCAGCCGGCGCAGCGCCGGCTGTTCGTGCATCGGCCAGAAGAACGGCCGCGCCCCGATCCCGGCCGCGCCCAGGCGGCGCATCGCCTTCTCGGCGTCGAAGCCGGCGTCGTCTCGCAGCACCAGGCCGTAGACCCAAGGCAGGGCCTCGGCATAGGCGGTGCGCGGCGGCTGGCGCTCCAGGCCATCCACATCGGCCAGCAGTTCATCGTACCAGGCGCCGATCTGGCGTTTCCGGCGCAGGGTGGCGGGCAGGCGTTCCATCTGGGCGACGCCGACGGCAGCCTGCAGATTGCTCATCCGGAAGTTCCAGCCCAGCGCCTCGTGGACGAAGCGCCGCTCGGCGCCGAAGCAGAGGTTGCGCAGGCTGCGGGCGCGCGCCGCCTGGGCGTCGTCGCTCGTCAGCAGCATGCCGCCTTCGCCGGTGGTCACATGCTTGTTCGGATAGAAGCTGAGCGTCGCCACGTCGCCGAACGAGCCCGCGGGCCGCACGTCGCCGGCGCGGGTCCGATAGGTCTGGCCGATCTGCTCGGCGGCGTCCTCGATCACCCTCAGGCCGTGGCGGCGGGCGATCTCCATCACCGGGTCCATGTCGACCGGGAGGCCGTAGATGTGGACTGCCATGATCGCCCGGGTGCGCGGCGTGATCGCGGCTTCCAGCCGGCGGGGATCGAGGTTCCAGGTGACCGGGTCGGAATCGACCACCACCGGCGTCGCGCCGGCCCGCACCACGGCGGCGGCGCAGGAAATGATGGTGAAGGTCGGCATCACCACCTCGTCGCCGGGGCCGATGCCGAGCGTGGCGACCGCGAGTTCGAGCGCGGCGGACCCGTTGGTCACGGCCACGCCGTGCGCCTGGCCGCAGACTTCCGCCATGCCGGCCTCAAGCCGCGCGACGAACGGCCCTTCGGACGAGATCCAGCCGGTCTCGACACACTCGGCGAGATATTGGGCTTCCGCGCCGTCCAGCAGCGGCTCGTTGACCGGGATCGGCTCCTGCGACGTGAGCCATGGTTCGGCGGCCAGGGCGCGCGTCATGCCTGCTTGGTCGCCGTGGCGAACAGGAACGCGCCGCGGCGGCGCACGGCCTGCTCGATGTAGCGGTCGGAGACCAGCGGCCGGACCAGCTTGCGCAGCGCCAATGGCAGCGGCACGGCGTCGGATTCCTGGCCGAACACTTGCAGCTCGACGTCGTCGAAGAAGGTACGGCAGAGGTTGGCGAGGCCGTCGCGGGTGAAGTAGCGGGCCAGGTAGCCGTCGGTCCCTTCCCACAGCAGCTCGTCCAGTGAGCGGCCGCGCCAGAAGCCGAACAGGTAGCGGCGCATTATCACCGCATAGGCCTGCACGCCGTCGAGGCTGTAGACCATGAAGCGCAGCTGCCCGCCGGGCTTCAGCGCGCGGTAGAGATTGCGCAGCACCCGCCCGGTCCGCGCCGAGTGGTGGATCACCCCCCACGACCAGATGAAGTCGTAGGCCGCCTCGACGTTCAGCAGCTCCGCGTCGGCCTCGCGCACGTCGGCGGCGAGCCCGCGCAGGGCCAGCCGCGCCCGGGTGGCGGCGACCGATGTCGGAGAGATGTCGAGCGCGGTCACCTGGGCGCCGGCCCTGGCCATCAGTTCGGTGTGCAGGCCCATGCCACAGCCGATTTCCAGCACCCGCCTGCCGGCGAGCGCCTCGAATGGTATGATCTTGTCGAACGGTCGCTGATCGTGGGCGAAATGGCGGGCGGCTTCGATGAAGCGGGCGTCAATCTCGTCGAACCAGGCCCGCGAGAACGGCTCGCGCTCCACCTTGTCCTTCCAGTCGTAGGACATGGTGTGCCGGGTCCACCACGACCGGTTGCCCGCTTGCGCCTCGGGTGGAGCAAGGATCACGGCGTCGGCGCGCGCCTTCATCCGAGCTCGGATGGTTGTAGCACGGCAGATGCGAAGTCCGGGATCAACCCGGCTTCGTTCGCGACCCGCAGGAACCGCGCGCGGAAGGCGGAGAAGCAGAACCGTCGCGACCAGCGCTCGAAGGCGTTGCGCGAGAGGCGCTCGAACAGCCGGTCGTCCTTCAGCACCGAGACGATCGCGCGGGCGACGGCGGCCGGGTCGTCGCGGCTGACCGCGAAGCCGGTCTCGCCGTCGAGGCTGACCTCGGTGGAGGCGTCTTCGTCGGCGGTCAGCACGGGTGTGCCGTGGCTCATCGCCTCGGCGAACACGAGCCCGAACCCCTCGACTCGGCTCAGCATGGCGAACAGCCGGGCGCGGCGATGCAGGCTGTCGACCTCGGCTTCGCTCAGCTGACCCAGCACCCGGATCGAAGCTGCCGCGGGCGAGGCGGCGGCCAGGGCGCGCAGCCGGTCGAGGCGTTCGCCGCCGCCGACGAAGCACAGCACGGCGTCCGGCGTTTCGGCCACCACCGCCGGCCACGCGGCGATCAGCACATCCTGTCCCTTGGCGAACAGCTCGTCGTTGCGACCCAGGAACAGCACCAACGGCTCCGCGCGCCGCGGCGGCGCGCAGCTGCGCGCCGGCAGATCCGCCTCCGTGCCGAGCGGGCACGCGTGAACGGTCCGCAGGTCGGGCAGGCTCTCGGCCAGCCGCCGGGCCGTGTGTGCGCTGTTGACGAACACCGCCTTCGCGCCGCGGATCGCCTTGGCGTAGTCGTCCCTGAGGTGGCCGGGCCAGACCTCCAGGCCGTGCGCCCAGACCGCATAGGGCCGTCCGGTGAGCCCAAGCGGCCCGTGCGCCCGAGCGGTGCCGGCGAAGTCGTAGATCACCCAGTCGCTCTTCAACGCGCCCAGCGTATTGGCCGCGACGAAGGTGGAGCGGTTGCCCCCGAATGCCCGGCTGCGGACGTCGCCGATGACCGCCGGCGCCTGGTCCTCCACCGCCAACCCACTGATCCGCGCCTCGGACGCCAGCGCCAGGATGGTGAGGCGCGCACAGCGGGCGATGCCGCCCGAGCCGGCGGTGAGAAACTGCGCGGCGACCTGGATCTCCGGCTGGCTCAAGCCGCGGCGGCCGCGATGCCGGACGGCGTGGGCGCGCCATCGACATTGAACGTGGCGAACACCTCTCGCGCCCAGCGCCGGGACGCGAGCCCCTTCGCGGCCGGCGTCCCGCCCGCGGTCCAGGCGCCGGCCGGCACGCTGAAGCCGGTCTTTCGGCGGCCGGTGATCTCGATCGGCAGCGGAATCCGCGGCGCCTTGGCCAGCGCGGCCTTCCCGGCGCCGGGAGTCAGCGTCGGCAGGCACGGCGCGAGCGCCCGCAACAGCTCGATGTCGGCCAGCGGCGCGCGGATCTCGACGCCGTGCGCCATGCCCGCCCAGTCGGCGTCGCGCAGCAGTTGGTTGCGCAGATAAACTTGCGATTCCAGCGCGCAGACACGGCCGACATCGCTGCCGGGATCTGGGGTGAGCAGCGCCGCCAGCGTCGGCAGCAGCGCTAGGCGCTGGAGGCCCTCGCGCGCCGTGTCGGCGTCCAGCAGCGCCGGCAGTTCGTGCGGCAGGAAAAGGCCCCGCCGCAGCAGATAGGCGCCCTCCCAGCTCCCGGCATATTCCAGCAGACCGGCCGCCTTGGGCCGGTCCCGCGCCAGGCCCGGCGCCGCGAAGCCGATCAAGCGGCGCGCCATCTGGCCAAGGCCGGGCGTCGCCGCGAGCGGGCCGTAGCGTCGGCGCCAGCGCGGCAGGTCGACGAAGCTGGGATAGCCGGCCAGCAGCTCGTCGCCGCCGAGGCCGGAGATCGCGACCTTGAGCCCGGATTCCCGCGCCGCTTTGGCGACGAACCAGGTGTTCAACCCATCGATCGAGGGCTGGTCCATGGCGGCGAGAAACGCCGCCAGGTCGGCCTCGAACTCGGCGCGGCCGACGCGTCGCACCTGGTGGCGCGCGCCATAGAGCGTGGCGACCTCGGCGGCGAGCGGCGCCTCGTCCTCCGCCGAGCCGCGGAATTCATCGAACCCGAGGGTAATGGCGCGCGGCGCCCCCGCGCCCGCCTCGCACATCAGTCCGAGGATAGCGCCCGAGTCCACGCCCGCCGACAGGAACATGCCGACCTCGACATCGGCGAGCTGGTGGGCGGCGACGCTGTCCGTGACGGCCGCGCGCACCAGCTCCGGCAGTTCGGCGGCCGGCGCGGGGCGGGCGGCGCCGTCGGCAAGGATGGCGGGCAGGCTTACGAACGGGCGCGGCGCCTGGGCGCCCGAGGCGTCGATCCATTGCGAGCAGCCGGCGGGCAGGGCGCGAATGTCGCGGTAGAGGGTGAAGGGCTCGGGCACCGCGCCCAGCAGGTGGAAACCGGCGACGCCGGCCGGCTCTGGCTCGCGCGAGACGCCGCCGGCGACCAGAGCCTTCACCTGCGAGGCGAAGCGCAGCGTGCGGCCGTCGTCACCGACGTAAAGCGGCTTCAGCCCGTAGGGGTCGCGCGCCAGGAAGAGGCCGCGCCGCTCGGCGTCCCAGATCGCCAGGGCGAACATGCCGCGCAACTCGCCCAGCATGGCTGCGCCGTCGCGGGCGTAGAGGTGCAGCAGCGCCTCGGTGTCGCAGCTGGTGCGGAACCGCGCGCCGCGCGCCTCCAATCGGGGGCGCAGGGCCGGGAAGTTGTAGATCTGGCCGTTGAAGGTGATGGCGTAGCGGCCGTCGGCGCTGACCATCGGCTGGTCCGCGCGCGGCGTCGGATCGAGGATGGCCAGTCGCCGATGGCCGAGCCCGCAGCGCCGATCGGCCGACCACCAGGCGCCGGCGCCGTCGGGTCCGCGCGCGGCCATGGCCTCACGCGTCGCCAGCAGTTCGCGTTCGGTCGGCGCGTCGGCCGAAGCGCCGTAAGCAAAGATGCCGTTTACGCCGCACACGTCGCGGCTCCAGGCGTCAAGGCGTGGCGCGCTCCAGGGCTTGGCGGCTGGCGCGGCGGTGCTGGCGCCAGCGCCAGGCGGTATCGATGATCGTCTCGACGTCGCTGAGTCGGGGTGTCCAGCCGAGTTCCCGCGTGGCGC
>Ga0302311_10000560_pt1 | contig 45949 bp, 36 predicted proteins | sample III_Palsa_N1_3_FD_200449 | JGI IMG/M metagenome (GOLD analysis project Ga0302311, IMG submission 200449) | Peat permafrost microbial communities from Stordalen Mire near Abisko, Sweden - III_Palsa_N1_3 | ecosystem: Environmental > Terrestrial > Soil > Palsa > Peat permafrost | place: Sweden... | reverse complement strand
TCTTCAGCGAAGAAGCCCTACCCACTGCACCACTCGCATCCGTAGCTAGCGATGCAAACATCGGTGGCAGGCACTTTGCCCTTAACGCCGAGAAGACGAGTGTCAGCAGCCAGGCTCCGAGCACCGAAAGCGCCGCCGTGGTCCACTCCGACCGCGGAGCCACCGCCACTATCGCCTACAGCAGCATCGATGCCTCCCACGCTATTCCGGCTGCCGCTCAGAATACGACTATCACGGTGCCACCTGGGTTCACAGTGACGGTCACCAGTTCCGAGGTCCAATTCAGTATGTCCCCAGCTGCTGTCAACCTAGTCGAGGGCTGGTTGGCCGCCGGAGAGGATGCCGCCGAGATCACCGGCGCAATACTTGACTTGGCCGGGGTTCCGTTGGCCGACGACATCGCCGATATTGTCGCCGCCGCGATCGGCTTGTTCGATGATGGCATGAAACTTTGCGAATCCAGCAACGGCAGCTTGACGATCACCATCCCATACTGGGGCCTGCCTACCTGCAGTGTCGCCCCGCTGACTTAGAATCTCATTCATCCCATGAGGCGGCGGGTCGCACATTCTGCGCGGCCCGTCAACTCATGCGGTCCGAGACCTCGTGCACGTTACGCGGACCACGACTCCAGACCACATGGGGCAGGCTCACATCCATCCCGTCCAGTGCCTCTACACCGGAGAGGCATAGATCGCGGATTAGTACACCCCAGGCCCGTCGTTCGAGCCAAGTTGGTGTGGTGCAGATACTTTTATCGGGCCTGGATGGTTGGCGTTTCTCGCGTGGAACTCGGCTGTATGGGCCGCATCGGAGCGCTTTGCGCGCGAGAATTGGTAGCGCTCTGAACACGAGGCGGAGCGGCAGCGGACCTGCGAGGGGTCTGGCCGAGCCGGGCTTGGGCGTGCTGAGCTACCTGGCGGGCCCTGGCCTGAAGCAGCTGCGCTTGTATGCCCTGCTGAGATTGCGGGCCAGTGAGTGGCTGGACAGAATTCACGCCCGAGGGGGCCGGGTGAACGCTGAGGTCTGTCGTCTCGCGGCGGTCGTCGGCGCGGAGACCCGCGGCGTGCCGTTCGGCTGCTGTTGCCAAGGTGGTGAGTGCATCGTTTGCGCTGGTGTGGCCGTACTGGCTGGTTTTGCGGCCGAGAGAGTCCGCGTAGTCGGAGATCGCGTCCGCGCTGCGGGCGACAACGGCGCGGATGCCGGGTTCATCAGCCTGGCGGGCGAGAGTGTTGACGGTGCCCCACAGGGCCGTGATGCGTTGCCATTCGTGCGTGGCGGCATGAGCGCGCACCTGGTTGCGAGCGTTGATGTATGCCTCGCGGAGGCCCGGCTCCTCCGTTTCGACAACGAGCTGCTGTTGCGCACTGTGCTGTTCGAGGTGCGTTGCGGCGGCATTGGTGAGGTTGGCGATTGCTCGGACCGCGCGAGTAGCGAGGGTGCTCAGGAGGCCGTGAACGCGAACGTCGGCGGACAGTTCGGCCCAATATGTGCCGGCCGCGGCCTTGAGGGTATCCCACAGGTTGTGGACAGCGCTGTGGATAGCGCTGATCCCCGCCCACTCCGGTCGGTCGGTGGGGATGCCGGAGGCTTGGGCGTCGGCGTATGCCGTATCCACTGCGGCCAGGTGTTCGTCGAGGTCTACGACATCGGACTCCGCGGTGTCTGTGGCCTGGTCGACGTTGCCGGAGGGCTCCGAGGCGCCGGTGTTGGCGCCTTCCGTGGGGGTGTCGGTGCCGTCGCTGGCGACTCGCGGGATCGGCGCCTGAGCGAGGTATCGGCGTGCCTCTTCGATGGCGGACTTGAGGTCTTCGGGGGCGTTGATTTCGGTCCAGTCGGGGATTGCCTGGCGGGCGCGTTCGATGCTGGCGCGTACACCGCTCCAGATGTTGTCGAAGTCGAAGTCGAACTCGGCTTCGGTCCCGGCTTCGACAGCAGGATCGGTGACGATGGTCGGTTCGTGCGAGAGGACGGTCTCTTGAGGTGTGGGCGACGTCGAATCGGCCGTCGATGAGGCGCCCCCCTCGCCCGAGGTCGTGTCGGCCCGCTCGGGCGTATTGGCAGCTTCCGGCTTGTTCGAGGTGGTGGCTGCTACTTCGTCGGTGTTCGGCTGAACAGCGCGGACAGCTTCGTAGGCGTGCTCAGTCTCGGTCGTGGTGGTGAGCTGGTCGGTGGTGGTGCGTTGCTCTTGATCGGTTGTGGCGGTCATGGTGGCCTCCTGGGTCGGGTGGCTGGTCTGGGGACGGGGAGCGGGGGCGGGGATGAAGCGCGGGTTGTTGATGCCTGCGGCTAGGCCAGAGGTGATCGTGTTGGCTGCTTCGCCGGGTGGAAGTCCGGCGTTGTGCGCGGCGCGGCGTAGTTCGGCGACGGCGTCGTTGCGGTCGAGGACTTCGCCGCCGACGAGGCGGCCGAGGCGGAACGCCTCGCGGTTGAGGGTGTCGTTGCGTGTTCCCTCTGGTGCCCTGGCCACGGTGTCGGCCGCCTTTTTGAGGGCTGCGTTTCCGTAGGCGCTGCGTCGCCGGTCCGTGATGGGCAGCCGGGTGGGGGCAGGAGCAGGAGGCGGTTCCTGGGGTGCCGGGCGTGTGGTGAGCTCGTCGGCGATCCAGGCTGGCAGTGGAGCTACGGCTGCGTCGTGCTCGATGAGGTAGGTTCCGCCGTCGAAGACGGAGCCGGGTGCGACGATGTATCCGCCGTGGCCGCGGGTGTCGACCAGGGGGCCGAGGCCGGCGGTGGCGCTGCCGGTGGTGATGCTGAGCGCGGCCCCGTCGGGTTGGCGGTAGTAGAGGTGGCGTCCGCCGCGGGCGCTAGCGACGGTGAAGGTGCGGGGCAGTTCTCGCCCGGCCGCCAGTTTCGTCAGAGTTTCTTGTCCGTGCCGTGGGCCGTCGGGTTTCTTGGCTTTGTCCAGGTCGACGACGAGCAGGTTGGAGGGGCCGCAGGCGATGGCGATGTTGGCCCTCGGGGTCGCGTTCCACCATCGTGCGATCTGCTGGGGGTCGGTGCTGGCCAGCTGTTCCCAGCCCTTGAATATCGGCTTCTTCGTCCCGGGCTGGAGCGGGAATACCGCGAAGCCCTGGAGTGCCAGATCGATGGCCTGCTCGAACATCTCCGAGCGCTCCTTTGCTTGAGGCCGCTGAGAGGAACGGTGCGCAGCAGCGGTTGAAGGCTCCTGAGCCGGTTCCCTTGGTATGAAGCGCACCTGCGGCATTTCGGCTGTCTCGGGCTCGCTGTGCGTCTGCCCGGAGAACTCGGGTTTTCCGATGTCACGGTGAGCAACTCGGCCCTGACGTTGCGGCGGCGCGGACGTGGGCATGTCGCCACTCAAGTCCTCGCTGACGGGAGTGCCGTTGCCTTCACGCAACGTGTCTTCTGAGCGCGACTCGATCACGGGGTGGCCGGGTTCAGTGCTGGTCTCCGTTGTCTCCATGAGATTGCCTGGTGCGGGGTGAGTCGTCGTCTGGCCAGGGCTTTGCTGGGCGAATTCTTCGGCGTAGATCGTTTCGTAGTCAGGCTCCTGCGCTTCTTCCGTCTCGCGCACGGTTGTGGCGCGCTTTGGTTCGGCGGTGCCGTATTCCGGAGTCGGCCGCTCGGTTGGCTGAGCCGTCGGGAGAGCCGACGCGGTCTCGGCATCATTGGGATGTTGGGCGGGTGTCGCGAGTGTTGCAACAGGGATGTTCTCTGCTGCGTTCGCCGCTTCCGCTGTCGGCGCCTGTACCGAGGGAACGGTGTTGGCCCGGTTGGACGCTGCCGCGGTTACATGGATGGTGGCGGCCTGTCCGCGCAGTGTGTGGAGCGCGGCGAGCGTCGGTTCGATCTCTCGCTGTGGGTTGGTGTAGAGGTATTGGAATACCCCGTAGGACTCCGCCAGGTGCGCGCGTGCCTCGGGGGTTAATGCTGGCCGAAGGTACTCGGCGACCTGCTGCCAGGGGATCAACCCTTCACGTCGTTCGCTCTCGGTGAGCACCACCACCGTGAGGCCCTCACGAGTTTCAGTCACGGTGTCGAACGTCATGGGCTCGCCGAGCGCGGCCAGGCGGAATCCGACGTGCTCGTCACGTGAGTCTTGCCCGCGGGCCTTGAGCCACATCCTGAGCGTGGACTTGTCCGACAGCCCGCTGCCGAGATCCACCAGCTTTCCGGGCGTGAAGATTCCGCTGAGCGCAGCAGCAGTGTCCAGGTCGGTGAGCTCGCCGACCGGTCCGTCGGGCGATATCGGAGGCAGCGGCTGGCGCGGCTGGTAGGAGCTGGCAACCAGCCTGGTCCGGCGCTTGTGCCGGGCCGGGGCGTGCAGGTCGATGGCCCGCTCGACGCCGCAGACGCTGTAGTTTCCACCAAGGTACGAGTCGGCATGCCAACGGGTGCCGCCGCGGTTGCGGGCGACCAGCACCGGCCCGCCGGCCTCCACCCAGCCCGCCGGGTAGAGCTCGACGATTGTGTCCTTCCATTGCGCGTAAGCCTTCTTGTTCTGAGTCTCCGCGTACTCCATGGACGCGACCACGGGCAGCAGTTCGCGCCATCCGGGGAAGGCGTGGTCGAACTTGTCCTCCAGTGCTCCCTGCTCATGGCCGTGCCAAGGTCCGATGTAGTCGCAGTCCCGACAAAATGCGCCGTATACGGTGTGGGCGTCGTACGGATCCTGGTCGGCCGGCTCGGACATTGGCGGGTGCCAGTTGTGGCTGAGGAAGCTGGTCCTGTGGGTTTGAGCGGTCGGCTCCGGCTTGCTGATCTGTGTGACCTGGGCCGGCATTGCGGCAGTGTTGTGAACGGGACTGTCTGAGTGCTGCTCAGGGTTGGGAGTGGCATCAGCGGAGGTCTCGGCGAGGGGCACCCCAACGCTGGTGGGCGTTTGTGCCGGACCCTGGATAGGTTCCCGCGGGCTCGGCGGCTGTTCGACGGTCGGGACGAGAGTCTCTCGCCCGTTGGCCGCTACCGGTTCGGCTTCTTCAGTTGCGTCAGCCTCTGCCGTGACGGTGACGCTCTCGGCCTCGGTTTGGGCCGGTGGCAGCGGCATATTCTGCGGAACGCCGTGGCTCTGATCGACGCTGCCAGGCGAGGAAGTCGCGCTCGCGCTCTGCCCTGTGGTGGCCGAGTCCGGCTGAGCCGGGGCTTTTGCAACCTCTGTGCCCCAGGTCTCGTACTCGGTCGAGTTCGCATGAGGTACCGGTTCGAGGACGAGGCTGACGTCGTCAACCACGATGGGTTCAGACGGAGCGGCCTCTTGGGGTGCCTCGCGCTGCACCATGATGGACATCGCTGAATGCAGTCGGCGCAGCAGTGCATCCCGGTCATCTTCGGAAGGACCCGATATACCGGCCACTGCGCGGCTCGCCCGATTGCGGCGCGCTTCTTCATCCTTCTGTGCCTGCTCGCGAATGGCGGCGTCGAGCACGATCCGGCGAGATCGCACCTCGTCGAGGGCGGCTTGTTCGGCGAACGGCTGGCCGATGGCTGCTTCGTTCTCGCGGATGCGCTGTTGGAGAGTCTGAATAGCGGCGCGGGTCTCGGCTGCTGTCTGGCCGGCATCGGTGATGGCTGTGGTGATGGCGTCCCGGATGCGCCAGTGCTGGCCTTTTGCCGTCCAGGCGAGATTGATCGGGACGTCGATGCGGTGCCGGTTGTCGCCGACGATGAGTCGGGCGGAGAGAGCGTCGGGGCGGTTCGTGGAGTAGGTGAAGTCGATTCCCACCCCGCCGCGCCAGTGCACGTCGCCGTCGCAGTAGCCCCTGGCGATGGTGGACTCGGCCAGCGCGCCGAGGATGGTCGGCACATCGTCCGCGGAGCGCGGCATCTGTCGGGCGTCGAGCCAGGGCGAGTCGTCGGGTGCTGCGGCGCATTGGGCGAGGGCTTCGAGTGCGTCGGCGGTGCGTGTTGCCGCATCCGCCTGCATGGTGAAGGTGTGGATGTCGGCGCGCAGGCGGCGTTGATTGCGCTGGTGGCTGGCGGCAAGGCTGGCCAGGGTCTTGACCTTGACGTTGACCTCGCTCAGCTCGGCGAGCATCGGGTTGCCGGTGGCCACGGCCTTGATCTGGCCGTAGTCCAGGGCGACGTCGCCGATGTCCTCGACGGTCCGCGCGGTGACCTGGCCGGAGAGGATGGGGCGTAGGGCCTTCTCCTTGCGTTCGAGGGTCTGCCACATGAAGGCGTCGAACGAGTCCTTGGTGACGTAGCGGAAGATGTGGACGGACGGGTTGAGGTTCTTCGGCCTCCAGACGCGGCCCTCGCGTTGTTCCACCTGGTCCGGGCGCCAGGGGGCGTCGACGTGGTGGAGGGCGACGGCGCGGCGCTGGACGTTGACGCCGACGCCGAGCTTGTCGGTAGAGCCGAGCAGGACCGCGACCTCGCCCTTGTTGCACTGGTCGAAGAGAACCATGCGTTGGGCGGCGGTGGTGGCTTCGTGGATGAAGCGGATACCCGCAGCGGGCACGCCTGCGGCGATCAGTTGCTGACGGATGAGGCCGTAGACCTGGTTGCCCTTGTCCTTGTTGGGGGTGCCCAGGTCGCAGAAGACGAGCTGGAGCTTGCCGCGGACGCCGGAGTCGTCGCCGGCCAGGGTGAGGTCTTTGGAGTTGTGGTAGATGCGTGCGACGTTCTCGGCGACGGCGCCGACTTTGCCGGGTCCCTCGGGTTCGAGGCCGACGAGGGATTCGTGCAGGGCGACCTTGCGGCCGTCCGAGCAGATCTTGAGCATGTTGTCTTCGCTCGGCAATACGCCTCCGGCGCGGATGTCATCGGCACGCTCGGCCAGTTCGTGCACGAAGTCGCGCACGGTGTCGGAAGCGTCGATGACCACCAGGTGCCGACGGGAGTCGGGCCGCACGACAGGGAACGACTCCGGCGCGCGCAACTCGGCGAACTCGGCGACGGTGTGCATGAGGTCGGGGATGTTGATGATCTCCACGGGGCGGCGGTTGAGCCGGAATCCGCCGTCCGGGGTGATCTCCACTCCGGTGGCGAAGCGGACGAACAGGGAGGCCCAGGCGTCGGCGGAGGTCAAACCGAGCTCTTCAAGCCGCTGGGGTTGGAGATAGTGCTGGAGGACGAAGAGCTCCAGCAGGGTGTTGGATACGGGAGTGCCGGTGAAGCCGGTGACCACCGCCTGGCCGGGGTGCTGGGTGCGTTGCCAGCTGAGTTTCATGTCGAGGTCTTGGGCGCGCTTGGAGCCGTTGATGGCGAATCCGTCGGTGTGCACCGGGACGTCGAGGTTCTTGAAGTAGTGCAGTTCGTCGACGAGCAGGTAGTCGGTGCCCAGGTGCTCGAAGTACACCCCGTCGTCGGTGGCGTGGTTGAGCAGCGACTTTGCTTCGGCGTCGTGCCGGTCGACCATCTTGGCGATCTGCTTGATCTTGCGAGGCTCGGCGTGGTCGGCCTTGGCTTCGATGAGCGCGGTGCGGTAGTCGGCGGCCAGGGCGGTGAGGTAGTCGGCCTTGACGGTGGGGTGGACGGGCAGGGAGGTGAAGGACGGGTGGGACATGACCACCGCGTCCCAGTCCTCCATGGCGCAGCGGGCGGCGAACAGCTTGCGGGCGCGGGCGTTGGCCAGGTCCTCTTTGCCAGCCATGAGGATGCGGGCGTTGGGGAAGAGGCGTTTTCCGTCGCGGGCGATCTGCTCCAGCGTGGAGGGCACCACGATGATCAGCGGCTTGGCGGCGAGGCCGAGGGCCTTGAGCTTGAGGGCGGCCATGAACATGGTGGCGGTCTTGCCGGTGCCGACCGGGTAGGGGCACAGCGCGTCGTCGCCGGAGATCATGCGGGCGACCATGTCGCGCTGGTGCTCGTAGGGCTCGAACTCGGAGTCCAGCCCCGGGAACGTCAGGTGGGCGCCGCTGTACGTGCGGGGGACGATGGCGTTGTAGGTCTGATTGTAGTCGTGGGTCAGGCGGTCGGTGCGGTCGGGCTCTTCCCGCCACCAGGTGTTGAAGCGTGCGGCGATGGCGTCGAGGCGGTCGTTGGCCGCGATCGTCTCGTCCTGATTGCGCACCCGCTTGTCGTCGATGTAGTCGTAGACGACCGGGGCCTTGCCGTTCAGGCCGTATTCGAGCAGCTGGTAGGCGTTGAGACGGATGGTGCCCCAATCGGTGGTCGCCGCCGCGGACTCCTCCGCGCGGCGGCTGGCGGTCACGCTCCAGGTGTTGGTGCGCGGCTCGTGCCAGACGTTCACGGGGAAGCCCAGTAGCTCGACCGCGAATGCGCGGACGTCCGGGGCGGGGATCCACGGCGCGCCGAGGTTGGCTTCGATCTGCTCGGGCTCCAAGTCCACCGGGATCACGGCTTCCAGCGCTGGCACGTTGCGGCCGAAGCGCTCGGTATCAGCGGAGGCCGCAGCCTTGGCGCGGGCAAGCTTGCGCCGGACGTTGCCGGTCAGGTACTCGTCGGCCGGCACCCACGTGTCGGTGGCCGGATCGATGAAGGCGACATCGGCCAGCAGCCCCTCGGCCTCCGTGCGTTCCACGCCCAGCAGTTCGACCACTCGGTCGAACTCGAAGCGGCCGAGCTCGTCGCGGCACAGGGCGATGGCTTCGGCCGGAGAGTCGGCGTGGGTGGCGCGCTCGCGCGGCCGGTTGACCCGGCGGGTCAAGAGCGCGGCCTTGGTCGCCGTGCGCGCGTCGTCGTCGAAGTCCTCAAGGGCCAGGACGGTGACGAAGTCCGGGTCACGGCGGAACCCGCCCATCGACGGCCGGCGGCGCGAGGAGAGGGCCACGCCGTCCTCGTCCGGCTTGCCTTCCACCACCGTGTACCGATTGAGGTAGCCGTGCGCCTTCACATAGGTGTCGTAGAGCCGGGCGGCTTCGGCCCGCAGCGGAGTGAGGGCTTCCTCGGGCCGGGTGTGGTCGGATTCGGCGTCGAGCAGGGCCAGGACCGCATCGCGCAGCGCGACGAGTTTCGGCAGCTCCTTGCCGGGGCGCTGGACGGGGACGAGGGCGCCTTCGACGACTTCGTGCACCGCGCCGTCCACCAGGTGGAAGCTGCCCTCCTTCTTGCCGTCGGCGCGCAGTTCGAAGGGAGCGGTCTGGGCGGTGATCGGCATGGCACCGGCGTCCACCTGCCAGCCGCAGCCCGCCTCGATCGCCTCGCGCGCGATCTCGCGTCCAGCCGCCGCCAGGGCGAGCTCGACCGGAGGGTCCTCGGGGCGGGCGTCGACGCGCAGCGTGCGCCCCCAGCGCGGAGCGCTGTCTTCGGCCAGTTCGCCGAGGACCATCTGCGGGTTGGTCAGGAAGTAGGTGTTGACCTGCTGGCCGCCGACCGACGGCCCGGTGGCGATCCACTGGTGCCGGTCGGGGCCGAACTCGGCGTCGGCGTGGCGGCGGCGCAGGACCAGGACGTCCATGAGAGGTTCGGTCCCGCCGGAGGTCAGGGTGTCGTTGGGCAGACGCACGGCCCCGAGCAGTTCGGCTTCGCGGGAGATCAGCATCCGCGCGGCCTGGGCGGTGTCTCCGTCCGCGTCCATGGTGTAGCGGGAGGTGATCAGGACGGCGACGCCGCCGGGGCGCAGTGCTTTGACCGAGCGGTAGATGAAGTAGTTGTGCAGGTTCGCGGTCAGTTCGCGCGGGAGGGTCGGGTCGTAGACCTTGGTGTCGGCGAACGGCACGTTGCCGAGCACCGCGTCCGTGGCGTAGGAGGAGATGGGGGTTTCTTCCAGCCGCCGGTTGTGGATGGTGGCCCCCGGGTGCAGGAGGCCGGCGATGGCGGCCGTGGTGGGGTCGCGTTCGACCCCGGTCCACGTCGCGGGTATCTCCTCGGGTGTTGCGGCCATGAAGTTCCCGGATCCGCAGCCCGGCTCCAGGATCCGGCCGCCGGGGAACCCCAGACCGGTCAGGATCTGCCAGCAGGCGGCGGTGATCCGCGGCGGGGTGTAGAAGGCGTTGTAGGTGGCCTGGACGCCGAGGTCGTAGTCCTGTTCGGGCAGCAGGACGGCGATGCGTTCGCCGATCTCCTTCCAGCTGCCGGTGCGGGAGCGTTCCAGGGCCGGGGCCAGTGGTCCCCAGCCGGACCAGCCGCGCAGCGCCTCCAGATCGTCAGGCGTTGCGGCGGTGTGCGGGGCCCGGCGCAGACGCTCCAGGGTTTCCAGAGCGGCCAGGCTGGCGCGTGCGCGGCGGATCGGACCGATGTTCGCGGTCTCGGTAGCGGGGACTTCGGCCATGGCGGCCTCCAGGTGGTGCGGCCCGGCCGGTGGCCGGGGTGGTGCGGGTCAGGTCACAGGGCGTAGGCGGCCAGGGCGCCTTCGAACGCGGGGTCGTGCTTCTGGTGGGTGCGGTAGGGGCCGTCGTCCTGGCTGCTGGAGTGCGACGGCATGGTCAGCAGGAGGCCCAGCCAGGTGCGGATCTCATCGGGTGGCACGACGACGCCGAAGCCGCGGCGCCAGATCGTGGGCAGCGGGCCTTCGTCGGTGGTGTGCAGGGCCAGCAGCGACCAGCCGTCCTCCTCGCTCCAGCGCAGCTCCACCCGCTCGGCGCGGGCGAAGGTGTAGGCCCAGGGGTCGTCGAAGTCGTCGTCGGGCGGCAGCATCGTCATCGCTGCCGAGCGCACCGTGCCGGGGCTGAAGGTCGCGACACCCACGTGCAGGTCTTCGAGCAAGAGCGCGACACGCACGGTCTCGACGTACGGGCGGTGGTCGGTCTTGGCGGAGGGGGAATCGTTGGCGGACATTCGGGTTCTCCTTCGGGTTCTGGTTCGTGCCGGATCTCAGGCGGCGGCGATGGGCTGGGGATAGAAGGTGCGATCACTGGCCAGGTCCACGTCATCGGCGCGGAACCACATCGCGCCGTCTCCGTCGTCCTGGTCGGCCGCGTCCGGGTCGTGGTCCGGGCGGGAAGCGAAGGCCCACCAGGAGCCGTCGTAGTAGGTGAAGGCGACGATGGTCTCGTGCTGGGGGTGGGCCAGACCGGCAGTGGTCAGGGCGTGCATCTGTGCGGAGGTGAGGACGTTGACGTCGGACATGGTGATCACTCCTGGATCGGTTGCGGGGTTGGTGAGGATGGATGCGGTCGGGCGCATGAGCTGAGGGATGCCTGCGAGGGGGTCGGCTCCCGCCCACGCGCTGGTCTGCTCGGCGGTCAGATCGGTGTCGGGGGTGTCGTGGCCGGCGCGGCATCCGCCCGCCCACCAGCCGGAGACGTGGCCGAGGAAGGTGACCAAGGCTTGGTGCCAGTAGACGGCGGACTGCCCGGTGCCTTCAGGCCCGTAGGCTTCGGCGCGCCAACCGCGCAGTGCCCACAGTTCCTCGATCAGTTCGGGGTGCTGGGGCCAGCAGGTCGGGAGGCGGTCTTCCAGGACCAGGCGGTAGCGGCCGATGAGCCAGGCGGTCCACTCGCGCAGCTGCTGCCAGGCGAGCACGTACTCCGGCTCGCTCATCGCGTGCCATTCGCTCAACGAGGCGGGAGTATCGGGGGATACGGGCTGGTCCTGCCCGGATGCTGGAGTCTCGGAGGCGGTGCGCGGCCGTCGGGTCAGGCGGCTGGCGGACTGGTGGGGGCGGCCGCGGACCCGGCGTCCGGCGCTGGGGCCGACGGTCGGCGGTGCAGCATGGCGGTCGTCGAAGCTGTTCACGAGACCGCCTCCCTTGCGTCCGTGGCGCAGGCGTCCTGCGTGACCTTGGCGAGGATGGCGCGCGCGTCCTTCTCGGCTTTCGCGTGCAGCGCGGCGTCGGGGCCTTCGTAGTGGCGGGTCATGCGGATCTTCACGGCCGGGGTGGTGGCGTGGATGACCAGGGCCTCGCGCTTGGCGGAGTTCAGGGTGCGGATGTCTTCGGCTGTCATGGTCTTGTGCTGTTGGACGGAGCTGCCGGTGGTGACACTGCCGTCGTCCGAGCGCTGGTAGGTGGTCATGTGCCGGTCGTATTCGCCGACCAGGCTTTCCGACAGGTCGCGCAGTTCGGTGCCGGACAGGCCGCCCAGGACGAGCTTGACGGTGGCAGCTCCCCAGAGCATCGCCGCTTGCTCCGCGCCCCAGCGCGCTTCGGCTTGAGCACGCGACTGGAGGATGGCGGCGATGAAGATGCCCGAGCCTCCGGCGAACGACATCAGCGCGGGCAGGGACGGGAGCGGGACGACGTTGGCGATCTCGTCGAGGAACAGGCCCAGCGGCGGGTCGAGCCGCCCGCCGGGCATGGCGTCGGCCAGGCGCTTGGCGGTTTCGATCAGCTCGTCGACGAACGCCGCGATCAGTGGGGCAAGCGCCGTGGCCTGCTTCTCGGCGACCAGCAGGTAGACGGTGCCCTTCGACCGCAGGAAGTCCTCCAGGTCGAAGCCGTCGGCCTCCGTCTCGGGGCAGAACGTGGCCTGCGCGGTCGGGGAGAGCAGCGGAGCCAGCGCGGTCTGCACCGTGGTCCACAGGCCGGACTTGGTTTCCGGCGGGGTGCGGTAGAGGCCGTCGAGCAGCTGCGCGCTGCCGGGTGCGGCGTCGGGGTAGTCGCGCAGGAGTTTGACCGGGGTGTCGTCGCGGTCGTTGAGCGACCAGGTGAGCACCTCGCGCATGGAGCGGCCGGCGAGAGCCGCGGCGTGCAGCCAGAGGGTGAGCAGGTTGGTGGCGTTGGCGCCGAAGTACCCGGCGTTGGAGGAGTCCTGTTTTTCGCTGCGCCCGACGGTCACCATCACCTCGGCACGCTGGCGAGCCTTGTCCAGACTCCGACATCCCGCAGTCGGCGACCAGCGCACCATCTGGGACCAGGACGTCATGCCGGTCGGTGCCATCACCGCTACCGGACCGAGCTCGCCGCGAAGCGTTGCGGTGGCCAGGAGCACGTCCATCCGCATCGAGGTGACCAGTGCCGAGCCGGGCCAGCGGTGCACCCAGGGGATGACGACCTGGGAGGACTTGCCCTGTCGGGGAGCGGCGACCACCACGACGGAGTCCTCCGTGGACACCGCCAGGCGCATCTTGTCCGGAACCGAGCGCCCGAGGGGGAGTCCGACCTCGGTCAGTCCGAACGGCGACTTTGACAGGCTCGGGCGTACCACCGGGCCACGCTTGAGCACCGCCGCCTCGGCCAGGTGGACCGCGAGGTCCTTGCGGGTAGCGAAGCCGTCATCGCGCCGCTTGAACCGCGCCCAGGTGCGAGCCCCGGTTACAGCCAGCACCGCGCCGACGCCGAGGAGAATCGCGCCCGCGCAGTAGAACACGGTGGAGCCCGGGAGGAGCGCGGAGGACTCTGGCGGCCAAGCCGCGCGCGGATCACGCAGATGTCCGGGCAGGCGCAGCGCGATCGACAAACTCTGCGACACCGGCACGCGCGGAAGCGCACCGTGGGTCAGCAACCCAGCGGCTTCACCCCACAGCCAGGTACCGAGTCCGGCGACCGTGAACAGGCCCAGGCCCAGTAGGATGACCATGTCCTTGCCGTCGTGCACCAGGTGCCGGGCGGGGGACGGACCGTCAGAGTGTGCAGCCATCGGTATCAGCCTCCTTTCGTCTATGCACTCATCCGCTGGTTGGTGTAGAACCACTCACGCTCGGACGACGTCAGCTCCATGCGAACCGCCGCCGAATGGTGGCGGCCGACCTTCCACAGGGCGTGGCCGATATGGGTCGCGCCCCACGAGGCGATGTGCGCGCATTCGGGACCGGTCAGGCCGATCGCGTCGCGGGTCATCGCAAGCGGCGCGACGTCCTGGGCCAGGCACACCCGCACGTCGCAGGACGCGATCAGGTTCGCGGCGATCGCCGCTTCGGGACTGCCTGCTGCCCCGACGGTTTCGAAGTCCGCGAGTCGGTGCGTGGCCAGAATCTGGATGGTGCCGGTGGCGCGGGACAGGCGCAGGTCGCCGTCGAGCTTGCGGACCATCGCGGGAATGCGCATGGCCCGCCACAGTTCGTCGCGCACTACGAGGCGGACAGGTCCAGCCGGGTCGTCGATGGCGGCCTGACCCCAGGAGGAGACGCAGGCCAGGGTCATCGCGATCGTCTCGTCCCCGCGCCCGTCGAGCCGGGAGAGGTCCACGGTCTGGATGGGGGCGGTGAAGTCCAGCCGGACGGTGGTCGGCCCGTCGAACAGGCCGGACAGTGACCCGTGCACCATGGAACGCAGTGCATCGGAGACGTCGCGCACCATGTCGCGCAGTTCGTCAGCGTCCGAGCCGCGCACTCGCAGCTCCCGAGCCATCTCGTCGGTCGGGTCGCGCAGCACGGCCCACACCTGCGGAAGGGTCGGATCGACAAGGGTGGAGGCTGCGCCGGCCTGTCCGGTCGCCTCATGGATGGCGAGGGAGACCGCGGCCTCCTCGGTCGGGGTGAGGGGTCGGCCGAGCTTGGTGGACAGCAGCGCATTGAGAAGCGTCAGCCGCCGCCGGTGGATCTCGGCCAGGCGCTCGTCCAACTCCGCCGGGTCACTCGGCAGATCCTCGCCCAGGGGACCGGCATCGAGCGGGTTCATCCGATTCGGCAGGCCGGGCCCGAGCTCCACCGGCTCGACGCCGAGCGCGCTCGCCAATTCCTTGTACTCGTTCTTCAAGTCCCCGAGCACGAGCGTCTTGACGCCGTACGACATGAGCCGGAAGGCCAGTCCCTTGATGTGGGCCGACTTGCCCGCGCCGGGGATGCCGGTGATCAGCATGTTCGGGTTGGTGATCAATCCTTGGCGCAGCCAGGCGATCGGGTGGCAGGAGAAGGCCGCGCCGGTCAGCAGGCTCGTGCCGATGTACGGGCCGACCGCCGGAATCCCGCCGCCGTACAGGAACGGGTAGAGCCCGGCCAGCTGTGCTGTCGCGGCCCGGTAGACCCGAGGCGGCGGAGCCAATGGGGCCCTCCCGCAATACGGGCGGTTGAGTCCGCGCCGCGGAGCATTGCCGACCGGGCGCTGCTCACTGACGTCGTGGCCCTTGTCCACAGCGGAGCTCGGTGCCGGGGCGAGGGGTCGCAGGTCCGCGAGGTTGACGGCCGGGAGGCTGGTGGCCGCAGCGAGCTGGCGGCGCTTGGAGGCAGGAGTGCGCATCAGGCTCACCACCGCTTCGCCGGAAGACCGAGGCCCACCGGGAGGGTCATGGCGAAGCCGGTGTCCTGGGCCCCGTGCATCCGGCGCAGCTCGATCCCGATCAGCGCGGCCCCGGCCTCGGCCTGCGCGCACGCATCCGAGAGCTCGTCGATCTCATCGACGGTCACCGTCAGGTAGCCGGTGAAGCGGCACAGGCCCGAGCCGTGCGCGTGCTCGGCGTCTTGGGCCGCGGCCCGGTCCAGGGCCACCTGCTCGGAGGCGGAGACGGACTGCCCGGTGCGAGTGCGTAGGCGGATGCCGACCTCGCGCTTGGTGCGCTCGACCATCACCGCCTTCTGTGCCGCCCGCGGACCTAACGGCTCGATGACGAACGAAAAGGACCGCCGATGGGTCGCGTCCGCCAGCAGTGAGGCCAGGGAGGTCGCGTAGACGGGGGAGAGTGGCCAGGCATGAACTGCGTAGGAGACGGAGACCGCGCCGTCGTGCCGGTAGGACGACCACGAAGTCTCGGCCGCGGCCGGTCCCGCCAGCGAGGGGTCCAGACCGGCGGGCACCGCGGGCTCGTCGCCGTGGGCGAGGCGCTCGTCCGCCTCCGCCCGGCGCGCGTCGAGCATCGTGGCTGCGTGCGGGTCGAACCCGGTGCGCACGACTTCTGACACTTCCGGGACGTCCAGCCAGTGCGTGATCGAGATGCCGGCGCCGCCCAGGAGCGGGCGAAGCGCCCGCACCTGCTGTTCCAGGACCCGGCAGGCGCCGGTCTCGCCGCCGCCGGAGGCGCGGATCGCGGTGGCGGTGCGCCGGGCGTCGAGGGTGACGGTCAGCCAGGTCTGGCGGCGGCAGGTGGCCGGGGCCGCGGCCGCAAGGAGTGCTTCGTTCGCCATGACCGAGGCGAGGGGAGCAGCCGGGTCGAGGTGGTCGGTGTGCCAGGAGCGCAGGGAACCGGCGGTCTGCGGGACGGTGCGCGAGGCGAACTGCACCCGGGCGATCGGCTGATCCTCGGTACACAGCGACGCGAGGACTTCGCCCCATGCCTGCACCATCGCCTCAGCACGGTCCGGGTCGAGCAGCCCGAGTCCGGCCGAGTCCACTGCGGCGACAGCGGTGTACGTGCGGGAATGGGGGTGGTGCAGGACCGCGATGCTCTCGCCGGTGCCGTCGGTGGCGGTCAGGATGCGCATCGGCGCGAGGACACCGGGCAGATCCAAACGGGCCGGTTCAGTCCCGCGCTCGGGGGCGAAGGCCCCGGACAGGAAGGTGTTCTTGTGGCGCAACTTGAGCAGGTTGTAGGAGACCACGGTGATCGTCCATTCGTCGAGGGTGCGCCCGGCCACGCGCACGTAGGCGCAGCCGCCGAGCAGGAAAGCGAGCGGCCAGGCCAGCAGTGCCCCGGCAATGTGGCCGGAGGCGATGGGCTGGAGGCCGAGGAACACGCCGACGGCGACCAGGGCGGCGCGGCGCCCGGACAGGCCGAGCAGGAAGTGCACCTTCTCGTGCTGCCACCCGGCATAGGTGCGGGCGGGAATGAGTGCGGGCATGTCGATCACGCCTTTCCGCTGGATGAAGAATCACCGGTCGAACCGGCCGAGGTGGACTGTCCTGAGCGAGAGGAGGACGAGCCACGGGGAAGGCGGATCGAGCCGTACGAGGGGTAGCCGCCGGGATAGGCCGTCGGGTTCGCTCCCTCCATTCCGGCGTGCCCGGCCTGCTGCTCCATCCGCGAGGCCACCGCGTTGATGGTCTTGTGCAGCGTCTGAAGCGCCGCCACGGCGATACCAGCGGGCCCGGCGGCTGCACCGGCCGCTGCCGCACCGCCACCGGCCGCACCGGCAGCTGCTCCACCGCCACCGGCCGCACCGGCTCCGCCGGCACTGCTGCCGGATGATGCCATGGCCCCGCCGCCGCGTGCGGCGTTGGCTGACATGGCCTGGCGCTCGGAGAACTGGCCGAACGCGGCCGGGTCGATACCCGGGCCGCCGCCCGCACTGCGGTTGGCAACTGCGCCCACCAGTGCGCCTGCGCCCATCGCCCCGCCCATGCTGACCGAGGTGAAGGTGAACAGTCGCCCGATGGCGGGCCAGGCGAACACGGCCATGAACAGCACGGCCATCCCGGAGATCAGGCCCGTGATGCCGGTGGAGTTACCGGCCATGTCGAAACCGATGACGAAGACGAGGGCGATGACGGGCTTGACCAACGCCAGCTGCACACCGGCCTTGACCAGCTTGCGCCACCACTCCTGGGTAGAGGAGCCGATCTGCCCGGCCGCCCCGATCGGGGCGGTGGCCACCAAGACGCAGAACACCGCGTTGCGCAGCACGAGCTCGAACCACAGCACGAGCACGACCACAATGCCGAGCAGGCCGAACAGCAGCAGGAGCACCGACGGAACCTCAGGGCCGTCGACTGAGCTGAGCGCGAGCAGGGTGGTCAGGCGCTGGGTGAATCCGGTCATGCTGGTGCCGCTGGAGGTGACGATCCAATTGGCCAGGTAGTCGGAGGCCGCCATGATCTGCGCGGAGACCCCGAGGGTGAGCAGCGCGGCCAGGGCCGCCTTCGGCAACCCGATCAGAGCCTGGGCGAGCGGTGCCCCGGAACGGGTCCACACCACCGAACCGGCCTGCACGACCAGCAGGAACATTGCGACGATCATGCCGAGGGTCAGGCTGATGGCGTAGACGCCGTGGATGGAGGACAGGTCGGGGTCCGGCATTGAGGCGAACACCCCGCCGAACCACTGCAACACCGAGGTGAAGGCGTCGGCGAACGAGTGGCAGATGGAGTCCCACGCCGACCCGGCGATGTCCCCGACCGCACTGCCGACGGCGGACTCGGCGCCCGAGGTGATGGTGTTGACAGCCTTGTCGGGCAGGGTGACCACGTCGGTCAGGCACTGGCCGATGTTGCCGTCCAGGCACCCGGAGCCCGAGCCGGTCTGCGCGAATCCCACGGCCAGGAGGGTGGTCATGAGGCACCGCCTGTGGTGGCGATCAGAGCCAGCCAGCCCTGAGCGACCGCGGCCTGGGTGTCGGGAGTCGCAGCCAGGCCGGAGTAGTTCTGACCGGCACCGCCGATGGACTCCAGCTTCCAGTCCCCGCCGGTCCAGTGCATCTGGACGGGGAAGACCCCGGTGGTCTGGGCCATCTGGCCGCGGGCGTTGATGAAGGTGCTGTTGGTCAGCAGCAGCACCAGGATGTCGTCCGCCGTGGCGGTGCGCAGCTGGTACATCTGTGCGGTGGTCTGGAACGCGACCGGCGGGTTGAGGGGTCCGTTGGTCGGCAATTGCAGGTCGCCACGCAGCTTCACGGTGCTCGCGGCCAGGTCGGTGACCAGGGTGCTGTTGCCCGGGTCACCGACCGCGCGCATCACCGAGGCGGCGTAGTCCGGGTCGAGGGTGGAGGCCACCGCGTCGAGGTATTCCGCGGAGGCGCTGACCGCGCCGACGACTGTGTGCGGGTAGCCGACTTCAATGCCGTCGGCCAGGCGCGCGCCCTGGACCAGCGAAAGCGCGCCCGAGGGGACAGGGATCGGGGAAGTGGACGGGGTGGGCGACGGACTCACGCGGGTCGCCCCGGTGTGGCCGCGATGGGTGGCGAGCAGTGGAACCGCGACTGCCGCGATGACCAGCAGCGCACCGGCGGCAAGGACTGCCGGGAGAATGCGCTTCGTGCCGATAAGGTTACGCATTGTGACTCCAAGTGGTGGCAAAACGCCTGTGAACGGGGGCGGGCCTAGCCCAGGCCGTAGGAGGAAGTGATCAGCGTGCCTGCCACCGCGATCACGACGGCGCCGATCACGGCGCAGATCAGGGTGACCTTCCCGCGCTCGGCCAGCTCGGCCCGGCGCGAGGTGTTGCCCACGGCGATCATGCCGCCGGCCATCACCGCGGCCCCGGCGCAGCACACCAGCGCGCCCCATTTGACCCACGACAGCAGGGTGACCAGGGCGTTCGACCCGTCGGGCGCCGCAGGCGCCGGGTCGGGAACCACGCCTCCGGCGTGGACGATCAGCTGGGTGGCGAACTGGTGGAGAGATATCGCGATCATGGTTTTCACCTGGTTCTTTCGGTGGTTGTCGATGTCCAGAAGGCCCGTGGTGCCAGCTGGGGCGTCCCCCTGCTTCTTGGGGGTGGGCTAACTGTTCATCTATGCAAACAGGGTGAAACCACCTTAAGATCATCCATACCGGACATGTCAACCCGAGCGAACGAGGTAAACTGAAATGGTTCAGAAGTGTTCACGACAGTCGACGGCATCTGTGCAGTTGACGCCCCGAGAAGGGACAAGCGATGAGCGAGCAGACCACGGGCGCGGGCGAGGAGCCGGCGATTCCTGCGGGGACTGCCGGATCGGCTTCGTCCGACGAGCAATCCCCGCAGCCCAAGCAGGCCGACCCGGGCGTCATCGCCGAGCGGTTGCAGTACCTGTTCGAGAACAAGCGCAAGCCCGACGGCAAGAAGTACTCCTACCGCGAGGCAATCCGCGCGATCGAAGCCTCAGGCGGCGCGTCGATCTCGGTCGGCTACCTGTCCCAGCTGGTCACCGGGGTCAGAACGAACCCCATGATGGATGCCGTCCAGGGGCTGGCAAAGTTCTTCGAAGTGCCGCTGTCCTACTTCGACGCGCACACGGACACTGCGGACACCAACGAGCAGTTGAAGCTGGTCGCTGCGATTCGGCACGCCGGAGTGCAGGACGTGGCGATGCGCACAGTCGGCCTGCCACCCGAGAGCGTCAAGCTGATCCTGGGCATGATCGACCGGGTACGCGCGGTCGAAGGACTGCCCCCGGCGGAACCGGAGACCGACACGGACGAGTAGCGCCCGTACGCAGGTTCACCCGGCTGTACCGACGCTCGCCGCGCCGAGGGCCGGGTGAACTGCGATGAATCGCGAGCAATCACGTCACGAGTGCTGCGCCGTGGTCGCAACCCTCGATCTGCCAGACCCGTTTGAACTTTCCGAATTCTGCACACGTCTCGGCCGACAGATCGGCCGTGACATCGTTCTGATGTCGCATTCCATGGTGATCGGCGGGCTGTGCGGCACCTGGATGAGGACGGCCAAGGCCGACTACGTCTTCTACGAAGAAGACACCTCGCAACTGCATCAGCAGCACATCATCTTCCACGAGGTCGGACACATCCTGCGGAGCCATGTGCCCGGCAAAGAGCTGAGCAAGGACGTCGCGCGCACCATCGCGGCCGGCATGAAGGTCAGCGATGTCTTCCGGGTGCTCGGCCGCGACTCCTACACCGACGACGACGAGTTCGAAGCCGAGCTCATCGCCACGCTGATCCTGAGCCGTATCGGCCGCCAAACCGTCCGTGAAGAACCGCGGGCCACGGATCCGACTGCCAACGACATCATCGCCCGCATCACCAACTCGCTCTCGCGAGGTGAACGATGAACGCAACTCTCTACCCTGTGGCCGCGTTGTTCGCCTGGGTGGTCGTATTCGCCAGCGCGAAGCGGCTCCCGTCTATGACCAAGAAGCCACCCCAGCTAGCTACTTGGGCGCTCTACCTGTTCTTCGCGTTGATCTTCACCACCGGGTGGGCCGTTGTCTGGGACCGCCTCGACGCCTGGACCGGCCTGCCCGAGTCGAACACGCTCATCGCGATGTGCCTGGTCGTCTGCTACTGCGCCAGCGCACTTGTTCTGCTGCAACTGTGGTCCTACGCCCCGGAACAGGCACGTCGCCGGGCAAAGATCACCATTTCTGCGGCCGTCGTCATTCTCGTCGCGATGGTGGCGTTGTTCCTGCGCAGCGACGCAGTGCACCATCGCCAGAGTTCTTTCAAGGCGTGGTACGGCGGATCGGTCGAGTACGAGCTGTACCTACTGATCTACCTGGCGACCTACACGGTCGCCGAGGTTGAAGTCATCCGCCTGTGTCGCCGCTACGCGAAGGTGATCACGCGCAGCTGGTTACGCACCGGCCTGATCACCACGGGCATCGGCGCGGTGATCGGACTGCTCTACGCACTCACCCGCCTGGCGGACATCGCTGCCGCCCGAGCCGGTGCGGACATCTCCCGATTTGAGAACGTGGCCGAAGTCGGCGCCGGGCTCGGCGCACTGTTGGTGATGATCGGTCTCACTCTTCACTGGTGGGGGCCGCGGATTTCCGCTCTCGCCACGCGATCACGTCGCTCGATCGCCTACGCGCGTCTGCGGCCTCTGTGGGCGTGCTTCTACGCGCTGGATCCCTCTATCGCCTTTGACGACCAGCGGCAGGCCAGCTCTGGGCCGAACTTCAATCGGGCTCGTCGTGCGCGTCTTGTCCTTAGCGACCCGGAGTACCACGCCACTCGACGGGCTGTGGAAATCCGGGACGGCATCCTCACCCTTCGCCCGTACCAGGACCCCGACCATGCCGAGCGAGCCCGCACACGCTACAGCGACCGCGGACTTGCCGGTGACGACCTCGATGCGGCTGTCACCGCAGCTCAGATCCATGCCGCGCTCGACGCCCGCGAGGCCGCGCCGCGCCGAGAGCAGCCGCCATCCCCCACCGCCGGAAACGCCCCCGCCAACCTTGATGCTGAGCTGGCGTGGTTGCTGAAAGTCACAAAGCACTTCAAGAAGAAGCCCGGGACGTTCGGCGAACCGAGCCCTGATCAGACACCTACGGAGGTACCCCGTGAACCAGGCCCAACCCTTCCCTGAACCGATCGAGATGGTCCCGCACCTGTCCGGATGCCCGTACGACTCGTACGCCAAGCTGCGCGAGGCCGGCGGCGCCCACCAGGCGGTCAAACCCAGTGGCGGCCAGGTCTGGGTGATCAGCCGCTACGACGACGTCAAAGCACTGCTCACCGATCCGCGCATGTCCATCGAGGCCCGCAACTCCCGCCACGGTTACCAAGGATTCGGACTGCCCCCGGCACTCGACGAACACCTGATGAACGTGGACGACGAGGCACACGCCAGACTGCGCCGCCTGGTTTCCTCCGCCTTCACCCCCCGCCGCGTCGAAGCTCAACGTGGGCGCGTCCAGGCGGCCACCGACCGCCTGATCGAGGCGATCCTGCCGAACGGTCAGGCCGAGCTGGTCGCGGACCTCGCCGCCCCGATCCCGGTGGCCGTGATCTGTGACCTGCTCGGCATCCCGGAAGCCGACGGCGCCGACTTCCAGAGCTACACCCGCTCGCTGATGAACCCGAACGACCCCAACCGGCCCTCCACCCGCGAACTCGTGGAGGGAATGACCGCTTGTCTGGTCGACCTGATCGAGCGCAAGCGCACCGAACCGGCCGACGACCTGCTCACCGCGATGATCGCTGCGCGCGACGGCGACGACCGGCTGACCGAGAACGAACTGACTTCACTCGCGTTCCTGATCCTGTGGGCCGGGTTCGAGACCACCGTGCATCTGATCTCCAATGGGATCGCCGCCTTGCTCACTGACCCGCAGCTCGCGGAAGCCGTGCGCAACGAGCCCGATCCGCATACCGCGCGTATGGCCGCCCTCGTCGAGGAGCTGCTGCGCCGCGACGGCCCCATGCTCACCGCCATCAGACGTTTCCCCCTCGAAGACCTGCACATCGGCGAACGCATCGTGCCCGCAGGCGACACCGTCCTACTCGCCATCGCCTCGGCGAACAGGGACCCGCAGTTCATCGCCAACCCGGACGAGATCGACCTTGGCCGGACCAGCGGCCATCTCGGCTTCGGCCACGGGCCGCACTACTGCCTCGGTGCCCCGCTCGCCCGCATGGAAGTCCGCACCGCTTTGTGGAGCGTGATCCACCGCCTTTCCAGCGTCGCGCTCGCCGTCCCTGAGCAGGACCTGCCGTGGAAGATCGACCACCGTCAACACGCCCTGACCGCACTGCCCGTCACCTTCACCGCGCAGCCCACCCGATGAGGAGATTGCCATGCCCGTCAAGACCGCCGTAATTGCCGCCATAGCCTCGCCCCTGGTTGTCGTCGCCTCGCTCGCCGCCGTCGCCGGAGCCATCGCCGTTGCACCCGACTCGTCCACGACGTCGATATGCACGGCCGGCCCCGGCGGGGCTCCGGCCAACACCGAAAACCTCAGCTCCGCCCAGCTGGGAAACGCCCAGATCATCGCCCAAGTCGGCATCAGCATGAACGTCCCGATGCCCGGCGAGACCATCGCCATCGCAACTGCGTTGCAGGAGTCTGATCTCCAGAACCTCGATTACGGGGACAGGGACTCCCTCGGCCTCTTCCAGCAGCGTCCTTCCCAAGGCTGGGGCACTCCGGATCAGATCCTCACGCCCACCTACGCGGCCAAGCAGTTCTACACCCAGCTGCTCCAGGTCCCGGGGTGGCGTTCGATGCCCACGACGGATGCGGCGCAGGCAGTCCAGCGCAGCGGATTCCCCGAGGCGTACGCCAAATGGCAGGATGAAGCTCAAGCACTTGCCGAGGAATTCACGGGCAACCTGGTGTGCACGCCAGGAGACTCCGGCGACAGCACAGTCGCCGCAGCAGCCATCAACGCCGCCGGATATCACATCCCTGCCGGCACCCCGGCCCCCATCGTCTCGGTCATTACCTTCGCCCTCGCCCAACTCGGAAAGCCGTACGAGTACGCCGCGACCGGGCCTGGCTCGTGGGACTGCTCAGGTCTTGTCCAAGGCGCATACCTCCACATCGGCGTGAAGTTGCCGCGGACCACGTTCGATCAAGTGAACGTCGGGAGCCCGGTCTACGCCACCAGCCAGCTCCAGCCGGGCGACCTGCTCTTCATCCCCGGATCCGATGGAACCCCTGAAGCCCCTGGTCACGTGGGTATGTATCTGGGTGACAGCTTATTGATACAGGCACCGCAAACAGGCGAGGTCGTAAAAATCAGTCCCCTGAGTCAATGGGTCGGCTCCATCGTGGCAATGCGTCGCATTGTCTGATGTGACTTGTGTTCTCGTTCAACCTTTCGCATTTGCATCGGCTTTTCGCCCACTTTTCGCCGGGCGAAAAACCGAAGAGGAGCGTTGTGTAGTCGTAGGAACCCTCCCGACGCAACTATCCGATCAGGTTGCCGCGGCGTTCGATCAGGACGACATCGAGGCAGGTGCTATGGTGCCGGCCAATCCGTCCGCGTATTCCGACTTTGCGAAATCCGCGCCGTTGGTGCTGAGCTAGGCTGACGGCGTCCTCGGGGAAGGCGCAGCGTCCCTCGTTTGCCGCGTCTTTGGCGGCGGATATACGGCTCTGGCGATGGTTGCCGACAGCCATCCGATCGCCCATCCGAGAAAAACTAAGAGCACAGTGTGCCGCTTGCTCTGGCTCCCGACAGCTGTCACAACAGCGAGGATGATCGTCCACACCACGGCGCAGGCAATGCTGTAGGCCGTATAGGTCCGAAGCCGAGATCTCATGACGAACACTCTCCTCTGCCCTGCGCTGAAGGTTCTGGCGGCGCGCCCGCCATGGACCTGCGGGAATGCATAGGCTGATGCAGCGCTTTCAGGCGGCTGGCCTTCAGTGGCTTGCCTCAGTTTGATCTATGAAGGGCGGAGGCCTGTGGTGTGCTCTCCTAAAGCCCAAGTGGGAGGGAATGTTGGGGTGGGAGATGGTGGGCTCAGTAGTAGTGGCGGCGCCCGCCCACGGCGTGTGCCGTGCGGCCCAACAACATCAGTACTAGCCCGATGATCACAAGGATGACTCCGATGGTCCACAAGATGGGGATCTTGGCGATGAACCCGACGATGAGGAGGATCACTCCGAGAATGATCATTGGGCGGCTGCTTTCGTGTTGAGTTCGAGGGCTGGGTGGAGTCTGGTGGTGCGGGCCGGGGGCGCGCCCGCAGGGCTAGTGATCAGTGCCGGAAGGCGTCCTTGACCTTTGCTCCGGCTTGCTTGGCATTGCCCTTTATCTGGTCGCCGCGGCCCTCGGCCCGCAGACGGCGGTTGCCCGTGATGCGGCCGAGGGTCTTCTTGAGCCGGCCTCTGATGGCTTCGGTGGTGTGGCTGCTCTTCTTGGCGACGTTCATGTCACTGCCTTTCGTCGGGTGCTATCCGGGCGGGCTGGACGGTGGGCGAACGCGCCGGGCGGCCCGTCGGTGGAGGGCTTGGCCCAGTTGTGGCCGCAGGATCACGCGGCCAGCAGGTCAGGTCCGCTGAGTGCGGTTGGGGCAGTGGCCCCCGATCGGCTGGCGAGTGCTGGAGTGGTGTCCGATACGTCGGCCAGAGCGCTGTACGGGTTGGCGCGGGCCGCGCCGAGCTGGTTGAGGCTCCGGGCCTGCAAGCGCGAGACCTGCTCCCGGGGGACGCCGAGTTCGGCGGCGATCTGCGCTTGGCTCATCCCGCGCAGGAACCGCATCAGCAAGGCCCGCTTGGCCCGGTTCTCCAGCGCCGGGAACACGGCGGTGAGCGCTGAGCGGCCGGATGGCGTTTGCAGGCGGTCACTGTAGTGGTCGGAGACCGGGGCGCTGTGCGGTGGCTCGGGCAGGTCGATCCAGGGCGCGGTGTGTCCCAGCGCGGCGTCGAGCGACTCGACGATCTGTTCGCAGCACTGGCCTGTGGCCTCGGCCAGTTCCGGAACGCTCGGGGAGCGTCCCAGCTGCGTGGTGAGTTGTTCGACGCTCACGCGCAGCACGCTGGCCTGCTGCCGGGTTCGGTGGGCGGTGGCGAGGTCTCCGGCGCCGTTGCGGCGGCGGCTGGCTTTGACCTCTCGCAGGATAACGGGGACGGCGTAGCGCAGGAAACTCTGCCCCGCTTCGGGGTCGAAGCCGTCCACGGCCATTGCCAGGCTCCGGTAGGCAAGGGTGACGTCGTCCTCGCCCTGTGTGTCCGGGCAGTTGTAGAGAGTTGTGATGTACCAGGCGTGAGGCATTTGATCCCTGATGACCGCCTCGCGCAGGCTCGCCCGCAGCCCGTCGGCTGGCTCCAGTGCGCCCATCTTCCGCAACAGGCCCATCATTGCTTCATGGCGATGGTCAGCAGGAGGCATGGGAGGCGAATTGGCCGAGCGTACGCCCATAGGCCGCCGCTGTGTGTCGCGTTGGTGCCAGGGGCCTTGGTCATGGCGGGTACCTGGTCCTGTTGTGTTGCCGGCCGGGTCGGCGCATGCGCGAACGCGGTGGGCATGGCGTGGGGTACGGCCGTTTCGGGACAAGACGGCGGGCGCCGCAGCGCGCTGTACGGCGTCGTATCCGAGGAGCGTGTCGTAGCCGAGCGCCGTGTCGTACCCCAGGATCGTGTCGTACCCGAGCGTGTCCGGCCTTGGTGCGTCGAGACCGTCGTGGGCACCGCCGGGTCGGCGGCGATGGAGGATCGAGGACGTGGCGGCAAGGAGGGGGAGATCGCAGTTTTCAGAGGTGCGGTCACGAGGGAACCTGGCTTCTTCATGGCCGGGGCGTGACTCGCACCGGCACACGACGCCGGGGTCCGGGACGACACTACTGAGAGTAGTCCGACCTGCCGCCCCGGGCATAGGTGCCCCCGGGTAATTCTCCACCAACCTAGGGCCAAAACGAGCAGCACGCGCCGTCGGAGACATGCGCGCTCGCCCGCGGCGCAGCCCCGGCGGCTCCTTCGCGTCAGTGACCCTTGGGGACCGGGGCGGCAGATGTTGCCAAAGCGCCGCCAAAGGCCGCCGCACTGCCTAAGCTTCAACGCATGCCCCCGGACCCGGGTACCGTCCGCGCCCACTGAAGGTCTGCACGGCACGAGGTCGATCACCATGGAGTATCTGCGGGTGCGTGAGCACCGCGAACACGGCGCCATAGTCCTGACCGTCTCCGGCGAACTCGACGTCGCGACTGGCCCGCAACTCGACCGGGAACTGGCCGCGCTGGCCACCGCGGGCGAGCATCGGGTCGTCTTGGCCTGTGCTGGCCTGACGTTCTGCGATGCCTGCGGGATCACAGTCCTGCTCCGGGCGCGCTCGCGCGCTCACGACCACCAGGGCTGGCTACGGCTGGCCGCGGCCCACCCTCGGCTGCGCCACGTTCTCACTATCACCGCGCTGACCCGCGTCCTGCTGATGTTCGATACCGTCGCCGACGCCGTGGCCGGCCCGAACCCTCCGGCCGCGCCCACGGCAAGTAGCAGACCCGCAGTCACAGCATCCTAGCTGCGCCGGCGCCGTGGCCCGGTCCGCATGTTCGGTGCTCGCGCTTTGGTAGATGACACAGGGGACGGCGTCTGTGCCGACCACCAGGACAGTGATGACCAGGTCTAGATTACCGGCGCGCACGTCCCCGCACGAGGAGCGCGGATGCGTGACCGGAGCGAGTCGGTAGGCTGATACCGTACGCGGACGCCGGGCAGCGAATCTTTCGCCGTGGGCGGCGCGGGTGCATACTGGCAGTGATTCGCTCACTCATGCAGCCTGACTGAGTTCCCGATCAGGTCTAGACCTCACGCCGGTCTCGAGACCCACCTCGCTGCCCGTCCCACCCGCTACAAGGTGGACTGTATGGCGACGCCTTTCGATCGTGGCAACCGGCTGTTGTGCGCCCTGCGCATCGGTGTCCGGACACGGCCTCGGGTAGGGAAGCGGTCGACGCTGTCGTCCCTCGCATCGCCTTTCGCCTAAAGCGGGCACCGATCACCCTTGGAGGGCGTTGCAGGCATGGTCACCATCGTTGCCCTTTTTATCTCAGTGCTGCTCATGATCGGGTTCACAGGCGCCTTCGCCACGGGCCGCAGGCGCCGTCTGTACGCATCCTTCGGTGCCGAGTACGAACTGGTCGCGGCGCAATACGACGACCGGCGGGCGGCGCGCCGGGAGCTGCTGCGGCGCGCCCGGCTGCACCGGACTCTGCGCTTGAAAACGATCAGTACCGACGACCAGGATTACTACGCGACGTCGTGGGTGCGGGTGCAGGGCGGTATGTCCCACAACCCGGTGCGCGCACTGAACGACGCCGCGGAACTGGTCCGGGACCTGCTCGACGCCCGAGGGTATCCCGATGACCAGGACAAGCAGGTAGCCCTGCTCTCCGTTAAACACGCGAGCGCCCTGGTCGGTTATCGCACGGCGCAGCTGACCCTTCATCAGGCCAAGGCCGAGTCCTCAGCCACCGCGACCGAGGAGATGCATAGTGCCCTGGTGCTCTTCCGCGTGCTGTTCGACGGTGTGCTCGGTGTACGGGGCGCGGCGGCGCCGGTGAGGGCCGCGCCAGCCGCGCAGGCGGTCCCGAGCACGCAGGCGGCAGCGAACGCTCAGGTCGGGTCGTGAACCGCCCCGTTGCGCAACGTTGCGTGGAACTCGCGCAGGTCGAGTATCGCCCGCCGGATCACCCGCAGGTCGTGCACCGGAACGTCCATATCCGCCGCCTGAGCTTGGGGCTCCTCCGGGGCGTCGCCGTCGGCGAGGGGTAGAAGTGATCGGGGGGCGTGGCGGGTTTGGAGCAGGTCGACGTAGGCCCCGTAGTCGATCACCCAGACGTCGAATCTGTCCCCGGGCCGGTCCTGGGCCGAGACGCCGCGGCGGATGATGTGCAGGACCCGGGCGTCGAACAGGGCCAGCAGCAGCGGATCGGCGGCGTCGTGCTCGTCGACCAGGAACCCGCGCGCCCGGCGTTCCCGGATCACCTTCTCGACGATCCAGGTGAGCAGTTCCTGGGCCCCGGCGTTGGCGCGCAGGGCCGCGGCTTTGTCCGAGAGGTACCAGGACCGGGCGGCGGCGCGGATCAGGGGAGTGGAGATCTTCCTTGCGCCGGCCCTTAGCGCCGCTTTGGACGCGATGTAGATCGCGTCGCGCGGGACGCCTTCGGCCGCGCGGATCAGTTCGTCGAATGCCGGCCTGTCGGTGAAGCCGATCCGGATGACGTCGGTGGGGTCGGTCAGGTCTCCGAGGCCCGGGGCGTTTTCCGCGCCGGAGGTCAGGTGGTTGAAGAACAGACGGGTGAAGAAGTCCCGGGCGTGTTCCTTGTCCTGCTCGAACCCGAGGAACTCGTCGAGGTCCAGGTGCGCGCCGAGGTCGGCGCCGAGTTCGAAGCCGATCATCGTGCCGCCGGGGAGGGCGGCGCGGAAGCTGCTCTGCTGCTCGATCGCGGCGACCTTCACCGTGAAACGCTGGAGCGGCAGCACGCACCGGACGAGGAACTCCGCCAGGTACGGCTGGGCGTCGAGCGGCACGCTGCTCCACTCGTCCAAGATCAGCCAGATCCGCCGGCTGGAGAGCGTCTGCGCCAGTTCCCGCAGCGCCCGGGCGACGTCGCTGAAGTTCAGGCTGATGCGCTCGGTGCCGCGCCGGGTCTCGCGCAGCAGGCTGCGCCCCTCGTGCTCGCTGCCGGAGGTAAAAGCGGCCTCTACGCCCGGCTGCGGGCCGGCGATCGCGCGTAGTGAGCCGCCCCGGTGCTGGGAGCCGCGCTGTTCGGCCTGGGCGGAGACCACGACCTCGCCGGAGACTTCGATGTTCGTGATGGCGACCAGCAGGCCGTCGAGTTTGTCGATGAACGCGCCGTCCTCGATCAGGTTCTCGTGGTCGAGCACGGCTTCGAGCAACCCGTCGCGCAGTTGCCCGAGCAGGTCGACCAGCAGCCGCGTGGCCCGGTCTGCGAGCGTTAATGCGCCGGTATCCAGGACCCCGGACGGCGAGCCCACGGTACGCAGGTCGACGTTCAAGGCCACGTCGCCGCGGGCGCGCGCCTGGGCGGCGAGATACGCGAACGCGTGGGTCTTGCCCGTCCCGCGCCGACCGTAGAGAACCTGGTGATCGACCATGTCCAGGACCTCGGCGACGCCCGAGTCGACGAACGTCTCGCGCAGCGCGGGGGTGTCGCGGTGCTCCGCTCTGCGGGGAATCTTGGCGAGCGCGCGATTGAAGGGCGAGAGTGCGGCAGCCATAGTCCAACGCTACCGGGTCCGCGGGGATGCAGGGGGCGGACGGGGCGTGTATACGAGTTCGATATTCAGGGATGCCGAGCGGTGGCCGCGAGGGACTGGATTGGGGTCGGCCGGGCTGCCACGGTCGGGACAGGTCGGCGTAGGTCGCATCGAGTGCCCGGTCGGTTCGGTAGCGCCGGTTCGCCGTGTGCGCCGGGCGGGTTGACTGGTCCTGGTGGGGCCCTGGTGGGTGCGGTAGGTTCGTGGTGTCTCCCCGGACCCCGGTGACGTGAGCATGCTCGCATGCGCCAGTCTTCGTGTCACCGCCGTCTTGCTGGGGAGTCCTGATGGGTGTCATTGCCGTGATTGTGTTCGGGTTGGTCGCGCTGTTCGTTCTGGTGGGCGCCATGATGCGTCGGCGTCGGCCGAAGGCCGGGGCGCCTGTTCACCATCACCACGGCCGGTATCGTCGGGGCTTTGGTCGCCCGGCCGAGCCGGGGCCATCCGCCCTAGCCGCAGGTCGGCCTGCAGTTGCGGGCCAGGGCGGTCGGCACCGGGCGCAGGGGCCGGCAGGCCCCGACGTCGGACTGTCGCCGGTTTCCGACGCGTCGGCGTCTTTGTGACCTGATGATCGGGTAGTTCTCGGATGTCGGCCATGGCCTTCGACGCGGGCCGGGTGCCGTTCTCCTCGCACCTGGGCTCGATCGGAATGGAGGGTCACGTGTTTGGCGGTAGCCCTCGCAGGAGTCGATGCCGACGGTCGTGATCATCGGGTGCGGTCATCGCCTGGGTTGATCAGCCTTGTGCGGTCGCGGTGCTGGCCGGTCCTGCGCGTGGTCGTACGGCCGGCTATTCCTGGTCTGGACGAGCCGGGAGCAGTACGCTGGAAGGTATCTCCCCGGACCCTGGCGATGTGAGCTTCTGTTCTTATCGTGGATCTTCCGTGCCGGACTGTTTTCCCTGCGTGCGCCAACCTGCGTAAGTCTATGCGTATGGGGTGCGCAGCCGGGAAACCGTGCCGCTGCCGCCGGTCCGTCTCATCGTGGAGTTCCCATGGGTATCATCGCCTGGATCGTGCTCGGAATCATCGTCGGCCTGATCGCCGAACACCTCGTCAACGGCTACAAGTCGCATGGCGTCGTCATCACCTGCCTGATCGGCGTCGCCGGGGCATTGCTCGGCGGCTGGATCGCCACCAGGCTTTTCCACATCACCGGCGTCCAAGGTTTCTTCAACCTCTCCACCTGGATCACGGCTCTGGCCGGGGCCGTGATCCTGCTCGGTGCCGTCCAACTCGTCGAGGGACAACGCGGCGGTCGCAGCCGCAGCCGTAGCCGGTCACGCCGGTGACCAGGTCCCATCGCCGCCGACGGGAAACCCGCTTCGCAGAGCACGGCCGGATGAGCGCCGTCCGGGGCGTGTCGATCCTTCGCCCGAGGCGTGCAGGGCCCTGCCGGAGCAAGCACACTGCCGCCCCACCTCCAGCACTGATCCAGGCCCGGCGAATTGTGAGGGAAGGTCAGTGAAGTGGGGGAGATGACCGGTGCGAGAGCGTCCGGCGACGAGGACGCGATCGCACTGCGGGTATTCCTAGAGAGCTTAGATGTGGCGTGCGCGCTCACGCCTGGCGGCCGCGAGTTCACGGCCGGGATGCTGCGCGAGACGATCGAGCGACTGGGCGCATTGATCGCGCTGTTCCAGAGCCGGGCGCCGAACCACCGAGGTGGGCACGTCTTGGACCGCAGGCCGTGCCGGATTGCGCCGAGCCGCTATCGTCGGCACATCCCCGGGGTGCTGGGACATGCCGGCCTGCGCCCGGGTCCGTCTGCTCCCGGCGCGGCGGTAGCGCGGCGCCGGCCCGCGTCCGGCCCTCGGCGATGACGACAGTGCGCTGACTACCGCGTCGCCCAGGTCTCCGTCCCGCCCTGGCGGCAGTGGGCGGGAAGGTCCGTCACAACGCGCGGGCACGGGACCGCTCCCAGGCGGCGGTTTTTGGGTTACGCTCGGTAAGCAGCGTGTTCGGTTCCCCACCGACGGCTGCTGCTCCCCATATGGTCGTGAGGCCCCCTGCGGGTTGAGCTGCGCAGAGTGGATCGGCCCGCGCTATTCTCCCCCAGCTACCGCGGGCCGATCGGCGTGATGCGGTCGTGTCGGCCCGGGCGCACCGGGACCTCGCGAGGCGACGGACTCCAGCAGGACCGGTCGACCGCGGCCATCGGCGGCCCTGGGTCCTGCCAACTGGGTGCCGCTGTGGCCCGCTACCGGCAGCGCGATTGCGGCGCGCTCCGGATATCCATTCGTCGGACACGTGAGGGAGCAGGCTCTCCCGCAGCGCGGCCTACAAGCCGGGCTGAAGGCACCCGCAAGCGCAGGTCTGGATGCGGGTTGCGATGGTGGGCGCATCGGTCAGGGCCAACGTTTGCCGCGCGGAAAAGATGCCTCGGGGACAGAGGGATCACGATGCGTCTGAGTCGGTTGTCTCCGAGCGTTGGTTGGCGATGTCGATGCGGTCGCGGCGGCTGTCGGCGATGATGAAGCCCAGGCCCAGGGCCATCACGACGATGGACACGATCCACAGGAAGTGCACGGCCAAGCCGATCAGGCCGAAGAACAAGGCCGCCGAGAGCACGCCGAGCATGACGGCGTCCGGGCCCTTGCGCTGGCGCAGCAGCCGTCCGAGCCGTTCGTTCAACCGGGCTTCCGGGGTTGAGCGGCGCGCCTGAGCGGGTTGCGGGGGGACGTTCGGTAGGGGCGTTGTGCCGTCGATCTCGGTCCGAAGCGGGCCGAGGCCATTGCCGGTGTCGTGCGGGGTGGATCTCATAAGAGATTCCCGATCTCCCCCCGAGCGCGGAGGGTCAACTGCTCAATTTGAGCTACTCTCAGTGTACCCCGGGTGAGCCGGTCGGGATGATCAGCATGAAAGCCCCGGTCACGCGGGCAGTGAACGGCGGGCGAACATCGCCCTCGCCGGTCGGCCAACGGCCCTTGCTGCGCGGCCTGTCTCTATCCTGGTGCGCGAACGTGCGGCATACTGACCAGAGAACCTCATTCACGCAGCCTGACTGAGTTCCCGAATAGGTCTAGACCACATGCCGGTCTCGTGACCTGGCTCGCTGCCGTCCTTCCTGTGCAAGGCGGACTTCATGGCGACGCCGTTTCCCAGTAGCACTGGGCCCACCTCCTCTCTCCGTATCCTTGCGCTTCCGGTTTCCGTCTGCGGGAAACCGGCGACGCTCGGCATTCTCGTCGTCGACCAGTTCCCGAGCCCGGCAGCGCGCGGCGCCCGGTACCGGCGGATCGGAGGGCGGTGATGTTCCGACGCCGCCCGGATACCCCCGGCCCCGACGCGGCCCCCGATGCACCGTATGAACCCGACCATGCGGTGTGCGATGCCGAGCAGATCGTGCGCGACGCCTGGGCGGCGGAGCTGGCCGAGCAGCACGGCCGGATGGAAGCCGCCCTTCAGGCGGTATCCGGGCAGTGCGACGGCGCCTACCGGCGCCTGGCTGCCGCGCAGCGCGGCGGGGATCCGAAGAAGATCGCCGCCGCCCACGCCGCCCTGGAAACGGCTCTGGAGGCGCTGCGTAGGAATGAGATCGTCTGCGAGCGCACCCACCAGGCGTTCCTGGAGGAGATGGAGGTGCTGGGCCGGGCCACCGCCGTCAGCGCCCTGGCCCGAGAGCTGGAGGGTGGTGTGCTGACCGGCGGCGGTCAACCCGACAGCCCGCCCCTGCCGACCCGGCCCGCTCCTGCCAGCGCCCCCGCGCACGGCGGGCGGCGCGTACGAGGGCTGCTCGGCCGCCTTCCGGCGCTGTGGGCGGCGAACTGGCCCTCCCGATGACAGCCGTCGACACCGCGCCCCGCCGCCTACAGCCCGGGCAACCGGCCGCACTTCCCGAGGGCCGGAGCGATCCAGCTGGCATCGAGCCCTTGCATATCCATGAGCCCGGCCCGCCTCCATCGTGCCCGCCGGCTCCTGCCCCAACCGGGAAGACACACACCAGGGCAGCGTCCTTCCTGGTGCTGGCCTGTATCGCCGTCTTCACGGCCTTGCCGGCGGTTGTGTTCGTCGCACAGAATTCCGGTTCCGGCCAGGCCCGGGTCTCCTTCCTCACCCTGCACGCCCACGCTCCGCTCACTTTCGCCCTGTGGGCCGCCGTAGTCGCCACCGGCACTCTCACCCTGGCATTCGGCACCACCCGCGCGCTGCGCGCCTGCCGCATCCTGCCTCCATATCCCGACGGCGACGGCGCCCTCACCCCGACTTGCCCGACACCGCCCTCGCACACCCCTGATACCATCTCCGGCCTGACCGGGCCGCCGCGCCCGGCCTATGCGCCTCAGCCCGGCCTATCCCAGAACCTGGACAGGTGCGCATGAGCGCCCCCACGGCGCCCGCCGCGCTCCAGCCGGCGCGCTCCGGCTTTCGAGCAGGGACGGGCAACGGCCACACATCCGCCCCGACCGGTGACAATCCCAAGGCCCAAGACCGCGCAGCGCAACGGGCTGCCTCCCACGAACTGCTGGCCCGAATGCACCAGCTGGAGCCGGGCGACCGGCTGCGTGAGGCATTGCGTGAGCAGGTGATCGCCGCCTACATGCCCTATGCCGGCCACCTGGCCTCACGCTACGACCCCCACGCCCAAGGGCGGGCGGATGAGGACCTGCGCCAGGTCGCCTACCTCGGCCTGATCAAAGCCGTCGACGGCTTCGACCCGGACTTCGGCACCGCGTTCCTGTCCTACGCCACTCCCAGGATCTTGGGCGAGCTGCGACGCCACTTCCGCGACCACTCCTGGGCGGTGCACGTCCCGCGCCGGATCCAGGAACTGTGCCTGAACGTGCGCCCAGCCACCGAAACCCTTGCCCACCGGCTGAACCGTGAGCCGACGACCGGGGAACTGGCCGCGCTCCTGGGGGCCGAACCGCGCCAGGTTCAAGATGCGCTCGCCGCCGGCGGCCTGCACCACGTCACCTCCCTGGACACCCCGGTCGATACCGGCGACGGTACCGGGAGCACGCTCGGGGATCTGTTCGGTACCGAGGATCCCGAGGTGCAGCACGTCGTGGAGCGCGAGACCCTCCGGCCTCTGCTGGCCGCGCTTCCCGAGCGGGCCAGGCGGATCCTGCTGATGTCTTTCTTCCATGAGATGACCCAGACCCAGATCGGCGCGGAACTCGGCGTCTCTCAAATGCAGATCTCCCGCCTTCTGGCCGAGATCCTCACCGCCCTGCGTCAGCGCGTGAACTGCGAGGCCACATCGTGAACCACTACCCACCCGACCACAGCCAGCGGTCACTTGCCCGGGTCGGGAATCTGTCCTCAGCCTCGGTACTGCACGCACTCCAGGAGACCGCCGCCACCCGCCGCCCGCCGCCGGGAACGCTCGGACTGCTGATCGGCCCGAGACCCGGCGTGAGGATCGAACTGGTGCTCCTGCAATGGTGAGCACGCATCCGACTAAGGCGGCAAGGACGACGGCGCCAGGCCACCAGCCCGGCCGGCTGCGCAGGGTGTGGCGCACCTTGGGCCCCGGCTTGGTGACCGGAGCCTCGGACGATGACCCGTCGGGCATCGCCACGTATGCGCAGGCCGGGGCGAAGTATGGGTTCGGGATGCTGTGGACGGCGCTGATCACCCTGCCGTTGATGATAGCGATCCAGGAGATCTGCGACCGCACCGCCCTGGCCACCGGCAAGACCCTGGGGGAGTTGGCCCGCGAGCGCTTCGGCACGTGGGCGCGGGCCTGTATCGGCGTGCTGATCGTCGCCCTGGTGGCGGCCAACGCCCTGAACATCGCCGCGGACCTGGTGGCCATCGGCAGCGGCATGCACCTGCTGCACGCCGGCCCGGCCTGGCTCTGGGCCCTGCTGGCCGGGGCTGGGATCACGGCCCTGATCCTGCTCGGCGGCTTCGCGAAGATCCAGCAGGTCTTCAAACTGCTGTGCCTGTCCCTGTTCGCCTACATCGTTGTGTTGTTCGTCGCCCACGTGCCGTGGAGCACCGTCGGACTGAACACGATCGTTCCCCACGTCACCTGGTCCAAGGGCTACCTCACCCTCCTGGTCGCGGTCCTGGGCACCACCATCTCCCCATACCTGTTCTTCTGGCAGACCGCCGACCGGGTCGAGGAGATGCGCGCGGAGGACGACGGACCGGGAGCGGTACCGCTCTCCCGGCGCACCACCGCCGGGGCCAAAGGCAAGGAGCGCACCAGCCGCTACGACGTGTTCACCGGCATGTTCCTGTCCAACCTGGTCATGTTCGCCATCATCACCGCCACCGGCTCCACCCTGGGCCTGCACGGAGGCCAGGACATCACCAGCGCCGCCCAGGCCGCCGGAGCACTCAAACCGATCGCCGGCAGCCTCGCCTCCAGCCTGTTCGCCCTCGGCTTCATCGGCTCCGGCATGCTCGCCGTCCCGGTCCTGGCCGGATCCGGCTCGGTCGGCCTGGCCGGCCTGCTCGGCAGACCCTGGGGCCTGTCCATGTCCCTGCGCAAGGCCCCGTTCTTCTACGCCCTGATCGCCGCCGGGACGGTAGGCGGCGCCGTTCTGACCCTCACCTCGATCAACCCGATCACCCTGCTGGTCCTGTCCGCCGTCATCAACGGGATCGCCGCCGCCCCCTTCTTGATCGTCGTCATGATCATCTCTCACAATCGGCAACTCATGGGCACCAGCCGCAACCACATCCTTGCCACCGTCCTGGGCTGGAGCACCGTCGCCATGATGACCATCGCCGCTTTCGCTATGCTCGCCCTCCTGACAGGACTGTGATGTGCAACGGTACGGCCACCAGACCAAGCCAATCACATGCTGCGATCCCCGGCCGCCGGCCCCGGGCAACGTAGGCCGTCATTGACTACTCGGTTGCGCGTGCACCATGACTGAACCGATACCTGCCCGGACCGGTGCTTTCCGATGCGGGGCTGTCCGGGTTCGGGTGCGATAGCTTGACGCGTATGGAACTGGCGTCGTGGGGCGAGCCGACCGGGCAGGGCTGGGCGCAGGTCGGCGACCTCGCGCTGGCGTTTGCCCTGTCGGCCGCGATCGGCCTGGAGCAGGAGCTTCGCCACCGAAGCGCCGGTCTTCGCACCCATACACTGGTCGGATTCGCCTCCGCTCTGATCGTGCTGGTGTCCAAGTACGGGTTCACGGATGTCCTGGGCGCCAATGTGACCCTGGACCCGTCCCGGGTGGCCGCGCAGATCGTCTCCGGGATCGGCTTCATCGGCGCCGGGCTGATCTTCGTGCGGAAAGACGCCGTGCGCGGGTTGACCACTGCTGCCGTGATGTGGCTGACCGCGGCCGTCGGTATGGCCGCCGGAGCCGGCCTGCCGGTACTCGCGCTCATCGTGACCGCAGGTCACTTTCTCGTCGTCGTGTGCTTCACCCCGTTCGAGACCCGCATCCCGGGCTCGACCCGGGTACCGCGCCGCCTGCGAGTCGACTACGCAGACGCGCGAGTCACCGTGCAGGACCTGGTGGCCCAGTGCGCCGGCCTGGGATTCGGCATCGCGGAAGTGGCCACTGAACGACACGAGACAGAGGCGGGCACCACGCACCCGGCGATGAATACTGTCCACCTGACCGTCCAGGGCAAACAACCGATCATCAACCTGGTAGTGGCCTTGTCCGCCATCGACGGTGTCCACAGCGTCAGCACCGCGCCACCTCACCTCTGAGATGAGGGGGCGGCCGGGCGCGTGCCGCTTTGTCTGATCCGTTGACCCTACGGCGCTCACTGTCTCAAGGCGCGGCGTGAGGCGATGTAGTGGAAGGGGGCAGGGCTGTCACTTGCTCGGTTGCGGTGCCGTGCACGTGACCTTTGGATTGACTCCCACATAGTTGAGCGGGCCCGCCACGATCGTTATGAGGGTGGTGCTGGTAGAGGCGCAGTCGCCGCCGCCGGTGCTGAAGTAGTGGCGTTGGCTCGCGGCCACGCCGCCGATGATCAGCCATACAACGAGTATCGGCGTTCCGATGATGTGCATGGTGGCCTCCGATGGTCACATTGTTGAAGGGAGTGCTGGCGGCGGCGTTCGATCGGCACTGAAAGGGTGAGGCCGGGCCGCCGTGGGGTGAATGGATAGAGCGTGCACGGGCAGGGACAACCAGGTCTGGGGCGAGCCCGCGAAACGGGCTGCCCACATCGCGACGTCTGCCGCAGCGGCACCGGCAGGAACGAATGAACTTTGCTCGTCGGGGTCGGCCCGTGCCAGGTCATGTACCCGATCCTTGGTCCGGCGCGCGACGGGATTGTGTCGGCGCCGAACTCCCGGCGGGGACCAAGCGCCTGCGCCTGTACTGCGCGACTGGGTTGACGTAGACGTAGGCGATAGCGGGCCAGCAGTCCCGTAGTGCCGCGGCGGCAGAAACGATGATCTTCTCGACCTCGGGCACGTTGAGCCCGTCTTCGAAGATCACGTCAGCGTCGACGATCAGGCTGGAGGGCCCGACCACGAGGGCGAAGAGATCGGGTACCGCCACGACCCCGGAGTGGTCGCCGACCATGCGCCGCATCTGTGCGGCCTGGGCCGGGGAGACCGCCCGGCCGGTGAGCAGTTCCCGACTGGTGTGCAGCAGTACCAGCGAGGTGGCCAGCAGGATTAGACCGATCAGCCCGCTGGCCAGTGCGTCCGCTGCCGGATTGCCGGTGGATTCACGCCCGGCCAGTCCCCCCGCAGCGACTACGCCGCCGACCAGCCCGGCGGTACTGCTGAGCACGAGGGTGGTGACCGCGGGGTCGGTGCCCCGCCACAGGAATCGGGCCAAAGGCAGCCGGCGTTCACGGGCGCCCCGCCTCAATGGTCGGAGCCCGACGACCAGAGCGAACGCGTCGAGAAGGATGATTACGGCCAGCACGCTATAGCCGACGAGGTAGGCCCCGGTCGGCTGGGGGTGGAATGAGGCCTGCAGCGTTTCGGCGAATGCCGCGCCCACGCCGCCGACAAAGATGCCGACTGCGGCGACGAAGGACCAGAAGAACCGCTCTCTGCCGTAGCCGAGCGGATGAGAGCCGTCGGCAGGCCGGTTGCTGCTCACGACGCCGATCAGGAGGAAGGCGCTGACCGCGACGTCGGCCAGGTTCGTGGCGGTCTGGGTCTTGAGCGCCGCCGATCCGGTCACCACGGCGGCGACGGCAAGCGCGACGGTCTGCGCGATGGCCACGACCAAACCCACGGTGACGCTGCGACGACCGGTGAAAGACTCCGCGCCCGTCGGCCGACCAGCCTCGGCCGGCGTGCCCCGCACGTCACTTCCCTGCTCCATGTGCCTGTCATCGGGCGCTGCTGTCATCTGGCCATGACGCGATGGTCGAGTTCGTCCCGGGAGATGCGCTCGACGAGCAGGGGGATGTACTCGCGGATGCGGGCCTGGGCGAAACGCCGGGTGACTCGGGCCACCACGGCCCGTACCTCAGCAGGACTGCGCTCGCTGAACCTCTTCTGCATCCGGTCGCTCACTCGGCCGATGGCCTGCTCCTCCTGGCTGGACGGGCTCGGGTTCATGGCGAACCTCGTCGGCTGAGGCCGACTGAGATCCGCAATGCCGTCGGTGAGCCGAGTGGTCTGGGGCGCGGTGTCGCAATGGATTGTTCCGTGGTGGCGTGCCAGGTCATGGGGTCTGCTCTCGGGGAACTCGGGGTGAGGGCAGGCTCGGTGTCCTGGTGGCCCGAGCGGCGGCGGCTTTGACCGTGCCCGTATCGGCTGTCGCCTGGTCGGCTGGTTGCGGAGGTGTTGGTCCCGGGTCGTCTGGAGCCGCGGCCCGGGCCTCGGGGGTCGCCGGGTCCAGGATGCGGTAGGCGAGCAGTTTCACCCGGTCGGTCACGAGGAACCAGATGAGGGCGTAGCCCCAGACGAGGGCGGCCCATTTCCAGCCCAGGGGGGTCATGAACAGGCCGTAGACCGCGATCAGGGTGGCGATGATCTGGGTTCCCAGTACGGCGATCCAGAGGATGCGGGCCGGGCGGATGGAGTAGAAGGGGCCGCGGGTGCGGGCCAGGAAGACGGTCAGGTGTCCGGCGACGGACAGCATCAGATACATCATGGTCTGCAGTTGCGGGTGGCCGAGGTGCAGGACGCGGTCGCCGAGGTAGAACAGGCCGAACGCGGCGATCGGCCCGACCACGCCGAGCACGGTGGCGATCCCGAGCACCAGGCGCATGTTCCAGGCTTCGGGCTGGTTTTTGTAGCGGACGTTGTCGTAGGCGATGGACAGGATCGCGCCGTCGTTGAGCAGCGCGAGCATCACGATCATCACCGCGGTCACGGGGAAGAAATTGAAGATCAGGATCGTGAGTGTGACGAACAGCAGCACGCGTAGCGTCTCGGCGATGCGGTAGATCGCGTAGCTGGTCATCCGCTGGAAGATCTTGCGACTCTCCTTGATCGCATCGATGATCACGGACAGTCCGGGCGTAGTCAGCACGATGGAGGCGGCCGCACGGGCGGCGTCGGTGGCCCCGGACACGGCGATGCCGCAGTCGGCCTTCTTCAACGCCGGGGCGTCGTTGACCCCGTCCCCGGTCATCCCGACGATATGGCCGTGCTGTTGCAGGACATCGACGATATGGAACTTGTGCTCGGGGAAGACCTGGGCGAAGCCGTCGGCGCGCTCGATGGATTCGGCCGTCTGCTCCGTCTCCTGCCGCTCGGTGTCACCCAAGCTCGCGGCGTCGAGGATGCCGGTGCCCATGCCCAGTTTCCCGGCGGTCTCCTTCGCGATCGCCAGGGCGTCGCCGGTGACCATCTTGACCGTCACGCCCATCTGCCGGGCGGTGGCCACCGTGGACTTGGCGTCCTGGCGCGGCGGGTCCGACAGAGGCAGTACGCCGAGGAACTTCCAGGCCCCGTCGCCTTCTGCCCGGGCCACGCCCAGGGAGCGGAAGCCGCGGGCGGCGAAGTCGTCGACGGCGGTGTCCACGGCGGTTTTGACTCCGGCGGCGTCGGCGGACAGTTCCAAAATCACCTGGGGGGCGCCCTTGGTGACCTTGAACGCGGCGCCGTCCGTGGCTTCGACGGTGGCCTCGGTGCGCTTGTGGACCGGGTCGAAGGGCTCGAAGTGCACCACCCGATACCCCGTCAAGGCATCCTGGGCACTCAAGCCCGCAAGCACGGCATTGTCGATGGGGTCGTCGTCTTCGGCGCGTGAGGCAAGGGCGGCCTGGAGGATCACGTCTTCGGCGGTCACGCCATCCACGCTGAACACGGTGCCCAGGGTCAGCGTGTTCTGGGTCAGGGTGCCGGTCTTGTCCGCGCACAGTATGTCGACGCCCGCCAACTCTTCGATCGCTACGAGGCGGCTGACGATCGCCTGCTTCTTCGCGAGCAGGCGTGCGCCGACGGCCATCGTGACAGACAAGACGGTGGGCATCGCCACCGGGATCGCGGCCACGGTCAGCACCAGGGCGAACTGGAGTGTGGTCAGAGTGGGGTCGCCGCGCAGGAGCGAGACGGCGACGATCACCGCGACCAGAATGATGGCGAGAGTGATGAGGTAGTTGCCGATTTTCAGTACCGCGCGTTGGAAGTGGCTGACCGTGTGCGCCTGCTGCACCAGGTGCGCCGTCTTGCCGAAGTACGTGCCGGTGCCGGTGGCGTACACCAAGGCGCTGATCTCGCCCCGGCGGATGACCGAGCCGGAGAAGACCGCGTCACCCGGCGCGCAGGTGGCCGGGAGGGACTCGCCGGTCAGCGCGGATTGGTCCACCTCCACCGGGTCCCCGTCCAGCAGGCGTGCGTCCGCCGGCACGATTTCGCCCAGACGCAGGCGGATCACGTCGCCCGGCACCAGTTCGCGCGCCGCCGGCGTGACCCAGGCGCCGTCGCGCCGTACCCGGGCGTCAACGGCCAACTGCGCCTTGAGCGCGTCGACGGCGTTGCCGGCCTGGCGCTCCTCGGTGAAGCCGACGACGGCGTTGGCGACGAGTAGGACCAGGATGATGAAGAAGTCCGGCCAGTGCCCGACCGCCCCGGACAAGATCACCGCGGCCTCGATCATCCACGGGATGGGGCCCCAGAAGTACGTCAGGAACTTCAACAGCGGGTTGGTCTTGTGTTCTTCGATCTCATTGGGGCCGTACTGCGTGAGCCGTTTGGCCGCCTCGGCCTGGCTCAGCCCGTCCGGCGAGAACCCGAGCTTCTTCTCGACCTCGGCCAGGGGCAGGGATCGAAGCTCGTCGTCGGCCCCTGGATTCGGTACCGGCGTTGGTGCGGGTGTTGTTATGGCGTCGTCGGGCGTGGTCGACTGTGGCAGGCCTTTCGTCGGTCCGCGGCCGGGTGAGTTGGGCGGAGCCTCGCTTCGGGCGCTCACCGGGTACCGTCCCGAGCCGACTCGTGGAACTCCGGCACGTCTTGGTCGCGGCTGCCGATGTCGTTCCGGCCGTGCGGGTGCTCTGTCTCGGGTTCGAGCGTCATCAGGTCGACGATGTCCTTTCGGTCAGACGTACTTGCGGCGAGTTGGCGAAGGCCTTGGTATGAGGGATTGGCTGCGCATGATGGTGTGGGCAAGCCGTCGGCGTGCGCGCCGTACGAGTCGTTCGATCGCCAGGACCACTTCTGGTGGAGCAGCCGGGAACAGCGATTCGGAGCCGCCGGTTGCCACAGGGTCCTGTTCCGGCTGGGCGTTGCCGGTGGCGGCTGCGCGTTCGTCGACTTCCCGGTTCAGCCTGCTCAACTCCCCGAGGCTTTCCTGCCGGACCCGGTTGCAGGCGATCGAGCTCGTGCGGGCGAGCTCCAGCGCTCTCTCCAGGGTGCGGTGGGCGCTGGAGATGGCCTTCGGATTATCGGCGCGTTGTGCCGCGGCCAAGTGCTGGTAGGCCGTGTCACAGCGTACGAATGCCGCTTCGAGCGCGGACTCCATCTGGTCGCGGCGCTCCAGCAGTACTTCCGCCCAGGCGTCGGACACCAACCTTTCGGCTTCGAGCACGCCCTGGCCAGTCGCATCCGATGGTGGCGCGCCCCAGCCGCGGGTCGCCTCGCCGGGTTGCCCCGCGGACATCACCGACCACCTGCCCGAGTGCGAAGGCCCCGAGGAAAGTGCGCTGTTCGGCCAACGGCCAAAGTGCTGTTCACCGAAGGCGGTGCGACAGGGTGCACTGGAGTGTGGACAGGAAATGGAGTGATCAGGGCGTGAGGAGTACGGGGGCAGCGTGCTGTCGCCATAGGAGTCCGCCTTGCGAGGGAAGGACGGGCAGCGAGGCGGGTCTCGAGACCGGCGTCGGGTCTAGACCTATTCGGGAGCTCAGTCAGGCTGCGTGATCGATTGCTCTCCTGCCAGTATGCCTCCGAACCGGTACCGGCAACAAGGCAAAAGGGCCCTACCAGGGTGGTACCAAGGTCCCGGAGGCGATATACCGGGCGGCATGGCTGTCCTCGGGTTGCGCTCCGCTCGAATCGCCATCTCGGCCACGATGTGATCCCGGCCAGCCACGGCCCATACACTCGGCCGACATGCGGCGCGAGGGTGCGCCGCGGAGAACACGTGAATCCCGCGTGAACGTACTTTGCCCGCGGGTAGTACGCACGTTACCTACCCGGCCGGGCATCGTTGTGCCTACAGGTCGGCACAGGCTCTGAGGAGCAACGGGACGCTGGATGCGGGAGCAGGAGCGGTGGATCTCTACGCTGGAATGCCAAGTGCGCGCCGCAGTCGAGTCGGCCGGCGTGGAAACCGACGTCCTGTTCGGCGAGCACACCGCGAGACTGGACTACCCGGTCCGGCTTACCATAGCCAAGGCGCTGGCATGCCACTTCACCTGCCTGGCCGCCCGCCGCGTCCAGGCACTTGCGGCCGAGGCCGGACCTCACGCGGTGCGTTGTTCGCTCGACGCCCTGAACCGGCCCGTCCCAGCGAACGATCTGCACGCGGCCGTGGCGCGCTCCACCGCCCGGCACAGGCACGCACAGGCGCGCGCCGCTCACACACCAGAGTCCGGGTTCCCCCTCAACGGCGGCGTCCAGGAGGCATACTGGCAGACGAAGCTCTCCACTTGTTGCAGCCGGACCGAGTTCTCGATGAGGTCTAGACCCGACGCCGGTCTTGTGACCCGCCTGGTTGCCTGTCCCTCCCTGCATGAGGTGGACACGATGGCGACAGCACACTTCGATGACGACCCTATTCGTCCCCGCATCTACAAGCCTGGGAGCAGCAGAGCATCGTGGACACAGCCGCCCCCGGTGCCGTGGAGCCCTGGCATCCGGTTGGCCGCCGCGCTCGCCGCAGTGTGGTTGGTGCCGACCGACGAAAGCCGATGGGCGGCGCCCGTGGCGGTGTTCGCGGTCAATATCGCGTGCGGGGCGTTCGCGCGGCTGCGCTCGCGCTGGGGCTGGGTGCTCGTCGGTGGGCGCGGGCGGCGTCGGCGGCTATGGTGAGGTTCTTCGGCCGGCGGCGCGCGCGGGCCGCACGCGGACAGGGATTGATCGCCGATGAGCAGGCGGTGCGGACCGCGGAGGCGATCGTGGGCCGCGCCTGGGCTCAGGAACTGGTGCGTCGGCGCGAGGACCTGGCCGCGGCCATCACCCTCGCGCACGAGCAGTACCAAGAGCCGTACCGGCGCCTTGACGCGGCCCGGGCCAGCGGGGACCCGCAACGGATCAACCTGGCGCACGCCGCGCTGGAACGCGCCCTGGAAGCGACTCGGGCGCAGGCCGCCGAGCACGAGCGGGCCGCTGAGGTTCTGGCGGCGCAGGTGGAGTCGTTGCGGCGGGCAACCGACGACCGGCTGAAGGCGGCCGGCGTCCGCCGGGGCCAGCCAGGCGAACCAGCTGCCCAGGCGCCGACGGCAACGCGGTGGCGCCGGCGCCTGCGGCTAGTCAACCCGATCGTCGGGGCCGGCGACGTAGGCCGGTGAGAGCGCGGCGACCTGGTTGCCGAGCAGGCCGGCGGTAGCGGCGGTCAGGGCTCCGGTGGCCACATCCCGGGCCAGGTCGGACAGAAGCAGATTGTGGTCGCGGGCGTGGCGGCGCATCACCGCGAACGCCTCATCCACGTTGATCTTGCGGCGTTCGGCCAGGACACCCTTGGCCTGCTCGATGATCACCCTGCTGGTCAACGCGGTCTGGAGCTGGGTGGTGAGCAGTTCGGCCTGGTACACGTTGCGCTGCGCCAGGATCCCGATGGTGGCCACATCCGCCAGGGCCTGGCCGGCGCGGATGTCATCTTCGCTGAGCTCACCGGGCCGGGCGCAGAACAGGTTCAGGGCGCCGATCACCGTGGTGCGCAGGCGCAGGGGCAGCGCGTGCACGGAGACGTAACCGGCCAGCTCCGCGGCCTCGGCGAACTTCGGCCAGCGCTCGTAGTTGGCATGCAGGTCGGCGTTGACCACCCCCGCCCCGGTACGGAACGCATCCACGCAGGGCCCGGCGTCGGATTGGAGTTCGAACAACTCCAGCAGGCGGGCGTTCTCCGCCGAGGCGGCGGTCGCGTGCAGCTGCCCGCGCTGGTCCACCAGCATCAAACCGGCCGCGTCCACGTCGAGTAGCTGCACGCAGCGCTCGGCCAGAGTGTGCAGGAAGTCGATGACGTCGAAGTCGTCGACCAGAGTGTCGGCCGCCTCGACGAACGCCTCGGCCAGGGCACGTTCACGGGTCATGCTCATACCTCCATACTAGGGTCGCCGAGCGGGCGCGGGCAGGGTCGCCGGGTCCGGGGCGTCAGGGTGGTCATCGGGTCGAATCCTCCAGGTAGAGCCGGTGTGCCACCACGTCGGCGGCCACCTCGCTGATCGGCCGGTCGGTGGCGTAAGCGTGCGCGCGCAGGCGCACCAGGGCCTCAGCCAGGGGAACGGACAGCTGCACGCTGAGCACCCCGGTGGCCTGGTGCACCTCGGCTCGGTGGGTGGCCGGTTGCTCCCAGCCCGGCCGCGGAGGCTTCCGCACGCTCTGGCCGGGGACCTGGGTGGCCGGCTCGCAGTGCAGCAGCAGCACGGTCACTGCGTCCGCCAGGGCCAGAGCGTCGGCCAACTGCTCGATACTCAAGGGCCCGGCAGCGGCGCGGTGGGCCAGCAGCACCCCGACGCTGATCACCCCGATCTGCAGGGGGAAGGCGAACACCGCTCCCACCCCGAGGCCCAAGGCAGCCGAGACGAACGCGGGCCAGCGAGGGGAGGAGGTGGAAAGATCCGGGACCAGGACCGGGGACCCGCCAGCCAAGGCCTGCCAGGACGGACCTTCGCCGAGGGTGAACTGCGCGTCATCGAGCGCCGCCGACGCCTCATGCCCACCCCAGGCCAGCACCACCCCCTCCGGCCCGGTACCCACCCCCGCACAGATCCC